>Ga0079224_100007942_pt1 | contig 14306 bp, 9 predicted proteins | sample Stecom2015_FD_80414 | JGI IMG/M metagenome (GOLD analysis project Ga0079224, IMG submission 80414) | Agricultural soil microbial communities from Utah to study Nitrogen management - Steer compost 2015 | ecosystem: Environmental > Terrestrial > Soil > Agricultural land | place: USA: Utah...
CGAATTAACGAAAACCTTGAGGCCCTCTACAATTACCGTTACGGCGGTGGAAGCTCTGTATATCAGGGCTCACAAAAGTATGCACTGCGCAATTTCACGCAGCAGTTCCACAAGCTTGAGTTAAAGTCGAAGAACTTCTTTGTTCGCGGATATGTAACAGCGACCGATGCAGGTGATTCGTACAACATGGCGGCATTAGGTGGTGTGCTTAACGAGCGGATCAGTCCTTCCGCTGCTCAGTGGGTACCTGAATACGTGCAGACGTATGTTCTTGCGATGCAAGGATATGTACCTGGTGTAACCGGTGGTGATCCCACTGCGGCACATGCAGCTGCAAGGGCATATGCCGACCGCAACAGACCTGCTGTAGGATCAGCTGAATACAATAATCTCCTTGAAAGCGTTCGCAACGATTACTTCCAGCGTAGCCCCTCGGGTGCGAAGTTTATCGATAATTCGCGTCTCTATCATGGAGAGTTTAACTACAATTTTGCTGACAAGATCAGCTTTGCAGAAGTCCAGGTAGGTGGTAATATCCGCCAGTACAGCCTGTTCTCGGACGGAACTATCTTCAACGAAGATCCTCAGGATGGCAACAACTTCGAACGGATCACGATCAATGAATACGGCATCTATACACAGATCTCGAAGACGATCGCCGAAGCGTTGAAACTCACGGGTTCTATTCGTTATGACAAGAACGAAAACTTCGAAGGACGCTTCACACCGAGGATTTCGGCTGTGTATTCCGTAGCTGAAAACCACAACATACGTGCATCCTTCCAGACTGGTTTCCGGAATCCGGATACGCAGGCACAGTTTATTTTCTTCCCTGTTGGAACCAACATTCTGCTTGGAAGTACAGAAGCCAACGCAGCGCGATACGGTGTACATAACGGCGGAGCGTGGACTCGTGCTTCTTATGAAAAGTATCTTGTGACAGGCAATCAGGCAGACCTTGTAACAGCCAATGTTTCTTACATTGAACCGGAGCGCCTGCGTGCATTTGAAATTGGTTACAAGGGACTCTTTGGAACTGACTTCCTTTTTGACATCAATTACTATCACAACTCTTACGAGAACTTTATCGGATCACTTGATATTGCGAGCAAGGAAGCTACTGAACACCAGGGCAACCCGCTTCCTGCCGGAACAATTTTCTCACCTTATGTTAACTCTGCGGCAACAGTATCTTCGTCAGGAATTGGAATTGGTCTGACGTATAACCTTCCATACAACCTTCAACTCAGCGGTAACTACAACCGCGCAACGTTTGAAGAGAACAAGAACGAAGACGAAAACTTCCGCGCAGGATTCAACACGCCGGAAAACAAATTCAGCATCGGTCTGAGTTCGCGGAAGCTTGCAAAGAACCTTGGCTTCAATGTCAACTTCCGCTGGCAGGAAGAATTCCTCTGGCAGTCTGACTTCGGCAACTGGGTCGTGCCCGAGTTCGGTGTATTTGACGCGCAGTTGAACTACAAGGTTCAGTCGATCAAAACGATGGTGAAGATCGGTGGTACAAACATCGGCGGTGGCGACTACCGCACCAACTTCGGCGGTCCGTTTGTAGGACAGCAATACTACATCTCCCTGACCTTTGACCAATTCATGAAATAAAAACCGGAATTGATTATGAAAAACTTTCGATATATCGGATTGACCGTAGCCCTGGCGTTAGTGCTCAATGCATGCGACCAGGAAGTAATGGAGTTGAAGGATCCTGATCCTGTTGTTTCCGCACCGGATTGCCCGGACGGGGCCAGTAGCGGCGATGCCGACTTCAGCAAGTTTATTGCGATTGGAAACTCATTTGTCGCCGGTGTTCAGGGGGCTGCCCTATTTAATTCCGGACAGGCGAATTCACTTGCAGCGATTGTTCACAATCAACTCGAATGTGTTGGTGCCCCCGCTACATTTAATCAGCCGGACATTAACGCGGAACTTGGTTGGAACCTTTTTGTTACGCAGCCATTCCTTTCTGACATGACCCAGCCTATCCTGGGTCGCATGCTGCTGCAATACGGTACCACACCTGATTGCGCCACGGGAGAGGTGTCTCCACGTCCTACCCCGCAAGCATATGCCGCCGGTAATCTTGAGGCAGTACCGAATCCCCAGGCAAATCCTGGATTCATGTACACCGGTAGCAAAACGGAACTCAACAACTTTGCAGTACCTGCTGTTACTATTGGCCAATTTCTCGTACCGGCTACCGGTAACTGGGGCAACCCCGACCCGGCAGAAGGATTCTCGCCCTTCTACGGAAGGTTTGCATCCGCTCCGGGAACATCGACAATTATCAGTGATGCCATCGCTGCTGACGGTACATTCTTCCTTTTCTGGGCGGGTATGGATGACTTCTTTCTCTACGCGGCCTTCGGTGGTGATGGTAACCTCGCGCCGTTGACTTCACCAAACGCGGGAATCCCCAACGGTTTTGATTATCGGTTTGGTGCCGCATTAACTCTTCTTTTAACGTCGGATGAAAACCTTAGCGGAGTTGTAGGAAACTTCCCTGATGTCTTTAAAATGCCTCACTTCACAGCCGTGGCTTACAACCCGATTCCACTGGATGCTACTTTAGCCGGGCAACTTAATGCAGGGTTCGCTGGCTATAACACAGCACTGGACGGACTGATCGCCAACAAGGAAGCCTTTGGAATTTCAGACAACCTCGCCGCAGAAATCGCCACGCGCAAGCTTACTTTCGCCGCGGGCTGCGACAACAAAATCATGCTTGTCGACGAAACGTTGACTGATCTTGGTGACTATTTCGACGCTATGCTGGGCCTTAGCATTATCAACGCTGATCAACGTGCCGCACTCGCTCCTTACGAACAGATCCGCCAATCAACTCCAGAGGATATCATTCCGCTTTCGACAGGATCGATACTTGGAACGGATGGTGCATTTGGAAAACTGGGGGTAAATGAGCCTGTTGGTGACCGTTGGGTGATTATTCCAACAGAACGCGACGAAATCAACGCCGCAAGGACTGCCTACAATGCTATCGTTGCAGGTGTTGTCGCTCAGAATTCATCCCGGCTTGCACTGGCTGATGTCGATGCAGCCTTCAATGCCCTGCTCGCATCGCAGTTCGCAGTGCAGAACGGCGTTACCATCACACCCAACATCAATCCGCCTACCGGGATTTTCTCAGAAGACGGTGTACATCCGAATTCACGAGGCTATGCGTTCTTCGCCAATGTGTTTATCGATGCTATCAATCAGAAATTCGGAGCAACAATTCCGAAAGCTCACCTTGGAAAATATCAGGCAACAGGCTTGCCTATCAATTAATAAGACCTTCCATTTAACCTAACCTGAACTGAAGAGGCTGTCCATTCCGGACAGCCTCTCATTCTTTCAGACGTACCCTGCGACCCAATATGCAGCGAAGCCGATCCATTCCTTAAAGAGTTTGTGCCAGTTAACCAAAGCCTCGACGCGCGGAACAAGTACGGAATCAGGATAAAACTGGCGCGGGTGCGAGTAAAAATCAACAGAAAAAACATCGGGATTCAAACCCGCTTTGCGGTAACAGGCAAGTGAACGTCGCATGTGAAATGCCGATGTTATGAGCAGGCAATCCTGCTCCGTATAGCCCATACGTTCCAGCATCGGCTTTACAGCCACGGCTGACTCATAGGTGTTACGGGTTGCATTTTCGATAATAATATCATCCGCCTTCACGCCCATCATAATCATCACACGCTCATACTTATTTGCTTCAGGTTCGGTTGATTCGGTGATTGTACCCATGCCACCGCTGATTAAAATCTTTTCAATGAGTCCGAGTTTGTAGAGCTGCACGGTATGGGTAACGCGATCCGCCCCTTTATTGAAGTACACGCGGTCGTCGGGATCGGTTTTGTCAATGGTGGTACCCGTCAGTACAATACCGAGTTTATGTGGCTTAACATCCGAAAACGGTACAGCAGGAATCTCCCAGTTCCGCATTGCTTCATTCGCGATGAAATCATTTGAGAAGAAAATCAGGAGCCCGAAACCGAGCCAGAAGAATACACGCTTGAGTTTCGGCCGGCGCACAAATACACCCACCAGGAATGAAATCACGATGAGCGACAGCGGCATGACGAGATACGGGACCGTTTTTGAAAGGATGAAGAACATGACGTATCAACCTATTTCCTGTATAGGGGGTCTGTCAGATTTCCAAGTCCATCTATAATACGACGCAGCACGCCGAAGTACAAGAGCAACGCAAGAACAATCGTCATCGACCAGATCACACCCGTATTGAAATAAAATGTATCGATGTTCGAATTGAGGAAATGTTTCTGCGGCATGTAAAACTGCGCATCGAAGTCGATTGCGTGATCCGGATCGGGGTCTTTGTAGATAGGATAAATCTTCTGAATCAGTTTGCCATCTTGTTCGATAATACGGTGCGGCTCGGTAGTGTTTTTAACCAGATCGCTGATTGCTTCATTGTGATAACGCTCTTTGTAATGCGCGAATGTCACACCTTCCCCGAGGCTCTTCGTCCTTAGTTCAACTTGTTTTTCCTTCAACTGATCAGCCCGGTTATATCGCTTCACATATAATTTTTTCAGTGACTCCAGAAATCCATATATCGCGTTATAGGTATCCACATTAAACCTGTCAAGGGTGAGATTCTCCAACTCCGGCAGCTGCTGACCTGTTGCTGCAAGTTCCCTTGAAAGCTCATTCCTGACGAGTGTAAAGTCATCCTGAACTTTCTTCCTGATTGCCGGCGATTCATCCCTGAGGTTATTAATACAAAACTGTAAACGCGTTTCGAGTTCCGGAATCAGGTATACCTTCTTGAAGTCGGCATTAGCCATGGTTTTGTCGTACAGATAAAACTCCTCGTCGAATTTGTTATCCTTAAACTGCGTCACCATCAGCGCCTCAAATGCCCACCGTGACGCCATAAGGTCGCCGACAAAAGGTACAGTAGCCGTGTTGCCAATAGAAGGGTTCAGCTTATCAAACTTTACGACAACCCCACTGAGAATGAGTTGCGGAATCAAAAGCAACGGTATAAGGATGTAAATCGTAACGGCAGAGTTAAAGGCTGACGAAATATTCAGCCCCAGCAGGTTCGCAAAACACGAAGTTGTGAACAATATAAACCATTGCAGGAACAACATCCCTTCAATCTTGAGGATGAACGATCCGACCAGTACAAAGAGAAACGTTTGAATTGCCGAAAGGGTGAAAAGGATGCTTATTTTCGACAGCAGGTAACTACTCCTGCTCAGGTGCAGGAATGCTTCGCGCTTCAGTATTTTCCTGTCGCGGATAATTTCTTCAGCACTCACCGTCAACCCCATGAACAACGCCACGATTATACTCATGAACAGGTACGCCGGCAAGTTTACATTCTTGCCAAAAACATAACCCGATAAGAATTTATCATCAACGTTATAGTAGCGGACAATGTATCCGAGTATAAACGCGAGAAGCGGTGCCTCCAGGAGGTTGATGATAAGATATTGCCGGTTATGCAATTTTGCCTGCACATCGCGCAGACCGAAGAGGAACATCTGCTTCAACCTCGTCGGAATGCGAAGTGTCGATTGCGGGACATCCTCCGAGGTGGCTACCTCAGGTTTCCGGTGGGTCTTTTGAAAGATGCCGTGCCATTGTTCCGCGGTTATCTTTCTTTCGTTGGTGAAGTGCCCGTACTCATTGATCACCTTCGTTTCAATGATATTGAAAATCTGTTCAGGGTTTACGTTGCCACATTCATGGCATTCGCCCTGATCGCTATTGACCAGATCAATACATTTTTTAAAGTGCAGTATCGCATTCACAGGGTTACCGTAATAGATCTGGTAACCACCCGTGTCAAGGATCAGCAATTTGTCGAACATCTTGAAGATGTCGCTGGAAGGTTGGTGAATAACGGTAAAAACAAGCTTCCCTTTTAAGCTGAGTTCCTTAAGAAGATCGATAATATTTTCTGAATCGCGCGATGACAACCCGCTGGTGGGCTCGTCGCAGAAAAGTACTGCCGGTTCGCGAAGCAACTCAAGACCAATATTCAGGCGCTTACGCTGGCCACCACTGATCGTTTTCTGGAGAGCCGAGCCAACCTTAAGGTTACGCGTTTCTTCCAGACCGAGGTCTTCAAGTACCTTCAGGACAAGCGTATCGATTTCCTCTTCAGATTTCTGACTAAAACACAACTTCGCGGCGTAATACAAATTCTGGTAGACGGTAAGGTCTTCGATGAGCAGGTCGTCCTGCGGTACAAATCCTATTACACCTTCGATTTTTTGCGGCTCGCGGTGGATGTCAATTCCGTTGATCAGTACCTTGCCCGATGATGGTTTTTCGGTTCCGTTGAGCACATGAAGAAACGTACTCTTTCCGGCACCACTTGCTCCCATGAGTGCGATGAGGTTACCCGACTCTTCGGCCAGCGACACATTGCGTAGTCCGAGTTTTCCACTCCTGAATTTGAAGCTGATATCGATGGCTTCGAAGCTAAGGCGCGAGTAGTCGCCAAAGAGTTTGAACTTTTGGAGGATATCGCCATAGTATACGGGATCGTCTTTCTCCCACCTGATAAGACTTCCAACAGCCAGTACGTTGATCTTTCCGGATTTTACCGGAACACCATTCAGGAAAACGGATGAGGTTCCCATGTACCGGAAGAAATACAGATCCACAAAGTCGAGGTACAGCACTGCGATGAACCCCTTTAATGCAGTTTTTTGAATTACAGGACTATTACGCAATTCGGAGTCCGATGCGTGTATAAGGAGAATTCTGGCGTCATCGAGATCGGGTTCGACTTTGCCGAGTACGAATTTTTCGATAACCTCGATTGCAGCATTATTGACCATGAACATTTCTCCGATCGTTCGCACCAGTTGGTTTTCGCGATCGGAAATCCTGCCATCGGCCTGAATGATAGTTACAAGTTCAACAAGAATAACCGCCTTTTGTTTTTGGGTGAGGTTGGGGCTCACCTCCTGGCAGAGTTGCTTGAGACGTTCCACCTCTTCTTCCCACAATTTGGGTCTCGGCGGAAGGGACGCGCATATTTCGTCAAAGATGCGGAGATAGGCTTCCACGGCGGCCCCGCTCATGTGATCCTCCAGAAACGATTTGATCTGCTCGCGCTCAGGGCGCGATACTTCATCCTCGTGTGCAACAACGGCGAACAAACGAAGTATCGCTCTTAAAAGAGACTCGCTCATAGGTCAGGGGTTAGTCGAAAGACTTAAAGATAGAGAAAGTACCGCTATTAAAATAAAAAAGGACCGGCTTGAAACCGGTCCTTTCCTGTCAGAAAATGTGTTCGTATTACTCTGTAATATTTTTGCGAAGTTTCTCAACAATTTCGGTGATCTCCACGAGGTTCTTGTCGCTGAGGACAAGGTTCGCTTTGTTATTCTTGATTTGTTCTTCAATGTTGAGGTTGGCGTATGCAGCTTCGAGACGTTTCAGGTCGTCGATCATACCTGTCACCGGGTCTGAAGGCTCAAGTGCACCAAGCATTTTTGACAACTCCGTAACCGATTTCTTTTGCTGAAGCACGACTTGCATCAACGGAGTAAGTACGAGGTTGCGCTTGTCATCAGGAAGCAAATCTTTGGGATAAGACTTGATAAGTCCGGTAGAGATATACAGACCTTCAACGAAACTACCTGTCACCACCAAAGCCGCAAGTTTGTTCCGGTTGTCATCTTTAAGAAAGTTTTCAGTCTTTTTGATAGTGCGATCAAGCACGTGAGACAGTGAGTCTTTATTGCTTATGTTCGCTTCAAACTGTTTCAGGACTTCAATATCGAATGCGCCAATTACGCCGAGGTCTTCAGCGAGGGTCTTGCAGGTATTCAGGTGGTTTATAGCCTCCTGGGTTTTGTCATAAGAAGCGAGGTAGCCGACATCAGCGGCATAGATACCCAGGTTCAACGCAGCCTTGTCATGACGGGATGTGTACTGATCAACTTTTGAAGGAGCATTTACCAGCCCCGGGTTGAAATCTGCGCCTGTTGCCTGAAGCAGGTAGGGAATTTCGGTTGGTGAAGGAATATTATAGACGACGTCTTCGATTTGTTGTTTCAGACTTTCTTTCTGGGCTTCCTTGAACTCGTCCGAGTTGTTTACTTTATCGCTTGACGATGAGCCACAGGAGACCAGGCCAAGCGTTATCTGGGCGCTCAGGAACAAATACAGGGCATGTTTCAATTTCATGGTGGTTGGCATTTTTAACAAGGTCCAATTTTAACATATTTTTGATGGTTTTAAAACCCGCCTCCTATAATTTTGGCCCAAATAGGGATGAATCAGGAATTATTTTTCTATGTTTAACCGAAGCCAGGGTGGCAGAAGTATGCAGAAAGGGAGTGTGAAAAAAGTCGTCCTCATTGACGACAGCGATATTGACCTGTTTATACAGAAACGCTTCCTGGAAGTCAATGAGTTCTCGGCGGAGATTGAAATGTATAATTCTGCTAATGAAGCCTTTAAGTCACTCAACAAGGCTTCTGTGGAATCTGCGCCAGACGCCATATTCCTGGACCTGAACATGCCTGACGCCGATGGCTTTGCATTCCTGAAAAAGTTTTCCAGTTTACCAGACAGCGTTACTCATAAGTCACGCATCATCGTACTTACCAGTTCCGAAAGCAACATCGACAGAGACTACGTGCTGTCGTTCCATGAAGTTATTCACTTCATTACAAAACCGCTGACAAGTGCCGACATTGACGACCTGAAAGCCATATTCGAATAAACGCTCACCGATCCAGCCAGGATTTGAAGTCTCCTACCCTTTCCCGGGCAACGATAACATCATTATCATTCGTGTTTTTCAAAACAAGCTTCAGCCTGCTGTTTGAATACTGAACGATGTCAGCAATCGATGACGCAGATACAAGGTACTTCCGATTGATTCTGTAAAACTCATCGGGGTTCAACATATCTTCCAGCTGTTCAAGTGTGTAATCAAGGATCAGGTTTCTGTTCTCTGAGGTATTGCAGAAAGTTGTCTTGTCTTTGCTAAAGAAATACAGAATATTTTTGGTTTCGACCGTCTTCAGGTGTTCGCCAACCTTAATTACGAAACGGCTTTTGAATTTTCGCGTCAACATCTGAATAGCTTCGGTGATATTACCAAGTGCTTTTGTAGCCACATCACCAGGAGCCCTCATCGCAAGGAATTTGTCGACGGCTTTTTTAAATTCGTCCTTATCAACCGGTTTCAGAATATAGTCGACACTATTCACCTTGAATGCACGGATTGCATACTCGTCGTACGCCGTGATAAAAATGACGGGACACTTCACATCGCATTGCTGAAAGATTTCGAAGCTGGTTCCGTCTGCAAGCTGGATGTCCATCAGGGCGAGGTCGGGCACATTGCCAGAACGAAAGTAGTCCACCGCCTTTTTTACAGAATCAATTTTTCCCGCAATAGCCACATCGGGAATAAGTTCGGTGCTGAGTCGCTCGACGCGCATAGCAGCCTGGGGTTCATCTTCTATGATTAATACGTTCATACTTTCATTTTCCTGATTTCCATGGGTTGTCCGTTGGCAAGTAACGGTATGCTTACCCTAAATACACCGTCAGATTTTTTAATAGCGGGACTTCTGTCAGAGAGGGCCTCGTACCTATGCCTGATATTCTGCAAGCCAAATCCGGATGACGGTTCCCGGTAATGGCTTCGTTCCTGAAGATTGTTTTCAACAACGAGGAAATCGTTTTCGGTGAAGATTCGAATTGACAACGGTTGGTCTTCTGAAATAACATTGTGTTTGATCGCATTTTCGATCAACATCTGCAAGGCAAGTGGCGGAAGATAACCCGTCACGCCGTTGAGTTCGACTGATACTGAAAGTTTTTCGGCAAACCTGATTTGCTGGAGATAGAGATAAGATCGCGCGAAAGCAAGTTCTTCGTCCAGCGAAACCAATTCCTTTTCCCGGGTTTCAAGAACATACCGGTAGACGTCTGACAATTGCCGGATAAACATTTGAGCCTTTTCCTTGTCTTCATACACCAGTTGTGTGAGTGCGTTAAGACTATTAAACAGAAAGTGAGGATTCATCTGGTTTTTGAGGCTTTCGAAACGGGCGCGGATGCTTTCATGCTGAAGTTCTTCTGCCTCAATGGCAGTAACGCGCCAGTTCTTCAGGAAAAGCCTTCCGTGCATGAAAAGAGAAATAACAATGGTAATGACGATGGAGATGACCAGCGTCGAAGAAATGTTAATTGAAAAGACTGTGCGATAGAGAAAGTTCAATGCATAAACTGCAAGTACGGTGTACACCAACGCGGCGACTACCCCTACAAGAAATCGCCGGACGGGTTCAGTAATCCACGATATCCTCTTTGAAAGATAGGTACCGAGCCAGGCATTGCCTTTCCAAAGGCCAATCCACATGGTCGACGTTACGAGCGTCGCAGTTGTGAGCGACTCCAAATTCTCTCTGCACGTGTGACAGGTTACGCCGAACCACGCCAGGACGGCACTCACTGCCGTAACCAGCAGCACTCCCCTTACCTCCCTGATAATTCTACCCGTACTCTTCATTAAATACCAGACAATTTCGATTGCGGGACTTCGCTTCCCGGCGGAAGCGCTTTCAATACCGGCAGCATAATAGTGAGATGCCCATCGTTCTGATCAACTTTCACAGAAGCGTCTGAAACAAATGCGTATCTGCCTTTGATTTTATTCATCACGTCATCAAATGCCGGGTTGTTTTCGTTTAAAGGATTTCCGTCGAAACGGATACAGACCGAGTCCAGTTCTTCTGTAATTGTTACCGAACGCGGCACTGCCCCGGTGCCAAGAACGCACTCAATAATCATATGAGCTGCGAGCGGAAGCATAAACCGGTCCTTTGAATTTGAAGCTATGTCAATACGCAATTCGGTTCCGTATCGGGTTTTCACCAATACGGCGTATGCGTTCATAAATGAAATCTCTTCAGCAATCGTTGCTACCTCTTTCTCGCGTGTGTCCAGCATGTACCGATAAACATCAGCAAGGTGCTTGATGTATTTTACCGCCCTTTCTTCATCCGTGGGTACGAGTTCGGAGAGCGTATTCAGGCTGTGGAACAGGAACGCGGGATTGACCCGGGTTTTTAGGATCTCATAACGTGCCGCGATACTTTCACGTTGAAACCTGGCGGAATCGAAGGCGGCCTTTCTCCAGAAGATCAGGAACTCTCGCGAATGCAGAAACAATGAAATCAGTAACGTGATCAGAACACAGAGAATGACCGTCGATCGGTATCCACCTCCAAAAATAAAACCGAAAAATGTTTCGAAGACAAGGATAAGCATAAACACGGCCAGTAACGTGTACCCTATGGTGGCGACGAGTCCAACGGTGAATCGTTTCACGGGCTGATAAATCCAGGATATCTTTTCCGATAAATAGTCCGCCAGAAAACTGTTTCCACGCCAAAGAAAGACCCACAGCAACAAGGTGAATACTGTAAACAAGCCGAAGGTTCGAAAGGTTGTGCAGTTCCTGCAGGTCAGCCAAACCTGTAGAACGCTGAAGAGGGTAAACCCTCCCAGTATTTTTGCTTCTTCGACAAGGATTTTACGCGTTATTATCATTTCTGTTCGCATTGCCCGGCGAGGGCTTCAGCCATTTTGCTTCCCCAAACGGGAGAAAGTTCATTTTCGGGTTTCGCATCCTTAAATGTCTGCACCGCTTTTTCTGCTGTTGAGCATGCCGCATCCGTGGAAGAATTGAAGAACCTTGCTGTTCCGAATTCCATCTGCGCCATCAAGGCAAGTGCGCGCGGATTGGAAGGATTTAACTCAAGCGCTTTTCCGAACGCCTTCATAGCAGTAGGCGCGTGAACCGGTCCCCGCGACTGCGGATCAACAGTAACCCGCAGCATGAAGATAAATCCCTCAAGCGCAAAGAGCTCTGATTCATTCGGGCGAAGCGCCTTTGCCTTCAAAACGTGTTCCAGTGCGACGTCAAGATAAGCATCCTTCTTTGCGCCATCCTTTTCCATGTTTGCCATCATAATATTGCCGTAAGCAATATAATACAAAGGTTCCCATTTTTCTTTTTCGACCCCGGCGATCCTGATAAAGCCATTAACAGCTTCCTGAATCTGTGCAGTTTCACGAGCCTCATAAATGAGTTTGATATTCTTTTTCATCACCTCGATATACTTACCGTCATTCGCGGGCAGAATAAATGATGCGAACGTAAAAAGGATCGACATCAGGAATACTTTTGTTTTCATGGTTTTTGTGTTTGATTAAATCAGAGACTGGGTAATTGATTAACGCTCTTGTCTTTTGACAGGGTCAGGAACAACCCGATGAACATGAATCTGGGCGCAGCCTGGCGTATAGGTCGTCCATTGTACAGCCCGCCTTCGTTGGGAGTGCTGCCATATTCGTAACCGAAGATGTTATCGCGCCCGGTCACATTGGTGCAGGATAGAAATACAATAATGTTAGGGCGGGGCAGATAACTCCAGCTGATGCTTAGATCGTGATACGCCGGCGTGCGTGATCCGTTAAAGCGATCCTCATTTGGATTGTTATATGGTCTGCCGCTGGCATATGAGTACGTAGCGGAAGCCTGACTCTTCATTGATGTGATAAAGTATTTTGCGACCAGCGAAAAATTGTGAGTCGATGCAAAGGACGGCGTGGCTTCTGTCGGGAAGTTGAGATAATCCCGGCGCGTATCGAGGAACGAATACGATGCCCAATAATCAAGCCTCCGGATTGACCGGTTGTCGCGCCAGAAGAACTCAATGCCCCGTGCGTAGCCATCGCCCGTGTTGGAAAACCCGCCATCAGAATCGATTTTGAGCAGATCCTTGTACTGTTTGTAGTATCCTTCGATACGCAGTGTGCGATTGTTTTCAATACGCTGAAAGTTCAGAATGAAATGCTCTGCTTTTTCACTTTCAAGTGCATGATCAAGTTTCAGGAAATCGTTGTGCGGAGTCTGACGAAACGTTCCATAGGCGAAGGATATCTGTCCGGATTTACCAGTCTTAAAAGCCAGGGATGCACGGGGATCAAGTCCTGCACTTTCGTTGAGACTGTTATATTCAACCCTTGCACCAAGCCGCGTAACAAAGCGGTTACCGATGTAGATATCGGTTTCTGTAAATGCTGCGGGAATCCATTCTTCAAAACCGTGATCGGCTACTGCGACTTCCTCCTTGAAAGTCCGTTGTAGCACTTCAATACCGGTTTTGTTTTCAACACCATGTGCCAGCGAACCTTCAACAACACCTTTTGCGTGAACTGCGCGTTCAGTTCGATTTATCGTTCCAAAGTGGAGACCGATATTGTCACGCACAGTCGTGTATGAGAACCCGCCGCGGAGCACCCACTCGTCATTCAGCTCGGTTTTGTATGAACCATTTACATAGCGGTAATCATTCTGAAGCTCGTAACGGGAACGTTGATCAGGGTCATCGATGTCATATTTGAAAAGAGAGAACGACGCCGTGTTGAAGTTTCCGTACAGCTTAACCATTCCTTTATCGCCGACCTTTTGGCGGAATGATGCAACGCCCTCAACAGACGCAGGCGGCGTAATCCAATCGATATCCTGACGGATGAGGCGGAAGTATGGACGAATGTTGGTGTACTGAAGTTTACCGGCAACAGATCCCGTGCCCCAGGCTTGTGTATGTGTTACGTCGGCGCCGACTGAAAGGAGACCAAAATCCGTACGCGTGATTCCGGCCTCATCTTTGGAATCAAGCACAAGCGCCGAAGAAAGTGCCTGACCAAATTCAGCGGAGTATCCGCCGGTGCTGAAGCTCGTGCCCTTAAACATAAAAGGCAGGAAGCGCCCGCGCGAAGGCGTATTTGGAGCGGCTGCGCCGTATGCTTCATGGACTACGAGACCGTCGATAAACGTGCGCGTTTCTGAGCCATCACCGCCACGGACGAACAACCGACCCGTCTCGCCCACTTTTTGCGTTCCGGGAAGCGTGTTAAGTGCACCTGCGATGTCGGCGGTAGCGCCTGCGGTGGTTGCTATGTCGAGAGGGCGAAAAACGGTTCTGCGCGATTCGTCGCCAGCGGTGAACGAACCCGCTGTGATCGTAACAGCTTCAAGTTCATTGATTTCCTCCTTCAACGCTACGGTTATACGAACGGACTCCTTCCCGATTGAAATCGGCTTATTGACAGGACGATACCCAACAAATCGGATCGTTAGGTTGTGATCGCCTGTCTCTTCAGTCGTGAAGGAAAAGCGACCTTCACTGTCTGAGGACGCGCCATCGTAGGTGTTTTCCAGAATAATGTTGGCGCCGGGGACAGGTTCGCCGCGCGAA
>Ga0079224_100007943_pt1 | contig 14305 bp, 14 predicted proteins | sample Stecom2015_FD_80414 | JGI IMG/M metagenome (GOLD analysis project Ga0079224, IMG submission 80414) | Agricultural soil microbial communities from Utah to study Nitrogen management - Steer compost 2015 | ecosystem: Environmental > Terrestrial > Soil > Agricultural land | place: USA: Utah...
CGCCCCCCGCTGCCGGCGCAAGCCGCGCGGCCCGCGCGGGAAGCGCAGGCCGAAGCGCCCGCCACGCCAGACACCCTGCACGGTGAATCCGGCAGCTTCGGCGTGGCACCGCGTCAAGAAGCGCGCCCCGCACAGAGCGCCCAAACGGCGCGCAAGCGCCGCTTGCCGCCGCCCAAACAATCTCACAACGACCTGTTCGGGTTCGGGGCGCCCGGGACGACCGCCAACGGCATCAACCTGAACCTCACGCCCAACACCGCCACGGCGGCCATTGGCCGGGACACGCTCGCGCGCGAGCGACGGGCGGACGCCGAACGGCGCCGCAGCGCGCACCTCGGCTCCTGGAAGTCGCTCGGCTTGGAGCGCTGGAGGAGCGCCATCGAAAACTACGTGCCGAACGTCAAGCCCGGCAATCAAACGGCCCTCAACACGGCGCGCGTCCCGTTCGCGAGTTACCTGAACATCATCCACAACCGCCTGCACCCGATCTTCGCGGACTCGTTCCTGGCGTCGCTGAGCTCGCTGCCGAGCTCCGATCCGATGAACCGCCGCGACCTGAAGACCAACCTCGAGATCGTGCTCAGCCAGGCAGACGGCAGCCTCGTCACGATGGGCGTCACTCGGGCCAGCGGCGTCACCGCGTTCGACATCGCCGCGCTCGAATCCGTCAAGAAAGCCGCGCCCTTTGGGCCCCCGCCACGCGAGATCGTCTCTCCCGACGGCAACGTCTACTTTCACTGGGAGTTTCATCGTGAGCCGATCTATGCCTGCTCGACCTATTTCGCACGGCCCTACATTCTGAAGGTGCAGCCCAAGACCGCTCCCCCCGAGATCGAGCCGCCCAAACCCGGACCCTCCGATCCTACCGAAGACGGCGCCGCGCCTCAGCGGCACGGGCTGCTGCGCTCGCCGCGCGCTCCCAAGCTCGCAACGACAGCTCCCTGAGACATGACGACACTCGGCGACGTGGTTCGGCGTGACGAGGATCACCCCCAAGGCCAGCGGCCGCCGAGCGCCGAGGCCCCGCCGCCGCCCGAGCTAACCCCAGGCGTCGTCTCGACGGCGTACGTGGCCGGCGGGCGCAGCTTGCGGGCGCTGGCGGCGCTCGGGCTCTTCGCCGTCGTCGTCGGTCGCGGTCTGGCGCCGGCGCTGCCGGGCACCACGGCGGGCATCGGGCGCTACATCGTGCTCGCCGATCGCGTCGCGTCCCTCTTGTCTCAGCTGTTTCTGATCGCGGGCGTGACCATCGCGGTGCGGCTGATCCTCGAATCTGTCAGACACCCGCGGCTCGGCCTCGGCTACCGCGCGGCGACCGCTCCCGCGGCGGCGCTGGTGGTGGTGCTCGTGATGATGGCGGCGTCGCAGGCCCTCGATCCGCAGATTTCGCTGGCGATGGCGGTCAGCAGCACGGCGATGGCGATCATGGCGTTGCCCACCGCCCTGACGAGCGCGCGCGCGCGCGCCGCCGGGCTCGTGCTGGCCACCGCGGCGCTCGGCTCCGCGACGCAGATCGCCGCGCGGGCCTTCGCCATCCACTCGAGCAACCAGGCGCTCACGTCGCTGTTTCTCTTCTCACGCGGGGTCGCCACCTTCGCGCTCGTGTTGGACATCGTGAGCATCGCCCTCGTGGGCATCTGGCTCGGCGCGCGCCGCTGGAAGTGGGCGCTTGCTGCAGCGGCAGCGGTCGTGGGAGCTTCGGCGTTCCTCGCCTGGGCGGCGCTCAAAGGCTCGAGCTATCCGGCGGAGGCCTGGCAGGTGATCGCCGCGCGCACGTTGACGGCGATGACGCGCCATCCCGCGCCGCTGGTGCTGCCCTATTTGCGGTGGATGGTCGAGGTCCTGGCGCTGTTCGCTGCGGCGCTCGCGGTGGCCGTGCCGACGAGGTTGCCGAGGCTGCAGGCGGCGCTGGCGCTCGCGCTGCTGGCCCGAGCTTCGACCGACATCCCGCTCCTGGCCTTGTGCCTGGTGCTGGCCGCGCTGATCGCGGGGTTGCACGCCGCTGCGCCCGCGCCCACGCCGGTGTTGGCCGTCGAGGCCCACCCGGACAAGGACGCGCGTTGAGGACGCTGACGATCTTGTGCGCCAGCCTGGTGGTCTGGACCGCGGGAGGTTGCCGCCGTGAGGAGCCGTCGTCGGGCGGCGACGAAGGCGCGCGGATTTATGCGCGCGCCTGCTCGAGCTGTCATGGCATGGACGGGCGGGGACGACCCCGCATGGGCCTCACCACCCCGCCGCGCGATCTGACGGACCCGGAGCTGTACCGGAACACGAACGAAGCCGGCCTTCAGCAGGTCGTGTTGCACGGCAAAGGGCAGATGCCCGCGTTCTCGAAGCTGCTCGACGAGCAGGAGGTGCGCGCGGTCATCGGCTATTTGCACACGCTCCAGCGCAAACCCTAGGGCCGCGGGCCACGTCGACCTTGCAGAGCGGCGTCAGCGCTCGAGCCAGAACGCCACCAGCGGGATCGCCAGGCACAGGATGACGAACAGCAACCAACGCTGCCAGCGGGGTAGGAAGCGTTCCAGCGACGAGCTCACGACGCCGTCAGCACGAAAGCACCAAACACGATGACCAGGTACGGCATCGAGGCGAAGAACAGCGAGCGCGCCCAGCTCACCCCGGCGGAGGCCCGAAGCCCCATCAGCCCCCAACCGAGCAGCCCGAGGCCGGCCAGCGCCGCGACCACGGCATAGGCCGCGCCGCCAATCCCGAACTTCACCGGGAGCAAGCTGACGGCGAGCAGCACCACGAGCTGCACGACCATCTCGAGCTTCGCTGCCGCGAGCCCGCGGCGCACCGGCAACACCTGTAGCCCGGCGCGTTCGTACTCGGCCTGGCGGAAGATGGCGATCGCGACGAAGTGGGGCAGCTGCCAGACGAACAGGATGCCGAACAAGAGCAGCCCTTCGAGCCCGAGCTCGCCGGCCAGCGCCGAATACCCGAGCAGCGGCGGGATCGCGCCGGGGATCGCGCCGACGTAGAGCGCGATCGGCGCCACCCGCTTGAGCGGCGTGTAGAGCAGGACGTAGCTGATGAGGGCGATCGCGGCGAGCAGCCCTGTCAGGGCGTTCACGGCGAAGCTCAGGAGCGAGAGCCCGGCGACCGACAGCGCCAGGCCGAACCACAAGGCCACCTCGGGCGTCAAACGCCCGGAGGGCAGCGGTCGGTTGCGCGTGCGCTCCATCAAGGCGTCCGTGTCGCGCTCGAGATACATGTTCAGGGTGTTGGCGGCGCCGACCACCAGGGCGGTGCCGACCAGCGCCGTGACCAGGAGCAGCAGGTCGATGGGCCCCGGGGCGGCCGCAGCGCCGCACAGCGTCGTGACCAGCACCAGGCGTGTCACCGAGGGCTTGGTGAGCTGCAGCAGCGCCATGGGCGCGCTGGTCTCGTGGCGCCGGAGCGCGGCGGTTTGGACAGGACCGTTCATCGTCGGGGCGACCGCCCTCGGGCGCGGGCGGCAGCGCCGAACGTGGCGCCGGCCCGCGCTGGGAAGCGGCCGAAAGCTGGGGCTCTCTATAGTGCATCGCGGGCCGTCCCGCTACTCGCGCACGAGCAAGCTCAGCCGGTTTCGGGCCCAGCTTGGCGGCTCGCCAAAAAAACCCGGCGAGCGTATGGTGGCCGGGTGGTCCGTGACGTGAAGGAGCGGCGTGTGGGCTGGATCTGGGTGTCTGCGGGGTTCGGGTTTCTCGCCGTAGCGTTGGGCGCGTTTGGCGCGCACGGCTTGCGGGGCAAGATCCCCGAACGTCTGTTTGCCGCCTACGAAACAGGCGTGCTCTACCACCTCGTGCACGCCGTCGTGCTGCTCGCGGTGTCGCTCGCCGCTCGACAATCCGCCAGCACTGCGATCGTCGCGCAGAGCCTGCTGGTGGCGGGGATCGTGCTGTTCTCGGGCTCGCTGTACGTGATGGCGATGACCGGCTACGGTCGCCTCGGCATCGTGACGCCCTTCGGCGGCGTTTGCCTGCTCGCCGCGTGGGTGGCCATCGGCGTCCAGCTCGGGCGCTGAACGCGTCCTGGACGCCGCGTCACGCGCTCTTCGTCTCGTCCTTGACGGCGTCCTTCGCCGTCGAACCGGAGCTCAGCTGCTGGGGAGGCTTCTCGTCGTCCTCCGAGACGCCCTTCTTGAAGTTGCGAATGCCTTCACCGAGCCCCTTGCCGATGTCGGCGAGCCGGCCTGCCCCGAAAAGCAGCAGGACGATCAATGCGATGACGACGATTTGCCAGGGCCCGACTGCCATTCTTCACTCCGGATGCGAGCGCCAGACGCTCACCACGCGGTTTCACTATCACCGACGCTGCACTCGAGCAATCCGGCGCCGCAGCCAAACCGGAAGGAGGATTGAAAGCCGGGTTGTCATGAGGGTCAAAAAAACACAACCGCCCGAAAAAAGGCACAATCCGAGCGGCAGCAGCCAGTAGACCGTCGAGCTCGGCAGCGATCGGTCGAGCCGATGGAGCGCGATCAGCCCGGCCCCGGCGACGCAAGCCCCCGCCACCGTCGCGGGCCCCCGCCGCAGCCCGGCGTGCCGTAGGAGCCCGCCGCAAAGCACCAACCCCGGGGCCCACGCGGCGGCGACGACCAGCAAGGCTCTCGACCACGGCGAGAGCTTCGCCGGCGGCCCCCAGGCGGGCAGGCCAGCGATCGTCGCCCGCTGCACGGCGAGCCGAACCCTCGGCGCCGCTTGCTCGCCGGAGCGCACGAACAGCCGGAGCTTCGAGAGCTGGAGCGTTCGTAGATCGTCGCTGGGCACCAGGTCTTCGGCGGTGAACCACGCGCGCTCCCCCGAGCGGGGCAGCGGCCCGACGACGCGCGGCGGCTGGCCGGGAAAGCACAACCAGCTGACACCCACCAGGGGGACCTGCGCGCTCCTCGGCTGATCCACCGCCGCGCAGCTGTGCTTGCCCTGCTCGAGCAGCTGGTGAGCGAAGCGTCCCGGATGAGCGGCGGGCGAGCTTGTCGCGAGCAGGCAAGCCAGGCTCGCCAAGCCGATCGACCCCTGGGTGAGGGTGAGGTTCGCGACGAGCCTGCCCGGAGACGCTCCCAGGGCGAACAGCGCGCGCGCCTCACCGCGTTCGACGCATCGAGCCGCGGCGAACGCGAGCCCCACCGGCACTCCGACCAAGACCGCCGTCTCGACCGCCACCGCCAAGAGCGCCCTCGCGAACGGCAACGCGACCGGCAGCGGCACCTCCGGCGACACCATCCACGGCAGCAGGCGCACCCAGCCGGCGGCGAGCGCCAGCAAGAGGACGACGGCTGCGGACGCCAGTACCGAACGCAGCGCGTGGCGGGCCAACACATGCATGGGTGGTTCGAACCCGTTCTGCAGCTCGAGAACGCGCCTCGAAGCCAGGATAGCGCGCTTTTCGAACCACTGACCGGCGGGGGCGCGCAATCCTACTTCCAGCGCGGCGTGCCCGTGTTTATGCTCCGCTGGCCGAATGTTGGCGGGCGCGGAGACACCTCACCCGCATCCAACGGCATCCGGCCGTCCCGGAATTCTGGAGGCACCATGTTCGCTCGGTCCCCGCGTATCCTCGCCGCTCTCTTCGCCGCATCTCCCCTTTTGGCCGCCCCCACGGCGCTCGCGCAAGAAGGGGTCGATCGGACCTCCCCGAACATCAAAGGGATCGCGGGCGGCGCCCTGCTCGGGGCCGAAGCCGTGCTCTTGGTCGAGGCCGCCTTGGATGTAGAACCGACATGGGCCTACATCGCGGGCGGCTTGGGCGGCGCCGTCGCGGGCGGCGTCGGCGGCTATTTCGTCGAGCACAACACCGACAGCGGTCGCGTGCCGATGCTGATGCTCGCGGGGGGCATGCTGCTGGTGATCCCGACGACGGTCGCGGTGCTGACCGCCACCGCGTACGAGCCGCCGGCCGGCTACGTGGAGGATCGGGGCCCGATGGACGAGCCGCCAGCCGATCCCGCGCTCGCCCCCGCACCGCTCGAACCGGCGCCCGGACCCGTCATCACACCGGCGACGGCGCCGCCCCAGGGGTCCATCTCGCGGGGTCAATCACCCGTCGCCGTGAGTACCCCTGCTCCTAAAGCGCACCTTTCACGTCACCGCCTCCCATCGCTGGTGGAGGTCACGGACGAGACTTTGGCGCTTGGGGTGCCCGCCGTGCAGGTGCGGGACGTCTTCAGCGCCGAAGAGTTGCACCGCTATGGCGTCGCCCAGGCGACGGAATACGAGGTGCCGCTGTTGAGCTACACATTTTGAACGCGGGGGCTCGACGCCCCTTCCGGCTAGAAGCGCGTTGCCGTAGGATCGCTCACTGCGGCCAAACTTTCCTTTTGGTCGCAAACGACGAGCCAGATGGTACAGGCAGCGCCCCCTAGGATAGTTCCACGAAGTCGAGGCGGGGACGACCCGGCCCTGAACAAGGTCATCGCCGGACGTTATCGCTTGGAGGCCCGCATCGGTGAAGGCGGGATGGGCATCGTCTATCGAGCCCGTCACGTGCTCATCGATCGGGTGGTAGCGGTCAAGCTCATCCGCCCGGACCTGCGCGGTGAAACGCATTTGCGGGCTTGGATGTTGCGTGAGGCTCGCGCCGCCAATCGCGTCGACCACGCACACATCATCGACATCCACGACATCGGCGAGACGGACGATGGCGAGCTCTACCTGGTGATGGAGTACCTGGTGGGCACGCCGCTCTCGGCGGAGCTCGCGCGCGGGCCGATGCCGCTGCACCGCGCGGTCGACATCTTGGAGCAGATGGGCGCGGCGCTCGCTCGCGCTCACGACCTTGGCGTCGTGCATCGCGATCTGAAGAGCGACAACATATTGTTGACGACGCGGGGCGGTCGCAAAGACTTCGTCAAGATCCTCGACTTCGGGTTGGCGGCGCTCGCCCACGACCCGCGACTGGCTCCGAAGGGCGCTGTGTTCGGAACGCCGGAATACATGTCCCCAGAACAAGCCAGAGGCGAACAGGCGGGCCCTCAGTCCGACCTGTACGCTCTGGGGATCCTTTTCTTCGAGATGTTGACGGGCCAGCTCCCGTTCCGTTCGAACGACCGCGACACCTTGCTCGAGATGCAGCGAACGGCGCAGGCGCCCCGGCCGAGCGGGATACGCAAGGACTGCCACCCCGCCGCCGAAAAAATCGTGATGCGCCTGCTCGAGAAGGATGCCCGAAAGCGCTACCGCGACGGCCATCACCTGCTGGAAGAGCTGAAGGCCCTGCAGCGATCGTTGCCGAGCCCGTCTTGGGACAAGGATCGCGAACCGGAGCCGGCCGCGGCGCCCCCTCCGCCGCCCCCCCCGAAGTCTCCCGGTGTGACCGAATGGGCCAACCGCGCCGGCCTGTTCGCGCGCATGCTGTCGCGCGCCTATCCGTCCGGCAACGCGCCGGAAGAGCTCACGCGCGCGCTCTCTGGTCTGTGGGAGATCGCTGCCAAGGCCAACGGTCTCGAGGGCGAGATCGCCAGCCACACGCGCAAGCTCGAAGCGCTGGAGCGCCGAGGACGAGCGCTCCGCGCAGAAATCGGTCGCAAGGTCGAGGAGCTGGCACAGGAGGAGTCGCGCGCGCTGCGTGACGCAGCTTCCTACGGCGAAGAAGAGGAGGCGGCCCGGCTCGAGCTCATCAAGGCGGAGCAGAACGCTCGGGAGAAGCTCGTGCTCGCCGATCAAGCGGAGCGGGCAGGCCACGGGTCACGCGCGATCTTCGAGCAAGCCGGCGCCGCCAAGGCGCTGGTAGAGTCACGCAAGCAGTGGCTGAAGACGCGCGAGACGCGCCGAACCGACCGAGAGGCGATCGCGCGGGACCTGCGCCGCCAGATCGAAGAGCTCCGGGCCCAGCTCGCTCGCTACGCCGAGGCGCTCGAAGAAGATCTCGCGTCGGGCCGTGAGAAGGTCGCCGCGCGCTCCCGCGAGGGGCTCAAGTACGAAAAGGCTTTCCACGACACATCGACCCTCCTGCTCGCCCACCTCAAGGGAAAGCCCGAGTGCCGGGACTTGATGGCGGAGCTCAACGCCGGCGCGGGGGATTCGTTGCAAGGCGCGCCGCCCCCCCGCAACTTCGTCACCGGCACACGCGTCGCCGGCTGATCCGCTCCCTCGCTGGGCTACCGCGCGCTGCCCCGGCGGGCCTCGCCGAGTCACGCCGGCAGCTTGGCGTCCAAGAACGAACGGAGCTTCACGAGGTTCTTGGGATCCCTGGCAAAACCAGGAGCTACGTAGCTCTCGGCCCACCCCTTGAGCTCGCTCATGAGCTCGGCGCGAACCGCCGCATCGGTCACGATCGCGTCCACGCTGCGCCCTCGAGCGCTGCTTCGTGACAGCTCCTGAACGAAGCGGGCGAGCCTTTCGTAGGTGTCTCCCAGAAACTCTCGCACCAGCTCGGCTTCGGCAGCCAGCCGCTCGAGCGCGCCGGTATCGGGAGCTTCCGCTGGCAAGGCGCCCTTGGCCGCCGCCGCCGCGACCCGCAGCACGAACGCGTCGTCGATGAAGCCGAGGTCCTCGATGCCATCCGGGATCAGGTCGAGCGATTTGAACAAGTAGTTGACGGCTCCGAACAGCTGGCGCGTCGCGTCTTCGGGAAGCTCGCCGCCGTCCGCCAGCTCGGCCACCGCGCCCAGGTCGTCCGGGAGGCTTTGCAACCAGGCGGGAAACGCATCCAAGCAGCGCGACTCGATCTCGGCCATGCGATCGGTCTACACCAGCGATCCTGGGCGGAAAAGAGGGTGCTGCCGGCCGAGGGGTACGGAACCGGCCACGTTCGCGGACGAAGGGCCTAACGCCGCTCCCCTCCACACAAAAGCCTCAGCGCGTTCTTCGCGAGAATCGCTTCCACCTCGGCGCGCGTCAGCCCGACGTCTGGAGCCAAGAGGGCGCGGGCAAGGCGCTGATATCCCGTCACCTCTGCGAGCTCGGGCGGGGGTCGGATGTCGCCCTCGAAATCGGACCCCACCGCGACGTGCTCGGCCCCGATCAGGCGCACCAGGTAGCGCACGTGACGGACCACGTCGTCCAGGGTCGCGGCGCGGCCCCGGGCGAGGAAGGGGGAATGGAAGTTCACGCCCACCAGCCCACCCGTGCGCGCGATCGCCCGCAGCTGCTCGTCGTCGAGGTTGCGCGGGTGCGCCGCCAGGCGCCGAGCATTGGAGTGGCTGGCCACCACCGGGCGCTTGGCGGCGATCGCCATCCGGACAATCTCCATCGTGGCCCGGTCCGATGCGTGTGAGACGTCGACGATACCGCCAGCGGCGTGGATGCGCTCGACGACGCGGCGTCCCGCGTCCGTGAGGCCGAAGGAGGCGCCGCCACGAGCGCCCGATGAGCTCGCGAGCGCGTTATCGTAGCTGTGCACGAGCCCGAACAGGCGCACGCCGCGCGCCACCCAGCCGCTGACCGCGTCCGGATCCGCGGCGAGCGGCGCGGCGCCCTCGAACGACAGCCAGGTCGAGACCGCCCCCGGGCGAGCCGAGCAGCCCGGGAGGGCGTACGGCTCCGTGCGCCCGAGCAGCCCGAACACCCGCGCGTACGAGGTCTCCAGGTCGCGAGCCCGAGGCCCGCTGGGCGACACGTCGCGCGGAATGTAGAGCGGCAAGACGACGCCGCGAACGCCCGCGCGACGCAACGCAGCGGCGGGGTACTGCCCGCTCCCGGCAGCGAACGCCCGATGCTTGTAGTTGGCTTGATAGGAGAGGTCGACGTGCAGATCCACCACCTCGAGCGGCGTCGGCTCGACGGCCGCCCCGCGCAGCGGCTGCGGCACGAGCAACAGCACCGCCGACGCCGCCACGAGCAAAGGGGCGAAGCTCGAGAGCCGCATCGCCAAAGAATAGAGGTCCCGCGGGAGATCGCCAACCGCCGGGCGGGGGACCGCACAAACCCAGCAACCATGCTCCGGTCGAGGACGATGGGGCGGCGCAAGCGGGCGGCGATGCCCCTTCGAACCCGTGGCGCACGCGAGCGGCGGCGCGCCCGGCCCCGTCGAGAGGAATCCATGAGACAGATCTTCGGTAAGAAAACGATTTCGGCTTGGTTGACCCTGGTGCTCGCGAACGCCGCTGCTTGCGGACCAGCCGACGAGTTCACGAGCTGCGAGGAGCAAAGCAACTGCAGCGACGACGCCACGGGCGGTGAACCGGGCGCCTTCCCGTGGAGCGGCGACGCGGACGGAGCAGCGGGCGAAGCCGCGGCCAGCGGGAGTGGATCCGGCGGGCGAAGCGGCTCGGGCAGCGCCTCGAGCGGTGGGGAGGACGCCGGCAGCGGCCTGGGCGACGGGGGCGCTGCAGCAGCGGGCGCCGGCGGTGCCGCGCCGCATGTCGACGACTGGCCGCCGCGGGTCGTCTCGGTCACTCCCGAAGACGCGGCCGCGGGCGTGGAGGCGACCACCACCATCACCTTCGTCTTCGACGAGCCCATGGATCGCGCCGCCACCGAAGCGGCGGTCCAACCCATCAACCTCGGCGGCTACACCACGCAGTGGAACAAGACGAGCACGGAGCTGACGCTCACGCCCGAGTCGCTAGAGTACGCCAGCGGCGGCGACCCCGAGCTGGTCCTTGCCAACGTGTACGGCGCTCGCATTTCGACGGCGGCGCGCGATCGCTCGGGCAATCCGTTGCAGTCGGCGGCCGAGACGACGTTTTCGACGCTGCGTCGCATCACCAGCGTGTCCACGCACCAGACCCAGTCGGTCCACAGCGACGGTCAGCTCCTTTCCTGCGGCTACAAGGGGGTCAAGGCCCAAACGGTCGGAGACGATGAGAGCAACATCTATCGACGCTCGTTCCTCAGGCTCGACCCCTCGGTTTGGCCCGTCGACGCGACCCGCCTGGAGTCCGTGATCCTGCGCACCGAGCAGGTGAACACCTTCGGACAGCCCTTCGGGTCCTCCGGGCTCGGGGTCTTCGTCGTCGACGGCCTCGCCGCCGGCCTGGAACCTGGCGTGGTCGCGCTCGACGCGCCTCCCTCGATGCGCGTCGGCGTCCTCAGCGATCTGGAGCAGACCGGACCGCGTGAGATCGACATCTCGGCGTTCGCCGAAGGAGCCAATACCGCCGGCAGCGACGGAGCACGCCTGCTCCGGTTGGGCTTCGAAAAGGCCAGCAACGGCAACGGCAGCAAAGACGCGATCCAGATTCGCTGCGAGCTGGAGCTCGAGACCACCTACCTCGTGCCCTGAGGATCGAAGCCCTCCGAACGGCAGAGACAAACCCGAGGGGGCGCGCTCGGCGCCACCTCGGGTCTTCTCACACGCAGTGACCGGACCGTCTGCCAGCGATCGGCGTGCTACGGCATGCTCGAAGGAGCGTTCGGCTCCAGCGCCGGCGTGCTCCCACCGTTCGGGATGACGATCTCGACCCGGCGGTTCATGGCGCGACCTTCGGCCGTGTCGTTGGTCGCGATCGGCTGCTGCTCACCCCGACCCACTGCTCGCACTCGGTCAGGGTCCACGCCCTGGGAGATCAGGTACTGGCGCACCGACTCTGCTCGCTCTTGCGACAACCGCTGGTTCATTTCGTCGGCGCCCCGGCTGTCGGTGTGCCCTTCGATGACGATCGTGCCCTCCTGCATCTTCAGCGCTTCGGCGACCCGATTGAGCTTCTGCTCCGCGATGGGCAAGAGGTCCGCCTGTGCCGTGCGGAACAGCACGGCGCCCGTGAGCGTCAAGACCAGGCCCCGCTGTTCTTCCTTCAGCGTCCCGAGCTCCTGAAGGCTCTGCATCGCCGCCTGGTACTTCTGCTCCGCCTGTTGGCGCGCCTCTCGCTGCTGCTCGAGCTCGGCCTTGCGGGCCTCGAGCTCTTGCTCCAGGCGCTGCAGCTCCTGAGCCCGCTCACCGAGCGTGTCGCTGCGGTCGCTCAGCTCTTGGCGCACGGCGCCGAGCTGATTTTCGATGTCTCGCAGGTTCATGCGGGTCTGCTCCAGCTCGCTGCGAGCGCGCCGCCGCAGCTCGTCCTGCAGCTCGGTGTACTGCCGCTCCCAGCGCTCCTGGTTCAGGCGCGCCTCGGCGATCTCGGCCTGCACCATCGCCTCCTGAGCCTTGCGCTGGGCCACATAGGCGGTGCTGCGCTCTTCGAAGGAGTTGGCGTCCTCGGCGTGCGCGGCTTCGGCCCGCTCGAGCGCCTGCTGCGCCTCCAGCACCTCCGCCGGGACGAGCTGCGCCGCCTTGCTGGTGCGCGCCAGGTCGTAGGTCCGGCGCGCTTCTACGAGCTGCTCGCTCGGCGCCGACGACGCACAGGCGCTCAAGGCGCCCCCCGCGGCCGCGACGGCGATCCACTTGGCTGTAGTCCTCATCATCCTCATCGCTGAATCCTCCGAAGAAAGTGGTCAGTCGGTCTCCTGCTTCAGACGCTCGATGCGCTGAGCGGCCTCCATCGCCTCTTGGCGGTAGCTCACCTCGCGCGCCAGGGCCATGGCGAGCTCCGCGTCGGCTTCAGCGCGCTGCAACACCCAGTAAGCCATCTCGCCTTCGTTGTCGGCGATGAGTTGTTCTGCCGTGGCCACTTGATCCCTGGCCATCTTCAAGTGCAGCGCCGCCCGAGGCACGTTCTGCGCTCCCACTTCCTCCGCCGCGCGAACGGTCGACTTCGTTTGACTCATCTCGGGCGGGGTGGTCGCCGAAGAGGCACATCCCATCGCCAGTGACGTGACCGAGGCCACGGCCAGTGTTTCGAGCCATCTCATGGTCGCTTCTCCTCCTGCAGTTGCGTCGAGCCCACGGCCCTCGTCCAAAGCGCGACGCCGGCACACGAACGCGCCGCGAGCCCGCGCCACTCGTCAGTCCATCAAGCAATCGACGGGCCAACCTGCGCTGGACGTGACCTGGCGCCTCCGCGCTCTTCCGACGCGCCCTCGAGCAAAAGCCCGACGTTGGGGCTTCGGCGCTCTTCATCGGGCTCGCAGAGCGTGCGGAGGGCCCCTGACAGCGCGATGCGGCAGATCCCGGCGGTCGCGAGGCAGGCTGTCACGGCGCGACGGGCGGCCCCTTCGAGCGAGCCGCCCCCTGCTCCTCACGAACCTCGGGCCACGAGCGCCCTTGCAGGGCGCGCGCCGAACCGCTCGATCACGCCCAGGCCGGACGGTGGCCTGGCTTCCACTTGATGTTGCAGCCGACGCTCGGCTTCTGGTCGACATCCGGAGAGCGATCCTGCAACACGGCTTCGACCGCCGCGCGAACGTCGGCGCCGGTGACCGGCAGCCGATTGCTTGGCCGGCTGTCGTCGAACTGACCGCGGTACGCCAGCCGCCCGTCGCGGTCGAAGACGTAAAACTCCGGCGTGCACGCCGCTCGGAACGCCTTGGCGACTTCCTGGTCGGCATCGTACAAGTAGGGGAAGACGTAGCCGGCCTGGGTCGCTTCCTCGACCATGCGCTCCGGCGCGTCTTCCGGGTAGGAGGCGGCGTCGTTGGAGCTGATCGCCACCATGGGAACGCCACGCCGCTGACAGTACCGACCAAAGTCGGCCAGCCCCTCGCGGATGTGTTTGACGAACGGGCAATGATTGCAAATGAAAGCCACCACACAGGGCGTGTGCTGAAAGCTCTGGGAGGTGACCGTTTGACCGGACACCACGTCGAGCAGCGAAAACGACGGCACGGGGGTGCCGAGCTCCAGCATCTGCGAGGGAGTGACTGCCATGGTTCTATCAATCAGGCGCTTTTTGCGAGAAACGCAAGGGGAGCGCCATGGTTTCGTCCGCCAGCTCCTGTTCGTATAGAAATGCATACGCCGCGCGGCTCGCCAAAACCCGCTTGGTGTATCGGCGGGTTTCGTTGAACGGGATCGTCTCGACCCAGACGTCGAAATCCAGGTGCGGTCGATCGCGGAGCCAGCGGCGCGGGCGCCCCGGGCCCGCGTTGTAGCCGGGGATGGCCAGCAGGGGGTTCTCCGCGAAGGTGCGCGTCAGCTTGCCGAGCACGCTGCAGCCGAGCGCGATGTTCACGGGCGGGCGTTTGAGCGACTCCGGCGTGGCCGGCAGACCCAGGGGCTTGGCGAAACTCCTGGCGGTCGGCAGGATGAGCTGCATCAAGCCATAGGCGTCCGCCGGGCTCACGGCGCTGGCGTCGAACGCCGACTCCTCTCGCATCACGGCGTAGGCGAGCGACTCGGGGATGCCGTTCTTTTTTGCCTCTCGGGCGACCAGCGGGTGGTGCGGACGCGGGAAGGCGATCTTCCAGGCCGTGACCCAGTCGCCGGCCGGCCAACGTGACAGCCAGTCGGTCAAGAGCCCCCGCGCGATGCCGTGGGCGACCTGGGCGGCCCCCGCTCGATCGTAGAGGAGGGCCACGGCCCACAGCATCTCCGGTGCCGGATTGCGCGCCGGCATCGTGATGGACTCGAG
>Ga0079224_100007945_pt1 | contig 14303 bp, 10 predicted proteins | sample Stecom2015_FD_80414 | JGI IMG/M metagenome (GOLD analysis project Ga0079224, IMG submission 80414) | Agricultural soil microbial communities from Utah to study Nitrogen management - Steer compost 2015 | ecosystem: Environmental > Terrestrial > Soil > Agricultural land | place: USA: Utah...
GACAATCTCGTCGGTTCCGTCCTCCGACTCATCGGAAACCACCAGGATCTCCAATTGCTCCCTGGGATAGTCCAACGCCAGCTTGTTTCTGAGCGTAGCCTCAATATCTTTGGCCTCGTTGTAGGCGGCGATAAGAATCGAGACTTTCGGCTGGTCAGCGCCGCTTTTGTTTACGGGCAAAGGTCGTGCAGATGCCAGTAGTCGGATACAGACGGGATAGCCGAAGTAGATGTAAGCCAACAACAGGAAAGATATCCAGAATACTGCGACCATCATGTCATCCCTGCCACAGAGTTGGAACCTAGAGTGTTCGATGAGGGCTCAAGAACCCCTTCGCTTTCCAGAACCTGGCTCATGGTAGTAAACCGGAAATCAGACAGTAATCTGGCCAATCTCTGCTCACACACATCCAGATTGTTGTAATGACGGAAGCGGGAGAACCACTTTACATCCAGGCGCGGCTGGTCCGGATCTACTTCCCAGGGGTGAAGGTAGAACACAAAAGGCCGTCCCTGCCGGTTGATGGAGCCCAGTCCGTATCGACTGAACCAGTACGGGAAAAGCCGGAAATATCCACCACCAGCAATTGGAAGAGTGTAACCCGGCAACTTGAACGTGCTTAGCGGGAACTCCGCCAGCTCATATCCTTTATCGGTGGTCAACCGATGGGGCCAGCGTGGCGTGCCGGGCATGCCATAGCGGTCGTGATGCACTGGAAAGATGGAGGAATCCCAGGTAAACCCCTGCTCGGCAAGGATATCCAGCGCCCAACGCGATTGATTGGTAATGGAGTAGCTCGCCGCGCGATACCCTGTTATCGGCGCACCGAGAATGTCCTCAAGAATCACCTTCGATCGCCGGGTTTCTTCTTTAAAAACTTCCGGCGTCTGGTTATAGATCAGTCGATGACTGTAACCATGGCTGGCAACTTCATGGCCTTGAGCCGCGATCCGTTTCACCAGCTCTGGAGATCGCTCAGCGACCCACCCAAGGGTAAAAAAGGTCGCTTTTACACCGGCCCTCTCGAATAACGCGAGAATGCGATCTGTATTCGCTTCAACCCGATACTCCATGGAGGACCAGTCGTCGTAGCGAACGGCCTCTGCCAACGCAGCTACCTGAAAGTAGTCTTCCACATCAATTGTCAGGGCGTTCCGTATCGGTTCTTTCATGGCCATAGCCTCACACTTCCTGTGTTGATCAGCGCAGTCGGTATTCCAGACCAACCAACACCCAGTTCTCATCGTATTCCCGGCTGGAAATATCGCTGGACTTGGTGTCGTGCCCTACCCTGGCCAACAGGCTCAAATCCCGGGTTGCCTGGTGTTTAGCCCCGAGAACGAGCCGGGCGACTTCGTCCTGGCTGTCGTCGCGTTCATAACTCAGGTGGTCGAGGCCCAGCGCCATGTATCCGGTGGTCAGCTCCGACATCTGGCGTGAATAACGGGCATTAATACCGACTTTGTCCTCTCTCTCCTCGCTCTCTAGGTAATCCGAGCGATAGGCATAAAGGTCAATATTCAGTGAGGAGGCATCGGAGAACTGCTTGTTGAGGCCGGTGGCCAGAGTGCTGTTTTCAACGGTAATGCTTTCACGGAGGTTGAATTCAAACTCACCGAAACGCAGGTCAAGGGTTGATGTCCGGTCGGTGAGTTCCCGTGAGGCATTCAGATACCATTCCGTGCTCGGATTGATTTGCCGGGTCAGGTTTATCTGGCCTACCAGCCCATCGCTTGACTGGTTGGTATTGGCGTAATCCGTTTCAATCTCGCTAACGCCAACAGAACCGGAAAGAGAAGTGGTCGCCCAACGGTTCTCGAAGGTGACCTGGGCACTATTCACATCCACTTCTGCGCCATAGTCGAACTCGGTTTGACTGTGGGAAATACTCAGGCCCCCGGTGAATGTGGAACTGAACAGGTGGTTCCAGGCGATAGAACCGGTATAGCGTTCGCTGTCCGTTTCCTCCGGTTCGTCGTACTCGGTGTTGGCGTAGCGGGCAGAAAGATTGAGCCAGTTGGTGTCATTCAGACGCCAGAGGTATCTGGGGCCAGTGCTGAACACGTTTTTTCGGGTTCGATTGTCCGGTGTGTCACTCTGGCGAGTGTCCTGGTTCACTTCCCTAAGGTTGTTGTCCACTTCCCAGTAAAGCTGATTGGCGAGCTCGCAATCGCCCTGGAAGTCCATTTCCGCGAAGCTCTCGCTGTCAAAGCTATCGTCCTGCCACCAGGAATACCCCAGAGTGCCCAGGAAATCAGCGTTGCAGCGTCCGGGATCTGTCTGGTAACCGGCGGTAAGGTAGGCACGGGTCTCGAAATCGCTGTCTTCATTCGTATCTGCTTTGCGGGCATTGTCGGTGAAGCGGCTGTCCAGCCCGAACGTGACCTCACTTTGCGCAAACACGGGGAACGAGCAGGCACCAGCCAGTAACATTACTGGTATTGCCTTTATTGCAACGGGTGTCCCTACCCTCTGCCGATCAGCCATTGATCACCGCTCCTACAAACTTGTCCGGATTGAAAGCCGTCGCAGCTTGTTCGGCCGTCGCCGCAGTGATCTTGCCGTGAGGTACCACCAGCATGGCGTAATCGCAGAGTTCGGTCAGAATGCGGGCATCCGGAGATTCGGATATTGGCGCCGTGTCCAGCACGATGAAACGGTCTGGATAGCGACGACGGATTGCCTGCAGGAATTGCTTCATCCGGAAGGAGGTAAAAAACTCGGCCGGTGTTTCACGGCGACTGCCCGCCGGAATCAGCCTCAGCCTGGGAATACCGGTCGGATAGAGAATCCGGGCAATGTCGTAATCCGGATCGTCCAGAAAGTCGGTCAGGCCTGTCTCGGGCATCACATCCAGTGTGGAGTGCAAAGACGGTTCGCGCAGGTTGCAGTCGATGATCAAAGCCGTCTTGGCCTGATCAAAGGCAAAGGCTGCAGCAAGATTCAGGGCCACAAACGAGGAACCGGCACCGGTACTGGCTCCGCTCACCACCAGTGTGAAGTTGTTGCCCCCGGAAACCTCCAGCAGCTTGGTTCTCAGATCCCGGAAGCGGTTGACCAGCGCGCGGTTGCGGGACTCGGGATAGATAATCCGACGCTCGTCGAGGTCGTCGTGCGTGAGCCTTCTGGGCTCCTGCATACGCACGATCTGCTTACTGATAACGTATTTATCAACAGCGCCGGGGCCCAGTTCCAGAGAACTTGGCACCAGCATGCGAGAGTCTTCGTCATCCCGGAAATCCAGCTCTTGTTTCAAACGCTCCTTGCGCTTCAGCCAAAAGGAATGCTCTTCACTGCCCGCCGGGCTGCTGCCGGTTGTCTCATTGCCAGAATTCTGGGAACCCTCGGGATCAAATCCGGACCGATCATTTCGTTGTTCTGGCATCAGATCACTCCCATTTGAGCTAGCACAACGATGGTCACATACACTGTTACCGTGAGCACCGCGAAAATCCCGATCAGTAACGTAACCTTTCGATCCCGTCGCTTTTCGTAGGGTGTTCGTACCTCTGGAATCTCAACAAGAACCGGCAAACCAATGTCTTCTTCCAGCTGCTTCCTGGCACGAATGCGGGGGTCTACCTGCAGTAAGCCGGCAACGGCACCAAAGGGCGCTGCCAGCCCCAGAAACAATCCAGCCGCGGCAAACATGGAGAATTGCGGGCCAGAAGGCGTACGCGGGAATTGAGCGGTTTCATTAATGCGGTAATTCAGCCCCTGCCCTTCAATGTCGAGGTGCATGGAGACCCGCGCTTTTTCCCGGCGTTTGAGCAGGTCATCGTAAATCTCACGGTTCACTTCCATGTCGCGGGTGAGCTCAGAGTACTGGGCCTTGTTGGCCTGGATGCGCTCCATGCGCTTGGCCTGCTGCTCCAGCAAGCGGGAGAGAGACTCGATTCGGGTTTCCACCGTGGCCATGTCTGCTCGCGTGGTAGAGAGGTTTGCCCGCAGTTCCTGGTAGAGCGGGTTAACGGCTTCTTCGCCCTCAAGTGAACTCACGTCTGTCGGCCGTTCTGCCGCCTGATCTCGTTGTTTGCGCAGTTCCGCCAGCTGTTCCCGAAGTATTACGATATCCGGGTAGGTATCATGGTATTGCAGCCGCAAGCTGTCCAGGCGCTCCTCGAGGATACGAATCCGCTCTCTGTAGGCGTCTTCTGTTCGACCCTGGCGAATGGTGGGCCGAATACCGGAAAGCTGGCCCTGCAGGGAAGCCGCACGGGTTTCGAGTTCTTTTTTCTCGAGCTCGGCCAGTTCCAGCTGATTACGAAGCTGCGCCATGCGGGCATTGGCTTCCTGCTCCGTTCCATCGGTGTTTTCAGAGAGGAACTCCTTGAGCCGGTTCTCAGCCTGGGCCAGTTGCTGCTCGTAGCTTTTGACCTGTTTGTCGATGAAATCGTAGGCGTTGCGGCTTTCGGCCCGCTTACGGTCTTTGGTTTCTTCTATAAAGACCTGCCCCAGTTTCTGGGCAACGCGGAATGCTTCCATCTGGGAAGTGGACGAGAAGCCAATACTGAAATAACTGTCGCCCCGGGGCCTGACCGACAAACCCGAGCGAATGTTCGCAATCCGGTACTCAAGTGCCGCCGGGTCAGAGGGCGCATCCGGATAAATTTCAGGATCCAAAGCCACTTTCTCGATCAGGCTCCGGCTCATCAGCAATTCTTTTGCAGCCGAGGTACGGTCGTTAATCTCCGTGGCCACGGCGCGCCCTTCCATCAAAGGCGCAATGATGTTGCGGTCGTCTACAAAGATGATGGTCTCGGACTGGTATTTATAGGGCCATACAAAGCCAGCCCCGAGCACGGCAAAACTGACAACTACAAACGCAAGGAAGGCGAGGCCTTTCCGGCCCCGGACCTCGCGAATGATCTCCTGCGGTAACTGGGATAACGGTAATGCCATAACCTAACCCGCCTTCAGGCCTTTGAACTCAAAAACCACTCAGAAGCCACGCTCTGGAATGGTAAGAATGTCACCCGGCCGCATGCCGTAGTTGGTTTCAACCCGGCCTTTGTTAAGGATGTCGTCCAGTTTTACGGGAATGGCAACCACCTCTCCCTCAAGCTTTCGATAGAGCATCGCGTTATTCAGCGCGGCAAATTCGTTAGCGCCGCCGGCACTCAGGAAGATATCCAGCACGGTCATACCGCTTTGGTGAGGTACCGAAATTGGCTGGCGAACCGCACCGGTTACCCGCACCCGATCTGTGAATTCGTGGCTGCCCATAGACGTCACCACCACGCTCACTTGTGGTTCGCGAATGTACTCGGTCAGGGAGGTACGAATGGAACTGGCCAACTCCTCGGGCGTGCGACCACTGGCCTGTACGTCGCCTACCAGGGGCACGGAGATTTTGCCGTCAGGCCGAACTGGAACGGCAATACTGAGATCCTCGTTACGCCACACAGAAACCCGAACGACATCCGTTGCGCCCAGTATGTACTGGTCCACGCTATCGCGGGTATCAACGGCCAATGCGCGCTGGATCTGTTCTGAAGAGGAAGCGGAAGGGCCGGCACAACCCGTTGCCAAAGCTACCGCCATGAGGGACACAATAAGCCCTTGGATGAGATACTTCCGTGACATCTTTATTCCTCTCTTGTGAGGTCCGTGCTGTATTCCATGTTCCGGGAACAGCTGACTCCCGAAACTACCTTGATCCTTTTTTGAACAATACCACTTCTACTGTCTGAATTATAATCAACAGATCAAGAAGTAAACTCTGATTCTTGATGTAGTAGAGGTCGTAGCGCAGCTTTTCCCGGGTGTCCTCTTCGTTGTCTGCGTAGGCGAAACACAGCTGGGCCCAACCGGTCAGCCCGGGTTTTACCCGATGCCTTTCTGCATAAAACGGAATTTTCTCAGACAGCTGCTCAACAAACACCGGCCGTTCCGGCCGCGGGCCAACAAAGGCCATGGTGCCATTCAGTACATTAAAGATCTGTGGCAGCTCATCAATCCGCACCTTACGGATAAACTCACCAACGCGTGTCACCCGAGTATCGTTCTTCTGAGCCCAGACCGCGCCGTTCTTTTCCGCGTCGGTAATCATGGAGCGAAACTTGTGCACCTTGAACACCTGATTGTTCAGACCTACCCGCTCCTGGCTGTAGATCACGGGTGCTCTAAAGCCATCTTCCAGTTTGATGGCGATCGCAGTGAGAATCATGATCGGGAACGTGGCCAGCAGGAGCGTACCGGAGGCCAGAACATCCAGCGCCCGCTTGCCAACGCCATACACTGAAGAAACAGTGAATCCGTCAGAGAACACCAGCCAGCCGCGGGTGATCATCTCCAGGGCCACTTTGCGGGATTCACGCTCGTAGAAATTGGCACCGTCGATAATGTGCACACCTTCCATTTTGCATTCCAGAAGGTCTTCCATCGGCAACCCCCGACGGCGGTCATCCACCGCAACCACAATTTCTCGCACTGGGTGTCGAAGTACGTAGTCGTGCAGTGATGTTGGAAGGTTGATGAGGTATTGCTCATCAACTTCCACGGTGTCATCCGGCATGGGAACGAAACCGTCCAGTGAAAAACCTTTACGGTTAAAGGGAGTGGTCAAGTCCTCAAACATCTGTTTTGCACGGCGACCGGCACCCAACACCAGAACCCGGCGTTTGAAGCGGTCCTTGCCTACCACAGCAAAGAACACCACTCTCGCAATACCCAGCGAAAAAATCGCCAGCACCGTTGCCGACGTCAGCAACCCGAAACTGCCCAGATACCAGAGCCAGTCATCGGCCACGAAATAAGCAAAGCCGTGCAGCGGTATAGCCAGAATCATGGCCATGATGGTGCGCAGCATCATGCCGGACATGCCTTCTTCCACACGTGACTGGTGCACGCCCAGGGCGATCATGACGATGAGATTGAATAACGCAAAAATTGTGATGGAAGGGAGGACAAAAAAGAGATTTTCGAGAAAGAACTCGAGCTCGCCGAAAAAGCGGAAAAACACCGCCAGTGCGAACGCAAGGCCCATGACGATAAGATCGATCAGGCCGAGAATGACAAATGGTAAGTGTATATAGTGTCTGAACAACCTGACGTGGGCCACGTCGACTCCTTGTGCGGTTCACACTGCCTGTACTGCAAGCATCCTTTGCTACACACTGTAACAAACCGTTACAGGATTGTACTGCAATTCATTGAAACTTCAATGTGGGCCATTCGCCCATTTCGTTCGATTTTACAAATATTTTATAGTTGCGACACAAACTCGTGCACCGGCATCACCTCAAGCTGCCCCAGGCTTGCACAACTACCCATGATGGCGTCGCATTGCTGGGCGGGAAAGCGTGTCTGCAGATTGGCACGGAATTTCTCCACCAGTAGCGGCATACCTTCCTCTCGCCGGCGCCGGTGCCCTATCGGGTATTCCACGGCAACCTTGTCGGTACTGGAACCATCGTTGAAGAAAACCTGTACAGCATTCGCTATCGACCGTTTATCGGCCTCCAGGTATTCGCGGGTATAGCGCTCATCCTCGATCACTTTCATTTTTTCCCTGAGCCGGTCGATTTCTGGATGGGCCTGGTGAAAGCTGTCTTCGTAGTGCTCTGCCGTCAGGCTGCCAAAGATCAGTGGCACCGCCGTCATGTACTGCAGGCAGTGATCCCGGTCTGCAGGATTGGCGAGTTTGCCCTGCTTGGAAATAATGCGAATCGCCGACTCGTGGGTAGTGATCTCTATGCGATCGATATCGTCCAGCCGGCCCTTCACTTGTGGGTGTAGTTTTACCGCGGCCTCGGCGGCGGTCTGGGCATGAAACTCTGCCGGGAACGAGATTTTGAACAGAATGTTTTCCATCACGTAGGAGCCGAAAGGCTGTGGCAAGGTGAAACGGCGTGATGATTCAGGTTTCAGGGCCTGATCTCGATTGGTCTTGCTGAACAGGACGTCGTAGAAGCCCCATTGTGGCGCCGTCAGCACCCCGGGAATGCCCATCTCCCCTCGCATGGCAATATCTGCCAGGCGAACACCCCGGGAGGTGGCATCGCCTGCCGCCCAGGATTTTCGGGAACCCGCGTTTGGCGCGTGGCGATAGGTTCGCAGGGCCTGGCCATCTACCCAGGCATGAGACAGCGCGGAGAGCATCTGTTCCCGGTTGGCGCCCATCAGTTTGGCACTGACGGCGGTCGACGCCACCTTCACCAACACAACATGATCCAGCCCTACCCGGTTAAAGGAGTTCTCAAGGGCAAGTACACCCTGAATTTCATGGGCCAGGATCATGGCCTCGAGAACAGCTTTCATGGCCAGTGGCGCCTGGCCGTTGGCGACGCGTTTTTGCGAAAGATGGTCGGCAACCGCAAGAATGGCGCCGAGATTATCGGAGGGGTGGCCCCATTCGGCCGCCAGCCAGGTATCGTTGTAATCCAGCCAGCGGACGATACAGCCAATGTCCCAGGCGGCTTTCACCGGGTCCAGGCGGTATGGAGTGCCAGGCACCCGGGCACCGTGGGGAACGATCGTGCCTTCCACCAGCGGTCCCAGGTGCTTGGTGCATTCAGGAAAACGCAACGCCAGCAAACCGCAGCCCAGGGTGTCCATCAGGCAATAACGGGCCGTTTCCCAGGCTTCTTCGCTTTCTATGCGGTAATTCAAGGCATAGTCGGCGATTTGTTGCAGTACGTCGTCGTAGTCCGGGCGTTCGTTGAGATCGTAAGTGGCAGACATATTACGGCCCTCCTGTCCCAACTATAGGAGCCATCAGAAGCTGTCGCCAGGTACCCTAACCCAACCTTCCATGATAATCCGCGCACTGCGGCTCATGATCGCCTTGGTGGCTGTCCACTGACCATTTACTTCCTTCGCTTCCGCCCCCACCCGAAGGGTTCCGGACGGATGACCGAAAGTCACATGGGTACGGTCTCCGCCGCCGGCTGCCAGATTAACCAGCGTGCCGGGAATTGCAGAGGCCGTTGCAATAGCCACCGCAGCCGTACCCATCATGGCGTGGTGCAGCTTGCCCATGGACAGCGCCCGAACCAGTACATCAATATCGGTCGCATTGATTTGCTTACCGCTGGAAGAGACATAATCCGAAGGTTTGGCCACAAACGCCACTTTCGGAGTGTGCTGGCGACTGGCAGCTTCCGCAATATCCGAGATCAGGCCCATTTTCACCGCGCCATGGGCGCGAATGGTTTCGAACATGGCCAGCGCCTTGGGGTCGCTGTTGATGTCGTTCTGCAGCTCGGTGCCCTTGTAGCCAATGTCTTCGGCCTTGACGAAAATGGTCGGGATACCGGCATTGATCATGGTGGCATTCAGGGTGCCGACACCCGGCACTTCCAGCTCATCCACCAGATTACCCGTGGGGAACATGGCTCCTTCGCCATCGGCCGGGTCCATAAACTCGATCTGCACTTCCGCCGCCGGGAAGGTTACGCCATCCAGTTCAAAGTCACCGGTTTCCTGCACTTCACCGTTGGTGATGGGCACGTGGGCCACGATGGTTTTGCGGATGTTGGCCTGCCAGATACGAACGGTACAGATGCCGTTTTCAGGAATACGCTCTTTGGCCACAAAGCCGCCGTTAATGGCGAATGCGCCTACGGCGGCGGTGAGATTGCCGCAGTTACCACTCCAGTCAACAAAGGGTTTGTCGATGGACACCTGACCGAACAGATAATCGACGTCGTGATCCGGTTGCGTGGGCGCTGCCAGGATTACCGATTTACTGGTGCTGGAGGTGGCATTACCCAGGCCATCGATCTGCTTTTCGTAGGGATCGGGGCTACCAATTACACGCAGCAAAAGCTTGTCTCGCGCTTCACCGGGTACCTGGCAGGCTTCGGGCAGATCCTGCAGGCGGAAGAATACGCCTTTACTGGTACCGCCACGCATGTAGGTGGCAGGAATACGAACTTGGGGAGCAAAACTCATTGAGCGAGCCTCACTTGAATGAATGTTTCAGGCGGGAGCCAGGAACAACTCCCGCCTGACCTTGCCATGGCGATCAGGCTGCGCTTTCAGACGCCAGGAAATCCTGGGCAAAGCGCTGCAGTACGCCACCGGCAGAGTACACGGTGACTTCTTCCGCGGTATCCAGGCGGCAGATCACCGGCACCCGGTCTACTTCACCGGTTTTGCGGTGAATCACCAGCTCGAGCTTGGCGCCCGGCGCGGGTTTGCCTTCCACGTCGTAGGTTTCGGTACCATCCAGCTGAAGCGTGTGGCGCGTGGTGCCTTCTTCGAACTGCAGCGGCATCACACCCATACCGATCAGGTTGGTGCGGTGAATCCGCTCGAAGCCTTCGGCGACGATGGTCTCTACACCTGCAAGGGCAACACCCTTGGCCGCCCAGTCACGGGAAGAACCCTGCCCGTAGTCTGCACCGGCAATGATGATCAGCGGCTGCTTGCGCTCCATATAGGTTTCAATGGCTTCCCACATACGCATGGTTTTGCCTTCCGGCTCCACGCGGGCCAGGGAACCCTGCACCACTTCACCGTTTTCGTCCCGAACCATTTCGTTAAACAGTTTCGGGTTGGCGAGGGTCGCGCGCTGGGCGGTCAGGTGGTCACCACGGTGGGTCGCGTAGGAGTTAAAGTCTTCCTCCGGCAGGCCCATCTTGTGCAGGTACTCACCGGCAGCCGAGTCCATCATGATGGCGTTGGATGGCGACAAGTGGTCTGTGGTGATGTTGTCCGGCAAGATCGCCAGCGGGCGCATACCCTTGAGCGCGCGCTCGGCGGCCATGGTGCCTTCCCAGTATGGCGGCCGACGGATGTAGGTGGACTGCGGGCGCCACTCGTACAACGGGCTCTTGGCCTGCTCCGCCTCATCCAGGTTGAACATCGGGATGTACACCTGCTTGAACTGCTCCGGCTTCACGTATTCGCCGACAATGCGGTCGATTTCTTCATCAGACGGCCACAGATCTTTCAGGGTGACCGGATTGCCATCCTTGTCGTAACCCAGGGCGTCCTGTTCGATATCGAACCGAACGGTACCGGCGATGGCATAGGCGACGACCAGCGGCGGTGACGCCAGGAAGGCCTGTTTCGCGTACGGGTGAATCCGGCCGTCGAAGTTCCGGTTACCGGAGAGCACGGCGGTGGAATACAGGTCCCGGTCGATGATTTCCTGCTGGATTTTCGGGTCCAGGGCGCCAGACATGCCGTTACAGGTGGTGCAGGCATAGGCCACGATACCGAAGCCCAGTTTCTCCAGCTCTGGTAACAAACCGGCTTCTTCCAGATACAGGCGGGCCACTTTGGAACCCGGTGCGAAGGAAGATTTCACCCACGGCTTGCGCACCAGCCCCAGCTCGTTGGCTTTCTTGGCCAACAGGCCAGCAGCCACCACGTTGCGGGGGTTAGAGGTGTTGGTGCAGGACGTGATGGCAGCAATAATCACCGCGCCATCCGGCATCAGGCCCTTTTTCTCTTCTTCCAGTGCCTTGTCCAGATTCACGGCAATGCCGCGCTCGTGCAGATCGGACGTGGCGACACGGCGGTGCGGGTTGGACGGGCCGGCCACGTTACGGACCACGGTAGACAGATCAAACTCCAGTACGCGCTCGTACTGAGCCTCGGTCATCTCGCTGTCCCACAGGCCGGTTTCTTTGGCGTACTTCTCAACCAGGTCTACCTGCTCTGGCTCACGGCCGGTCAGCTTCAGGTAATCAATGGTCTGCTCGTCGATGTAGAACATCGCGGCAGTAGCACCGTATTCCGGGGTCATGTTGGAAATGGTGGCCCGGTCGCCGATGGTCAGGCTCGACGCACCTTCGCCGAAGAATTCCAGGTAGGCACCGACCACACGCTCCTTACGCAGGAACTCGGTAATGGCCAGAACAATATCGGTGGCGGTAATGCCCGGCTGGCGCTTGCCAGTCAGCTTCACACCCACGATATCCGGCAGACGCATCATGGACGGGCGGCCCAGCATCACAGTTTCCGCTTCCAGACCACCCACGCCAACGGCGATAACACCCAACGCATCAATGTGCGGCGTATGGCTGTCGGTACCCACACAGGTATCCGGGAAGGCGATCGGGTGACCGTCCTCATCCGGGCGGTTCTGAATCACCGGCGACATCTTCTCCAGGTTGATCTGGTGCATGATGCCGTTACCGGCCGGAATCACGTCCACGTTCTTGAACGCGGTGCGGGTCCAGTTGATGAAATGGAAACGGTCTTCGTTACGACGGTCTTCAATGGCACGGTTCTTCTCGAAGGCATCCGGGTCGAAACCCGGGGCTTCCACGGCCAGGGAATGGTCAACAATCAACTGGGTCTGAACCACCGGGTTGACCTTGGAGGGATCACCGCCCTTCTCGGCAATAGCATCGCGCAGGCCGGCCAGGTCCACCAGGGCGGTCTGGCCCAGGATGTCATGGCACACCACCCGCGCCGGGTACCAGGGGAAATCCAGGTCGCGGCGGCGCTCAATCAGCTGCTTGAGGGAATCGGTCAGCGATTCCGCATCGCAACGGCGCACCAGCTGCTCCGCCAGAATCTTGGAGGTATAAGGCAGCTTGGCGTAAGCGCCCGGCTGGATGTCTTCCACCGCCTGGCGCGTATCGTAGTATTTCAGTTCCGTGCCCGGCAGGGCTTTACGGTATTGGGTATTCATAGCCTCTCTCAGCTCCGCTTGTAGATGGGCAACCAGTCCTGATGTTCAGGGCCTGTGTACTCAGCGCTCGGGCGGATAATTCGGTTGTTGGCGCGTTGCTCTTTCACGTGGGCGGTCCAGCCGGATACCCGGGACATCACGAAGATGGGCGTGAACAACTCGGTCGGAATGCCCATGAAGTGATAGGCCGAGGCGTGGAAGAAGTCGGCGTTACAGAACAGCTTCTTCTCGCGCCACATGACTTCCTCACAGCGAACGGAAACCGGGTACAGCACGGTATCGCCGACTTCCTTGGCCAGCTTTTCAGACCACTTTTTGATAATGGCATTGCGCGGGTCGGATTCGCTGTAGATGGCGTGTCCGAAGCCCATGATTTTCTCTTTTCGTTCCAGCATGCCCATCAGGCCGGCTTCGGCCTCTTCCGGGGTCTTGAACTTCTGAATCAGTTCCATCGCCGCTTCGTTGGCGCCGCCGTGCAGCGGGCCGCGCAGGGAGCCGATAGCACCGGTCACGCAGCTGTGGATGTCAGACAACGTGGAGGCGCATACACGAGCAGTGAAGGTGGAGGCGTTGAATTCGTGCTCCGCGTAAAGAATCAGGGAGACGTTCATCACCCGCTCATGCAGCTCGCTGGGCTTCTTGCCGTGCAGGAGCTCCAGGAACACGCCACCAATGGAATCGCATTCGGTATTGGCGGTATCAATGCGAATGCCCTCGTGGGCAAAGCGGTACCAGTATGTGATGATGGCCGGGAACACCGCCAGCATGCGGTCGATCTTGTCGTCCTGCTCGCTGAAATCCTGTTCGGTTTCCAGGTTACCGAGCATGGAGCAACCGGTACGCATCACATCCATCGGATGCGCGTCCTTGGGGATCTGCTCCAGCACCAGCTTCAGGGCTTCCGGCAGGCTGCGCAGGCTCTTGAGCTTGGTTTTGTAGGCATCCAGCTCAGCCTGGTTCGGCAGTTTGCCTCGCAGCAGCAGGTACGCCACTTCTTCGAACTGGGCGTTGTCAGCCAGATCAGTAATGTCGTATCCGCGGTAGGTCAGGCCGGTACCGGTTTTGCCAACGGTGCACAGGGCGGTTTCACCAGCTACCTGGCCACGCAGGCCAGCGCCACCGAGTTTCTTTGCTTCAGCCATGTTGGTCTCCCAGATTTTCTGTTTATATTTTGTTCAGTTTAACGCAATCAGTCTTTTTTCTGAGCGAACAGCTGGTCCAGCTTCTGCTCGAAATCGTGGTAGTTGAGGAAATCGTACAGCTCCATACGGGTCTGCATCAGGTCAACCACGTCTTTCTGGTCGCCTTTCTCCAGAATGTTCTGGTATACCGTCAACGCCGCCTTGTTCATGGCACGGAAGGCGCTCAACGGGTACAGCACCATCGCGGCGCCGGCTTCGGCCAGTTCAGACTTGTTGTAAAGCGGCGTGGCACCGAACTCAGTGATGTTAGCCAGGATCGGCGCATCAATGGCTTCGGCGAAGGCTTTGTAGTCGCTCAGCTCGTGTACTGCTTCGGCGAAGATACCGTCTGCACCGGCTTCAATGCAGGCCTTGGCGCGGTCAATCGCAGCTTCCAGACCTTCTTTCTGGAAGGCATCGGTACGGGCCATGATGAAGAAATCTTTGTCTTCCCGGGCATCGGCCGCAGCCTTGATGCGGTCGACCATTTCCTCTTTGGAAACGATTTCCTTGTTCGGGCGGTGGCC
>Ga0079224_100007949_pt1 | contig 14301 bp, 14 predicted proteins | sample Stecom2015_FD_80414 | JGI IMG/M metagenome (GOLD analysis project Ga0079224, IMG submission 80414) | Agricultural soil microbial communities from Utah to study Nitrogen management - Steer compost 2015 | ecosystem: Environmental > Terrestrial > Soil > Agricultural land | place: USA: Utah...
GAAGTGGGCGCCCGGGCCGCTGAATTTTGGTACCAGCAGTTCGGCAACCCTTCCAGCGTCCACAGGCTGGGACGGCGGGCCCGCTCAGCGGTGGAGGGGGCCCGGCGGCAAACGGCTTCCCTCATCGGCGCTGAACCCGAGGAAATTATCTTCACCAGCGGCGGCACCGAGGCCAACAACCTGGCGGTGCTGGGCGCTGCCCGGGCCCAGGCGGAGCAGGGGCGGCACATCGTCACCAGCGCCGTGGAGCACCCGTCGGTGCTGGAGGCCTGCGCCGCCTTGGAGCAGGAAGGTTTCCGGGTCACCTACGTGCCCGTGGACCAATGGGGGATGGTGGATCCCGCGGCGGTCCTAGCGGCGATGACCGACGAGACCATCTTGGTCAGCATCATGCTGGCCAACAACGAAGTGGGCACGGTGCAGCCGGTGGCCGCCATCGCTTTGGCCCTGCGGGCAGCGGGCCGGCCGGTGGTGTTCCACACCGACGCCGTTCAGGCGGCGGGCCAGGTGCCCTTGAACGTTGAGGACCTGGGCGTGGATCTCCTCACCCTGTCAGGCCACAAGCTGTACGCCCCCAAAGGGGTGGGCGCCTTGTACATCCGCCGGGGCATCCGGCGCAAGCTGCAGCCCCTGCTTTACGGCGGGGGGCAGGAAGGCAGGATGCGCCCCGGCAGCGAGAACGTGGCCGGCATCGTGGCCATGGGGGAGGCGGCGGCCCTGGCCGCCGCTGAAGGCCCGGCCCTGGCCCGGCGGCTGGCCGGGCTGCGGGACCGCCTGGCGGCGGGCCTCCAGGCAGCGGTGCCGGGAGTGACCTTGAACGGGCATCCCACAGAGCGGCTGCCCAACAACGTCCACATCTCCATCGATGGGGTGGACAGCGAGACCTTGTTGATCCACTTGGACATGGCCGGGGTGGCGGCTTCCAGCGGCTCCGCCTGCACGGCGGGCGCGGTGGAGCCGTCCCATGTGCTCCAGGCCATGGGGCGAAGCCGGGAGCAGGCCCGGCAGGTGCTGCGCCTCACCTTGGGCAGGACCAACGACGAGAACGACGTAGATGAAGCCGTCCGCCGCATCGCGGCGGCGGTGGAGCAAATCCGGGAAGGAGGGCGGCATCGCGATGGGTGAACGGGTTTTGGTGGCCATGAGCGGCGGCGTGGACAGTTCCGTGGCTGCGGCCTTGCTGGTGGAGCAGGGCTATGAGGTCATGGGCGTCACCATGCAGGTGTGGCCGGATCTTTCCCCGGCAGAAGAGGCCCGGCGGGGCGGGTGCTGCTCCATCAGCGCCGTCAACGACGCCCGGCACGTGGCCGACCTGCTGGACATTCCCTATTACGTCTTGAACATGCAGGAAACTTTCGAGCGGTCGGTCATCGACTACTTCATCGATGAATACGCTGCCGGGCGGACGCCCAACCCGTGCGTGGCCTGCAACCGGCACGTGAAGTTCGATGCCCTCCTCCGCAAGGCCCGGGAGCTGGGCTGCCGCTACGTGGCCACGGGCCACTACGCCCGGGTGGAGCAGGACCCGGAAACGGGGCGCTACCTGTTGTACAACTCCGCCGACGCCGGCAAGGATCAGACCTACGCCCTGTGCCAGTTGACCCAGGACCAGCTGCGCCATATTTTGTTCCCTGTGGGCGGCTACACCAAGCCGGAAGTGCGGCGCCTGGCCTTCCAGCGGGGCCTGCCCACGGCGGCCAAGCCTGACAGCCAGGAAATCTGCTTCGTGCTGGACAACGACTACGGCGCCTTCATCGAGTCCCGGGCGCCCCACACGGTGCAGCCGGGGCCCATCTACGACACGGCGGGCAACCGCCTGGGCACCCACCGGGGTCTGCCCCACTACACCGTGGGCCAGCGCCGGGGCCTGGGCATCACCGCGGGCCGCCCCCTGTACGTGGTGGCCTTGAAGCCCGAGGAAAACGCCCTCATCGTGGGCACCGCCGACCAGGTCCAGTCGGCCGGCCTGGTGGCGGAAGGGGTCAACTGGATCCCTTACGACCGGCCGCCGGGACCGGTGACGGCCCAGGTAAAGATTCGCTACCGGGCCGAGGGCGCGCCGGCCGTCATCTACCCCCAGCCCGACGGCACCGCCGTGGTGGCCTTTCAGGAGCCCCAGCGGGCCGTGACCCCGGGCCAGACCGCCGCCTTCTACGACGGCGACCTGGTATTGGGCGGGGGAACCATCCGCCGGGCTTTGACTTTGTCGGAACTTCAGCGCCGGGCGTATGCCCGGGACGATTTTGGGACAACCATCTGAAGGGAACCTTATCCCGCCGGCACCGAAAGGAGGGTCATGATGGCCCGCAAGCAGTACCGCCCATTGGTGGCATGCCCTGAATGCAAGGGGCACCGGGTGGGCCGCATCGGCACCCGGCAGTACTTCTGCAGCGACTGCTGCCTGGAGTTCGTGCTGCGCAACGGGCGGGTCGATCTGTACGAAGTGGATGAAGAAGGCAACCTGGTGACGGCGGGGCGCATCTCCTTGGACGACGACACGCCTGTGGCCGTCGCCGCCGCCCAGGCTCCCGCCGGCCGCTCCGCCAAGGAGTAGACGCCCCCGCGCCCGCGCATACTGAGGGCGGGGGTGATGAGATGTCCCGGGACTTCTGGCAGGGTATCGCCCTGGGTGCCGCCGCCGCAGGGTTGACCGCGGCCGCCGTGGCGGTGCGGAACCGGCGCCGCCGGCGCCGATCCCCGTGGCAGCGGGCCGGGCGGTTCGTCCAGGAAGGGGGACGCATGGTCCGGCGGGGAGCGGCCATGGCCGTGGACCGCTCCCGGGCCCTGGGCCGGCGAGTAATGCCCAAGGCTCTGGGCTGACGGGCCGTCCCAACGGTCCTTCCTCCCGCCTTCGCCCATGGGACGCCATTGGATCCGCTGGCCGGCCTACGGCCTCCTGGCCGCAGCCCTCGTAGGGCTGGTCTACTACCTGCGGGTAGTACTGCTGCCTTTCTTCCTTTCCCTGATCTTGGCCTACATGCTGGAGCCCCTGGTTTCCCGCCTCACCCGGCGGGGCCTGGGGCGCGCCGGGGCCATCCTGGCGGTTTACGCCGTCCTGGCCCTGTTGGCAGCGGTGGTCATCGCCTTCGTGATCCCCCAACTGCTGGCGGAACTCCATCAGCTGGCCGGCGAAATTCCCCGCCACACCCGGGCATTGCAGAACCGGCTGCGGGAAGTACAGGCCGGCTACCACCGGCTTCTCCTGCCCGACACGGTGCGCCAGTCCATCGACGACGGCCTCACCCGGCTGGAGGAGCGGTTCACCTCCCTGGGCACCCAGGTGGTGGAGGCGGCCTTCAACATGATGATGGGGCTCTTCAGCCTGGTGCTGGTGCCCCTGCTCACCTACTACATGCTAAAGGACGGCGAGCGGTGGAAGGAGCAGTTCATGGCCTGGCTGCCCATCACCGCCCGGCCGGGCTGGCTCAACCTCCTACGGCGCATCGACCGGGTCCTGGCCGGCTTCGTCCGGGGCGAACTGGTCATCTCCGCCCTCATGGGGGCGGCGGTGGCCCTGCTGGTCTGGGCCTTGGGCATGCCTTTCGCCGTCCTGCTGGGCATCTTCGCCGGCATCGGCGAATTTGTGCCCTATGTGGGGCCGGTGGTGGGAGCCCTGCCGGCCCTGGCCATAGCCGCCGTCCAGTCCCCCGGCACCCTGGTTAAGCTCATCATCGGTCTTGTAATCTTGAACCAAGTGGAACAGGCCCTGCTGGTGCCCCGGGTGTTCCACCACAGCACCGGCCTGCACCCCATCGTCATCGTGTTCGTGCTGCTGGTGGGGGCGCAGTTGCTGGGCCTGCTGGGAGCCATCCTGGCGGTGCCGGCGGCTGCCATCATCAGAGAGATCATCTGCCACATGCTCCGCTTCCGCCGTCGGACTTGAATGGTTATGGAGGAAGGATGCCCATGATCAAGCTCAGCCGCCCCATCATCGATTTCCACGCCCACTTCCCCGCCGGCCGCTGGCGCAATCCCGCGGAGATGCACCCTGCCCTGGCGGAATACGGCCGGGAGCGGGGCGAGCGGATGCGGAAGGAATGGGATTTCCCCGAGCCGGAGCCGCCCGCGGAGACGGAGGAGGAGATCGCCGCCAACGCCCACCGCTGGCGGGACGAACTGGACCGGTACGGAATCCAGCGCATTGTCTTTGTAACGGGCAAGGGGAACGACGTGCTGGCCTCGGTGGTCAGGCGGCATCCCGACCGGTTTTTCGGCCTGGCCCATCACGACCCGTGCGGGGAAAACGCCCTGGAGGAACTGCAGCGGGCGGTGGAGGAACTGGGGCTGGTGGGCTACAAGATGTTCGGGCCCGGGTTCGACCGGCCCTTCGAGGACGAATCCTTGAAGCCCTTGTGGACCTACCTGGCCGACCGGAAACTGCCGGTGCTCATCCATTTCGGCCTTTTGGGCCATGCCGGGGGCATCGTCCACCACCCCCGCATCAGCCCTTTGACCTTGTTCAACGTAGCCCGGGAGTACGCCGACATTCCCTTCGTCATTCCCCATTTCGGCTGCGGCTACATGCAGGAACTGCTCCACCTGTGCTGGAGCTGCCCCAATATCTACGTGGACACGTCGGGCTCCAACCAGTGGATGCGCTGGATGCCCTATGAAATCACCTTGGAATCGGCCTTCCGGAAGTTTTACGAAACCATCGGGCCCCGGCGGATCATCTTCGGCAGCGACTCCTCCTGGTTTCCCCGGGGCTTTTCCTACCGGTACCTGCAGGACCAGGTGCGGGTGTGCTACCAGATGAACATGCCCGAGGAGGACATCGGGGCCATCTTCGGCGGCAACGCCGCCCGGCTGCTGGGGCTGGATGTGGAGGGGTGAAGAGCTAGGCCCGGCGGCCGGGGTCTCCTTCCCCTTGGTACTGGCCTTGATAGCCGGGGGCGGCTTCCGCCGGCCAGAGGACCAACTGGCCCAGGCGGGCGCCGGGGGGAATGTGCATGGCCTGCCACAAAACCAGCAGGCCTTCCCCTTGGCCTTCGTATCCTTGATCCCACAAGGCGGAAAACAGGACGGCGCCGTTGCGGAGCAGGCTGGAGCGGGGAAACACCTGCCCCACATGGCCCGGGGGGATGGTGATCCGCTCCCGGTACCGCACCACGTAGGCGCCGGGGGCCAGGGGCTCCGCCTGGGACCAGGGCACTTCCTCCCGGGGACCGGGCACGGTGCCCGTGGGGTCCAGCCGCCCGGGGCCCGTCACCCGGAAGAGGCGCTCGCCCCGCAGGTCCACGCCGTTGGGCTGGATCTGGCCGGGCTCGCAGGGGGTCACCCACCGGGCTACGAAAGTGCCGGCCCGGGCGCCGGGCAGGCGGGGCTCATCCATTGAAGGCTGGGGTTCCGTCATGTGGGGATGCCTCCCGTCCAAACTGCCTCCATGATAGCACGCGTGCCCGGCCCGGCTGGGCTGCACCGCCTGCTGCGGTGATTTTCCCTTGCTCCCCGAAAGTTTCTTTGTATAATATTGGGGCAATAATAGGACAAAGTTTTTGTGGTAATGACGGGCACGAAGCCGGTGTCCCGGCCGACTAGAGAGGAGCCCCTTGGGCTGGAAGGGCTCCCGGACCGCCGCCGGCAAGCCAGCCCCGAACCTGTCGACGCAAGGTGCCTGCGGGCACCCGGAGTCGACCGCGGGACGCGCGATACAGCGTCGGCGGCCGCCTCGGGCGGTCCCTGAGGCTGCGGCTGCAAGGCCGCGGCGAAAATGGGTGGTACCACGATCCTCTCGTCCCATGGGGCGGGAGGTTTTTTGATTTCCAAGCGAATTCACAGGTCTTTGCCTGGCCCACAGGCGATGGAGGTGTTTCCATGTTGTCCTTGGAGCCGTTGTCCGGCGCTGAGATTCGCCGGCGGTTCTTGAACTATTTTGCTGAACGGGGCCACGAGATCGTGCAGAGCAGCAGCCTGGTGCCCCACGACGACCCCACTTTGCTCTTCACCAATGCCGGCATGGTGCAGTTCAAGGATGTGTTCACCGGCCGCCAGACGGTGTCCTACAAGCGGGCGGCCAGCGTGCAGAAGTGCGTCCGGGCCGGGGGCAAGCACAACGACTTGGAAAACGTGGGCAAGACGGCCCGGCACCATACCTTTTTTGAAATGCTGGGGAACTTCTCCTTCGGCGATTACTTCAAGCGGGAAGCCATTCAGTTCGCCTGGGAGTTCCTGACCAAGCACCTGGGACTCCCGGGGGACCGCCTCTGGGCCACGGTGTTCCGGGAAGACGATGAGGCCCGGCAGTTGTGGCTGGAGGAAAGCGACATCCCGGCGGAGCGCATCGTGGGCATGGGCGAGGAAGACAACTTCTGGGCCATGGGTGACACGGGCCCCTGCGGCCCCTGCTCCGAGGTCATCATCGACCGGGGCGAGGAGTACAGCTGCGGCCGGCCCGACTGCGCCCTGGACACCTGCGGCTGCGACCGCTGGCTGGAGCTGTGGAACCTGGTCTTCATGCAGTTCGAGCGGGATGCCGCCGGCCACATGAAGCCCCTGCCCAAGCCCTCCATCGACACGGGCATGGGTCTGGAGCGGCTGGCCGCGGTGCTGCAGGGGGTGTCCAGCAACTTCGAAACGGACCTGCTGTGGCCCCTCATCGAGGCCGCGTCCGAAATGACGGGACATGCCTACGACCGGGGCGAAGGGGGCTTCCCCCTGCGGGTCATCGCCGACCACGTGAAGGCGGGAACCTTCCTCATCGCCGACGGCGTCATGCCCAGCAACGAGTTCCGGGGCTACGTACTGCGGCGCATTTTGCGCCGGGCCATCCGCTTCGGCAAGATGCTGGGCCAGGAGCAGCCCTTCCTTTACCGCTTGGTGCCCGTGGTGGGGCAGATCATGGGGGAGGCCTATCCCGAAGTGGTGGAACGGGCCGACTTCGTGGCCCAGGTCATCGAGCAGGAAGAGAGCCGGTTCCATCGCACCCTGCACCAAGGAACGGAGATCTTGTCCGAGATCATGGAGGGGGCCCGGCAGGAAGGGCGGCAGCAGATTGCCGGGGACGAAGCCTTCCTGCTGTACGACACCTACGGGTTCCCCCTGGACCTGCTGCTGGACGCCGCCGAAGAAGCGGGCATGACGGTGGACCAGGAAGGCTTTGAGGCGGCCATGGTGGAGCAGCGGGAGCGGGCCCGCCAGGCCCGACAGGCCGCCGGCATCCCCACGGGCGGCGGGGAGGAGGCGGTGGCGGAACTGCCGGCCACCCGCTTCCTGGATTGCAGCGCCCTGCAGGGTTCGGCCCAGGTCCTGGCCATCGTGGTGGACGGCCGGCTGCGGCAGGAACTGACCCCCGACGACGGCACCGCTGCCGTCATCCTGGACCAGACGCCCTTCTACGCCGAGGCCGGCGGCCAGGTAGGCGACCAGGGAGCCATAACCGCCGGCGGCGCCGGTGTCTTCAACGTGACCGACACCCAGCGGGCGCCGGGCGGGCAGGTTTTCCACTGGGGCGAGATGTCGTCCGGCGTGCTGAAGGTGGGCGACACGGTGGCAGCCCAGGTGGATGTGGAGCGGCGCCGGGCCATCGAGCGGAACCACACCGCCACCCACCTCCTCCACCGGGCCCTGAAGGACGTGCTGGGGGAGCAGGTGAACCAGGCGGGCTCCTTGGTGGCCCCCGACCGCCTGCGCTTCGACTTCACCCATTTCGCCCCCCTCAGCCGGGAAGAACTGCAGCAGGTGGAGGACATCGTCAACGAGCAGATCTTGCTGGGCCTGCCGGTGACGGCCACCATCACCACCCTGGCCGAAGCCCGGCGCCGGGGCGCCATGGCCCTCTTCGGCGAGAAGTACGGCGAAGAGGTGCGGATGGTGCAGATCGGCTCCTACAGCCTGGAATTGTGCGGCGGCTGCCATGTGCCCAACAGCGCCCACGTGGGGCTGTTCAAGTTCACCAGCTCCGGCGGCGTGGCCGCCGGGGTGCGCCGGGTGGAGGCGGTGACGGGCGAGCAGGCCCTGGCCCACGTGCGGTCCCTGGAGGACGCCGTGGCGGCGGCGGCCCAGGAACTGCGCTGCGGCCCCGAAGAACTGCCCGCCCGGGTCAACGCCCTGCTGGAGCGCCAGCGGGAACTGGAGCGGGAGCTGCAGGCGTGGGCCGCCCGGAGCGCCCGGCAGCAGGCCTCGGAACTGCTGGCCCAGGCCGTCACCATCGCCGGTGTGCCGGTGGTCACGGGCCAGGTGCAGGTGGCCGACCAGGAAGCCCTGCGGCAGTTGGGCGACCAGATTCGCCGGGAGTTGTCCAGCGGCGTCATCCTCCTGGGGGCCCAGATCAACGGCCGCGCCCAGTTCGTGGCCATGGTGACCCCCGACCTGGTGGAACGGGGGCTCCACGCCGGCAACCTGGTCCGGGAGGTAGCCACCCAGGCGGGCGGCGGCGGGGGCGGCCGCCCCGAAATGGCCCAGGCCGGCGGCCGGGACGGCGGCGCGGTGCCGGCGGCCCTGGCCCACGGGCGCCGCTGGCTGGAGGAGCAGGTGCCGGGCCTGGTGGAGGTGTAGAGCCGCCTCGGCCGGGAACCTGGACGCCCGGTAGGGGTATAATGGGAAAGGCCGAGGGGGTGGGCTCCATGACCACGGAAGCTGAAGGGGCGCAGCCGGCAGACGGGGCCTCCGGGACGACTTTCCTGAGGCCCGTTCCCCCTTTGCCCCGGGATGAGCTGCAGGGACCGGGGCAGGTTCTGGCCCGGGTCTACAGCCTGCTGGCCGAAGGGGGCTACAACCCGCTGGACCAGCTGGTGGGATATCTGCTGTCGGGCGACCCCGCCTACATCACCAATTACGGGGATGCCCGCAGCATCATCCGCCGGGTGGGGCGGGACGAGCTTTTGGAAGAATTGGTGAGGAACTTCCTCGCTGAGGACAAGTCTTGATTCCCCTGCGCGACAGCATTCGCTCCCGGCGCTTCCCGGTGGTGACCACGGCCCTGCTGGCGGCCAACGTGCTGGTGTTCTTGTATGAGCTGTCCTTGGAACCCTCCGGCCTGATCCGCTTCTTCCATACATACGGTGTGGTGCCCCGGCAGGTGGGCGGCATCGGGTCCGTGGTGTCCGCCCTTCTGACGGGCGACTGGGGCCGGCTGCTGCCCTTGGTGACGGCCGCCTTCATCCACGGCGGCTGGTTCCACCTCATCAGCAACATGTGGTATTTATGGGTCTTCGCCGACAACATCGAAGACCGCCTGGGCCCCGTACGCTTCCTCCTCTTTTTCCTGCTGGCGGCCGTTTTGGGCAACTACAGCCAGGTCATCGTGGACCCCCGGTCCGAGATCCCCCTGGTGGGGGCCAGCGGCGCCGTGGCCGGCGTCCTGGGGGCCTATCTGGTCCAGTTTCCCCGGGCCCGGGTGCTGGCCTTGGTGCCCTTAGGCTTCTTCATCACCGTGACGGAAGTGCCGGCCGTGGTGTTTCTATTCCTCTGGTTCCTGCTGCAGCTGTTCAGCGGCGTGGCCTCCCTGGGCGTGCCCGCCATGGGCGGCGTGGCCTGGTGGGCCCACGTGGGCGGCTTCCTGGCCGGCGCCCTCCTGCTGCGGCTCCTGCGGGGCCGCGAGCCCCGCTACTACTACTAGGGGTGGACGCCATGGGGATCATCGTCGGGCTGGACGTGGGCCGGCGGCGCATCGGGGTGGCCGCCAGCGACGAGTTGGGGTTGACGGCCCAGCCGGTGAAGGTGCTGACCCGGGTGGCCCGGGAGAAGGATCTGGATGCCGTGGCCCAACTGTGCCGGGAGCTTAAGGCGGAGCAGGTGGTGGTGGGCATGCCCTACCGGCTGGACGGCACCATGGGACCCCAGGCGGAGATGGTGGCCGCCTTCGTCCGGCGTCTCCAGGAACGGCTGGACATACCCGTCATAACCTGGGATGAAAGGTTGTCCACGGCCGCCGCCCGGCAGGTGCTACTGGAGGCCGACGCCAGCCGGCGCCGCCGGCGGCAGGTCATCGACAAGATGGCCGCCGCCGTGATCCTGCAAAGCTTTCTGGACCACCGGCGCCTCGGTTCCCAAGACTCCACGCCGGGTTCGGAGGCACCCCAGGGGTGTTAAAACCGCGTTGACCTGGGAATGATGTATCTATAGAATTGTAGCCAACTTGTGGGAACTGGGGGGACGATTATTGGAAGATCTTGAGACGGTGGTCTTCCGGGATGAAAACGGTGACGAGATAGAGTTTCAAGTTCTCGACTATATCGAGGTGGACGGCCAGGAGTACGTCATCGTCGCCATGCCCGATGATGATGACGAGGCCTTCATCCTCCGGGTGGAGACGGGGGAGGACGGCACCGAAACCTATGTCACCATCGAAGACGACGATGAATGGGATACGGTGGCCGAGGCCTACGAAGAACTGCTGGAGCAGGAAGACGAATGGGATGATCTGGACGACGATGACGACCTGCTGGACCTGGACGACGACGATGATGACGATGACGACTTCGACGACGTAGACGATGAAGACGGGTCTTTCTCTGAGGACGGCCGCCGGCGAGAGTAGCCTGGCCCATGGCTGAGGTCATGCGGGAGAGGCGTCTCCGGCGACAAAAGGGGCGCAGGAGGCTGGCCCTGACCGTCGCTGGGACGTTGCTGGCGGTCGCTTTTATTTTTCTCGGCACCGGCCTTTACTGGTACGAGGCCAACCTGCAGCCCGTGGCCCCCGGCAGCGGGGAGGAGCAGTTGATCACCATTCCCCCCGGCGCCCACAGCCGCCGCATCGCCGAACTGCTCCACGAACACGGGCTCATCAAGGATCCCTTGGTTTTTCGCATGCTGGTCCGCTTTCAGGACTTGGACGGCCGGCTGCAGGCCGGGCAGTACTCCTTGGGTCCCGGTCTTTCCCTGCAGGAGATCGTAGACAAATTGGCTTCCGGCGACGTAGCCCTGTACTCCGTCACCGTGCCGGAGGGCCTCACCGTGGCCCAGACCATCGCCCTTCTGGCGGAAGGGGGCGTGGCCACCCGGGAGGAATTGGCCGCCGCCGTGGCCGAGGCGGCCCAGGGCTGGCCTTTCCTGCCCGACGGCCCGGCCCGGCTGCACCAGCCCTTAGAAGGATATTTGTTCCCCGATACCTACCGGCTGCCCTACGATGCGGGAGCTGCCGACATGGTCGCCATGATGCTGCGCCGGTTCGAGGAAGTGTTCAGCCCGGCGTGGCGGGAGCGGGCCCGGGAACTGGGCTTGACGGTGCATGAGGTGGTGACCCTGGCATCCATCGTGGAGCGGGAGGCCCAGGTGCCCGAGGAGCGTCCCGTCATCGCTGCCGTGTTCCACAACCGCCTGCGCATCGGCATGAAGCTGGACGCCGACCCCACGGTCATCTACGCCGTGGCCTGGGACCGGGAGGCCACGGACCCGTATATCTTGACCCGCAGCGAGCTGCGTACCGACTCGCCGTACAACACCTACGTGTACGGGGGCCTGCCGCCGGGCCCCATCGCCAGCCCGGGGGCCGCCGCCATTGAGGCGGTGCTGTATCCCGCCAACGTGGACTACCTCTATTTCGTATCCAAGTTCGACGGCACCGGCGCCCACGTCTTTGCCCGGACCTATCAGGAGCACCTGCGGAACGTGGCCAAGTACCGGGACGGCCGGTGACAGGATCGGGTATGGGGTCGCGGCCCTGCTTACTCCACCTGGGCGGTAAACTGACCCCCGCCGAAGGTGGTGCCCTGCCCGACGTGGACATAAGTGCCCAGGGCCAGAAGGGAGCTGAAGGGCTGCCAGGGCCCCTGGTAGTAGACGCTGCCGGTGAAGCCCGACCGGTACATGACCCGGCTGGGTGAGCGGCCCCATCGGGACCACCGCAGGTCGTGGTCCACCAACTGCACCTTGGCCGCCTCCTCCATGAGGCGGTGCCAATCTATGGTCAGGGACCGGCCGGCGTACCAGGCCGACAGAGCCGCTGTCCGGCGCAGCAGATGTCGGACCAGCCAGGAGAACTGGGGCGGGCGGGTCAAGTAGCGGCCCCGGCGCTTCAGCCGGGTGCGGGTCTTGAAGTGGAGCCGCAGGATTCCCCGTTCCCCGGCTGGAGTTTTGCCTTGTACCTTGGGCGGGGCCACCGCCAGGGTGTTTCCCCATATGATCATGTGGGGCGGCACCGTGGCCAGGGGCCGGCTCGAATTGGCCGCCGGCGCCGGCAGGTTTTGCCCGTGGATGGGGCTCAGGTCCAGGGGCATCTTCCCTTGGGGGTGGACCAGCATGGCCTGCTGCAACTCCCAGCTCCCCTGGACGCCCCACAGCCCGCAGCATTGGTCCCGGCCCGGGCACCGGCCCGACAGGGTGCGAAGGATGTATTTCAAGTACTTCCAGCCGGTGCCGACTACGATGAGATCCCACGTGGTGCGCAAAGCGGTGTCGACCCCTTCGCCCGCCGGGCCGGGCCGGAAGATGACCGGCCGGGGCGCCGGCCGCCCACGGGACCCCATGGAGGCGGCGGGCAGCAAGATGCGGGTGTAGGGACAGTTTTCGGCCAAGACGCATTTGAAACAGCTGAGCGAAGGTGAAAAGGCGCAAATGCTGTTTTTCAGGGCGGCGGACAAGTTACGGCGCACCGTGTAGGGCCGGCGCCTCGACTTGAGCTGCGTCCGCCCGGCCTTCAAATGCAGGCGCACGTTGAGCAACGTAATGTGATCCAAGGACGGGATGGGAAAGCCTTCGGCCAACCCCTTTCCACCCCCCGACAAGCCGCTGTGGCCACCATGATAGGGCAGCCGCCCCGTCATCCATTGACGGGAATGAATGTTCTGTTGATCTACCCTGAGAATTCCCGGTAGCGGTCGGCCATGGCGGCAATCCGGGCCGCCACCTCACGGCGTAAGCCGGGCGGGCCTACTACCTCGCATTCGGGACCCCAACGAAGAATCCAGCCCATGACTTCCTCGATGCCGTCCACCTGGAGGCGCATCAAGAGGGAACCGTCGTCCTGGGGTGTCAAGCTTTGGGAAGGGTGCCATCGGCGCTCCGCCACCAACGGCGCCATGGCGGGGCTGAACCAAAGTTCGATTTCCTGGGTGGGGCCGCGCCAGGCCTGCCAGGCCTGGCCCATGAACTCCTTGGCCGAAAATTCCTCTGGCCGCTGGAAGGATTCGTTGGTGACGGTCATTTCCTTGAACCGCTGGAGGGCGAAGATGCGCACCTGCTCCCGCAGCCGGCAGTAGCCGATGACGTACCAGGCGCTGTCGGCGAAATAAAGGGTGTAGGGGTCGATCCGGCGCCGGGTATCCTCTTGGCGGGAGGCCGACCAATAGACCGAGTCCACGGTCTTCTCGTTCAAGATGGCCGTCATCAGTTGGTCGAAGCGCTCCCGGACCAATTCGACCGCTGCCGCGCCGGTGTTGGGGGCGAAGCTCAAGGCGGCCTCCAACTGGTTGGGGGCAATCATCACCTTGCCGGGCAGCAGGGCGATCAAGCGCTGCAGGGCCCGCTCCGCCACGGGGGCGATAGGGGTCTGCAAGTCTTGGGCCAGGAGGCGGGCCGCCACCGCCAGGGCCGCCACTTCCCCTTCCTGCAGTTCCAAGGGTGGGATTTCAAAGGAAGGCTCGGTATAGATGTACCCCCGGCGCTTGGGATCGAAGTGGAGGGGAGCCTGAAACATGTCGCGGAGATAGGCGATGTCCCGCTCGATGGTGCGGGAGCTGACCTCCAGCGCCTGCGCCAGTTCCCGGGTATTGGGGCACTTTCCACTTTTGATTTCGAGATGAATCCGGTAAAGACGATAAGCTGCCGGCCGTCCCGGACTGCTCCGGCCTGCAGCTCCCCCACCAGCCGCCATGGCGGCTCCCCCCAAGTACCTTGATGTTCTTGTCAGGCCAAAAAATTGAATCGCTGGAATCTCTCTTCTCGACGATGTTGGCAAATCCTTCCGTTTTGTCTCGTTCCTTGCCCCTGCACCGGAAGATGCGAAAGCGGGAAGGCATCCCAGGCCGGAGGGCATCGCGGGGGCCGCGACGAAGTGGAGCCCTACCGAGCTACAGGAGGCGAGGTTTGGAGCCCATGACCGTGCGCGTGGAAGTGATTCAGGCTACACCGGATCCCGAACGGCTGGTCTGGATCTGCGCCCATCAGGATTACGCCGCTACATTCGCCATGGATGACCCGGTGCCCAAGGATCCCGGCGCCGCCATCGTCAAGAACCTGCTGCAGCGGGGGCATTACGGGCCTTTCGAGCATCCCCAGATTTCCTTCAACATCGGCGGCATCAGCCGGGCCTGCCTGGCCCAGTTGACCAGGCACCGCATCGGGGTGACCTTCGACGTGCAAAGCCACCGGTACACGAAAGTGGATCAAGCGGAGCCGACGCCTGAATACTTCGTGTTCCCGCCC
>Ga0079224_100007950_pt1 | contig 14299 bp, 11 predicted proteins | sample Stecom2015_FD_80414 | JGI IMG/M metagenome (GOLD analysis project Ga0079224, IMG submission 80414) | Agricultural soil microbial communities from Utah to study Nitrogen management - Steer compost 2015 | ecosystem: Environmental > Terrestrial > Soil > Agricultural land | place: USA: Utah...
ACCCATGCGGGCTTTGGCGAGTGGAAAGTGGTCTGGAAGGGCTGGTTAGGTGGGCTTATGCCATTCGCTACTTGCCTGACCTGGCCGGTGCGTGGGGCGAGAAGTACAACGTCGGGCCGTGCTGCGATGCTGAGGGCCTGCTGCCCGCGCCGCCTGCAGATGGGTGATCTTTGTGCCTCGCGCCAGAGTCTAAAAGATGTGGCTGAGGAACAGTTTGGTGCGCGGGTGCTGGGCGCTCTCGAAGAAATACTGCGGTGTCCCCTGCTCGACGATGCGGCCCTGATCGAAGAACAGCACACGATCAGCCACCTCGCGGGCAAAACCCATTTCGTGAGTGACCACGATCATGGTCATGCCGCTGCGGGCCAGCTCCTTCATCACGTCCAGCACTTCTTTAATCATCTCCGGGTCGAGCGCCGATGTGGGTTCGTCGAACAGCATGATCTTGGGTTCCATCGCCAGCGCGCGCGCAATCGCCACCCGCTGCTGCTGCCCGCCGGAAAGCTGGCCGGGGTACTTGTGCGCCTGTTCCGGGATACCGACTCGCTCCAGAAGCTGCATGGCCTTGGCCTCCGCCTCCTCGCGCGAACGGCGGCGCACTTTCATCGGGGCCAGTGTGATATTTTGCAGTACAGTCAGGTGCGGGAACAGGTTGAACTGCTGGAACACCATGCCAATCTCGCGCCGGATAGCCGCGATATTGCGCACATCATGGCTCAGTTCGATACCATCCACGATAATCCGGCCTTCCTGATGTTCTTCCAGTCGGTTGATGCAGCGGATAAATGTGGATTTGCCTGAACCGGAAGGGCCGATCACGACGACCACTTCCTGCAAGGCTATCTCGACGCTGATGTCGCGCAGCACATGAAATTCACCGAACCACTTGTTCACATTCTCGCAGATGATAATCGGTTCGTCGTTTGAAACCCGGGTTTCCGGCTGTTCAATTACTTCCTGTTGGCTCATCAATTTCACCTGATTCTTGCATCACTTGCATTAAGGGCGGCCATTTGTCTGCGGCCTGACAGGCCAACGGCATACCCGTAGGACAGATTAGCACCTCATATCCGCCGCGCCGCGCCAGAACCGCTGGCTTCGATACGGCGGCTGACAATCGACATCACATAGCTGAATATAAAGTAGATGACCGAAATAAAGACGTAGGTTTCGCGCAGCAGGCCCTGAAATTCGGTCTGCGCAGCCACATTACGCGTCACGCCGGTCAGGTCGATCAGGCCGACGATAGCGACCAGTGAAGTGTCTTTATACAGCGAGATAAACTGCCCGACCAGCGCCGGGATGACCGCCCGCAGCGCCTGTGGCAGGGTGATATACAGTGTGGTCTGCCAGCCGGACAACCCAACCGCTTTGGCTGCTTCTTCCTGACCCGGAGGCAGCGACTGCAACCCGCCGCGCACATTTTCCGCCAGATAGGCTGCACTGAACAGCGTTACCGCCACCATGGCGCGATAGGGCGCGGTATCCGGGCCGCCCAGCGATGGAATGACAAACGGCACCAGCAGCATCGACATGAACAGCACCGTAATCAGCGGCACGCCGCGCACCAGTTCGATATACAACGTGCTGAACGTGCTGACCACCGGCAGCGAACTGCGGCGGCCCAGCGCCAGCGCCACACCGATAGGGAATGCCGCCACAATGCCCACCGCCGTCAGCATCATCGTCAGCAGGAAGCCCCCCCACAGCGGTGGCTCGCTGTAGCGCAGCGGGCCGGATGGCATCACCCCGGCGATCAGGACGAACGCCACCACCGGCAGGGCAATCCACAGCCAGGTTGCGCTGCGGCGCGATGCCCGGCGCGGCTTCAATGAGGTCGAAAACTGTCTGTCGGCCAGCCGCGCACTGTAGTAACCGATGATCGTCAGCAGCAGGAACAAGGCCAGCGGCAGCTTGATCTGGTTGAAAAGCGGAACCAGTGACAGGATCAGGTAATCGCCAAAGGGACGGAGTCCTTTGTACTGGTGGTCGATAATGCCGATGGCAGCCACTTCCTGACCATCAATGCGCGGACGCCCACCCTCAAGCCGGAAATTGTCTGTCGCCCGGATATACTCAAAAACGCGCTGAGGGCTGCCTCCGCCCGGGGCCGAACGCAGGAAATCACGCGCAAAAATGGGATAAATGCCATGTATCGACAGCAGCCCGACGCTTTCGTCGCTCCCTGCCACCGACTTTTCGAGAACGTACCAGCCGCTGGCCGGAACGGTGAATACCAGCGGTTCACTGTCCGGCGTCAGGCTGGCCGATGCCAGCGGTTCCAGATCGCTATCGAGAATACGGACTTCAATCGGATGCTGGTTGATCGCCAGCGTCTCGATAACCGGCGGCGGCACAGTCAACGACTCCAGTTCAGCCGCGTACTGCTCCCGCTGGCGGGCCGTGATTGCATCTCCGGCCAGCAGACGTTCGAGTTCGGCAATACGGGCCTGCGTGCTCAGGCGGTTGGCGGCGGCGTTGCGCACGGCGTTGGCAGCGCGATCAGTAAAGCTGTTGATCTGGGCCAGGGCGGCGTCGGTCTCGGTGGGCTGGTCGGCGGCGCGCAGGGTAATCGTCTCGCCTGCGCGGGCGATGAAGCCAAGCTGCGGCAGGGGTGTTTCGGTAACCGAGCCGGATACAATGTCAACCTGACCCGCGGCCAGATAGGTCGGCGGCAGCGGCACCAGCGCGCTGATCAGCACCGGCAGCGCGAACGTCAGCGCGACCACGATTGCCAGCGTGGCCCATACCTGTACCGAGACCCGCGACCATGCCGCCAGAGTCACGCCGACGATGAACATAATCAACAGGGCGAGTATCTGCACACGGGCCTCGATGAGTGGATCGGTGATGCGCCCGATCATGAACAGCCGCAGGTTGTATGTGACTGCAAACCAGTTGGCTGAGCCGATGGCCCAGGTCAGAAACGAGGATGCTGCGCCGATCACAACCAGCGTGCCGAGGATGGTCAGGATGGTATCGAGGGCTGAACCAAACAGGTTTTCGCGCATCCAGGCCAGCGGGCCAACAGCCAGCATCGGCGGTGGTTTGACAGCCGGTTCTTCGTAATAGGCCTGATTCACCACACCGGATCGGCGTTCCTGCATCGTCGTCATAGAGGCTTACCTCGTTACTAGCTGGAAGCGGCTGTTGACCCAGTTCATCACCGCTGAAATCGCCAGGCTGAGGAGCAGGTAAAACAGCATCACGATCGTAAAGCCGGTAATCGTCTGGCCGGATTGATTCATCACCGTCGTGGCCGTCGTAAAAATATCGGCGAAGCCAATGCCAATCGCCAGACTGGAGTTCTTGGTCAGATTGAGATACTGGTTGCCCAGCGGGGGGATAATCACCCGCAGCGCCTGCGGCAGAATCACCAGGCCGAGCAATTGCCGCTGGTTGAGGCCCAGCGCGCGGGCAGCCTCGATCTGGCCGTAGGGCACGGCCTGAATACCGGCACGCACGATTTCAGCGATAAACGCCGATGTGTATACCACCAGCGCAACCAACAGCGCCATATATTCCGGCGAAATTTCGGTTCCGACAATAAAACGGCCAAAGCGGTTCTGCTCCGGCATCAGCACCAGCACGGGGGTGCGGCTGTACTGCTGCAAATCTTCGACGGTCAGCAGGCCCGCTGACTGCGCTTCGTCCAGCGGCATTACCACCTGTTCCCCCGCCTGCTGCACGGTAATCGTTGGCGGCAGCGGTTCAGCCCCGACCACGAGCCAGCCAATCACGGCAAAGCCAATAATCGCGGTGACCATGTACAGTTCGCGCGGGATCGGCTTGCCGGTGGTTTCGATTACCCGCCCGAACCATACCCATATAAAGCCTGCGACCACGACCCCCAGCAGGAGGAAGGCCAGCCATTCCGCCAGCCGGGCCGTCGCCAGCACCGATGGGAAGGCAAAGCCGCGAATACTGATGTAGACTGCCGGGCTGATTTCGAGACGCAGCGCCGCATTGGTCATCACACCAAAATAGAATAACAGCCCGCCCACCGCCTGACCAATCGCGATGCCGAGCGCCTGAACCCGCCACGGCGCTGGCACAAAAAACGCCCCCGCGATCAACAGGGCACTGATCGCAGCGTAAAAGAGAAAGGCCGGATTCGACAGGCTGCCGCTGGCATAGGCGAGCGGCCATTCAGCCGCATTGTGGTACAGCAGAAAGGCCAATTCAGTCAGAATGATGGCGGCCAGAAAACCCCAGCGTATCCCCACCCCGTAGGGTGAATCAACCGGCAGCCGGCGCAGCCACAGCGACCGCACCAGCAGGTACAGCAGCGGATACACCAGCAGCCGCAGCGAAATGAAGGTGACGCCCTCACTGGGAACCGTCAGCGCATCCTGAACCGGGGGCAGGCTGAACATGACGATAAAGTACCAGGCGAAAATCTGCACCAGCAGGGGTGTATTGCGCAGAATTTCGACATACACACGCGAGATGGTGCGGATCAGGTAATTGGTGCTGAGGAGAAAAATGCCCACCAGCACACCCAGAATCGTGGTCAGCACCAACCCAACACTGACAATGCGCATCGTATTGATGATGCCCACCAGAAAGGCATCGCCGTAGCGGCTGTTGCTGCTGTACCATGTCGGGCTTTCGCCAATCTCAAACCCAGCGCGCAGGTTCAGAAACGCAAAGCCGGGAACCAGATTGCGCGCGCGCAGTTCCGCCGAAGCAGTGGAGGCAAGCTGAGAAAACACCAGCAGCACAACGATCACAAACACGATTTGCCCGATGGCCTGCAACACGCGAATGTCGCGGAGAAAATCGGGGATGAGGCTGTGAGGCTGCTGGGGTCTGACTGACGTCATAGTTTGCTCCCAGTACTACTGAGGACAGCGGGATGCCAGGCGCATCCCGCTGCTTATTGCTTCGATTAACCTGACCGCCGGATTAACGGAAAGGGGGCGCGTACATCAGGCCGCCCTCAGTCCACAGGGCATTCAGCCCGCGCGGCAGGTTGAAGGGTGCGACACCCAGGTGCCGGTTGTAGACTTCACCATAGTTGCCCACCTGACGGATGACGGTGACCATGAAGTCGTTGGCGATGCCCAGGTAGGAACCGGCGGCGTTATCGCCAATGCCCAGCAGGCGCTGAATTTCAGGATTATCACTGTTCAGGAATTCGTCAATGTTCTCGCTGGTGATGCCAAATTCTTCCGCATTGAGCATCCCGAAGATCGTCCACGCAATGATTTCAGCAAACTGCGGGTCAGACTGCGGTGACAGCGGGCCAAGCGGTTCCTTGCTGAGCGTGATATCGAGCACGATGTGTTCGCCGGGGTCTGGCGCGGTAGCATGGTATGAAATAATACCACTCTTGTCCGTCGTCCAGGCTTCGCAGCGGCCATCCAGGTAAGCCTGCCAGGTCGCCGGCCCATCGGGGAAGGTCAGGACGGCAATATCGAGGCCGCGGCTGGAAATGGCATCGCTGAGATTCAGTTCGGTGGTTGTGCCCTGCTGCACGCAGATCGACGCGCCATCGAGTTCTTCAATGGTGGAAACACCCAGCGCCGCGCGCGTGCCGATCCCCTGCCCATCGTAGAAGGTGGTTGGGCCAAAGATCGCGCCCCAGACAACATCGCGGCTAAGAGTCCAGGTGGTGTTGCGCGACATCATATCGATCTCGCCGCCCTGAATGGCAGCCTGACGTTCGGCAGCAGTCAGTGGGCGGAAGGACACAGCCGTTGCGTCACCCAGAATGGCAGCGGCCACTGCCCGGCAAATATCGATATCGAAGCCGACAAACTCACCTGCATCGTTAACAACGCCGAAACCTGCCAGGTTTGCGTTCACGCCGCAGATCAGTTCGCCGCGATCTATAATCTGCTGTGTGATCGGGCCGAGCGTCACATCGTCTTGCGCGGATACCAGACTCACCGCAGACAACGCTACAATCAGCAGCATAACGATCAGAAGGCGCCTAAGCATACGTCTTTCTCCTTGAATCATAAGAACCTATTTTGAGGGATTTGTTATGCACAGATGTTGGTATGCTATGGTTCTATACACAACACCGACTGCACGTGCAAAGTCTACCTTACCGGCTGGCGTCTGTCAAAAATCAGCCGGTAATCTGAATCTTAATACAAAATAGGTGATTCTGAAGCAACCGCCCGTGCTTTTTCAACAGGCGGCAGGCGGTCCGGTGTGCAAAAGGGACAAACCGCTAGGACCAGGGCGGGGCATCCAGCAGGCCGCCGTCGCGCCACAGGGCATTGATGCCGCGTTCGATGGGCAGGGCGCTCTCGCGTCCCAGATTGCGTTCGTAAATTTCGCCGTAATTCCCGACCTGAGTAATCACCGCTGCCATAAAATCGCTGGGCAGGCCGAGCCGGCCGCCGCTGCCGAGGGTGACATCAATCAGACGCGCTACGGGTTCGCCAACTCTGGTGATGTAGGCCTGGTCTGATTCGTTTGGCTGGCGCAGCATCTGTTGAATATTGCTGCTGGCGATGCCCAGTTTTTCCGCCTCGATCAGCCCCCACATCGTCCAATCTACAATTTCGCCCCATTGTTTGTCGCCATAGCGGTACAGCGGGTTGATGGTGCGGCTGGTAAAGGGGGTGGGCCAGACCACCAGCGCGTCGGTGCTGCTGCTGCTGTGCCGGATAATTTCGAGCAAAGACCGTTCCAGCACCAGCACCGTGCAGCGGCCCTCGTCAAACGCGGTGCGCATTTCGGCAATGGTGGCGAACGCAGCCGCGTCATAGCTCAGCGAGCGCTGCCGCGTTTCAGCGATCAGTGCCTTTTCGGAAGGCGAGCCGCTCTGCGTGCAGATCGTGGCCCCTTCCAGATCGTCGAACGTGGTTACGGCACTGCTGATCTGCGCCAGCACCGCAGCGCCATCATAGAAGGTAATGGCCTGCCCAACACTGAGGGCCGGCCACTGGCCCGGTGCAGGCATAAAGGTGTGCTGGAAGAATACATCGACGCCATCATCCAGAATCGAACTGGGCGACGTATCGAGCGGGTACAGACGCAGCTCAACCGCCGCCGCTTCGCCGGTGGTGGCAGCGGCCAGCGCCCGGCACAGATCGACCTGGATACCGGAAATCTCGCCCGTATTGGGGTTAAGGAAGCCAAAGCCGAAGACATCTTCATCGACCCCGCAAATCAACTGGCCGCGTGCCCGCACGGTGGCCAGGGTGGGGCCGGCGGCCACCGGTTGAGCATCCTGCGCCTGAACGGCAAAGACAGCGGCGATGAGCAGCAGCAGGAGCAGTAAAGGTGTGCGCATAGTCAATCCGTTGATGCTATCTGAGATTTAATGATTTCCAGTTTTTCGACGATCAGCCTGCGAACCTCTCCCGGTTCTGCGTGGCGGCCCAGAGCTTTTTTCGAGAAGATCAGGTCGCCGTTGACCGTCACCTCGAACACGCCGCCAGTAGAGGGAATAAGCGTCCACGATTTCACGTAGGCTTCGATCTCGCGTTCACTGAGAATTTCGTCCGTCAAACTGACGGCGCGCGGTGTGTATTTTCAAGCCGCGCAGTATTCAAGCGTGATTTCCATCAAACTGTACTGCATCACTATACCCCTTTCCTCAGGATCATGCAGCTTAACTATAGCAGAACTCGCCCCGGCTCCCAAACATTGCGGCAGCCTCCCCCTTCTTTCCCGATGCAAAATATATCAATTATGTTATTATCTGTGAGCAGCCGGCAGTGATTGTGTGCTACCATGACCGATATCGATATCCAGAGACTTGTCGCCCTGTATATGCGAATGCGCAGCCGGGGGATGGATGTCCGCGCTGCGCTCGATGTGCTGCGCGACGCCATCGACGCGCTGGACGATGCGGACCGGCTGGAACTGGCACAGCGTATCCGCAGCCAGGAAGCCAGTGAAGCCCAAACCCCGGCCAGACCCTCCCCCATTCACCACATCAACGATGCTGGCCCAGAGCCGGCTGCCGGCGTGACGTGTCCGCACTGTGGCAAGCGCAATCAACCGGGCGAAGTGCTATGTTATGGGTGCGGCCAGGTTCTGGCGAACCTGCCGGGCGAATACCAGACCCAGATTCTGGGACAGTTGGAACCCGCTGCTCCCGGTGACGATTATTTTGGGGATGATTCGGTGCTGCTGCTCACCGCGCACAACACCCGCAAGGTCTACGAGATTCGCCCGCAGGAAAGCAGCCGCGAGCTGGTGCTGGGCCGCCGCACCAATCACGGGCCGATGACGCCCGACATCGACCTGTCGGATTCAGACGGCAACCGCCTGGGTGTCTCCCGCCTGCACCTGAGCATCCGCTACGATATGCAGTATCACACGCTGACTGTATTCGACCTGGGCAGCGCCAACGGGTCGTTCGTCAACGGCCAGCGGCTGCATCCCCATGAGGTGCGGGTGCTGCGGCACAATGACGAACTGCGGCTGGGGAACATGCTGCTCAGTGTGGCTTTCCAGCACCGAACCACCACCGGCTGAAAGCGCGGGCCAGACCAGCGGGTGTTGCAAAAATGTCACCCACACAGCCTCAATGTTTCTACCGAACAGCACACTCTAAAATACAGATACAGGCGCTGTCTCGGATTTCATAGCGCATACCCTGAAAACGTAACAGATATGGCCTTCAGCCTGTTGCAGGCAGATCATGCTGTTTTTTATCGTGCTTGCTGTATGGTGTTGCAGCAGTATACAACCACAACCATTCCCATGTCGTGCGCGTTTGATACACCGCCCATCACGATTGCTGACGCACGCTGGTGAAAGGACAAAAATCAATGCTCACTTCCCCCATGTCTGCCCGTTATAACGGCAGCATCCGTCTCCCCCTCATTGGCGCGTTCGTGCTGGTCGTGCTGATTCCCGCAGTCATTGGCAATACGCTGACGGTATATCTCGGTCTGCGTTCGGTTGAGGACCGCGCTGCCGAGCAACTGGTCTCGATCAGCACCTTTAAGGCCAACCAGATTGAACGGTGGCTGGACGACATGCAGCATGACCTGGCGGCGCTGGCATCCAATACGGAGCTTCAGGGGTTTATTCTGCGGGTGCTGCCCGATTCGCGTTTTTCGACTCTGGCGTTCGACGGCGCTTCCCGGCTTCAGACAGCCTTCAAGCAGTCGATTCGCCAGTCGCAGCGATTTGACAGCCTGTTCGTGCTGGATCGTGAAGGCACGCTGCTGGTTTCGACCGATTGGTCCTTCACTGAACTTCAGGCTGCCATGAACAACCAGTCCGCGCCGGTCACGCTGCTGGATGGCCCGGCCGCTTTGACACGCTCTGCCCTGATCCTGCCGCTGCGGCATTCGCCGGATGGCCGCCTGGAACTGATCCTGCTGCATCCGGTTATAGATGCGGCGGCTCGACCGATTGCGGTTATCGGGGGTTACGCCAATCTTGACCGCCTTCACGTCATTATGGCCGAGCGTGCCGGGCTTGGGCAGGGTGGCGAAACCTACCTTGTCGACAGCGACGGCCTGCTGGGGACTTCATCTCATCTGCCGGAAGCGGACTCGCCCGGCATCATCGCGGTTGGCGAGCTGCCCTTTGCGCCGGACGCCGGCGTCCAGCATTACACCAATTACCGGGGCGTGAATATGCTCGGTGTGGCTCAGCCGCTGGAGCGCATGGGCGCGACGCTGGTGGCCGAACTGGACGAGGCCGAAACGTACAGCGCCATCACAGAAACGACGCTGCTGAGTGTTGTGCTGGCGCTGATTGCGGCGGCGGCGGTGATGGCTGGCGGGGTGTGGTTTGTCAACCGGCGCATCATCAGGCCGCTGACTCGCCTGACCAGCACCGCGAGGATGATTTCCGAAGGGAATTTGGATGTGCGGGTCTCCCTCGATCAGAACGACGAAATCGGCCTGCTGGCGAATGCGTTCAACACCATGACCGGCCATCTGAGCGACGTGATCGCCGCCGAGCGCAAAGCCAAGCAGCATCTTGAAAGCATCGTGGCGGAGTATGTCGCTTTCGTGCAGCGCATCGCCAGCGGCGACCTGACCTCGCGCCTTGCGCTGGATCGGGATCGTATGATGGAAGGCGCGACAGAGGACCTCTATATACTGGGTGGCAACCTGAACGACATGGCGGAGTCGCTCAGTGAGATGGCGCTTCAGGTGCGCCATGCCGTTGAAACGATTGTCGCGATTGCTACCGAAATTCAGGTCGCTACGGTGCAGCAAAATGCCACCGTACTGGAACAGGACTCCGCTGTGACTCAGACGGTTGCGACGGTCGAGCAGGTACGCCATACCGTCCAGCAGACCGCCGAACGCGCCAGAGCCGTCGCTAATGTTTCGCAGCAGTCGGTCGCTGTCTCGCGCAATGGACAGCAGGCGGTAGTCGAAAATACCACCGGGATGCAGATAATCCGCCAGCGGGTCGAAAGTATTGCTGAAACGATTCTGATGCTGTCGGAACGCACTCAGCAGATTGGCGAGATCATCGACGCGGTGAACGCGCTGGCCGAACAGTCGAAGCTGCTGGCGCTCAATGCCAGTATCGAGGCGGCCCGCGCCGGAGAGGAGGGCAAGGGCTTCGCCGTAGTGGCGATGGAGGTGCGCCAGCTTGCCGAACAATCGCGCGAGGCCACAGCGCGGGTACGCACCATCCTCAGCGAAATTCAGCAGTCTACCAACACAGCGGTAATGGTCACCGAGGAAGGCAGCAAAGGCGCTGAACAGGGCATCTCGCTGGCGGAACGCACCGGCGAGGTGATCCGCGAACTGTCGGCCACGATTGAGGAAGCGGCGCAGACCGCGATGCAGATTGCCGCCAGCACCCAGGAGCAGACCAGCGGTATGGATCAACTGGCTGCCGCTATCCTCCAGATCAAGCAGGCCAGCGAACAAACGGCTGCCGGAACCCGCCAGACGGAGATCAGCATTCAGAATCTGATGGAAATGGCGGACCGGCTTGCGGAAGCGGCTGCGCGCTACCAGTTGGCCGCGCTCGACGAGGCGGATTAAACGCTATCCCCATCGCGCAATATAACCCCCTCCGTCTGCCTGCGGCAGCCACCTCCCCCGAATTCTGCGCAGCGTCCCTGTGGGGCGGGGGAGGCCGGGTGGGGGTGTTGCGGAAAAATATGTTCAAAGATGAGTTCGCCAACAGCACCGTTACCGGATAGGAACGGCGTTGATGTCCCCGCGCACGCTGACAAAGGGCGCAAAAATCCAGCCTACCCGGCCCTCGTAGCGCACCTGGAACCAGCGATTCTGGCCGCCCTGCACGGTGCGATTAAGCAGCGGCACTTCGGCCCCCCAGGGGATGCTGCCGATAATCGGGGAGCGTGTGCTTGGCTGGGCGCGCAGATTCATCACGGCGCGCGGGGCAGCATAGACGCCGGTTTCGGGCGGGTTGCCAAGCGTATCGAACACACTCCCTGCAACACCGATGCCGCCGGGGTCGGTGCTGAAGGTCAGGTAGCGCCCGGATGACCAGCCGATCTGCCCGTTGACGTTAAGCTGATACCAGGTCACACCGGGTTCGCTGGGGTTGCGCGCCAGAACCGGGTATGATTCGCCCGGCAGCGCCACCGTCACCAGAGTCGCGCCCAGATACGGCCCGGTGCGCACGGCCAGCCCGCGCACAGCGGTGCTGACACTGGCTGTCAGCGGTGGAACGGGGGTTTGTGTCGGCGCGCCGGTTGGGGCTGCGCCCTGCAAGAACCACTGGAACTGGATCACGGCTGCGTCAGAGACTTCCACAAAATCCACCCGCAGTGTATGCGTGCCGGCGGCCATAGTGCGGTCGAATGACAGCGTCTTGACCGGTCCGCCGCTGAAATCCTCGAAAACCTGCTCGCCGTTGATGAACACCCGAACATTGTCATCCACCGCAATCTGGAAGGTATAGACCCCGGCGGCGAATGTCTGGGACGACGTAAAACGGACAGAGAAGTCGTTCTCTTCGACTTCGTTAATGGTGACGCCGCCAATCGTTGGCACGCCCGGCCAGTTAAAATTGATGCCGTTAATGCCGGTGATAGGGGGGCGGGCTTCGCTGCCGCTGAAGTTGCGGTTGTTCCAGAACTGGGCGGTCCAGTTTGTACCGAATTCCGCCCGAACCGTGAGGACAAGCGCGAAGATCAGCAGTATAAGACTGAGCAGCAATCCGGCGCGTTTCATGTTGGTGCCTCCGTGTTCCGTTCTGAATCCATTATAACAGAGCGTATAAATCTCGCTGCCTGCTGTATCAGATTCGTACAAGAATCGCCAAAAATCACCCAGTTGACCTGCAACCCGGCAGTCGCATACAGCGTATAGTTTATGTAAGCTAGGATTAAGCGACAGCAGACATACTGTCCGCTGTCTACAAGTCAGTGAGGAGTAGAATCATGAGAGAACAGCAGCAGCAGGAAAAGACCGAGGAAAAAGCCAAGACCTTCACCGAAGAAATTGAGGTCGCAGGCAGCCAGCTAGTTGAGCGCGTCAAGGAACTGGTGGAAGAAGGCAACGTGCGCCAGTTACGCATCAAGAGCGCCGCTGGCGATGATGTCTATCTCGAAATGCCGCTGACCATCGGTGTGATCGCCGGCGGCGCGGTCGCACTGGCAGCGCCCTGGCTGGCCGTGGTTGGCGCGTTCGCGGCACTGGTCGCCCGCGTCAAGATCGAAATTGTCCGCGAAATCAAGGACAACGAGTAGTCCGAAATGTAATCTGGCAGCATCGGTGACAGTGGGCAGAACCCACTGTCACTTTACTGGTTCTGACAGATTTGGTGGAATTTACCTCACCCCTGCTCGCTGCGCTCGCTTTCCCTCTCCATCGAATGGAGAGAGGAGGGAGAACCGCAGGTTCGGAAGGGGTGACTGAACAAGAAAGCCGTCCAGAATGCCGATTCCACCCCAAGTGTTAGAACGATTCGCATTACATACCTCAGCCAGTGGGATTACAACGCCACTTTCCCGCAGAGATGCACGCTGATACCCATCGCATCGAACATAGCGGCTTTGGCGGCCAGCGCCCGGTCAGCATCGGCGGCGGAAGGCGCATAGGCCACCTGAATATGGTTCGCCTTGTGGCGGGCCATCATCTGGTCGCGGGTGACTCCGTGCAGCACCGCGTGCATGATCGGCCACTGCGGGGTGGTCGCCTGCCAGCGGCGTTCGGTTTCCTCACGCGGGAGTTCGACCACCGTCGCCCGGCCTATATCAACGTGCAGACCACCGTCCATGACGTACACCCGGCTCCAGACGATCTCGCCTGGTTTGCTGATGCCTTTGAGCGAACCGCCGCCTAAGCGGAAATACATCGGCAGCTGGCGTTCGCTGGATGCGCCCTTGTAGCCGCCGATGAAGTGTGAAGGCGGCGCCGCGCCGGAAATCTCGAACACCCAGACGTAATCATCCACGCCATTGCCGTTGAAATATTCGCCCCAGCGCAGGTCGTGCAGGGTCGTGGCCGGGTCGAAGCCCATCGCTCGCCAGATGCGATTCGTCACCAGCGCATCCACCGCCGCGCCTTCGTCGACTTCGTTGAAGTGCGGCAGTGCCTGCCCGGGGTATAGTTCCTCCCCGGTTTCGGCATGATACACCGGCGGGCGCTCGACATTGTTGAGCAGCCCCTCGGCCAGATCAGACGCCGGGGCCATGTCCTTAAGCCCTTGCTGGTACTGAATGCCGATAGCGTCGCAGCCAAAATCGTGTGCGATGCGCATCGCCGCGATGTACATCTTGCACTGGTCGAGAATCTGCTGGTAGGTCAGGTCCGTTTCTGGATTGGTCCCGGTGACGAACTTCATGCCGGCCTTGTTCAGCCAATCCCGGACTTTCTGCGCTTCGTCGTCGCTGACCTGCTGCATGGCTGCCACCAGCGCCGACTGGCTGAGGCGTTCCTTGTAGATGCCCATCGGGTTGAGCATTTCATCGTCGATGATGGCGTTGTACATCCCCATACAGCCCTCATCGAACACGCCGAGAATGGCCTTTTCGACCTGAAGCTGAGTCGCCAGCGCCCGCCCCAGATTAGCCTCGTCAACGGGGATGCTGCTGGTATCGAGGTCGCGGACATGGCTGGTATCGTGGGTGATGCTGCCGGTGGCAATCCATTCACGGATGCCGTTGCGGAAGAACGGGTCGGTGAAATCCTCGCTCCAGATACTGCTGTAGCGGACGCCCATCTTGGTTAAGGAGCCGTTGAGGTTCAGCAGGCCAACCAGCCCCGGCCACTGGCCGCTCCAGTTGGCGACGGTGAGGATCGGCCCGCGATGGTCGCGCAGTCCGGCCAGCACATGATGGCTGTACTGCCATACCGCTTCGGCGACGATCAGGGGGGTATCAGGATGAATGTTTTTGAACACATCCATGCCCATGCGCTGGTTCCAG
>Ga0079224_100007951_pt1 | contig 14299 bp, 5 predicted proteins | sample Stecom2015_FD_80414 | JGI IMG/M metagenome (GOLD analysis project Ga0079224, IMG submission 80414) | Agricultural soil microbial communities from Utah to study Nitrogen management - Steer compost 2015 | ecosystem: Environmental > Terrestrial > Soil > Agricultural land | place: USA: Utah...
AAATTCTACCTTCAATAATTTTCCTCTATTTTCATTATACTGTAATTCAGATATTTAACCTTTTTATCTTTTCCATTTACTTTCTTTAATTTACCTTTAATGCACAATTTGTTGTACATATGTTGTACATGAAATAAATAATCTTACCATGGCATCAATCAAAACAATCCTACGAAAAACAGTATTAAAGAATGGGAAATATCCAATTCTTTTGCGTGTCACTAAAGATAGAAAATCAAAATTTTTTAGAACACCATTCGAAGTTCATTTGAGTGAATGGGATTCTAAGCTAGGTAGATTTAGTAAAAAGTACAATCAGCAAATTAAGTCAAATAGATTGCTCGGAAAAATTGAAGACAGAGCCTTATCTGTAATTTCCGAATTAGAAATGAGTCAGGATTTTTACACTCTAAATGATTTCGAAAATAAATTTAGAATAGAATCTAATCCAGAAGCTTCAAATATTTTTCCATTTTGGGATGAACTGATTCAGGAAATGAAGATGGCTGGAAGAATGGGAAATGCCGACGTATACCACCATACTAAAAATTCAGTTCAGAAATTCGCAAAGAATAAGCCTGTTCATTTTAAAGAGGTCACTCCTACTTTTTTAGATAAATATGAAGTTTATCTAAGAAATAAAGGAGGAACTGGCGGAGGAATTGGAGTTAAAATGCGTGCCATTAGAGCGATTTATAATGTCGCAATCAAGCGAAATATATTAGATGAAAAAGTTTATCCATTTAAGCACTACAAAATTTCCAAACTAAAAGGAAAGTCCATAAAAAAAGCGCTCAAAATCGAAGAAATACATAGACTTCAAAATCTTGATTTAAATGACAAACCACATTTAGTGAATAGCAGAAATTATTTCATTTTTAGTTTTTATACGAGGGGAATGAATTTTGCCGATATGATGAAATTAAGATGGGATAATATCTACAGCGATAGAATACATTATACACGATCAAAGACTAAAGGGAACTTTATAATTAAAATTTTGCCACCTGTACAACAAATATTGAATCATTATAAGAACAAGAAAAATTTTTATGTCTTCCCTATAATACTTCATGAAAACCTAACTCCAAGTCAACTAAACAATCGGAAAAGAAAAACGCTCAAAAAATTTAATAAGGATTTGAAAGAATTAGGAGAACTTGCAAAAATTGATAAGCCAATTACAAGCTATGTGGCTAGACATAGCTTTGCGAATTGCCTAAAGCAAAAAGGTGCTGGTACAGATATTATTAGCGAATCCTTAGGTCATCAAGATGTTAAAACGACAAAAGCATATTTAAAAGAATTGGATACGGCAATTTTGGATGAAGCTAGTGAAATGCTTCTTCCATGAATAATAATATACTTTCTTAACTTTTGCTGATTTGGGCTCTAAGTGATCTTTACATTTTTTTTAAGTTTGCCATAATTAAAGAAAGTTTTTGTCAAAAACCCTTATTAAGGTTGGAACTATAAAATTACACTTCTCATGCAAAATCACACATTAGATACATTTCGAAGACGCTTCTATCAGTTATGATCTTATTAAATAGTATTGCAACTAACCTAGCGTTTAGATATTATTCTTATTTCTAATTTGGGCTCTTCAAAATCATATTCTTTAAATTTAGTATATAAATCCTACGCAATGATTCAGTTACTTTGCCACATGCATTACGTCCATAGCAGGAAAATGGTGGCTTGGTCACCCTGTCAATTGAGGCATGCTGGATCATATCATCAGCATTACCGCCGTATAGTATAATAGTCTATAGAATGATCTACTTCTGAGGTGAAAGAAGTTGCGCTTGGCATCGTCATTATAGGGTATATGAGAGAATTATCCCTGAATAAACATATTTTTTAACCGATTGGAAAATGGAATATAACCTTCGCGGTTGCCTGGATCAGTTTAACTTCCAGTTTGCTATGTGATATTCTGCTATTTTGTAAAGCCCCCAAGGCTGTAAATATTCTAAATAGTATTGAAACTAAAGCCTTGGCTTATAATTATAGGCTTCTTGATCTACAATTTTAAAGGGTGTAAATAAATCATCGCCTACTTTTAAACCAGATAGGAAAGATTACTTTCCACTAGCTCCCGATTCTACATTGCTTTTAGGAATTTCCGACAGTAAATGAAAATAATTCTACCACCACTGAAGGCTATACAGTTTTCGATTCAAATGCAGGAAGAAATTCATTTTATATAGGGGACACTGTTCTTTTTAAAAGGAATTATCTCATATTAATTTTATAAAAAATAAAGCTCGAATTTTAATAATTTGAGCTTTATTTTTTGATCATTTTTTATTTTTCAAGTTAATCATTGTATCCGGGATTTTGTTTCAGATTGCTATTGGTAAGCATAACATCGTAGGGGATAGGATATAATTGCTTATTGATATCTGAGGCATCATGGGAAAACCAGGATTTTGTAGTAAAAACTCCGAATCTTATCAAATCCTGTCGGCGTCTTCCTTCCTGGCAAAACTCCCATCCAAGTTCATCTAAAAATCGACCATAAGTAATATTTGAACCGCCTTCATAGGTCTGAGAATAACTATCCCTACGTCCATAATTGTAGTTACTTCCCATGCTAAGTTCCGCATCGGTAACTGTGGCTTCCTGAGCTGATTCAAAATCTCTCATCCTAACTTCGCTAACTAGTTCTCCTGCGCCAGATTGCCCTGAACGCATTAAAGATTCAGCTTTCATTAGTAGAATATCTGCATACCTAAACACGGGAAAATCATTACCAAGTCGGTTGGTACTGCCTATTTTATATTCAAATTTACCCCAGCGATAGCCATCGTCTTTATCAGATTCGTCGATAGAAGGCACCGAGTTGGTGTAGTTTATAGATAATTCCTCTCCCGATAAGGCATATTGTTGCCCTTTTATATAATTTTCTTTTAACCTTTTATCATTAGGATTAAAAGAATCTATAAACTGAGGGGTTGCACAAACACCACCCCAGGGAGCGTATGCCATATCGTAGGTTTGTTGATTTTCTTGCGCTAATGTGTACATATGGAAATCGAAGGCATTCCAGTCAGTTACATATTTTTCATCCATAGGTAAAGCAAAAATAATTTCTCTGGAATCTTGATTTTCAGTAATGAATACATTTTTTTGATTAGCTTCTAGATTATAATTTCCGGAAGCCATTACCGCATTACATTCCTCGATACATTTTTGCCACATAGCTTCCCCTTTCCAAACTTCCGCATTAAGGTACATTTTAGCTAATAGGGTATGGGCCACCCATTTATTCATGCGGCCATAATAATAGCCTCTGGCTTCTTCAGATAAATTGTCGATATTATTTGTGATTTCCTCAATGATAAAATCAAAAACTTCAGAACGTTTGGATTGCTGCGGTAAACTTGTATCGCTGTAATCGGTTACAATAGGAACATTTCCATAAAGATCTACTAAAATATAGTAATATGACGCCCTTAGTACTTTTAACTCAGATATTAAGACGTTTTGGGTATCTTCATCAGGTAAAACAATAACACCTTGATCAATTTGATACAATAATCGGTTTACGGTATTTATCCCTTCAAAAGTCCTGCTCCAGGATTGGTAAACACTATCATCGTTGGTGGTCCAGGTATGTTGATGCCATCTTTTATATATATATCCATCTAGCCATCCTATACCAATACGTGCAGGAATTACATCCTGATCTGCACTTAATTCCTGAGCCCTAACCACGCCATTCCATAAGAGCATTGTTTTACGCCAGGGAACATAGGCAGCATTTACCAATGCACTAATATCTTCTTCTGATTCAGGATTAAAATTTTCGCTTACTACACTGCCATAGCTATCATCATAAAGTTCGGTACAGGATATGTTAAACATTATCAGTAAAATACCAATGGCTATACTTATTTTTTTAGTTTTCATTAGAATTGCTTTTTAATTTTAAAATCTGGCACTAAGACCTAAAGTAAAAGTGGTTACGGTGGGGAATTTCTCTCTTCGATCTATTCCCGGATTTAATCCTGAAGTATTTACTTCTGGATCGATACCATTATAGCCGGTTATCGTAAATGCATTATTCACCGATCCATACACCCTTAGAGATTTGATAATTTCAGTATTAAATTTATCTATAGTATACCCTAAAGCGATATTATCGATTTTCCAGTAATCTCCATCTTCAACATAGTAACTGTTATATTCTGCCTGTACTTCTGGGCTAAGCGTTGTTTTTCCGAATACTTTATCAGTAACCGAAGAAAGACGATTGTCCCTATATCCGTTTTGAGTACCTTCAAAGTTCATTCTAGCCTCATTTATAATCTGGAAATTAAATGCCCCTCTCATATTTACCGTTAAATCCAGGTTTTTATAACGGAAAGTGTTATTGAAACCGGCGTACCATTTAGGGATACCGTTACCTATATAATGGCGGTCTTCCGGAGCATGGCTAAAATCATCGTAAGCTACGGGATTCCCATTGGCATCTTCATATATCCATTTTCCATCCTGATCTACATCTGTTACTCTGAATCCATAGAAATTTCCTATAGATTGTCCTACCTGGACACGATGAGATCTTGTAGTTTGTCCTTCATAATAAACATCTCCTGTATCAAAAAAGTCGTAATCGGTTTTGAATACACTGCCATTTAGGCTTTTCAATTTATTTTCGTTAACAGAATAGGTAATGGTACTATTCCAACTAAAATCTTCGGTTTCTACAGGTGTAGTATTAATCAAAACTTCAATTCCGCGATTTATCATATTCCCGCCGTTGGCCATTATCGTAGGGTACAGGTAAGGAGGCATAGAAACGTTGTAAGAATATAAAAGACCTACAACATTACGTTCGTAAGCATCTATTGAACCCGAAAGCCGACCGTTTTTAAGTGAGAAATCCACCCCAATGTTGGTTTCTCTTTTTTCTTCCCATTTTAAATCGGGATTAGGGTTAGAGGAAGGAACAACAGTTCTTAACCATTGACCATTTACATAGGCATAATCTCCATATTTAAGCATTCCTATACCTAAAAAAGAATCTGCTGGTTGGGAACCAGTCACCCCATAGCCTGCTCTCAATTTAATTTCATTAAAAAGATTTTGGTCATTCATAAATTCTTCATTGGTGATTTTCCAACCAATAGAAGCCGCTGGGAAAGTTCCCCAGGCGTTGTTGGTTCCCCAAAGCTGACTTGCGCCTTCATGTCTTATACTGGCCATAAGCAGGTATCTATCTTTATAGGAATAGGTGGCACGAGAAAAGAAGCTTATCAGATTTGTTTTAAATTTTTCAGAACTCATTCCTGCAAAGCCTTCCTGAAGTGCATTTCCCACTCCTATATTATGCCATCCCCCAAAATAATCATCCTGAAAACCATAATTATTCATATTATACTTTTCTTTTTCATTACTTAAATAACTGTATCCTAAAAGAACTGAGAATTCATGATTTTCCAGGTCCTTATCATAAGTTGCCGTTAACTCTATTTGCTTGTCAGTATCAGTATAGCCTCCTATGTTGGAGTAGCCTGCAAACCCATCCCTTATATTGGAAACGTGATTTAAGGTTTCAGAGTAACCGTTGGTGCTTGGCTCCCTTGTCAATGAGAAGTTACCATTTAAAGTAAGTGCTTCTAGAGGATTATAAGTTACTGTTCCAACATAGCGCATTTCAGAAGTTTTTACATTTCCGTCAGATTCTTTAATTAGAGAAAGTGGGTTTTCGTATCCTAATTTACTGATGTTCTGATACCAATTTCCATCTTCGTTTTTAATAGGTGCTGTGGGATTATAACGCATAGCCTGATAGTAGATACCAGGTCTAAAGCTACTTCCTGCTCCGGTAGAGGTATATTTATTTTCCCTTCCTAATAAAGAAAATCGTAGATGAAGTTTATCATCAAACATCTTATGGTTTATTTCTAAACGTCCTCTAAAGGTTTGGTTATCTGACTTTAAAAATATTCCTTGTTGCGAATTATAATTAATATTGGCAATATAATTGGTTTGTGAACTGCCTCCTCTAAGCGTAACATTATGCACATGTGTTATAGGGGTTCTGGTAATTTCGTCTAACCAGTCAGTATTGGCTCCTAAATCTGATTCTGGGTATAATTCTCTAAACTGTCCTGCACTTAAAAAATCGAGTTCTCTGGCAATTTTTGCTGTGCTTACATATCCTGAATATTCTACGGTATTTATTTTGGCACCTTTAGCTTTTTTTGTTGTAATTAAAACAACGCCATTAGTTCCTCTTACCCCATATATTGCAGCGGCAGAACCATCCTTTAAAACATCAATAGTTTCGATATCTTCCGGGGCAACCGTATTTAAAGATCCGGGAATACCATCTATAAGTACTAGAGGATCTGAATATGCACCAGATAGTGTATTGTTTCCTCTTAATTTTATCGAACTTGTTGCAGTAGGATCACCATTAGCATTAGTAACCGCCAGTCCAGCAACCTTCCCTTGTATCAATTGTCCGGCATCGGTTAATTGCCCTTTGTTAAAATCCTCGGCTTTAACATTAGCTACAGCACTGGTCACATCTCCTGCCTTTTGTTTCCCATAGCCTATAAGTACGATTTCTTCCAGAGCATTGGTGTCTACTTGCAGGAAGATATTAACTACTCTATCGTTTCCTACAGTAATTTCCTTAGTAGCAAAACCTACATAGCTCACTACCAGAACAGATCCTTCGGGTGCATCCAGGGAGTAGTTGCCATCAAAATCTGTAGAGGTTGCTGCTTGTGTGCCTTTAACTACAATATTAGCGCCGGCCAATGGCATACCATCTTTTTCTGAAGTAACCGTACCCGTTATTGGTTCTTGAGCATTCTGATTGGAGAAATCTACAACTCTCGCCTGGGCTTCATAATTGGAACATACAAACATTACGGCAAGCAAGGCGAGAGTATACCTTAACATAGCGTAATGAGTAAAAAAATAAAATTTACACATAAAAGAATTGATTTAAATTAATAGTTTATTGTTTAATCTTTAAGTTTTACATTTTTATTATGCTATTATATCAATGATTGAAACGAAAACCTTTTCGTTCTTCATGCTTTTTTTGAATTGTAGGTATGATGTTATAACAGATGACTTAAAAAAAGTATATGGTAGCTTATTTCGGATTGCTAAAATTGACGTTGTAGGCGCTTATTTTAGAAACTTATTATAACCCCGGCTTTGGATCGCTTAATTTTTAAGAAAGCGTGCAAAGCCGGATTGGGTTATAAATTTTAACTTAAAATAGATGGGATGATTTTAAGTGTATTTTTTAATCCCTATCAGAGGGGGGGGAATTCCATGAGGTTCTTTATTCGTTTAAAATCCTATTACCATCTTCTCACCGTTATAAGTGATTTTTTTTGTAGTTTTAGTTGTTTCAACAGTTTCTATATGTAGTTGAAATGATCTGTTTTTTACCATGCTGTCAAATTTTCCTTGACGCTTTTCGATCGTTAACTGTTGTTCGTCATTATCCCAAACGAATTTTATTTCGCTATAGGCTCCATTTTCATAATTATAATTATCATTCTCATCTTCATATAATGTAAATTCAGCATCAGCACCAGGATATATATTTATTTGTAAGTCAGACCAGTCTTTTTCTTCAGCATATTCAACTTTTGGACCTACAGGAACAATACTCCCTGCTTTTACATACAAGGGGAGAATATCAATAGGAGCTTTTTTATCGATTGTTTGTCCGCCAGCAAAACGTTCTCCGGTCCAGTAATCAAACCAATCTGTTCCTTTTGGTAGGTAGACTTTGCTATATCCATCTTTTTGAAAATTTTCTTTTTTATCTTCAGTATACATTGATTTGCAAACCGGAGTCACTAAAAAGGAATGTCCAAACATATATTGATCATTAAGATCTAAGACCTTTTCATCGTTAGGGAAATCCATTACCAAAGCACGCATTAAGCTTGATTGTTGACTTGTAATCTGCCATGCCTCAGAATAGATATACGGAAGTAGGCTGTAGCGTAAATTGATATATTTTTCTAGGGCATCATATACGGGTTCTCCTTTTTTACCAAATTGGTAAATTTCGCGTGGAGCATCGGCTCCATGGGATCGCATCATTGGTGTGAAGGTTGCGAACTGAAGCCATCTTGCATAGAGTTCCCTATATTCCGGATCGTCTAATTTATCCTTAAACTCCCATATAAAGAAACCTCCAATATCGCTATTCCAATATGGGATGCCCGTAAGTGAAAAATTAAGTCCTGAGGATATCTGGTCTTTTAGTGTTTTCCAGGAAGCTTCGGTATCGCCAGACCAGGTATTGGCAGCATAGCGTTGCTGGCCGGCAAAAGCCGAACGCGTTAAAATAAATACCCGCTTATCTGAGGTAGCTTTACGCATATGCTTATATACACCGCCTACCGTCATTAATGGGAAAGCATTACGTACTTTTCTAAAAGAGCCTAAATAGGTTTTTTCATCAAAATCTTCAGGTTTGATATCTAAATGATCTGGTTCTGTAGAGTCCATCCACCAGCCATCGATGCCTAGGGAGAATAAACCTTTTTTTAGATATTTCCAATAGATATCTCGTGCTTTTGGATTATAAGGGTCATAAACCCTTACGCCTGAAGGATAATCCATGTTTGGTGGCCAGTCACTTTTACCAGATTGTGGCCATGTAGAAAAGTTGAACAACATGTTATCTTTTTCCAATTCTTTATAAGGTTGGGTTTTTGGTCCAAAGGAAGACCATATTGAAATAATAATATGTGCATTCAATGCATGGATATCGTCTACCATTTTTTGAGGATTCGGGAATTCTTCATTTAAAAATTCCATGGCATTCCAATGGTAATTGTCTCCCCAATACTGCCAATCTTGAATTATACCATCTAATGGAACTCCTAAATCACGATATTTTTTCACAACGCCAACGGTTTCTTCCTGACTTTTATAGCGCTCTTTACTTTGCCAGTAGCCGTAGGTCCATAGTGGGAACATAGGCGCCTGTCCCGTTAATTGTCGCATGTTGGCAATCACACCGTCGGCATTACCGCCATACATAAAGTAATAATCTATTCCATCACCAACTTCTGAAGTAAAAGAAGTGGCGCTTGTATCGTCGCTAAACGTAGTAGGAGAGTAATTGTCCCAAAATAAACCATATCCTTTAACCGATTGGAAAAACGGAATATAATCTTCGCGGTTTGCCTGGATCATTTTAACTTCCAGGTTGCGTTGTGACATTTTGCCATTTTGTAAAATCCCAAGGCCATAAATAGTCTCTTTAGGATCTAAACTAAAGCTTTGGCTTACCGTATAGGTGTCCTGATCTACATCTTTAAATGGAGTAAATAAAGGATCGCCTGTTTTCTCTTTTAAAAGAAGCGAATGATCTGGTAAATTATAACTTATATTTCCTGTTGTGGTGTTAATAGCAATTTCCAGACTTTCACTTTTTAATGTGAGTTCATTCTTGTTTTCTTCAATTTTAAATGATGTTTTTTTAGGCTTTAAAACAACTGAAAGACTTTTCTTTTCAAATGAAGAATTTTTAGGAGTTTTAATTATCCTAACTATAGAAGGCGTATAAAACTGAATCTCGAGATTAGCATTTTCCAGACTTAGTTTTATGCCTAATTCGGTTTTCTCGTAATTTGGATCGTTGTTAAACGAAAAAGCAGTACAGGTGAAAGCAACACATGCTATTCCTATTAAAAAGTATTTAATATGAGTCATTTAGAATATTTTTATGATTCAAATTTATTTTTAAATACTTAAAATGAGTAGTGCAAATGTTGCAACAATTATCATATTGGTTGAATTTTAGGTGTAATTTCTCAGTTTTTATAATCTGAAGGTTTTTTTCCGTATTCCTGCTGAAAACATTTCCCAAAATAACTAAGGCTGGAAAAACCTACTTTAACAGATACCTCGGAAACCGATTTGCCTTCTTCCAAAAGCTGACGGGCATGTTTTAATCTTATAGATCGGATAAAGGCAGTAGGGGACAAACCAGTAATTGCTTTTATTTTTCTGAAAAGGCCGGTACGGTCCATATTTAAATCACTACTTAATTGCTGAACGGAATAAGCGGTGTTCTCCATATTTTCGTGAACCTGCTGAAGCGCTTTTTCTATAAATATGCTATCGGTTTTACCGATCGTTATTTCGTCTGGCTTAATTTTAGCCGAATTTTTGAAAACTTCTTTCCGTGATTGTTGTTCCCCTACCAGGTTTTGAATTCTTTGTTTAAGAATTTCCAGGTTAAAGGGTTTACCGATGTAAGCATCAGCCTTGGCTTCAAAGCCTTTTAATTTAGATTCTTCCGATGATCTGGCACTAAGCAAAATCACGGGGATATGAGAGATTTCAATATCGTTTTTGATATTATCGCATAATGTTATTCCAGACATTACGGGCATCATAATATCACTAATAACCAGGTCTGGATGATGTTTTTTTACCAGTTCTAAAGCTTCTAATCCATTTTTTGCTGTGTAGATATTAAAATCCTCTTTAAGTTCACTAAATAGGAAATCCTGAAAATCCAGATGATCCTCTACAATTAAAATGGAAAAGCGCTCATTGGTATCTTTATAAGAAGTTAGCGTTTTAGGTTGTTCAGTAATATTTATTTTTATCGGGATACTTATGGTAAACGTACTTCCTTTTGCCGGTGCACTGGTTACCTCTATAGTTCCGCGTAATAATGCGATATAAGATTTCACCAAATGTAGGCCAATGCCGGTGCCGGTATTTTCGTTTTCAGGAGCAGATCGATAATAGCGTTCAAAGATTTTGGGTATCTCTTCCTTAGCAATCCCTTTCCCATTGTCGGTTACCTTTATTTTAAGTATTTCTCCATTTAATTTTGCGGTAAAAGTTACCTTCCCATTTTGCGGTGTGAATTTAAATGCATTGGATAACAGGTTACTTACTATTTTTTTAAACTTTTCATTATCTATAAAAATTAAGGTTTCTTCTTCGGGAATTTCTCTTTTAAAATTTATTCCTTTAAGGCGTGCTAGTTCTTCAAAAGGCTGAGTAGCATTATTTAAAAGCTGATTGAGCTGGCAACAGTCTGAATTTATAGATAGCTTCCCTGTGGTTTCGATTTTTCGAACATCCAGTAATTGATTTACCAATTGCAATAGTTCTGTAGCACTTTGGTGAATTTTGATCAGTTTATTGCGATTTGCACCATTTTCGGTTTTTAAAATCGAGGATAACGGAGTGAGGATAAGGCTAAGTGGTGTTTTTAGTTCATGACTTACATTGGTGAAAAACTGATCTTTTAAGACACGCAGTTCTTCCGATTGTTTTGCTTTAAGTTTTTCCTTCTGAAATTTTAAAAGTAAACTGAAGCTTAAATAAATAATGAATAAAATCAATATTATATACCCAAGGTAGGCTGGCCAGGTTTTCCACCATGGGGGTAAAATGCTAATATGTAGTTTGGCACTATCACTCCATAATGTTCCATTAGAAGAAGAAGTTACTTTCAAGATATATTCTCCCGGTTTTAAATCGGTATAAGAAGCTTTTCCTAATCCATTATCCGGTGCTATTTCCTGCCAGTTTTCGTCGATTCCCTCGAGCCTATATTTGTATTTTGTTTTTGAAACATTGGTATAGTTTAGTCCAGAAAACCTTAACGAAAAGAAGTTTTGTCGATGCTTAAGAGTAATTGCTGAAGTATACTGTATGGCTTTATCTAAAATGGTTTTACCGTTAAATTTCTGTCCAGGTAATACAGGTTTTCCAAATAATTCTAACTGCGTGAAAATAGGTGTCGATAATTTTCTTTTTTCTAAAAGATTATTTGCAGGATTAAAAATATTAAAGCCATCCAAACCGCCCCATAACAAACTACCATTGTTCATTTTTAATACTGACTTTTCTACAAATTCATAATCTACAACACCATCATATTGGTTGTAATTTGTAAAAAAGAAGCTTGGATCTTTTTCTTCTCCCGATATATGTACACAAGACAACCCGTTAGAAGTGGCAATCCAAATTTGATGTTTATCATCTTCTATAATCGATTGAATACTGTTATTTATCAATCCATTTTTAGCATAAAAATTTTTAAGTTTATTTGTTTTTGGAATCCAAAGGCTTAATCCATCTTGAGAAGCCGTCCAGATCCATCCACGACTGTCTGTATACAAGTCGTTTATATTCTGGTTGGTTTGATGGAAAAAGCGAATTTCGGGATTGGTTTTTACTGTATTTATGCTATTTTCTTTAATATTATAAAAAAACAGACCTTCTGTGGAAACCCCGACATAATTATTCGAATCAACCTTAGAAATATCAAAAAGTGTGACTAATTTTTCTGTTACTTTTTTTATCGATTTGCTTTTAGAGTTCAATGAAAACAATCCCTGGTCTGTAGCTAATAAATATTGATGATCTGAAGTGTAGAGGTATTGATAAACTTGTGAGAAAGGGGTTTCTAATTTTTGGAAAGTATGATCGTTGGCAACATACAGACCATTGGAAGTGCCAATCCAACAATCATCATCTTCAGTAAAAATAAACCTGCAGCTTACATCTATTGGAAACCCGGAAAACCTCACTATTTTCTGAGTTTTTGGGTAGTGTAAAAAAAGTCCGGTATTGGTAGCTATTAAAATTTCATCCTTAAATTCAGAAAAGCCATTTACTACAATATCTTTTTCTGAAGTTGAAGGAAAAAATTGGTGTCCAATATTTGTAAATTTAAAGCGGTCGCGGTGATAATATAAAAGGCCTCTATTCAATGTGCCAATCCATAAGCCTTTATCCTTGTCAAAAAATATTGTGCTAATTTCAGAATTAATAATATCCCCATTTACTGTTTTTAGCTTTTCTATAGCTTTTTTTTGAAATAGGGAAGTGTCTATTTTCATAATTCCTTTTGGATTGGTAATCCAAATATTGCGATTCCAATCGATACTTAGTGTATTTAGAAAATGATCTCTTTTAAGAAGTATTTCCCATTTCCCGCTATTAATATCCAGTCGGTGTGCAATACCTAAACTATCCCCATTTCTTAATTGATAGATATAATCTTTATCTGGAACCACCAATAAAGTATTGTGATAAGGTTTATTTTGAATCGAATTTTTAAAAACTTTATTTTTTTTAGAAGTGAGTTGGTAAGCTTCTACCTCCCCTGAGAGATAAAATAGAAAAACCTGATTTTTAGTTACTGTAAGATCGTAAAGAGGATCGTCTTCAGGCAATTTATCTATAAAAACCGAAGCCTTTTCTCTATCCTTAGGTTTAAAAAATAACTTTCCACTTTCTCCTTTATACCAGAAATCTTTATTGGGGTCTATAAAAAAATCAGTCACTTTTTCATTTACCCCCATCTTTTGAAAAATTTGATCCACATTGGTCACAAATTTTTCTTTTTTCATATCGATATACTTCAGTGAATACGTATTCTTCAACCAAATACCGTCGTTTGGACCTATATAAAGTCGATGATAGCCAGAATAATCAGAAAGTTCGTAATCCTTATCTTCATTATAATGCATATATGTAAAAGAAGTACCATTATAGATGTCTACCAGCCCCTCTGTAACAATCACCATTCTGCCATCACTTAACTGACCAATACTGCGTACCTTGTTTCCAGATAAACCATCGCTTGCATTTATTTCCGAGAAAACATATTGTGGGGATTGTGGATACAAAAATTGAACAGAAAAAATTAAGAACAGAAAAATCTTTAAAGTTCGTCGAAACCAATCCTTAAGATAGTATATATGTGTAAGACTGAAAATATTCACATTTAAATCTGCTCCGTTAAGTTATAGAACAAATGAATCAAAAATAGATAGTAGTTTTTATAGCGCAATATTATATAATTCAAAAATTGTTCTAATTGTTTGGGTTAAATATACAAATGTTATTTGAACATTAATTCTTACTTACCAATCTAGATTTTAATGCTTCAAAGCTTGCCTTGAAATTCAATGGGATTTTCTCTGAATGCTCTAGTTTTTCGGAGATAGTTTATTTGAGTCTTCCTTTTGAATCGAACGAAAAAAAAATTGTCTCCAATTTTATATGGATGAAAATAAGATACAAGGTAGAAACAGCCTGTATTGAACTTATAGTGGATTAAACACCATTAAGAGGGTGGTTATACATCCCATAAGGTGAGAATACTCACTGAAGGCAGTCTCGTATACACCAATTTAGCTTACAAAATTTAGGTCTGATGGCTAGAAAATATAGGAATTACTACGGGCTTACTAAAATAAAATATGCAAGACCGTAAAGTCAGTGTTGTGCTAAAAATTCTTTAACTAAAAAG
>Ga0079224_100007953_pt1 | contig 14299 bp, 13 predicted proteins | sample Stecom2015_FD_80414 | JGI IMG/M metagenome (GOLD analysis project Ga0079224, IMG submission 80414) | Agricultural soil microbial communities from Utah to study Nitrogen management - Steer compost 2015 | ecosystem: Environmental > Terrestrial > Soil > Agricultural land | place: USA: Utah...
GGACAATTCTCGCTAAACAATTTATCCGCACTGGGCGAACACACAGGCTCGCCCCTGCGATGTCATAGATCACAGCGCGTCCGCGCCGGGGATTTCCGGCGGCACGATGGTGTGCTCCAGCACAATCGTGGTCGTATCGCCTGCGCCAACAACCACCGGGGCATCGATGCTCACCTGCTCGATGAAACACAAACTTTCGTTGATCGCTTCGCAGTAATAGATAGTCAGGTCGCCGTGCAGCAAATCTTCGCCGGCGTGCAGCGTCACCGGCACACGCAGCGGCAGTTCCGGTTCGACCAGGCGCTGGCGCAAATCCGGCTCGGCGATGACGATAGCTTCATTGGCAGTCAGCCACTCGCTGGTAAAGGGCGCGAGGTTGTTGAGTTTGTAGCCTGCGGGCAGGTTGATGCGCAGTTCGATCTCGCCCTCGCCTGCGGCCAGCGCCTGTTCCGGCAGGGTGATTTGCAGGCCAAGCGCCGCATTGCCGGCAACCACCATCGGGCGGTCCTCGATTTGCAACGCCTCCGGGTTCGGAAAGACAATCGTGCTGACCTCGCCGGCTTGCAGATCGATAACCCGGATGGCGTGATTATTGGTATCAGCCACATACAGCCGGCCGTTGGCATAATCCAGCCCGCCCGGCTCATCGAACTCGGCAATAGCTGCATCGCCATCGCGGAAACCACCGAGGCCGCCCAGACCAAACAGCGTCTCGATCACGCTGGTTTCCGGGTCAAGCTGTTTGATTTTGCTGTTGTAGGTATCGGCCACGTAGAGCTTGCCATCATCCCCGGCCACGACGCCCAGCGCGTGCTGCAAACGCGAAATCCCCACTTCCCCATCAACATCGCCGAACTGAAACAGGTCGTTGCGGGTTGGCCCGGCAAGCGTGCGCACCTCATTTTCGCGCAGATCAGCGACACGGATGCTGCTTGATTCGCTGTCGGCGAAGTAGAGCAGGCCATTCTCGTAATGCAGGCCGCTTGGCTGTGCCAGTTCCGCTATCATCAGCGGGCCATCCACCAGCCCTTCACGCCCGCTGCCAACGAACGGGTAGACAAAGCCATCTTCGAGCGACATGGCCCAGAGCTGGTGCGGCCCGGCCATGGCGATAAACAGCGTTCCGTCCTCACCCAGTTCGACATCCCAGGGACTCGCCAGCGGCGTTTCCAGCGCCGGCCCAGCCTGATTGCGGGCGGGCGCCTGTACCCCGGTCCCGGCGATGGTGCTGACTGTGCGCTCGGTCAGGTCAACGGCACGGATGGCATGATTGTTGACATCCGCGACGTACAGAATGTTGTCCTCGCTAAGGGCGAGGCCCTGCGGTTTGTTAAACGCCGCTGCGGCAAAGCTGCCATTTTCAAACCCCGGCGTGCCGCTGCCGATGACATCCAGCACAGCATAGGTTTTCAGATCGGCAATCACGATGCGGTGATGATTGCTGTCGGCGATGAACAGCCGGTTGGTAGCGGCATCCGCCAGCACCTTGCCGGGAAAGGCCAGCGCCGTGTTGGCGCGCTGGTCGATTTCCAGCGTCAGGTCGAGGGGTTCGCGGTTGAGTTCGCCCGTGCTGTCGAAGTATTCCACCATGCCGCTGAGTACCCGATCAAACGCCTGGAACGGGATTTCGCCCGGCTGCACCGCCAGCAGATTGCCGCGTGGATCGATGATGACGAATGTCGGCCACGCCCGCACGCCGTAGGGCGCATACGCCCCCCACACCCGGAAGTCGTGATCGTTGATAACCGGGTGTTTGAGTTCGTAACGCTGCACGATCTGGCGAATATTCTCGGTTTCGCCTTCAGTGGCGAACTTGGCTGAATGCACGCCGATGATAACCACCTCATCGGCATACTTTTCCTCGATGCGCTCCATCACCGGAATCATGTGGATGCAGTTGATACAGCCATAGGTCCAGAAATCGAGAATGACGATCTTGCCGCGCAGGTCCTCGATACTCAGTTCGCCCGGCACATTCAGCCAGTCGAGACCGCGCGGGAAGTTGGGGGCAGGGAACCGATCGTCTCCGACAAACTGGGATGGCTCGCGATCACCATCCTGCGCGAATACCAGTGAGGTCACACCTGCGAAAACCGCTAATAGTACCAGCCAAGTTTTCATGTTGGGGAATCCTGCAACTCGCCTCAGAATGGCACGACTATAACAGATGTCCGTGAGTTTAGGATGAACAATCGGATGCCTTGGGGCGAATCAAATGAACAGGACCGGTCAGCGGGGGTGCATGAGCCAGCCCACAGCCCGCTGCTCACACCTGCCGGGCGCGAGCATGTTCGTTAATAACCGGAGTATTCCTGATTGGCCGCATCAAACCGCTCGCGCCGGAGATCGCCGGCCTGGCGCTCCAGCCGGTAGAGCGCCTCGACGAGAAGGTCATCTTTCAAATTCGCCTTGCGCATAAGCAGCAGCAGTTCACGGCTCAACCGTTCCAGTTCCTGCAGATTTTTGTCGGACACCGTGTCGAGATTCATAGCACGCTCCTGTTCTCGAATCCTTACAGCACACCTGAATTTTCCGCTGATGGATACAGGTCAGGGGATTTTGTTCCCGTGAATTGCACACATGAAGCGTATACAGCTATTATACCCCGCCACAATGGCGATGGCCTAGCCACAAACCGATGGGGCTATCTGACGAGATGTTCGCCGCCGTTGACGTGGATCAGCGCGCCGGTGAGGAAATCTTCGCGGGCGAGATAGGCCACCGCGCGAGCGACATCTTCGGGGCTGCCGGTGCGCTGCAAGGGAAGGACCTTGCCGATCTCTGCCCAGGCTTCGTCGCTCATACTGCGGCCCGCAGGTCGCAGCACAGGACCGGGGATGACGGCGTTGACGCGAATATCCGGCCCCAGACTGGCGGCGCTGACCTGCGTCAGCGACCACAACGCCGCCTTGCTGACACCGTGATGGGCATATTCAAGCCAGGGGCCATCGACCCCCCGATCACAAATGTTGATAATCACCCCGCCGGATGGCGTGTTCTGGCGCATGATCTCAGCAGCGGCCTGGGTGCACAAAAACGGCCCGGTCAGGTTGACAGCCAGCGTCTGCTGCCATTCTTCGTAGGTGACATCAAGCAGCCCGCGTTTCTGGAAAGTCGAGGCGCTGTTGACCAGAATATTCAGCCGGCCATATTTTTCGCGCACGGCGGTAAAGATCTGTTCAACGCCTTCCGGCGTGCTCACATCCGCCTGCACCGCATAGGCATCGACCCCCGTCGACTTGATATCCTGTACCGTGCTGCGCACTGTTTCTGGCGGGGAACTGTAATAATGCACCATGATATGCGCGCCGCTTCGGGCCAGTTCAAGCGCAATAGCCCGTCCGACGCGATGTGCCGATCCGGTAACCAGCGCGACCTGATTGGTCAGGTCGATAACCATGTCCTACCCCCCACTGGTTTTGGTTCATAGGCGCAGATGAAGCCCATGCCGCTGTGGTCCAGAAAACTGGGCCTCCCGCCGGCATTCATTTTGTCCATGAGCTTCGGCCTAATAACCTGTCGGCGGCACGGCTATCAGATACAGGGTCGCCAGCAGCGCCATAGCCAGCGGCACAATCAGAACGTACAGGAACAGACGCGGATCGACCCGCAGATGCATATAATAAGCAACCACCAGCCCGGCTTTGACCACCGCGATTGCCAGCAGCAGCGGAATCAGCAGGATACCAGACGGCAGACTGCCGATGAGGACCTCTACAAGGGTCGCCACTGCCAGAAAGCCGAACACCACCGTATAGATGCCGCCCGGAACGGTCACGGTGCGTCCCAGTACCGTTGTCGTATCGCTCAGAAAGGCAGCGTGCAAATCGTTATGGTCATGAGCAGCCCCGGCGTGCATCTGGTGAGCCTGTGCGGCTGCGGCTCCCTCGAGCATCGGGCGGCGAAAGTCCGTGATGCCCTCGTCGTGTTCAGGTTCGAGCGTTTCGACTGCCGCCTGAACCGCTTTAACGGTGTCATCCCACGCCTTTACAACCGGCGTGTCAGCCGCCTTTTCCGAAGCTTCCAACGCCTTGTCTACCGCTTCTTCTATATCACTTTCCGGTTCCGGCAAACGTTCAGATTCGCCCTCGGTATATTCCGGTGTCGGTCTTACTTCGTCACCAGTTGCCTTGTCAGTCAGCGGCTTCTTTTCTTCGTCAGCCATAAGTCTCGTTCCTAGATCAGGTAGATGATGGTGAACAGGAAAATCCAGACGACATCGACAAAGTGCCAGTACAGGCCGAAGATTTCGACGGCCAGATAATTTCTGGCGTTGTAAATCCCCTGACGCCCCCGCGCGATAATCCGCAGCGCCCACAGCACGCCGACAATCACATGGACGCCATGAAACGCGGTGGGCGCATAAAAGCGCATCCCGTATTCGGTATCAATGCTGATCCCGGCGTGCGCCAGTTCGGTGTACTCCACTCCCTGCAAGGCGACGAAGGCCGTGCCCAGCAGCGCCGTCAGCCCAATCCAGCGCACCAGCCCCTGCGGATTGTCCTTCTGGGCTTCGCGCAGGCCCATCACCATCGCCCAGCTACTCGCCAGCAGCATGAAGGTATTGAAGCTCACCAGCAGGATGCCAAGTTCATCCTGAACATGCTGCACGACTTCAGGATAATTGGTGCGAAACACCAGATAAACTGCGATCAGCGTGCCGAAGATAATCACTTCTGACGCCAGATACAACCACGTGGCGAGTTTGGCATTGCTAATCTGGGCGGGTGTCGGCACGTCATGATGATCGGCAGGGGCCGCCGTGCGTTCTAGCGACATCTCACTCATGTAGATTCCTCCACAGCATTATTGCAGCGCATCCGGCAGACGCCGCAGTTGTTTAGCCGTCCAGGCCGCGCCATACCCCAGCCAGCGGGTGAACGTTTTCGGACGCAAGATGAGCGCGGCAACCAGCAGGGCGTTGCTCGCTGAGATACCGAACAACAGCGGCGGCGCAAACGGCACAACCAGACCGATCAGAACAAAGTAAAACAACGGCAGCAAAATGCCGGTTACGATGGCGAAGGCCGCCCCGACCAACTGCCGCCCAAAGATGAGCAGCAGCAGCGCCGCCAGATTGAAGATGACCGCCGCCGGGAGCGAAAAGCCCGCCAGCCAAAACCAGATCACGGCAAAATCAACCACACCGAGAATCAGGCCGATAGCGCCCAGAATGACCAGCGCCCGGATCAGCCACGGCCAGTTGATCCGCGCCGCCACGAAGCGGATAATCGCGCCCAGTACGATAAAACTCAGCACAAAGGCACAGCCGGCGGACAGGAAAAATGACAGCGTGGCAAATTCGGCGGTAATTGGCCTGCCGATAATGAGATCAATCACCGCGAAACCGGCGACAACCACACCGGCCCCCACAATCCAGCGCACCAGAGTCTGACCACTTAGCGGCACATCTTCAAGCGGTTCCTGCTCGATGGCTGTGCGCGGCACATTCTTAACCACAGTCGCGCCCTGATTCAGCGCAAACACGGCGAAACCCAGCCCACCAGCGACAACAGTCAGCGACACAAACATGAAAATGATGAAACCGAGCAGCACGGTGAGCTGACTGAAATAGTAGGTCTCGCTGCCGATCTGGAGCGGCACAAAGCCAACAGCGGCGACGTTTGCCTCAGCTTCGTGAGCAATTTGCAGCGCCGGGCCGCCGGGCAGCAGCGCGAAAAAGACAACAATCAACAACAACCCCAACAGCACCGAACTGAGCAGCCAGATATAACCACCCAGTATCTGCGGGGGCGGGGCCGGTTCTTCTTCCGCTTCTTCAGCCACGACGACAGCGTGCGCTTCTTCGCCTTCCTCAGGCTCGTGCGCGTGCTGGTTCATCCGGGGATCGAACGCGCCCATACCCCATATAAAAAACCCGGCAGCCAGGAACGTCCCCAGGATGACAGCCAGTTCCGGTTCCATCAGCGGCTGCAACCCCTGCAAACCGCGAATCACCACCAGTATGACCATACCAACGAGAAAGCCCAGAATGCCCATCGGCACTGCGCGGCTTAATCCAGGTCGCATAATCCCTTCCTCATCATACGCCGGCGACAAAAATCGCCATCAAATCAGGTACAGCACTGCGTAGAACAGTATCCACGCCACAACGACAAAATACCACAGACCGGCAGCCCCCTCTACCGGCCAGAAATTCGCCGGGCCATAACTGCCGGCGCGCGCGCCCCGGTAAATCATACCCATAAACACGCCGATTGCCAGCGCATGGATGCCGTGAAAACCGGTCATCAGGCGGAACACGTCGCTGTAAATACCGCTGTAGGGAATGCTGACCCATTCGACGGCCATCGACACTACAAAGACGCCCCCCAGCACCAGCGCCACTCGCCAGTTGGACAGGAATGCAGCCTGCTCGTCGGCCTTGATGTACCGCAGCGCCCGCCGCACCAGCCACACACTCACCAGCAGCCCGACAGTTGCCAGAGTTGGCAGCACGGACGAGGGAGCTTCAACACCTGGCGGCGGCCACGTCCGCTGACCAAAACGCAACTGCCAGTTGACGATCACCAGACAAACAAACACCAGAATCCACGAAAACTGGAAGATCGCCAGGCCAGAACGTTTGTTGCGTAAATCCTGTAACTCTTGTCGACTCAGTTGCTTTTCCGTTACATCGCTTTGCATATCAATTACACCAGATACACAATCAGGCGCATAAAGGCGGCCCGGTCACTGACCGAACCGCCCTCACTCACACCTGAATGTTCCCTAATCCCCTGCCGGTTCCGGCAAAGGGGCAGCAGCCGACTGTGGGGCCGGCGGCGGAAAACGCCGATCCAGCGCATCCAGATAAGCCTGCGCCTCCTCAGTGCCATAACCGTAAGGGTCTTCAAACGGAATCGGATCACCGACAAAATTGTAGGCTGGCGGTGGCGAAGTCGTCGCCCACTCCATCGTCAGCCCGCGCCAGGGGTTCGCGCCCACACGCTCACCGACCAGCAGACTGCGCACGATGTTGTAAAGCAGGATAAACGTCGCTATACCCAGCACAAATGCCGCGAAGCTAATCAGCCGGTTGATGTTGGTATAGGTCGGGTCGTAAACGGCAATCCGGCGCGGCATCCCCTGCAACCCGGCAATATGCTGCGGGAAGAAGGTGAAGAAGAAGCTGAAGTACGTCACCCAGAAATGCAGCTTGCCCAGCCCTTCATCCAGCCTGCGCCCGGTAATTTTGGGGAACCAGTGATACAGGCCGCTGAAGATGAGAAATACGCTGCCGCCATACAGCACAAAATGGAAGTGGCTGACAACAAAATAGGTATCGTGAACATGAATATTCACCGGAACCGATGCCAGCATTACGCCGCCGATACCGCCGATTACGAACATCGACAGAAAACCGAGCGAGAACAGCATGGCAGCGGTGAAACGGATTTTCCCGCCCCACAGAGTCCCCAGCCAGCTAAAGATTTTGATACCGGTGGGCACGGCGATAATCATGGAGGTAATCATGAAGGGGATACGCAGTTCGGGCTGAAGGCTGGTGAACATATGGTGCGCCCACACCGTAAACCCGACCAGCGCAATCGCCATACTCGACAGCGCGATAGCCCGGTAACCGAACACCGACTTGCGTGAATGGACAGCCAGCACTTCGGACGCCATCCCAAAGCCGGGCAGAATCATGATATACACCGCCGGATGGCTGTAGAACCAGAACACATTCTGCCACAGCAGCACATCGCCGCCGTTAGATGGGTCGAAGAAGCTGGTTCCGGCCACGCGATCCAGAATGAGCAGGGTCAGGCCGCCGGTCAGGAAGGGGGTCGCCAGCACCTGAATGATAGCTGTCGCCAGCACCGCCCACACAAACAGCGGCATCTGCCAGTAACCCATGCCTTCGGGCCGCATATTACGAATCGTCACAATAAAGTTGATCGCGCCGAGAATGGATGAAATCCCCAGCAGATGCAGGGACATGGCCCAAAGGGTCTGACCATCCGGGCTGAAATTGGTGCTCAGAGTCGGGTACGAAGTCCAGCCTGCTTCCGCCGGGCCAATCAGCCAGCCGGCCAGCAGCAGCACACCGGCAGGTGGAATGAGCCAGAACGCAAAAGCATTCAGCCAGGGGAAAGCCATATCCTTCGCGCCGAGCATAAGCGGGACGAGATAGTTCCCGAACCCGGCCATCATCGGGATGATCCACAGGAAGATCATCACCGTACCATGCATAGTCATGATCGCGTTGTACTGCGTGCCGCTGGCAGCTACATCCAGCGCCGGCGTGAGCAGTTCCAAGCGAATGAGCATCGCCAGCGCGCCGCCAATGACAAAAAAGAACAGCGATGTCGCCATGTACTGGACACCGATAATCTTGTGATCGACGCTCCAGCGCAGGTAATCCGCTATTCGCGGTGACGGAGCCGGGATCGCCCGTGCTTCGCCCCCCAACGGGGCTGTAATACTCGCCATACAACAACCTCTTCTCTAATTGTACTGACTCGCCAGATTTTGCAGATTTTCGAGATCGCAGACGTTTTCGCCGCTGGCGCTCTGCGTGCACAGATAGGCCACAATTGCCACTGCATCATCCACCGGCATGTAATTAGGCGCACCGGAGTCATCCGGCTGGAACTGCGGCATCAGGTTGCCAAAACCAGGAACCAGATATTCCCCAGGGTGATAAAGCGAACGCAGCAGATATTCTTCCGGCGGCTGACCTGTCGCCCCGACACGGGTGTTGACTACACGATCAGCCACACCGTTCTGATTCGGTCCGGTCACACCCGTCCAGCCCAGTTCGTCCAGCGTGTGGCAGCCGGCACACGGATACGCACCACTGCTGAGGACCTGAAAGCCACGCGCCACCGGGTCTTCCGGCGGGTTGAGCAGCACATCGACTTCATCATCGAACCATGCCAGAAAGGTGGCTTCGTCCGGGTGGACGACGATGCGGGCGCGCATATCGCCATGCCCGCTGCCGCACAATTCGGCACAGTACACCGGGTACTCACCGGCTACGGTTGGGGTAAAACGCACCTCAGTCACCCGGCCCGGCAGCAGGTCCTGCTTGATGCGCATGGCCGGGATGTAAAAGGAGTGGTTCACATCTGGCGACTGCATTTCCATGCGGATCGGCTGGTTGACATAGGTATGCAGCACACTGGAATTGACCGTCAGGTCGTGTTCAGGCACCTCGTAAGAAAACGACCAGTTGAAGCGCGCACCGGTAGCCCGTACCACCATTTCATTATCTTTGGCGCTGGTGATGCTCACCCACACCTGAAAGCTGATGATGGTCAGAAACAGCACGATCACCGCCGGAATCGCTGTCCACACCAGTTCCAGCGTGGGGTTGCCGTGCATCGCAACCCCGTCGGAGCGATCACCCTGCCGGGCACGAAAACGAATGGCCGAAAAGACCAGCCCACCCTGCACCAGCAGGAAGATCGCACCGCCAATCGCCAGCATGATCTTGAACAGGTTATCAACCTGCTGCCCTTCCGCAGAAGCCTGCGGCGGCAGAACCAGCGGTGTCGCTTCCGCGATAATCAGACCACCCAGAATCAGCAGTGCAAATGCTGCGATAATCCATAGAACAGGAGAACTACTGGACGTGTTGCTACGCTCGGCATTCATATCGAAGCAATCTCTTTGGAATGATATGCAGATGACGGTGAATCAACCGGTGAAGATTGTAGCCACACAACAATCAACCCGGGTCAGTCCCTGTTGGGGCAGCAGGTATACAGCCGCCCAGGGCGCAGATTGTTCTATTTTACACAAGTCCTGGGTTTTCGCAAAACAACCACGCGCCCACGTCACATCACTATAACTCAATTAAGCTGGCACGTCCAAGATGGAATCTATTTTTTTGCTATAATGAGGCCATTGAATACCGGAAGAGGAGTAAAGGCCGTATGCCTTCTATGGACGAAGTGTTGATGGCACTGAAGCAGGGCGACGCTCGGGAGCGTATCGACGCCATCATCAGCATCGAAGAGCACAATTACACCGAAATTCTGCCTGAGGTGGGCACAGTGCTGCGCGATGATGAAGACACAGGTGTACGTTTTCAGGCAGCCAAGTCACTGGCGCACTTTGCCGACCCATCCACTGTGCCGGAACTGCTCGATGGCCTGCGGGATGTCGATATGTTTGTGCGTGTCCATGTCACTGACGCCCTGATCCGTGTCGGACAGCCAGCGGTTGCTGGGCTGGTGGAGGCTTTGCAGGACAACAACCCGGCGGTGCGGCGGGCTGCGGCCAAAGCACTGGGCAAAATCAAACATGCAGATGCCATTGACGGGCTGCGGCTGTCGACCCGGGATGACGACGCTGACGTGCGCCGGTTTTCGGTACAGGCACTGGGGCGTATAGGCGACGAAAGTACGGTGGATGTGCTGGGTATGGCGCTGCGCGACAGTGACGTGCGCGTCCGCAAGGCTGCCGCCGGGGCGCTGTGGGATATGGGCGATGCCGCGCTGCCGGTGCTGCGCGATGCCCTCAATGACCCTAACCCGCAAATTACCATCATAGCGGCTTATACGCTCACGAAAATGGGGTATCAGGAACCGCCAGAAACCTGATTCAACGCGAAGGCGCAAAGACGCAAAGAGAAGCAATCATGGCGGATGAAACCACCCTTCAGGAACTGCTGGCTGCGCTCGACAGCGACAATGTGGAAATCAAAATCGAGGCTATCAATCAGCTTGGGGAAATGAAGGCACGCGAAGCCATACCCCGACTGCTCGAACTGCTAAAAGATGACAATTGGCAGGTGCGGCTGGCGGCGTATGAAGCCTTGCAGCGCATTGATGAGCGCGTGATTCAGGAACTGCAGGACAGCCTCCGGGACACGACTCAAACGGGCGTATCAATTGATATACCGCTTGAAGAAGCTCTCAGAATTCTGGCGGAAAGAGAGGCCCAGAAGATGACGGGGGCAGCGCCGGCGGAACCGGCTCGTCAGGACGATTCGCCGGAAGAATCCGACGAAGCGGCATTCGACCTGCCCCCTGAACCCGCGCCTGCGCTGGCTACCGAGAAGCCGCCCGGGACTGCTCCACCACCTCCCGCACCTGCCATGCCGCATCCGGCAGGGGCGCCACCCGCCGCCCCCGAACCCCAGCCGGCGGCGCGCTCGCGCAGTCGATCCGAAAGCGGCACCAGCAGCGAGCCACAGGCCATCCAGTTTTCAGCCTATTATCCCCGTGAAGTCAGGCCGGACGAATGGCAGCCGCTGCAAGCCTATGTATTCAAGGAATCCGCCGCTGACCAGGTGGAGGCGGATGCCGAAAAGCAGCTTGGCCCGTTGGCACGCTTCCGGCGCATTGTCGAAAGCGCCCGGCAGCGTATTGGCGAAGGCGAAACGATCACCGCCACGCCGCAACTGCCCGGCTTCCAGTTCAACCCGCCGACGATCAGCGTTGGTTTTTTCGAGGACTGGCATCGCTTCGACTTCAAAATGCGCGCCAAGGATGCCCCCCTTCATCTGGCCGCCAACGGCTTTCTGACGTTTACGGTGAACGGCGTGATCGTGGCTGATATTCCACTGTCGGTGTTCGTCACCCACGACATCTCGCAGGACAGGCCGCAGGGCACTGGCCCACAGCCAGTCTATGACACGGTGTTCGCCAGCTACAGCCATAAAGACACACACATCGTCGAAAAGGTGGAAGCGGCGGCAAAAGCACTCGGCCTCAACTACCTGCGCGACGTGATAACCCTGCGCAGCGGCGAGAATTGGAGCGAGAGGCTTATCAGGATGATTGACGAGGCGACGATCTTCCAGATGTTCTGGTCAGTGCCCTATTCACAGTCGCCGCACTGCCGTCAGGAGTGGGAATACGCGATAACGCTCAACCGGGAAGCAACACGTTTCATCCGCCCGGTGTACTGGCTCCGGCCCATGCCAGCGCCGCCAGCCCAACTGCAACATCTCCATTTTACATATCAGCCTGATCTGGTAAAGTAGTCGCCATGCGCAACGGTGAGTGAAGGAAGGCAAACTTGGCTGTACTGATCGTCATTATTCTGATCGACATCGTGGTGCTGGTGCTGATGATGCGCCTGGTCATGAACGAACCGCCGCGCAAACATCCGTCACCACACCCGCTGACTCTGGACATTGCAAAACACTCGGAACCGGTTCGCGCTGCCGCCGGGCCTGAAAAACCGGCAGACAAGGACGACCAACCTTCCGAACAAACAGAAGTCGCGCCCGAAGCCGAACAGGAATAAGAGGAATTTGCCAGCCGGCCTGTACAGGCTGACCGGCTGGCTTGCGGAGAGGCGTTAATCTGGCTTTACGCAGCCGGTGAATGAAAAGCTGTAGAACGCGAATCCGCGTGACCGTACCCGCAGCGTCAGTTCGTGCTGCTCGAAGCCCGGATTGCGCACCAGATTGTACATGCGGGGCCGATCAACGAGGACGCGCCCCTCCGGTGTTACATCGTCGCCGCGATGACTCTCCAGCAGCGGCAGGTCATCCTGCCAGATTTCGACCGGAACGGTCTGCGGGTGCAGCATCCGCTCTACGGTTTCGACATGCGGGGTCAGCACCGCATTTACTTCTACCGCCTCATAAGGTAAACGAATCATCCCTTCCGCCGTACCCTGAAAGGCGAGGAATTCATTCCCGGCCTGCCAGGCGCCCTCCGCATAAAACGCGCCACGACGACGTTCCGCCGGCATGGTGTAAAATACCGGCGCGCCGCTGGCGTACCCTTGCGGATTGCCCAGCGCGCCATATTGCAGCCCGGCAGCCAGTTCCGGCGTCGGGCGGTAACAGACAGCACCCGGCCTGTCTTCTTCGCGCAGCGGCTGCATCACTGGCGGCAGATCGAGATCGGGGTTTTCTTCCAGCAGCACTGACTGAATAGCGCGTTCAAATTCAGCGTAACCGCCTTCGCCATAGCTCTGATAGCGGATATAGCCGCGCTGGTCAATCAGATACTTGCTGGGCCAGAAGCGGTTGGCAAAGGCATCCCACGTCTCGAAGTAGTTATCCATCAGCACCGGGTAAGGAATTTCCAGTTCGCGCACCGCCTGCTCAAGCTGCTGGCGCTCCCGGCCAAAGCGAAACTCCGGCGTATGCACGCCGACCACCACCAACCCTTTGTCCGCATAGCGGCGATACCATTCGCGGACATATGGCAGTGTACGCAGGCAGTTGATGCAGGTATACTCCCAGATGTCCACCAGCACGGCCTGCCCGCGCAAACCACTCATGGTTAGTGGATGTTCTGTATTCAGCCACTGGCCACGCCCAAATTCCGGCGCGCGCACCTGACGCATGTTGAGAAGGCTATCGACCATAGTGACAAACTACCCCACCACTGCTAACAACGATTGGTAGACCTTCTCTAATTGTAGCGCCACTGCGTCCCAAGTAAACTGATTTTTAATGAGCTGTTGACCTTGCCGGCCCATTGCCCGGCTTTGGGTAGGGTTGGTGAGCAACTGTGTGAGCGCCGCGCTCAGCGGCTCGCAGGCCGGCTCGACTACCAGGCCCGCGCCGCATTCGGCCACTTCGGGCAGATAGCAGCCGGGCGAAAGAATCACCGGCAGGCCAGCGCCCATCGCTTCGAGCGCGACCATCGGCAGCCCTTCACCGGTCGCCGGCAGAGCGAAGACATCCGCCGCCGCAAAAGCAGCCAGCCGGTCATGGCCATCGAGGTAGCCGGTCACAATGATTCGCTCGTCCAGCAGCGGGGTAATCCGTTCCAGCATTCCTTCGTCCGGCCCGGCGATCACCAGCCGCGCATCCGGCACATTCGCCGCTTTGAACGCCTCGATGAGCACCTGCACGCCTTTGCGCTCATGGAGGCGGCCCATAAACAGGCACACCGGGCTATCACCCAGCCGGTAACGAGCGCGGAAGTATTCACGGCCATTCAGACAGGTGTACTCACCCGGGTCGATGCCGTTGGGAATGACGCTGAGGTGGGGGAATGTGCGGCGACTGCCGAAGGTGACCCACAGGGCGCTGACATCGGCGGCTTCCTGCGGAGTCAGGCAAATCACGTGGCTGAATCGCTGTGCCACCACCGGGCTGAGCATTTTATCCCACGCGACTTTGAGCTGGCTGCGTCCGCTGGTGTAGGACAGTGTGCCGTGTGGCGACAGCACCAGCGGCTTATTCAGTTCAACCGCAACCGGAGTCACCAGCAGGTTTTCCATGGTGCGGAATTCGTGACAGTGGACGACATCCATTTCGGGCAGGATGTCGCGGGCCAATGCCTGCATCCGGGCCGGTGTTGACAGATTCAGGCGTCCGCGCACGCGATGCGAAATATTGGTGGCGTGCAGCACCCGTACACCGTCAATCAAC
>Ga0079224_100007954_pt1 | contig 14298 bp, 19 predicted proteins | sample Stecom2015_FD_80414 | JGI IMG/M metagenome (GOLD analysis project Ga0079224, IMG submission 80414) | Agricultural soil microbial communities from Utah to study Nitrogen management - Steer compost 2015 | ecosystem: Environmental > Terrestrial > Soil > Agricultural land | place: USA: Utah...
AATAACTGCTGCCACTGCTCTTTGCTTCGATAGGTTTTGCTCATGTAAATCACTGTGATAAAAACACACAGTGTGCATCAGCCTTTAGCTAAATGATAGAATGGGGTTGGCTTGGCGCTTACGAAGCAAGTTAAGTGACATTCAAATATTTCAATTCAAAATACTAAAAATATTTTTAATGGATAAAACTTTTAAGGTAAATGACTTTAAAGGTGTTGATTGGTCATCTTTGACTGAAGCTTTGTTGAATGATGACCTAAAGATTGCCGATGAGTTATATTTGAATTTTAATGATGAGATTAGAGAGCTACGAGTATCAAAATCATATGCAGATAGTTTTCATTTTAATCCAAAATCAAGCTGCATTTCATTAATTCAAATTTTCGAAGAGCACTACATGGCGTTTGAAAATTATAGTGTAAATAAAGTTAGAAACAATGTGATTTCTATTACTGACAAACTTCAGAAAATAAAATAATTCAGCTCAATTATATAATTTTATATTTTATTGGATTCCGAATAAAAACTTATACAGTCTCTAAACAAATATTTTAGCTATAAATACTATCATCAATGTTGTAATACAGGTAATGGCTGCTGAATAATATGGATTTTGAGCCGCGAGTTTGGCAGTTTTCTTGGTTAAGTTATTATGGATTAATTCAGGCATAATTCTATAAAAATGGTATTTTAAAAATCAGGATTTAAGTATTTCACTCCTTATCATATTGAATAATTATTAATAAATGGGAATGCTAACAATATCTGTTCAAGGCGGCCTGGCATGTGCGTGAGTGTTCTTAAACACTTCTTGGATGGGTAACGCACATACAGACCTGATTTTTTCAGTTTAACCAGTTAACTGGTCATTGATAATATTATTATTGAAAAATAATCGTTTTTCAATATATAGATTAGAGCGCAATCATGCAATTAAACTCAATCTGATTGTAGTTCACTCAACAATTCATCAATCTCTGAGATGTCTAGACAACCGTTATTTCCGGCATCTTGTCTTGCCCCTTCCAAAGCAATTCCCACAACTCTGGATGTCGAATCAATAATTGGACCACCACTATTTCCCTTCCTAATCAGCTTGTCTATTTCGAATTTACTTACTGCGCTTTGTGTGTATATTTTTGCAACTTTGGCGTCAACTATAAAATGCCCTTGTCCGGGCGCATATGCTGGAAAGCCTAATAACTTAACTTCTTGTCCCATTTTTATTTTAGTCATAGATCTGCAAACAAAGCTTTTAGGTGGTTTTGTTTCGCCTTCGGCAAGGACTGAACATATAGCAACGTCTCTGTGTTCGCATATTTGCTTTACAATTAACCTATACTTAACTGACGTGTTGTCATGTTTAAAAGCCTCAATATTATTTAATATATTACCGTTATCAGATACTACGTGGGCACAAGTCACTATTCCAATATTTTCGCATTGAAAACCAGTGCCTTGATAAGATACATTGACACCTTCATCGGTGTCATAGCAAGCCTCAATAATCCAGAGGGCACTGATCGCATTTTTTTCTGGATCACTAATTTCTTTAATTTTAAATTTATGCTCATCTGATACTAAACAATTAAACTGAGTCGCCAATTTAATGTATACAGGATCTCTATCAGATTTGACACTTTTAAGAAAAGCGAGCTTTCCTTTCAACACGTATAATAATGACTTTTCTTTACTTGATGGTCTATATTTTGAATCATATAATTCATTGAACTCTTTTTCTGCTAATTCATACCCATGCTTTCTCCAAGCATGAAGCATTGAAGATATTTGCCTTATGTATTTCCTTTTTACATTTGGAAATTCATTTACCGTAAGACCTGTAACTTCCATTCTAGATTGCTTGCTACATAAGCGAACTTTGTCATAATTTATGAAAAATCCATTTTCTTCAATAATATGCGTCAAAGCATGACCAGGCCTTGCCTCACCATCCTTTAATAATACTATTTCTTCAGGTAGCCTACTTTTAGTGGTTGTAAATGAAAAGCTAATATCATCAGCATATCTTGAATAAGTGCTACGGGTTACTCTTGCTAAATTCTGCAGCTGCGTATCAAGTTTCCAAGCAATCATATTTGAAAGAATTGGAGATGTTGGTGCGCCCTGTGGAAGCGAATTATCAAAACAACATATTTGTGCGAGTATGGTTGCAATGTTGTTATTAAAGTTAAAGGGTGAAGATTTAAATAGGTTTCTTATTCTCCCAAAATGTATTGAGCCAAAAAAATTAGATAAATCAATATTGAATATAAACCTTTTATCTAAATGCCGTTTAGCATTTGTGACTATGCTTTTGCTCTTAGCAAATCCATGTGCAGAAGGCTTAGATGGGTATATTTCATAAAATAACTTTTTTAACTTTCCCTGAATCTTCTTCAATTTTTTTGTAGGAGAGGCGATTACCCTATGACCGCCATTCTTTTTTGGTATTTTAAATTTATGATATTTATATATTGCATCAGTTTTATATATTATTTTAGTTAAGTTAGCATACGACATCCCAAACATACTGGCCAGTTCATTATGTGTAGTTATATTTAAAAATTCTTCTTTTGTCATAATAGGGTGGAAGGAGGTCTGGTAATTTCTCTTTTAAAGCTATTCGCATACAGAGTAGCATAGTAATCTATAGTTACACAGTAAGCGTATAAGAGTCACCTTTACTTGACCGCCGCAGATAGTCAGCGGAAATTAATTCCTCCAAATCTCCTTCCAATACTCTTTTTTAAATCTATCACCGCCAGCACGTGTGCGAAATTGGACCTGTTAACTGTACTTTTCTTCACACTTAAGCAAGAACAAAAGATTGGTAGCTGTGAGATGAAGTGTATAGCTGGCTATATGTTCTGGAACAGGTGTTATTTCAACTCCTTGCCCATGACCTCCTTCCTTATTTCTTACTGTTGGAATCCCGCTTTCTAACAATACTCGGACTGAAGAAAATTGATTTTGAAGATAGTCAGGGACTAGTCCTTTTTTCAGACAACTGTTTATTAATTTTCTTGAGGTGTCATTTTTATTATAAGACCAAGAGTGTATCTCATGTATTGCTTTCATAAGGCTTTCAAATGATTTTAGACATTCATTTAAGCATTCTTTATATCGTTTATGACGATAGTGATTATGAGCTGATAAGAACTCATCATTTGCACCAGCAAATTTTTTCTTATTTTCAAGAATGTATAACACTGGTTTAACAATTTCAGAATGTATATATTGCGAGTCTATTCTAATTAACTTACCTGACAAATATTGATAACCTATTCCTGATTCTATAAATCTGTTATTCAATTCCTGAATTGCGTCACTTGGTGACTGACACACACCTGGCGCATTACGAAAATCTCTCTCTCTTGTACGCACATATTCGTCAATTATTCTAAAGGATAGTTCAATTACATCCAGGCAATTTTCGTAGTTTTCTTCATTTAAAAAGTACTCATATACTGATTCGAAATTAGAGCTCGCAGATTCATTCAGTTTAAAAACACCATATTCTTTACTAAGGACTTTGTGAATTTTATCATACACCTCGTTTGAAATATCGTTATAAACTTGTTCTACGCCTATTGTGTCACGAATAATGTGGACAATTTGAACGCGAAACTTTTTATCCAGATTTTCATATTGATATACATCTGGAAGTTCACCCCTTTGCTTCTTCATTCGTTTTGAAAATAGTTCAAATATTGCCATTTAGTGTGACTTTGCTTAATAGTTAACAATTTAATATAAATATATCCATGATATCTATTATATATTTACTTATAGTTTTGAGTTGATATTTGTCTATTCAACTGTTCATTAATTTTTAATATTGTAGACAATTATTGAATACTTTTCTATCTAGATTTAATCTGATATTTTCGGATATACGCGTTTACAATTAACTTTACCTTATGCGTATTTTGTAAAAAGTGGGCAATGAATGATACAATAATATTAACGTATTCATGAACAACAAATAGGTATGGCCAAAAGGCGAAATGTAAAAAGTACCCAAGAATTGACCTCTGATTCACACGAAAGGGTCAAGGACTTTCTTAATGAACCGGAAATGGATTTGTTATTAAAAGGAGCAAAGCAGGGGAGATATGGTGTTCGTGATCATTTAATACTTCTTATGATGTATAGACATGGTTTAAGAGTCAGTGAAGCTATAAATATCAAATTATCAGACCTAAACTTAAAACAATCACGAATTTGGATCAACAGATTAAAGAATGGGCTTTCTGTCGAACAACCAATTGATGGTATTGAATTGAGAGCTATTAAAAGGTATTTAAGTAAAAGGGACGATTCACTACCCTGGTTATTTATTAGTGAAAGAAATCAGCCTTTAACCAGGCAATCAGTAAATTACATCATTAAAACCTCCGGTAAGCGAGTAGGGCTCAACTCTATCCATCCACATATGCTCAGACATTCATGTGGTTACTACTTGGCTAATAAGGGTTATGACCTTAGATTGATTCAAGATTATCTAGGTCACAGAGATCCTAAGCATACAGTTCACTACACTCGAATAGCAGGAAAAAGATTTGAGGGTATGTGGTAAAAATATATAACACTCTATTTATTAACTAATATGAACTCAAATCCAAAAGAATCAAAAATTCAAGAAATTGGAAGATTAGCGGATAGGGTGTTTTGTAGCCAAATCCTATTTCCATGGATTGAAAAGGATCAATCCGGTCATACAGATTTCGGAATTGATTATTTGATACAAGTTAAAAATTCAAATGAACCAAAACAATAGGAGAACATCATGAGCATTGTGTCTTATAGCAGGTGTCATAACTGTGATAGCAAATTAAATATTAGCGACCTTAAACCAAATCCAAAAGGTATAGGAATGGTTTGCAAAGAATCAAATGTTTGTTTAGATCATAAAAGTAAAAAACTTTTTGTTGACCGATATACATCTAATACTCACCCAAACAAAGTTTTGTTTGTTGAAGCAGGAAAAAATTTACATGATGTCGCCTTTATTGGCAACGACAAACAATATTTTAAAGATGTTAGGCTTAAAAAAAGACATGATAATCTAAGAATGAGTGATCATGGAAGAATTGGTATGGGAAGTGATCTAATTGAGACTGTGATTAATGATATTAACAACAATGGTTACGCAGTTCTTTAATTGCCAGCTGAAACAGAATAAAGGAGGTGTTTATGAAAATAATTAATTACTATGAACCCAGGGCTGAAAAATTAGTTGAGCCGATGGCTGGAGGCATTACTCACATTGCCAAAGTTTACTATGAAATCAATGTTGATGGAATAAACAAGGCCCTAATGACTGGCGAATCGTGGGGAAAATCAAAAGAGGATGCCGAAATAACTGCAATAGAAAATTTTCGGGATTGGGCTGAAGATAATGAGCTTGTGTTTAAGCGTGATTTATGAAACAAAATATAATAAATATAGTAATTGGTATTGTATTTCTAGCAATAGTTAATGTCGCTGAATCTAAGGTTGACGGATTTTATTTATTAGAAACATGTGAGTCAGCTTTAGAGTCAATAAACAATCCTGCCAATATAAAGGAAAATGATAAGTTTGCAGTTGGTTATTGCTCTGGATTGGTTCAAGGAATTCAATACTCTATAATGGTTAATGGAACTGTATCAACAAATTCTGTTAATGAAAACAAAAAAAACAAAATCACTTTATGTTTTGAGAAAGAATACAATAGTATCGACTACATAGAGGGTGTTATAAAATATATAAAAAGAAAGCCGGAGGTTCTTAGCGGTGTTCAGCAGTCTATAATTGAAGAAGCAATTATAGATATGTATAAATGTGATAGGTAATTTGGTCGGAAACGGTCTGTTGGCCGCGACAGGCTCTTGAAATTAAATAAACAAGGTCTTTGTATGCATTGTTGAGTGAGAACAAAACAAAGTAACGGACATATCAAATGAAAAACATAATTTATTTAATGGGCTTTATTCTTTTTTTATCCGGATGTGCTGAAGATCCATTGATTAAAGAATGCCACGACAAAGTTCACTTGAGAGCGAAAAATAGCGCCCAAATTATCTCGACCACTACAAAAGATTCAAGAAAGGGTGCTGGTCTTATACGAATTGAAGGTAGGGCGCAGCTTCAAAATGGATTTGGGGCATGGATTAACTTTCAATACTTTTGTGGTGTTTCGGGCCCCATTATTGTTAGCTTTAGCATGTCAGAAGGCTGGCAGTAACACATTTATATATAATCAATGATACAAAACTTAGGAATAAATTTATGAGCACAAACCCATTAGCAAAATTAGCTATTGATTATTGGTACAATGCTATTGCAGTTGCAGGATTATTTATATTGGTAATTAGCCTTACAATAAATCTTGTTAACGTTGATAACAACGTTGTTCAGCTTATATCTCTAGGGGCTTTTTTTATTGGATTAGGTGAGTGGGTTAATCATCCTCTACAAGTCGAACTGGTCGCGCCAACTCACAATTTTCCCGGTGGAAAGCTTTCAGGTCATCCTAGAAACTCATCTTTTATAGGCGTGTTTTTTGATCTTATAGGAATTGCTTTGGTTGTAACTGGAATATACAAAATATTCAATTAAATCTAAACTGGTAATTTAACATAAAATAATTAACAGGTTTTAGTAAACTGAAACCAAAGAATAGGTCGTTCAAAATATGAAATTAAAATGTTATGTGTGCAATACTACAGATGATATTAATCTTGCTAAGGATGCTTAATTAGAACAAAACCATTCAAAGCTTGCCTATGCTTCGGTTGGTCAACATAAATATTATATGTATTGTAAAAAATGCAACTCGGTAAATGTGTATGTCCCCCTTGTTTTTTGGGTTTTGGCAGAAAATTCAAAACTGTAATACATAATAAAAAAGTGATACTTAGATTGGTTTTAGTAACTGAAAAGCTTAAGAGGTCGTGGTTATTATGACAATAGTTAAATGTAAAGAATGTAGTAAAGAAGTTAGTACAAAGGCAAATAAATGTCCTCATTGTGGTGCCAAAGTTACAAAGCCTATTGGTCTACTTGGTTATATCTTTTTGGGCTTGTTTAGTTTTGTGTTTTTTAACATGGTCGTTTCTACTGACAATGATAACTATGAGCCCGATCCGTACCCAGGCTCTAATGCAAATATAAATGTTACGCAAAAGGCAAAGCCAAAAATTAAACCTGTATGGTCAGTTAAAACTAAAAAGGACGAGATGGCCGGCAATATAGAAGCTTACGCAACATCGATTTCAGTTGGTCCTAAATCCAAAATGGAGTTTCCTTATCATGACATCAGTTCTTCAATGGGGGTTGGTTGTGATGGTAGCTCTGAGTGGGCTTACTTTATGTTTTCATCGCAGCCAAATCTTATTGGCGATGTTGCCGAAGATGGGTACAGCACACTGGTCACAAAAATAAAGTGGGATGAAAGTATTCTTCGTACCAAATTGATCCAAAAATGGGGTGGTGACGCGCTTCATTTTAGCAATGGCCAGTCAGCAATTAATTTAATTTCAGGTTCCAATAAAGTGTTGCTTGAGCTGGATTGGTTTGGCGAGGGGAGGGTGTATTTTGAGTATTCTTTGAAAGGTTCTTCTGATGCCATTAATAAAATGAGAACCAAGTGTGGGCGCCCTGAATAAAATAACACTTATAGAAACATTAATTTAACATCGCTTTTATCACTTATTGTGCGAGGATAGATTGCGGGTCGGTTTACAAAGGTTTGATTTTTTTAGATAATATCTAGAGGTGTAATAAAATGAATATTAATGCATTAAAAGAGAATAAATGCATTCAAACAGGTATTAAATAAATTTATTATTTATTTCATCATTAATCTTAATATCTTTAATCTTTTCTTCCCAGGTGTTGCTAACTATTAATTCTTCAACGGTCATGCTTTATTTCTGATTCGCAGGAAATTGAACTGTTTGAACGTTTATGCCAAGAAATGTCAATAAATAAAAAAACTAAACCCTTAAGTCTTATAAGTGTGTTTTTTTATTTCTTACTTTTCAAGATATATATCAACTCATAATTGAATAAAATCACTGGATACCAAGTTAAGCACTTTAATAGGAAATTAAGTGGTTAAGTTGTCAGAAGTTAAGGACTTTAGTTGGGCATCCACAATGAAGGTTTAGCTCTCTACTAGGGCCGCATAAATATGCGCATAATATATATTATGTTAAATTATATGCCGATGTTTGGTTAATGTATGTTATTAGGATAGTTAGCTAAATAATTGTATCTATTGGGTATTATAAAACTTAATGTAAATTATAGGCTGTTTTAAGGATTTAATAATCTAGAAATCTCATTATATAAAAATAAACAAATTTTCACGGATTGATTTACAGGTAAAAATGGTATCTTTGTTTAATTATATAAATTTTTAGGTTCATTGATGGTTCACGTTGATCTCCTATAATGACGCGTTGAACGTCACAGGATTTTGCTTTAATTTGTGATTAAAATGTCAATGCTATAAATTTTAATTTTTACGGAGTTTGAAATGAGAAAAGTAATATTAAGCGCCTTATTAGTTACTGGGATGACCATACCTGCACATGCTAATGAAGCTATTAAATATAATTATTTAGAGTTTGGATATAACTATTTAGATTTATCAGGCAGCAATTATGCCGATGGATTTTACTTTGATGGTGCTTTTGAATTAAGCGATCACTTTTACCTAGGTGGGTACTATAGTAACTTAGAAGCTAATCGCGGACGTGCAGATATTGATCGATATGGTGTACAACTTGGTTTTCATACTGGCATGAGTGGTATTACCGATTTCTATACTCAAATTGAATTAGGTCAGTTTGAAAGTCGCTTTGATGACAGCTTTAGTTATGGTGCTTTTGTCGGTACTCGTACATCGTTTAATCCACACTTCGAAATGATTACTAAAGTTGGTTACACTGAGGTTGATAAGGCCAATGATGGTTATTTTGAGGCCGGTGTTAAGGGCCTGTTTAAAATATCGAGAAATAATGCTTTTACGCTTGAGTTTGAAAGCTTGGACGGTGAATTAGGCGCTAATGTAGGTTTTCGTTTTATGTTCTAAGTCGGATATTGCCACGCAAATGGAATTGCGTGGTTTTTTGGTTCTCTACTTAATCCATTGTTAAACATTGTTGGTAAATTTATTTAACATCAATGTTTAACTCATCAATTAAAACAAACCCCTCTTTGTATTTGTTATTAACTTTCTGAGCGTATCTCGAAAACATATTATGCGCTAATTATTAATGCAGGCTTTGTCATAATTAAAATCACTACCATTATAGGAGAGACATTATGAACAAAGGTATAGTAGAAGATAAGTGGAAACAATTTAAAGGAAGCGTTCAAAAGAATTGGGGCAAATTAGCTAATGATGATCTCTATGAAAATCGCCAGTAATCAACAACCTTTAGCCGGCGAAATTCAAGAGAGCTTTACGGTTACGCCAAAGACAAGGTTGAAAACAAGCCGAAGAATGGCGTACTCACTGAAAGGATAATTGTTTAAAAATATTTTTATTAATCAAAGCACCACAGAACGAACGTTCAGTGGTGCTTTTTTGTGGATGAAATGTCAATCAATCATCAACCAATAAGTCTGAATATTCCTCATGTTTATTAATGTAAGCTTCCACAAATGAGCAGCTGGGAATTACTTTGAAGTTATGTTCGTGGGCATAATCTAAAGCATATTTTACAAGACGCGAACCAATGCCTTGCCCACCCAGTTCTTTGGGTACGATGGTGTGAGCATAATCCAAAACATTATCGCCCTGCTCTACATATTCTAGATAGCCGGTGTGACCCTCAATATGTACTTCGAAACGTTTTGTTTGTGGGTTGTGCTGAATATTTAAAGACATGGTTTTCTCCTGAGTTCATTTTAGATCTTTAATGTAGCGTTTCATTTCTTCGATTTCGCGTTCTTGGGCGGCGATGATGTCATCTGCCAGCTGCCGTACCCGTGGGTCTGAAATATGGGCGCGTTTACTGGTCAATATGGCTATGGAATGATGCGGTATCATGGCTTTCATCCAGGCAACATCATCCACAGTGGTTTGTGAACGTACTAAATAAAGAGAACTGCTAAAAACCACCGCACTGGCAATAAATATCGCGGTGTTAACTTTAGTGTTGGGATAATGCTTCAGCATAAAAAGTAACATAACGGTAGCCATTATCGCACCCATTATAAGACTCATATATGCACGGGTTTCACTCCAAAAAACATGCTCCCAGGCATAATTATTTAAGTACATGGCCATATACATAATAATCATTGAGGTAACTATCATTAATAAAAACCGTTTATAGGTCATTAATTCCTCCATTGTTTTATTAAACCTAAGATTATTATATCAAAACGATGTTAAATTTTTATTGGATTGCTAATGGCAAAACAGGCGATTAGGCCACTGCGCTTAGCTTTTCTTAAGACCAATGTATGTGGGTAATAAACCATTTACCGTCGATTTTAGAAACCACAATGGTTTCCATTGAAATACTTTCGCGATTACGGCCAGCCACGGTTCTAAGGTTCTTAAATCGTGCGGTAGAAATGGCTAAATCGCCACTGACTTTGACCTGATGTTCAATGATTTCAGAACTTATGGTTGCTAAATACTGCATATCTGCTTTCATATGGCCTGCGGCATATTCTTCGGCTGAACGTTCAGCCGTACCGGATTCATAGATAAGTACATCATCGCTTAAAACAGATTTTGCTAACTCGGTATCACTATTTCTTAATGCTGTATGAAATTGTTTAACAACTTGAGCGGCATCGGCATCTAAGCCACTAAATAATGGGTTTTCTGACGCCTCGTGTTTGTCATCGCCATGGCTAAAGGCAACCAGTGATACTGTTAAGGCTGCTAATACGGCGAGTATTGAGATATTTTTCATGTTCATTTTTCTTTTCCTATGGCTTTGGTGATAAATATTAGATAATAAAATACATTAGTGTGCTGTTGGCCCCACTAAAGTTGTTAACACGGCGGTCACCGTTAAAATCGCGATACCAATTATAAGTTCATTTTTAATGGAGCTTGCTAATGATTGAGATGCCTGATTTGTTTTTAGTAAACCGGGTACCAAAATAAATTTGTGATACCCTGCCAGTAACACAATACTAAACACTAAAAGCAATTTAAAAGACAACAGCTGGCCAAAACCTGTGTTGATGAGATCGCCAAAACCAGTGAGCAGATTAACGGCAAGGTAGCCACCGGCAGTTATTAAAATGACCACCAACAACGTGGCGGATTGACCAAATTTATGCATTATACTTGTCAAGATGGGCTGTTTAAACTGAGTACTGGCAAGTACCAAAGGCCATAAAGAACCCAGCCACCAGAAGGCAATCAAGACATGAACAGCTATCGCAAACCGAATTAACAATGATAGCTCAGATACATGGCCGGAAACCGTAAAAGAAATACCGATTAAAAGCAAGTTGGATAAATAGAGCGCCACACCTCCCCAAAATAAAACCTTATTAGAATCATCACGCGCGCTGAAAATAACCCTGAAAATGACTAAAGCCATTAGTACGGCCATTATTCTTAAGACAGTCATACTACCCACTGAAGAATTCCAAATCAGTTTAATAAAAAAGGCTTCAAATGCCCCCATCAACCCGGTATCTGAAAATGAACCTACTTGAATAAAAAAATAGCTGATCGATGACAACAGTGCCAACAGCAGAGATATAAGCACGGTTGTTTTCAACGCATTTAAATACCTTCGATTAAAGTCACAAATCAAAATCATAAAAGGTATCGCCACAGCTTGAGCAAAACCATTATAAATTAACAGTTTGCATAATAATGATAAAACATCCCAAATTGATGGTGTCATCTGTATCTCTTAAGATTTATTCAAAAGTTCCAATGCGCTTTAAGGGCGTTTGGCTTCTGGCATTTGCTCTAGAGAAAATTGGAAATCACCTTCATTTTTGTGGCCATCACTGCCCATTATTGTCCATAAAATCGTGTATTGATCATCGCTTAATTCATTGACACTAATGACATACTCAACGTGGTCTTCAAATGTGGCTTTGAAACTTGTGGTTACGACATTATTGTCAGAATCGATTAATTCAAATTTGACTAGTTTTGCGGGTTCGGTAAAGCTCAAAACAATTTGCTTTGGAGATTCATTAAGAGTTGCCCCATTTTCCGGTACTGAATAATCTAATCCGGTGTGTGCCCATAAGTAGGGACTTGTAAATAATAATGTAATTATCAATATGTTTTTAATTTTCATCGTTTTACCTGTCATTTAAAATTTTTAATAGGGGGACAGTGGCGTTGGTGATTCGATAAGTATCAGCAACGCACTGTCCGATAACTATGTCAGCGCTATGCCAACAATTAAAACTGATCCTCATACTGGTTTATTTCAGCATAAGGCGTTAATTGGCCGGTTTTATCAAAAGCCATAATGACATAAGGATTGAATTTATTTTGGTACTCCATGCCGGGACTACCAACCGGCATACCGGGAACCACTAAGCCCACTTGATTCTTGGGCTTTTCTTGCAGGAACTGCTGGATGTATTTAGCCGGAATATGGCCTTCAAAAACATAGCCGTCTTGACTAATCGCCGTGTGGCAAGAGCGGTAATTAGCTGGTACTTGATAACGGTCTTTAATGCTGTTTAAATCGATGGTATTGATGGCTTTCACAGTGAGCTTATTTTCCTCAACATGATCAATCCACTTAACGCAACAACCACAACTTTCGCTTTTATATGTGGTTAAAATTTCAATGTTGGATTGCGCTTTAGATTCATCCGTTATCACTAATGAGGCAAGTGTTCCGAACAGGGCAAATAGAATTATTGCCAATGGTTTATTAATATTGTTTATGGTTTTCATGTTATCTCCTGATGTTATCGTTAATGGGTGGTTTTAATAGTAACGACCCGTTTAATTAAAATTAAATAGTTTGTTTTCTTTGCTATGTTTTTTGGCTCATTACTCTTCCCCTAAACTTGTATGTCGTTTAATGGCTTGTAGGCGCCATAAATAATAGCTCACCGGTAGGATTAATAAGGTCAGTAATAAAGCACTCACCATCCCACCAACCATAGGTGCAGCGATGCGCCGCATGACTTCTGAACCGGTGCCGGTACCGATTAATATAGGTAATAATCCAAGAATGATGGAAATCGAAGTCATCATCACCGGTCGTATGCGCCGCCCTGCTCCTTCAATGACGACTTGTTTTAATTGTGCGGCTTGCCAGTTGTTGGTTTCGTTTAACTGCTGGAAAGATTGGTTTAAATAAACCAGCATAATCACGCCGATTTCTACCGCCACCCCGGCTAAGGCGATAAAACCCACGGCAACCGCCACTGAAAAATTAAAACCTGCGAGGTACATCAACCAAAGGCTACCGATGAGTGCAAAAGGCACCGTGCCCATGATTAATAGTACTTCGGTAAAGTTACGGAAGTTCATGTACAACAAAATAATGATAATACCGAAGGTCAATGGCACCACATAAGTTAACTTTTCTTTGGCCCGTTCCATGTATTCATACTGCCCGGACCAGTTAACCGCATAACCAACCGGTAACGTAACGGTGTTATCAACATGGCTTTTGGCTTGCGCTACATAATGACCAATATCAACATCTTCAATATCCACATAGACCCAACCATTAAGCCGTGAGTTTTCACTTTTAATGCCCGGCGGACCATTCTCAATGCGGATATCAGCCACATCGCCTAAGCTAATCTGGGCACCTGTGTGGGTAATTATGGGCAGCTCGGCCAATTGCTCGGGACTGCTGCGATGACTTTGTGGATAGCGCATATTGACTGAATATCGCTCCAAACCTTCGATGGTCTGGGTGATTTCCATGCCACCTACGGCACTGGCAATTATACTTTGTACCTCAGCTATACTGAGTTGATGACGGGCGGCCTGTTGGCGTTTTATATCAATGACTATATAACGTCCACCAGCAACCCGTTCAGCATACACCGATGCGGTTCCCGGAAAATCTTGTAATGATTTTTCCAATTGCTGGCCAATATCTTGAATCACCGTTAAATCCGGCCCGGATACTTTAATACCAACCGGGGTTTTAATACCGGTGGCCAGCATATCGATACGGGTTTTAATGGGCATCACCCAGGCATTGGTAAGCCCTGGGAATTGTACTTTGGCATCCAATTCATCGATGATGTCTTGTTGGCTAAAGCCTGGGCGCCATTGATCAACGGGTTTTAAATGGATAAAGGTTTCAATCATGGTCAGTGGCG
>Ga0079224_100007956_pt1 | contig 14298 bp, 8 predicted proteins | sample Stecom2015_FD_80414 | JGI IMG/M metagenome (GOLD analysis project Ga0079224, IMG submission 80414) | Agricultural soil microbial communities from Utah to study Nitrogen management - Steer compost 2015 | ecosystem: Environmental > Terrestrial > Soil > Agricultural land | place: USA: Utah...
CGATGGGAAAGGCCGTGCACGAACGGATAGCCGTTCACCTCGTTGCCGAGCTCGAAGACGGGCACGGCGTCGCCCCGGGATCGTCCATAGCGCGCCAGCTCTTCGAAGTTGTGCGGCGTCCAGCGACCGCGCTCGTCGCGGGGCCCCGGGCCCGCGTTGACGGTGAAGAACAGATCGAGGCCGGTGCGCCGCACGAAGGCGTTCACGGCGTCCCAATGACGGCGGGTGAACGCGAGCTCGTACCCGGGGGGAAGCGAGGCGGGCGGCGTGTCGCTCGACGAGTAAAAGACGTGGTCGGCTTCCGTGCCCCCGATTCGCAGGAACGCGGGGGTCAGCTCCTCCGCGAGCCGAGCGAGCAGGGGCCGCGTGAAATCGAAGGGTGGAACGCGCTCGCTGCCGCGGGCGATCTCCACGCGGTCGGCGGCGGCGGACCAGAAATGGCCACCGACCACCTGCGACGTATCCACCGCGAAGGACAGAAACCGCGGATCGACCTCGGCGGCGACGCGCGAGCCGTCGACCTGCATTCGAACGGGTTGGCCGGTCCTGGGCGGCGTCGGAGCGGTGCCGCCGTACGCGACGTCGAGCAGCGCACCGATGAATCGATCCGAAGAGCCCACGGCGACGAGCATCGGTTTCGAGAACGCGAGGGCGAGCACGGCCGCGACGCCGGCCGCGCCGAGCATGCCGAAGCGAGGGATGCGCACGGGGCGGCGCATACGCGACGCGAGTCGCACGCGCAAACCCGAGCTCGCACGCACCCGGTGAGTTGCGCGCGGCGTCAGGTGACGACGAGGGTCACGAGCCGTCTGCGCGTTCGAGGGCGTCGAGCAGTTTTCGTTCGTCGAAGTCGAGCACGCGCCCGCCGAAGGTCTCGAGGGACGCGGTCTCTCGAACGGCCGCGACGCGCCCGGCCTCGTCGAGAAACACGAGGACGGGTACGCCCTCGGCCGTCGGGTTTCCCCACGACTCGACGAGCGCTTCGTTCGCTCCCGCGTCCAACTTCGCGACGACGTAGCGCTCCTCGAGCAGCGCGCGGATTTCCTCGTGGCTCGAGAAGACGTCGTCGAGCAGCAGGCACCACTGACACCAGTCGCCGCCGAGCACGACCAGCACGTGCTTTCCCTCCGCCGCGGCGCGCTGGAGCGCGGCCTCGATCACGCGTTCCCCGTTTCCCGACGTGTCGTACACGCGGCGCCCGCGGAGGCGACGCGCCACGAACGCGTTGTAGAGCCTGCGGGTTCCGGCGGCTCCCGCGACGGTGAGCGGAACCAGGGAGACGAGCGCCGCGATGGCGAGCAGGTGTCGCCGTGGCGGTCGCGACGACTGCGTTCGGGGGTTCTGGCTCGGCGGCTGCTCGGTCACCGGACAATCCTCGGCTCTCGACCGAGGCTACCAGCGCTAGCGCGCTCGAGCTAATTCCGCCGGGCCGTGGGGGTCATTCACGGGCGACGCGGACGCGCGAAACGCCGTCTGCCGCGTGGAGGACCTCGACTCGAATGCCCCGATCCGGGTCCACGAAAGGCCGCAATGGATCCGCGACGATGGGCTCTCGAAAGGCCGCGTCGGCGTAGGCCGTGTACGGGCCGTTGCCCGTGCCGAGATTGCCCGGATGCGCCGTTCCCGGGCGAAGCCCCACATAGACGCCATCGGGCAACGCGTGAAATGGCCCGAACGGGTCGGTCCGAGCGAACGCGTTGAACCCGCCACCCGTCCGGTACTCGATCGCGAAGTGGGAGCCGTACGGATCGACCTGGAGCAGAACGAGCTGGATCGCTTCGGGAGGAGCCCACGTCGTTGCATCGTGGAGGTCCACTTCGAGGCTCTCGCCCGGTTGGAGCGCGGCCTCGAGCACGCGCCCCGGCAAGAAGCCGAGCACCCACTTCGAGAAGGCATTGAAATGCACGAGCGCCGCGCCGCTCATCGGATCCGTCTGGTCGGCGTAGGCGGCGATCCGGCACGCGCTGCTCGCCCCGTCGAGGAGCTCGCTCGGGAAGGGACGCTCGGGGCAGCTCAGGGCGGGACGCTCGCCGAGGCCCATGGCGTGCCCGAGCTCGTGCGCCACCACACGGAACGAGGCGTCCGCGAGCGCGCCGCTCCCCACGAAGACGAGGCCCTGGCCCCGCTCGAGGCCGCCGCCGTGGGCGATGGCATCGTCGTTCACGATGACGAGGTGGTAGTCGGCGGGGTTCTGCTCCCGGAGCTCACGGAACACGTCCCAGTACACGATCTCCGCGCTCGCTCGCGCGAGGATGCCGGAGCAGCTTTCCTCGCCGTTGCAGTAGTCGTTGCGCGTGCCGGGCAGCGCGTACCAGCCGTGAACCGTGCCAGACAGACGCACGGCTTGGGTCTGCCGTGCGTCCGCGGGAGCGAACAGTCCCGCCGAGACCTCGACGTAGTAGTCCGACAGGCTCGCGCCGGTGCCGCCCTCCCCGAACAGCAGCGCTTCGACGAACTCGCGACCGTAGGGGAGCGTCGCATCCCGCGGCGAGAAGAGATACACCGAGAGCTCGAGATCCCGCGGAACGACGCACCCGCGCGGTGCTTCCCGGACGATCTCCGAGGGGCTCGAGACGACGTGCCGACCGTCGTCGAGATAGCGGGCACGCGCACGGTACTCGTACCGCTCTCCGCGGATCGGGAGAAAGGTCGCGTCGTAGAGCACTTCCGCGGCGCTTCCGTCCTGGGACGCGACGACGCGCCATTCGCCGTCCGGAGCGCGCCGTCGCTCGAGCACGTAGTCGTCCGGCCGGCGGCCGCGCCATCGCGGCGCCGGGTCGTACACGAAGCGCAGCTTCGAGCACGTGGATCCCTCTTCATCGTGGCGAAATCCGCGCAGCGCTCGTTCGATCGCGGGCTCTTGAGCAATACGCTCGAGGTCGTTCTCCGCGATCGTCGTCGCATCCCCACATCCGAGCGCGAGCGGGAGGCTCGCGGATGCGAGCCGCCGGAGTGCCGCCGTTTCTCCTCGCATGGAGTCGTCCTCCGCCGGCGGGACGATCTGGCGCTGCGCGCGGAAAACGAGTGACGGCTCTCCGCGCGCTCACCAGAGTTCGCCGGCGTCCGAACGACTCTGCAGCTCGCGGGCCGCTCGGCGTGCCGCGGTTTTCGGGCTGCGCGAGCACTCGGGCGCCTCGTGGGAGGCAATCAGGTGCGCGCAGGCCGCGAGCTTCGGGGGAGAAGCCGAGTCAGCGCTCTTCCTCGGTGGCTTTTTCGATGTCGAGAATCCGCGCGGCGCCGACGTACGCTTTGGTCTCGTACTTGGTGATACTGCCGATCTTGCGGACGATGTCTGCCATGCGCTCCGCCTGATCGATGATGACGTCGAGCGCCGCCGCGTGCTTCGGCGACGAGGGCGGCTGCCGTCGGAGCAAGCTCGCGTACCCGAGCACGCTGGTGAGCGGTTGGTTGAGCTCGTGGGCGGCGGCGCCCGCGAGCTCCGCGACGAGGGCTTGTTTCTCCCGCGCTCGAAGCTCGTCCTGCGCGCGCTCGAGCTCGGCTTCGATGCGCAATTTGTCGCGAATGTCCGTGAAAATGCCGACGGATGCCACCGGGCGGCCGCTGTCCATCACGAGCGAGGCCGAGAGCAGCACCGGAATGATCCGGCCGTCGGCGCCGAGCATGTCGACGCGGTGGTCTTCGAGGCGGCCATAGCCGCAAATCGCCGGATCGCGGATCTTCTGCATCACCTCCCGGGCGCCCCCCGGGGGATACAGGCGATCGACGCGCATCTTTCCGACCACGTCTTCTGGCGCGTAGCCGAAGATCCGCGAGGCCGCGCGGTTGAAGAGGAGCACGGTCCCGCGCAGATTCGCGGAGACGATGCCGTCTACGGAGCTGTCGATCACGCGCTCCAAGAACTCCTTCGTCTGTTGGAGCTCGATGGCGGTCTTTCGCTCGCGGGTTACATCGCGGAACGTGAGCAGGACCGCGTTGTCCTCGTGCAGCACCGAGCTCGAGCTCACGCTGATCACCGTGTGCTCGCGACGACGTGACTCGAGCGAGAACTCGGCGGCGAGGGGGTACTCGCCCACCGCGAACGCCTCGAGCAGCCGTTCGGCGCGGCCGCGCTCGCTCTGGGCCACGAGCTCCGGAAAGCGACGCCCGAGCAGCTCCTCACCCGAGAGCGCGAGGATTTCGCGGGCTCGAGGGTTCGCGAACAGGAGCGCCCCGCTCCGGTCGATGACGAGCATGCCGTCGGCCGCGCTCTCGAAGAAGTCGACGTAGCGCTGGAAGAGCTTCATCCGGCGCTCGGCTTCCGCCTGCTGGTCGCGCTCGCGCCTCCCGAGCCGTTCTCGGTACTCGAGCATTCGAAGCTGCGCGCGAACACGGAGGAGGAGCTCCGCCGCGGCGCAGGGCTTGGGCACGTAGTCGTCGGCGCCCGCGGTGAGAGCCGCCGCGATCTCGTCGGCGGCATCGCGCGCCACGAGCACGAGGACCGGCACCTCGCCGCGCACGGGGTGGGCGCGGAGCTCGGCGAGCAACGCGTAGCCGGCAGCGCGATCCGTGACCAGGTCGAGCAGGACGAGGGGCGGCACGTGCTCGGCGAGCCACGCGCGCGCCCCTTCCGTGCCGAGGGCGATGTTCGGGACGTCCGCTTGGTGGAGCGTTGCCGAAAGCGCCTGCCGGCTCCCCGCGTCGTCATCGACGACCAGGAGGTCGCCCCGGAGAGTCATGCGTCCGCCAAGGAGCCTAACACGCCCTGGCGGCTCGGGTCACTCGATGAGCTCGGCGGGCGCCGGCTCGACCGAGAGGCCCTGCTTCTGAAGCTCCGGCTGGATCTTTTGTCGATCGCCGACGAGCACGAACAAAAGTCGACCCGGCGCGAGGTGCTGGGCGGCGGCCTGGACCTCGGCCGGTGTCACGGCGCCGACGGTCTTGGAAAATCGTGTGTAGTAGTCGAGTGCAAGCTCGTCCGTGAACAAGCTCGCGATGATGCTGGCGGTTCGGCTCGGGTGCTCGAGCGTGGCGCCGAGCGAGTGAATGACGTCGGCGCGTGCGCGTTCGAGCTCGGGCGGCGTGATCGGCGCCCCTCCTGGCTTCTGGATGGCCTCGAGCTCTCGCTGGATCTCTCGGATGGCCGCCGCCGTCACGGGAGTCTGCACGTTCGTGCCGAGCACGAACGTCCCGAGGTGTCGATTCTCGACGGGCTGTGCGAACGCTCCGTACGTGTAGGCGTGCTTCTCGCGCAGGTTCATGTTGAGCCGCGACGTGAAGAGGCCGCCCACGACGGTGCCGAGGAGCTCGCGGGCCTCGTGTCCCGGGTCAGAGCGCTTGGGGAAGGGTTGGACGGCCGCGACCGCGGTCTGAACCGCGTCGGGCCGGTCCACGACGAGCACCTTCGTGGCCGCGACGCCGCGCTCCGCGGGAGGAGCGGGCGCGTCGATCCCGGATTTTCCGCGCAGGCCGCCGAACAGACGACGGGCCTCGCGCTCGATCACGGCCGGCTCGATGGCGCCGACCACGATGAGCGCCGCATTGTCGGGCGTGTACGCCCGCGCGTGGAAGTCCCGAAGGTCCTGCACGCGGAGCCGCTCGACGTCGGGGAGGGTCCCGTTCACCGGAGCGCCAAAGACGGGACCGTTCAACGCGCGGATCGCCGCCAGCATCGCGAGGCGTGCCGGATCTTGGCGCTCCGCGCGCAACCCATCGAGCCACTCGCGCTGAACGCGCGCGAAGTCACGCTCCGCGAAGGCCGGCTCGGTGACGACCTCCGCAAGGAGGCTGAGCCCTTTCTCGAAATCCTCGGGGAGCACCGTCAGCGAGACGCGCGAGTCGTCGCGCGTCGCCTGGGACGACAGCGTCGTGCCGAGAGACTCCACGGCTTCCGCGAGCGCCATGGAGGAGCGTCGCTTCGTGCTCTCGGTGAGCATGCGCGCCACGAGGCCGGCCAAGCCGCTCTTCTTCACCGGGGACGCCGCGGCACCGCGACGGACCACGTAGTTCAGCGACACGACGCGTCCCGGTGCCGACACGGACAGCACGCGCATCCCGTTCTCGAGCGTGATCTGCCTCGGCGTCGGGTAGTCGACCGAGGCGGGCTCGCCCGGCTTCGGGCGCTCCTTGCGGAACGCCTCGGCGTCGGGGAGCGCCTCGCCCGCGCCAGGCGGAGCCGTCCCCGGCGCCACCGCCGGTTGCTGTTGACCGCAGGCAGCGAGCGCGATCGTGAGAGCGAGGGACCACCGCTTCATTGTCCACCTCCTTGAGCGGCCGCGCTCGTCATGGGCTCCGTCACGACGACGACGCGTCGGTTCGGCGACAGGTGCTCGCGGAGCACCCGCTGAACGTCCTCGGCGCGCACGTTCTCGATGGCGGCGACCCATTTCGGCAGATACCCAGGCTCCCCCAGATAGTGATTGAAGCGCTGGAGCAGACCCGCGCGGCCCGATTCACCACCGGGTCCGTTCAAGAGCTCGAGATTGCCGAGCACGGAGACCAAGATACGCCGTTTCGCGCGTTGGAGCTCGGCTTCCGTCGGCCCGCGACTCGCCAGACCCTCGAGCACCTGATCCATCGCGCGCTCCACTTCTTCCGGCTTGCGGCCGGAAGCGACGGTGGCGCTCACGAGCGCCGCGCTCGCGAGCTGATTCGAGTCGAGTGACGCATCGACGTCCGAGGCGAGCTTGCCTTCGACGACGAGCGCCCGATACAGGCGCGTCGCTTTCCCGCCCGCGAGCACGGCCATCGTCACGTCGAGGACCGGATCGTCCGGGGTGTAGGCCGGGGGCGTCACGTACCCGAAGGCGACCCGAGAGAGCTCGACCGGCTCGCGAACGACGCGGCGTTCGGGCTTCTCGAGGGGCTTGATCGGCTCGTGCGTGCTTTGCGGCCGGGGAAGGTTCCGGAGCGTCCCGAAGTACTTCTGGATCCACGCCTTCGCGCGGTCCTTCTCGAAGTCGCCGGCGACGGCGAGCGTCGCATTGCTCGGCGCGTAGTAGGCCTCGAAGAACTCGCGGACGTCGTCGAGGGTCGCTGCCGAGAGATCCTCCATCGAGCCGATGATCGCGCCGTGGTACGGCGTGCCCTCCGGGAAAAGCGTGTCGAGCAGCGCGAGCGTGCTCGGTCCGTAGGGCGCGTTCTCGTACGTCTGGCGCCGCTCGTTCTTCACGACGTCGCGCTGGACGTCGAGGCGCTGCTGGTCGAGCCCGTCGAGCATGAATCCCATGCGATCGCTCTCGAGCCAGAGCACGAGCTCGAGGTGCTCGCGGGGGACGGTCTCGTAGTAGTTCGTCCGATCCCAGCTCGTCGTTCCGTTCACGTTCGTCGCGCCCACGGATTCGAGCAGGCGATCGAACTCGCGCCCGACGTGACGCGAGCCCTCGAACATCAGGTGCTCGAACAAGTGCGCGAACCCGGAGCGGCCCGGAGGCTCGTTGGCTGGCCCGACGTGATACCAAAGGTTGACCGCGACGAGAGGCAGCGACCGATCCTGGTGCAGGAGCACCGTGAGCCCGTTGTCCAGCTGGTACTTCTCGAACGGGATCGCGAGGTCGGCGCGCTCGGCCTTCGCCGCGGGGGTGCTCCCGGGCGGGGTGTCGGGTGCCGGTTGCGCGGGCTGAGCGGGTGTCTGCGCTTCGGCGTGCGCGGTGGCGGCGCCGGCGAGCGCGAACGAGAGGAGCAGGGAGCGCCAAGGGGCAGGCATCGCTCGCGACCTTACTGCAAGGCGCTCGAGTGCGCTGCAGCTTCGAGCATCGGGAAGATTTCCGCATGGAACTGCGGTGCACGCCCGCGCGCGCTCGAGGGCGGTCACCCCGAACGAAGGACAGCAGCGCACCGCGCTCGGGGCGGGGAGCCGCCCGCCCGCGCTGCGTCGAGCCGTTTCACGGCAAAGGCGCGGCGCGCCGCTGCGCTGGGGCGCGTCGGACGTCGGCTCACGCAGACGTCGACGCGAGCGGAGCCAGCGCCGGAGTCGGAGCGCGGGCGACGAGGGCGCGGGCGGCGGCGACGATCTCGGCGACGCCGAGCAGGACGTGCTCGGCGGCTTCTCCGAGCGGGATGAAGCAATCGGCGCTCGTCACCCGAGCCAGGGGCCCGTCGTAGGCCGCATCGACGAGCGCCGCGAGCACGGCCTCCGACGGGCTTCCGGAGCGGCGGCACTCGTCCACGACGAGCACGGCGCGCGCTGCCCGCGCCGCCGCGAGGAGATCCGCCTCTGGCAGCGGCACGATGAAGCGAAGGTCGAGCACGCTCGCGCGGACGCCGTGCATCCCACGGAGCTCCTCGGCGGCTCGCAGCGACATGCCGACACCGTTGCCGTACGTCACGAGCAGGAGGTCCGCGTCCGGTTCCGCGTAGACGCGCGCGCGCCCGAGCTCGGCCGTCTCGCCCGTGTCGGCGGCGAGGTAGCGGCCGTCGCCATCGGTCACCAGATCACGCCGGTGATAGAGCGCGATGGGCTCGACGATGACCACGACGCGCCCGTCGCGGAGCGCGAGCTCCGTCGCGCCGCGGTAGAGGGCGAGCGCGTCATCGGCGCGCGCGGGGACGGCGACGACCAGGCCCGGAATGTCGCGGAGCACGGCGAGGGAGTTGTCGTTGTGGAAGTGGCCCCCGAATCCCTTCTGGTACGCGAGCCCCGCGATGCGCACGATCATCGGGTTCTCATAGGCGCCTCGGGAGAAAAACGGCAGCGTCGCCGCCTCTCCGCGGAGCTGGTCCTCGGCGTTGTGCAGGTAGGCGAGATATTGGATCTCGGGGATTGGCAAGAGCCCGAGCTGGCCCGCCCCGAGCGCGAGGCCCAGGATCGTCTGTTCGTCGAGGAGCGTGTTGAAGACACGAAGGGGGCCGAAGCGGTCGTAGAGCCCCTTCGTCACGCCATAGACGCCGCCCTTCTTGGCCACGTCCTCGCCGAAGACGAGCGCCGACGGATGCTGCTCGAGGATTTCGCCGAGCGCGCGCTGGATGCCCTGAGCGAGCGTGAGCGGCCCGTGGCTTCGTGGGGGGCTCGAGGCGACGCGCGCACGAGGCGCGTCGTCCCGCTTCCGGTCGGGGTGCAGCGCCGCGAGCACGGCGCTGCGACTCGTGAGGCGCGGCCGCTCCTTGGCGCGCTCTGCCTCGGCGTCCACGCGCTCGGCGGCGCGCTGGTCGAGCGCGAGCAGCTCGGCGGCCGTCGCACAGCCGGACTCGAGGAGCGCGCGCGCGTGCCAGAGCACCGGATCCGCCGCGAGCGCCGCCTCGATTTCCGCCGGAGTCCGGTACGCGGTGTCCACGTCGCTCCCCGCGTGTCCGAGCAGCCGCACGCATTCGAGATGCAGGAGCGCTGGGCGGCGCGTGGTGCGGCAGTAACGAACGGCGCCCTCGGCCGCGCGATAGGTCGCGTCGAGGTCGACGCTCCGCGCGAAGAAGCGGCGCACGTGCGGCAGCGCCGCGGTGCGCGTCTCGATCCATCCCGGCGGGGTGCGCACGCTGATCCCGAGCCCATTGTCCTCACACACGAACAAGACCGGCATCTTTTGGCTCTGATGCACGGCCCAGCTCGCCGCGTTGAGGGCGCCGAGCGCGGTGCTGTGGTTGAGTCCCGCGTCGCCGAGGCTCGCGACGACGATCGCGTCGCTCGGCGCCGCCAGACCCAGGCGCTCCTTGCGCTCGAGCGCGAAGGCGAGGCCGACGGCGCGTGGCAGGTGCGACGCGATCGTGCTCGTTTGCGGCACGATGCCGAGCGGCGCGCTCCCGAACACCTTGTGCCGGCCGCCGCTCCCTGGATCTTCGGCGGAGGCGACCAGCGAGAGCGCGACGGCTCGCACGGCGTCGAACTCGGGCACGTGTCGCGCGCGCTCGACGAAGAACGCGCCGTCACGGTAGTGGATGAGGCTCGGATCGCCGGGACGCGTGAGGCGACCCAAGACCACGCTCGCTTCGTGCCCCGCCGAGCAAATCGTGTAGTGGCCGTGCCCGCTCGCGCGGAGCTCGTGGGCCGCGCGATCCAGGTGGCGGACGAGGAGCATCGACTCGAGCAGCTCGAGCCCGAGCGCCGGATCGTGCCTCCAGGCCACCCGCTTGCTCGAGTCGCTCGCGGGGTGGAGGCCCGCTCGGAAGCGTTCGATGAGCAGGCGCACGCGTTCGAGCGACATGCCGCCAGGATACATCCAAGATTCCAGGCTCTCGGGATCTCAATCCCGCGAAGGCTTTCGAAATGAGTGCCCGACGGTTCGCGCGCTGCGTTGCGCAAGCGAGCGAAAACGCAAAGGAACTTCCGCTCGAGGCGCCGGGCGTGGGGACCCGTGGCTCCTCTGGGCAGCCGATGCGGGATTCTGTATTGTTCCGCGTCTTCCGGCATTCCATGCGCATCGCGTTCGTCGTCGGTTCCGCGTACGAGAAGAACGGTCAGCTCGCCGCGCTGCCCTCCGCCGAGATCGACGTCGAGCTCCTCTCGCGCCGGCTGGGACAGGACGGCGCCGGACCGAAGCTCGTCGAGCTCGCTGCCGAGCGCGGGCTCGCCGACCAGGTCGAGCAAGTGCTCCTCGATGAGGCCGAGCCGATCGAGGCGGTGCTGTTCGCGTTCTTCGGCTACTCGGTGCTGTCGAAGGAGCGCGGGCTCGCCCTCTTGCTCGACGGCGATCGGCTCGGGACGTTCTCGCTCGTGCGGCTGCGGAGCTTGCTCGAGCGCTACGCGCCGCGCGTCTGCGTGATCGCCGAGCTGTTCAGCGTCGTGGACGCGGAGCAGAGCCCGAGAGAGGTGCTCGACTCCGGTCTGCGGGCTCTGACGCAGGCCTCGCGTGCCACGTCCGCGCTGCTCTGCGTGCGTCCGGGCGAGGAGCTCGACGGCGCAACACCGACGTTGCCCCGGCTCCTCGTCTCGGCGTTGGACTGGCTCGCGGCGAACAACGCGGGCGAGCGACCGATCGAGCTCTGCGAGATCTATCGGTCGCTCGTGACGGACGCGGAGTGGACGACGTTCCCGGCTGCCGGTCTCGTTCCGTTGGACTCTCCGTTCCCGGTGCTCCCCGCGGCTGCGCCCGAAGGGGAGACCGCGGATGCGCGCGCTCCCGAGCCCGCGATGGCCCTCCCGAGCGCGCCCGCACCCGCTGCCGCGTCGGCCCCCACGACGGAGGCTGCGGATCTCGATGGGCCCTCTCTCCCCGCGTTGGAGCCCGACGCCAGCGCGAGCGCGGCGCCGACACCGGACGCGGCAGAGGCGGAACGGTCGCCGGCTCCCGATGGCTCGTCGGAGGCAGAGCCCGCCCCGAGCGACAGGCTCACCGTATCCTTGGAGACGCCCGCGGAGGAGTCGTCGTCTGACGATCGTTCGGAGGACGATGACGACGATCGCCCGACGGCGCCGCCGGCCCTTCTCACGAATCGCTCATCATCGGAAGACGACCTCGCTCCCGTTCCACCGCCGCTCCCTGCGGGCGCCGTGGTCCGTCTGCCGCCGCCGCCGATTCCTCCCGTCGCGCCTTCGGCGGGCGGCGTCCTGCCTGCGGCACCACCCGTGGCGGTCGGCGCGACGGTGCCGACGCCCGTGCCGGCCGCGGCGGTCGCCCTGCACGATCCCGATGCCCACGAGGAAACCACCATCAGCGCCGCGAAGCCGAAGAACGGCAGCGCGCTTCGCAACGGTCATGAGGCGACGGCCTCCGGTGGCGTCGAGGACGTGAGCTGGCTCTGGGCGCCAGCCGCCGGGGCCTCCGACGGCGGGAGCCCATCGGAGCATCGCGGCACGGTTGCGGTGGAAGCGCCGAGCGAGCGCTTGCTCGAAGGCCCGGAGTCGGAGGCGTTGCCCTCCTTCGGCGGCGTCACGACGCTCGCCGACGAGCTCCTCGCGAACGGCGATTTCCTGGCGGCGATCCAGGAGTACGAGGCCGTGCTCGTGCTCGTCACGGAGCCGTCCGAGCGCGCGGGCGCGCTCGCTCGCTTCTCGCGCGCGCTCGCGGGCTCTGCTCGTCTCGACGAGGCGGCTCAGCGCCTGGGCGAAGCCGCTGCGCTCGACGCGAAACACCCCGACGTGGTTCGCGCGCGGGCGGAGCTCGACGTCGCGCGCGGCGACATGGAAAGCCTCGTGCTCTCCGCCGAAGCGTTGCTCGCGCGGACGCCCGAAGACCCCGTCGCGATCGAGTGGCTGATGCGCGCCGCGGAGGCGACCGGAGACGGGCGTCGACTCGTTGCCGCGCGCTGCCGGCACGCGCGGCACGTGCTCACGGGGCCCGAACGGGCGGAAGCGTTCCTGCAAGCAGCAGAGCTCGCGGCAACCTTGGGCGAGGCCGACGAGCTGGCGCTCTCGGCGACGCTCGAGGGGCTCGAGCTCGCGCCGAGCCACCTCGGGTTGCTGGATCGGGCGAGCCTGCTCCTCGAGCGGACCGGCCGGCAGCGCGAGCTCCTCGCGTACTACGACCGAGCGCTCGGGCAAATCCTCGATCCCGAGACGACGACGGCGATCTCCGAGCGGATGGCGCGGATCGCGGCGTCGCCCGAGGGCGATCCGGTCGTTGCCGCCGCGGCGTTCGAGCGGCTGGTCGACGCGCGTCCTACCGATCTCGAGCTCCGCGCTCGGCTGATCGATCTGTACGCGCGCGCCGGAGATCCAACGCGCGCGCTCGTGCATTGCCGCGCAACCGCGCGGCTCGCGCCGTTGCATGTCGAGACGTATCGTGCGGCGCATACCCTGTTTCGGAGCCAAGGCGACGACGACGGCGCGTGGAACGCCGCTTGCGTCCTCGAGGCTCACGAGGCGGCGGACATCAACGAAGCGCTCTTCGCGAGCCAGCACCGCCCGGAGGGCTTGCCCCCCGCGCGCGAGCCCGTTCCGAGCGCCGCGTGGGAGACGACGTTGTTCGCCGAGGACGAAGAGCCCGAGCTCCGCGCGTTCTTCACGGCGCTCGGGCCCGCCGTTGGGCGCGTGGGCGTCGCGTTCCAGAAGGAGAAGAAGCGCTACGCCGAGCCGAGCCCCGAGACGCTCCAGGATCCCGAGAAGAGCACGACGATGCTCGCCAAGACGTTGCTCTGGACGGCGCGCCTGCTCGGGGTCTCCGTGCCCACGCTCTTCGTGATTCCGGAGCTCGCGACCGGGCTCGACGTCCTTCCGCTCGATCCGCCCGGTGTCGCGGCGAGTCGCGCGCTCGGAAGCGGCCACTCGCTCGGTCAGCTCGCCTTCCTCTGGGGGCGCCTCTTGCCGCGATACCGGCCCGAGCTCACGCCGCTCCGCTATTTTCGCACACCGAGCGAGCTCGCCGCGTTCACGATCGCTGCCGTCGCTGCGGCGGGCTCGTCCGTGGTGGACACGCGCGGTTTCGATCGCGACACGAAGCGGCTCTACGGCGCGCTCCGCCGCGAGCTCAAGTCCGGAGACACCGCGCGGCTGAAGGCGGCGGGCGCGCGCGTCCCGGTGCAGGACATCGCGCCTCGTCTCGAACGACTGCTCCGAGCCGCCGATCTCTCGGGGGTGCGCGCCGGCCTCGTCGCGGCCGGCGACGTCACGGTCGCGGCCGACCTCATCCGCCGTTTCCCGGCGGAGGGGGTCACGACCGCCGAGGCCCAGCTCGGGGAGCTCTTCCAGTTCGCGATTGGCGAGCGGTATGGGCTCTTGCGCCGAAAGCTCGGAGTCGCCGTGGAGCGCGAGTAGCGAGCGCCGCGCGAGCGCGCTGCCTGCGTCGCTCGCCGTGCTCCGCAATCGAGCGTGGCGCTCGGGCTCGACGCGGCTCGGCTCCGTCGTGTGCGCGTGCGCGCGACCCACCGTCGGGCAATGATGGGCCGATGTCGCGGCGCTCGTTGGCCCGTCTCCTCTCTGCGGTCGCGGTCGTGCTCGGTGTCGCATCCTTCGCCTGGCCCGACTCGCCGGAGGAGCGGGTCCTCGCCCGGCTCGAGACGCTCTCGCAGGCGCTCCGGGCGTCGTTCGGAGACGAGCCGGGTGAGCGCCGCGAGCGCATCGCGGCGGTGTTCCGTCGCGGCATGACCTCCAACGTGGTGCTGCTCGCCCCCGAGCTCGGCACCGTGGAAGGCATCGACGCGCTCGTCGAGCTCGCGACAGCGGCCGCCGGCGTGGACCTCACTCTCGAGCCGAGCGGGGTTCACGTGGCGGGCGACCGCGCGCGCGCCCGCCTGCTCGCGCACCTTTCGTTCCGCATCCCCGGCGAGGAGATCCGCCAGAAACGCACGGCCACGGTCGTGCTGCGACGTGCCGAGGAGGAGTTCATGGTCGAGCGCCTGGAGGTGGGCCCGCCGTCGCACGAAGAACCGGAAGCCCGCCCTTGAGCGGAGAGCTCAGCCTAGATTTCGGGCTAACGCCGGAGGGGATGGCCGAGACCGAAGCGGATTTGGATTCGCGTTCGGCGCGCGCAGCGATAGCAGCGCTATCGCGAGCAC
>Ga0079224_100007957_pt1 | contig 14297 bp, 11 predicted proteins | sample Stecom2015_FD_80414 | JGI IMG/M metagenome (GOLD analysis project Ga0079224, IMG submission 80414) | Agricultural soil microbial communities from Utah to study Nitrogen management - Steer compost 2015 | ecosystem: Environmental > Terrestrial > Soil > Agricultural land | place: USA: Utah...
CGGGTTCGGCGCGCGAGCGAGACGGTCCTGCGCGACATCAGGGTTCTCGCCACCGATCAACGGACCGATCGTCAGGACGGCGAGGCTTCGCTCGCGAAGACGGTCACGCTCGAGGTGACGCAGAAGCAGGCGGAGATGCTTTCGGTCGTCACGGAGATCGGGAAACTGTCGCTCAGCCTTCGCAGCCTCGCGGTCCCGCAGGTCTCGGAGCTCGCCGAGGCTGGTGAGGGTGAGGTGGAGACGGCCAAGGTCCTCGATCTGGTCACGGACGAGAAGAAGCAGACCTTCACCCTCGACAACGATGTGAGCGTGCTTCTGGACCGACCCGCGGCCCAGAGCAAGCACAAGGCGGTCGAGATGAACATCGTGCGCGGCGGCGAAGCCACGCAAGTGGCTTTCTGAGACCTCTGCTGCATCCCGGAATCAGCTCGAAGGAACGACAAGCAATGAAACGAGCCGCCCTCAGACTTGTCATGGCTACGGCCGTGGCAGCATCCCTCGCGCTGGGCGCCGGGACCGGCCCGGCACCGGCCGAAGCCGCACGCTTCGTCACACCTTCGGGGCCGGAGATGAGCCTGGAGGTCAGTCAGGGCCGGCTCATCCGTCTGGACCGACCGGCAACGAGCGTCTTCATCGCCGATCCGGAGATCGCGGACGTGCAGGTCAAGTCGCCGCAGATGGTCTACGTTTTCGGCAAGAAGGCCGGTGAAACCAGCCTCTACGCGGTGGACGATCGGGAGACGGTGCTGGTGAGCATGCCGATCGTCGTCACGCACAACCTGCAGCGGCTTCGCACCTCGATCGACCGGATTCTGCCGGCCTCCAAGGTCGAGATCGATTCGGTCGACGGGTCTCTGGTGCTCACAGGCACGGTCGCGAACATCTCGGAAGCGGAGGAAGTGCGGCGTCTCGCGGCGGCTTTCGTCGACGACGAGAGCAAGCTCATCAACCGTCTCGGGATCAGTGGGCCGACACAGATAAACCTGCGCGTCAAGATCGCCGAAGTGAAGCGCGACGTGGTGAAGCGGTTCGGGATCAACTGGGACGCGATCGCCTCCATCGGCGACTTCGCATTCGGGCTGGCGACCGGCAGGCCAACCTTTCTCGGATCGTTCCCGGGAGGCAATCTCGCCACGCGGGGCAACGATCTCGACAGCAACTCCTTCGTCGGCGCGGTGCGTACGGGCGACCTCGATCTGAACGTGATCGTCGATGCCCTCGAGGACGAAGGCCTTCTCACGATCCTGGCCGAACCGAACCTCACCGCCATGTCGGGAGAGACGGCGAGCTTCCTCGCCGGCGGCGAGTTCCCGATCCCGGTACCCCAGGGCAACGACACCATCTCGATCGAGTTCAAGAAGTTCGGCGTGAGCCTCGCATTCACACCGACGCTTCTCGGCGACGGGCGGATCAACCTCAAGGTGGCACCGGAAGTGAGCCAGCTCACCAACACCGGCTCGATCACCATCAACGACTTCGTCATTCCTGCGCTGAATACCCGCCGTGCCGAGACGGTGGTCGAGCTCGGCAGTGGACAGAGCTTCGCCGTCGCCGGCCTCCTGCAGAGCAGTCTGGACCAGGACGTCTCGAAGGTACCGGGGCTTGGCGACGTGCCGATCCTCGGCGCGCTGTTCCGGTCGGACGTGTTCCGGCGTGGCGAGACCGAGCTGGTCATCATCGTCACGCCTTACGTGGTGCGGCCGACCTCCGGAACCCGGATGGCGCTGCCGACGGACGCGGTCCTTCCGCCGAACGACGCCGAGCGGATCTTCGGGCGAAAGGCCTATCAGGAAATGAAAGCCGCCAAAGCCAACACGAATGCCATGCCGGCGGAACGGCGCCTCACGGGCCCTGTCGGCTTCATGGTGGAGTGAGCCAGATGCGTCGCACCTCACGTTCGCAGAGAAGCCGTCTCGGCACTGCAGCAGCTCCGGCCGCGCTCGCGGTCGGACTCCTGCTGGCAGCGTGTTCGGCCGATCCGATTCATCCGGAAGCGGCGGGAATCGAGAAGGTCAACAGCATCGAGTGGCGAGTTCATGACCACGACGTCGCGTTCGGCTGGGGCACAGCCGAGCCGGCGCCTGGAGAGCTCGACCGGTTGGCATCGTTCCTCGCACCATACGACGAGCGGTCCGGAGCATACGTCTTCGTGGATCCCGGCGCTGCCGTGGCTGGTGAGGAACTCTCCCGCCGACGGATGGCGCGCATCCGCACCGTACTCGATTCTCGTGGCTTCTCGCTGCGGAAGCTCCCGGCCGGCGCGCCGGCGATTGCTGCCGATCCGCGGGTGCTGACCGTCTTCGTCGGCGAGTATGTGGTGACGCCGCCGGACTGCCCCGACACGCGGAAGCAGACCGCCGCCGATTTCACCAACACCCGCGCGAGCGACTTCGGGTGTGCCACCGCGACCATGCTCGGGATGATGGTCGCCAATCCGGCCGATCTGGTGGTTGGGCGGGATTCCGGACCGGCAGATGCCGAACGCGCCGTGCTGGGGATGCAACGCTATCGGGCGCCGACGAAGCAGGGCGACGGGACCACCATCAATACTGTGGCGACGACGGGGGCTGAACAATGATCGGGCGCGCCGGAAAGGCCATCGCGCAACTGACCGAAGGCGGACGCGACCCGCTTTCGGCGTTCGTCACCGACGAGGTGACGAAGGAGCTCGTTGCACGGGTCGCGAAGGAGCGGGGGTGGGCCGCCTCTGTCCAGGCAGGCGGCGTTTCCGCCGCTGCACGGGCTCTGGCGGTCCTCGATCCACCACGCATCCTGATTGTCGACATCTCCGATTCCGAGGATGCGGTGGCCGATGTTCAAGCCATCAACGGCATGCTGCAAAGCGAGACCCGGGTCATCGTGCTCGGCACCACGAACGACGTCGAGTTCTTCCGCGATCTCGTCGCTGTCGGTGCCTCCGACTACCTGCTCAAGCCGGTTGCCCAAGACGCCCTGAAGAGCGCCATAACCAGGGCGGAACTGGCGAACGAAGGCGCGAACCGTCATCACGGGAAGCTGATCTACTTCATCGGCGTGCGTGGCGGCGTGGGCGCGAGCACCTTGCTCACCAGTTGTGCATGGATCACTGCCAACGAATTTCGGCGGTCCTCGATGCTCGTCGATCTCGATCTGCAGTTCGGGACGGTGGCTCTGTCGCTCGATCTGGATCCGACCGGAGGATTGCGCGAAGCGCTCTCCGATCCCGACCGGATGGACGATCTGTTTCTGGACCGTGCCACCGTGCGCGCGGGCGATCATCTCGCCGTGCTGGGTGGGGAAGAGCCGCTAGACGATCTCGTCTCGATCGAGCCGGGCGCGATCTCCAGACTGATGGATTCGCTGCGCGACAAGTACGACTTCATTTTCGCCGATCTCCCGGCGCGGCTCGCCGTCCTGCAGCCGGACGCGCTCGCGGGTGCCGAGGAAACCGTGCTCGTGTGCGATCTGACGCTGGCGAGCCTGCGGGACGTCAACCGGATGCTGCGTTTCCTGAAGGCGGGCGATTTCGAGGGCCGCGTATCGCTGGTAGCGAACCTGGTCGGATCCGGAAAGAAGGGTCAGCTCACGCAGTCCGAATTCGAGAAGGGTCTTGAGACGAAGATCGGCTTCTTCGTGCCTTTCGACGATCGGTCTGCAGCCAAGGCCGCCAACTACGGCCAGCCCCTGAACCTGGTCGGCCGCTCCGCCACGAAGTCGGCACTGATGGGCGTGACCGCTGCCTTGACGGGTGCCAGCGCGGCCAAGCGGAGCTTCCTGCGTCTGCGGAAGAAGTGAGGGGATCATGGCAGGGGCTGACTTCGGCAACGGCTTCGCGGGCGCTGACCGGGCGGGCGCGCAGCCGGTAGGATTGAGCGGCGGCGGGTTCGCGGAGGCGGTGCGTCTCACGCACAAGCGGATCGCGGAGCTGATCGATCTCTCCGCGGCGTCGGCCATGCCGAGGCGGTTGCTCGCCTCCCAGATCAGCACTGCGGTCGGTGACGTGCTGGCCAGCGGCGATATCAAGCTCGACCTGGCCGCGCAGCGCGATCTGGTGTCGGTCGTGCTGGAAGAAATCTGGGCGAGCAGCCAGTCGCACTCGGAAGCGGTAGCGGCGCAGAAGAGCTCGAAGACCGACACCGCGGCACAGAAGTCCCGGATCGACGAGGCTCGGCAGGCCGTCCAGCCGATGCTGATGGAACGGCTCGATATCGGCGCCGCCTCGCAGCTGCCGCGCAAGGAGCTGGTCGTCCAGATCAGCGAGGTGGTCGGCGAGATCGTCGCCGAAGAACGGCTGAAACTGAACCTTCTCGAACAGCGCGAGCTCGTCTCCGCGCTGATCGACGACATGCTCGGTCTGGGGCCGCTCGAGCCTCTGCTCTCCGACGATACCGTCACCGACATCATGGTGAACGGTGCGAAGCAGGTTTACGTCGAGCGTGGCGGCAAGCTCGAGCTTTCCAGTGCGGTCTTCCGGGACAATGCGCACGTCCTGAACGTGGCGACGCGCATCGTCAGCCGTGTCGGTCGGCGAATCGACGAGTCGACGCCGCTCGTGGACGCGCGGCTCGAGGACGGCAGCCGCGTCAACATCATCATACCGCCCCTGGCTATCGATGGGCCGTCGATCTCGATCCGCAAGTTCGCGAAAAAGTCGATCACGCTGGACCGGATGGCGGAGCAGGGCAACACCTCTCCGGCGCTCAGCACCGTCCTGAAGCTCGCCGCCCGCTGCCGCCTGAACATCCTGATCTCGGGCGGCACCGGCTCGGGAAAGACCACGCTCCTCAATGCCTGCTCTCAGATGATCGATCCCGGCGAGCGCGTCGTGACGATCGAGGATGCGGCCGAGCTCCAACTTCAGCAGCCGCATGTCGTCCGGCTCGAGACGCGCCCGCCGAACCTCGAAGGCAACGGGGAGATCACGATGCGCGATCTCCTCAAGAACGCTCTGCGCATGCGGCCGGACCGAATCATCCTCGGCGAAATCCGCGGTGCCGAAGCTCTGGACATGCTGCAGGCGATGAACACGGGCCACGATGGCTCGATGTCGACGCTGCACGCCAACCGGCCGCGACAGGCTCTGACGCGGCTCGAGAACATGGTGGCCATGTCAGGCATCGAGCTGCCGGCCAAGGCGGTGCGCACGCAGATCGCCGACGCCGTGCATCTCATCGTGCAGATCAGCCGCATGCGCGACGGCATGCGCCGGGTGACGCACGTGACCGAGGTGGTCGGCATGGAGGGCGACGTCATCACGACCCAGGACCTGTTCACCTTCGAGCTCGAAAGCTCGGAAGGCAGCGGCCGTGTTCGGGGGCAATTCAAGTGTAGCGGACTGCGTCCGAACTTCACACCGCGGGCCGAATATTTCGGCGTCGACAAGATCCTGCTGGAGGCCATGGGATGTCTGGGCTCACAGAACTCGACGTTCTGACTATCGCCGTCTTTTGCGGCGCACTCGTAGCAGGGGCCAGCATTCTCAATCTCGCCTTCGGTACGGGCGGCACTTTCCGCGCGCGCCAGAATCAGCGACTGGCTCGGGTCGGCGCCCGCTCATGGGAGGCGGCCGCGGCGGAGGTGGCTGCGAGCATCCGCAAGAAGCAGCGGGGGAACCGCGACCTCGACGATTGGCTACGCCGCTCTCTGCCGAGGCGGGATGCGCTTGCCACTCGTCTGCAGAAGACCGGGCGCGACATTTCGATGGCGAGCTACGTCTTCGCTTCGCTCGCCACCGCTGGCACGTTCGGTTTGATGGCGTTCATGTTCGGCGCGCCACCCCTGATCGCCATCATGGTCGGGGCGGGCACGGGAGTATTCGTTCCTTACCGGTTCATCGGCTTTCTCATCGAGCGCCGCACCCGCCGCTTTCTCGGCCAGTTTCCCGAGGCCATCGACCAGATCGTTCGCGGGGTGCGTTCCGGTTTGCCGGTCGGCGAGGCTATAGCGGGTGTCGGTCGCGACCTCGAGCCACCGATTTCGACGGAGTTCCAGAACATCGTCGACAACGTAAAGCTGGGACGGACGCTCGATGAGGCGCTGTGGGAGACGAGCCGTCGGCTCGATATTCCCGAGTTCAATTTCCTCGTCATCAGCATGGTGGTTCAACGGGAAACCGGCGGCAATCTCGCCGAGACGCTCGAGAACCTGGCCGACATCCTGCGGCGACGCCAGCAGATGAAGGACAAGGCCCGGGCCATGTCGTCGGAAGCCCGGGCGAGCGCGCTCATCGTCGGATCGCTCCCGCTGATCCTGGCCGGGGTCCTCTATCTCGTAAACCCGGAGTACCTGATGAAGCTGTTCACCGATCCGCGCGGCATCGCGCTGCTCGGGGCCGGGATGACAAGCGAGGTGATCGGTTTCATGGTCATGATCAGAATGGCGAAGTTCGAGATATGAGCGGCTTACCGACTCTTCCGGGCTGGCTCGACCTCGAACTCGGGCTGCTGTTCGCAACCACGCTCTTCGCGTTCGCGACGGTCTTCGGCCTTCTCAACGTTCTCGGTGGACGCGATCCGCTGGCGGAGCGGATCCGGACCGTCTCGCACCGCCGGCCGTCCCGACTGCGAACCACGGCCGGGCCTCGGGAGACCGGAAAGAAGAACGAGGCGATGTCGCAGATCATGCGCCGCACGGTCGAGCGCCTGAACCTCATGCGGAGCCAGCAGGCGACGAAAATCGCCGATCATCTCGCCCGGGCGGGATGGCGGCGACCCGATGCGGTCGTCGTCTACCTCTTCTGCAAGGTCTGCATGCCGTTCGTCTTCGGCGGGATAGCGGCCATTTTTCTCATGGGCTTCGGGCTCTTCAATCTCTCTCCCCGTACGCAGTTGGTGATCTCCCTCGCGTCGATCCTGCTCGGGAGCTATGCGCCCGAGCTGTACATCCGCAATGCGGCCACGAAGCGGGCGAACGAGATCCGCAAGGTGATGCCGGACGCGCTCGATCTGCTGGTGGTCTGCACTGAGGCGGGCCTGGCGCTCGACGCGGCCCTGGATCGGGTCGCGCGGGAGATCGGAGCGAGCTCGGCCGCGATGGCCGACGAGCTATCCCACACCGTTCTCGAGCTGCGCTTCATGCCGGAGCGGCGGAAGGCGCTGGAGAGACTGGCACGCCGGTCCGAAGTTCCCGGCATTCAGGCCCTGGTCAACACGCTGATCCAGACGGAGCGGTTCGGCACGCCGCTCGGACAGTCGCTTCGGGTGCTTTCGGCCGAGATGCGCACACAACGGCTCGTGAGGGCCGAAGAGAAGGCGGCGCGGCTTCCCGCGATCATGACGATCCCGCTGATCGTCTTCATCCTGCCGACGCTGTTCGTCGTCCTGATGGGACCTGCGATCCTCGACATGATCGATATGTTCGCCGGCCTGTGAGGACGGAGCTGCCGGAGATTCGGATGTCCGCGGACTCGGGAGTTCGCCGCCGCTGCAGAGCGTGATGTCAATCGGCTGTGCCGCACGCCCGTTCGCGGCACACATCGTCCGAGCCACCAAGAATTCGAACGAATGGATTGCGGTAGCCAGTCCGGCCGCCCACGCACCCATGCATTGCGGACCCTTCGGGCTGAATACAAGACGACCCGGATCGGGTGATCCGGGTCGAGAGTCGACTGCGATGATTGATTCCGCTACTGGGCGGCGTCGAACGAGGCAGTCTGTTCGCCCCGGCGCATCCGCGAGTAGTACTCGAGGTTATTGCGCACCTGGTCGCTGCTGAGATCGATCCTGGCAACCGCTTCGGCGTCCGCGTGACGTCCCGCCAGACCGTAGGCGAGAGCGAGATTCTGGCGGGTGCGCGGTGTAGCTTCGCGAAGCGCTTCGAGGACCTCTATGGCCGCGCCGTGATCGCCGTCGAGTGCGAGCGACAGGCCGAGATTGTTGCGCAGCGCGACGTTGTCGGGGGCGAGGGCTATGCCCTGCCGGTAGGCCTCCTGAGCCGCTTTCCGCCGACCCAGCATATCGAGAGCGACTCCCCGGCCGTTCCACGACCTGAAGTCACGCGAGTCGCGGTGCAGCGCCGCATCGAACTCCTTCAACGCCTCGCTGGCATTGTCCTGCGCGATGAAGATCTTGCCAAGCTCGCGATAGGGATCGGGATTGGTCGGGTCCTGCGATCTCGCCTGTCGGTACAATGCGGCTGCCTCGTCGTACCGTCCGAGCGACTGCAGGATTTCGCCGGAGGCGAGGAGCGGCACCATGGCATGGGGTTCGACCGCGTGGGCTTGCTGGTAGAGGCCGAGAGCCGTCTCCAGGCGCCCCTCCTGCTGCGCTGCGTGCGCGAGGCGGATAAGGTTGCCGGCCGGATCCTGAACCGCAACCTCGGAGGCTGGGGATCCCATGCCGGGAAGGACGCATCCGAAAATCAGAAGCGCGACCCCCAACGCCGCCGCGACCATGCTTTTCCTTTGGACGGCTCCAGTCTTCGCCATCTGTTTCCTCGCCTCATAGGGAACCCATACGCAAGGTAATTGGGAATGGTTAACCGGGTGTAAGCGATGGCAATCATGGTGAGCATCGGACCGCGATCCGGTGATCGGAACTTTGCTCTCCGCGCGTGACGAAGGGACGTGCCAGCAGCTAAGCTGCGGTAATGGGTCGGAGCAGCGATGTGCGTCGGCTTGGACAGGAAGCGATTGGAGAATCGGAGTGGGTGAAAGGCTGGGCTTCATTGGGCTGGGCGCCATGGGCGGACCGATGGTTCGGAGGCTGATCGAGCACGGACATTCGGTGCTGGTCCACGATCTCGACTCGAAGGCGGTGGCGAAGGCGGTGGAGCACGGCGCCGAGCAGGCCTCGTCGCCGAAGGCGGTAGCCGACGCGGTCGAAATCGTGCTCGTGAGCCTGCCAACGCCGGACGTGGTGAAGGCGGTCGCGCTCGGGGAGAACGGCGTCTGCCAGGGTGGTGCGGTCAAGACGTTCGTCGATCTTTCCACCACGGGACCGCGGGTCGCCGTCGAGGTGGCGGAAGGCCTTCGCGCGCGCGGTATTCAGCCGGTCGATTCGCCAGTGAGCGGTGGGATTGCGGGCGCGGAGAAGGGCACGCTCGCGGTGATGGTCTCGTGCGAGACGGCTGTATGGGAGCGGCTCCGCCCGATTCTGGAGATCATCGGCCGCAACGCCTTCCACGTCGGGGAGGAGGCCGGCCAGGGCCAGACGATGAAACTGATCAACAACCTGCTCTCGGCAACGGCGATGGCGGCATCCTGCGAGGCGTTCGTCCTCGGCGCCAAGGCGGGGCTGGATCCCGACAAGATGGTCGACGTCATCAACGCGGGCAGCGGCGCCAATACTGCGGTCCGCGACAAGTTCCCTAAGGCCGTGCTGACGCGGACGTTCGATTTCGGCTTCAGGACCGAGCTCATGTACAAGGATGTTCGCCTTTGCCTCGAAGAGGCGGAAGCGCTGGGCGTTCCGATGTGGGTGGCGAATAGCGTGAAACAGTGGTGGAGCTACGCATACGCTCGCGGCGGTAAGACCGAGGATTTCACCAGCCTCATGCGCTACGTCGAGGAGCCGGTCGGAATCGAGGTCAGGAGCCGTAAGAACGCTCCGCCGGAGTGAGCCGCACACGAACCTGGTGACGGGACTCCAGGAGAACGTCCCCCCCGCGAGCCGTTCGTTCTCCGAAAGAACTGCCGATATTGCGCGTTGGGCAGGCTCGTCTCTGGACAAGCTCTTCCGCGGGTTCAATGCTGATTCTCCGGCCGACTCGCCGCGTCGGCGGATCGCAATCAGAACCGAGGAGGAAACCGATGGCACCGGGCTTATCCATCAAGGTCGCGTCGCTGGGCGCGATCGTTTCAGCGCTCTGGGGCGTCAGCGTCGTCGCGCACGCGAGCGACGACATCCCACTGCCGAAGCAGGTCACGTGGACCGCCTATGACGTGGGTTCTACGGGCTACAATCAGGCAGTCGCGATCGGAAGCGCGCTGAAGAACAAGCTCGGCGTCAATCTGCGTGTGCTTCCGGGAAAGAACGACGTGGCGAGGCTAGCGCCTCTCCGTGATGGAAAGGTGGATTTCTCGTCGGCGGGATCGGATTCGATCTACGCGCAGGAGGGGATGTTCGTCTTCGGCACTGAGAACTGGGGCCCGATCCCCATCCGCATGCTCCTGATGAACATCTCGGACGGCGCATCGACGGCAATGGCGGTCACGCTCGATTCGGGCATTGAGAAGGTCGCCGATCTGAAGGGAAAGCGCTTCGCGATCGTCAAGGGCTCGCCCGTATCGCATCAGCTGGGCAGTGCGCTGCTGGCTTTTGCCGGTCTTACCCTCGACGACGTCCAGCAGATCGAGGCGTCGGGCTTCGCCGCCACGGCACAGGCGCTGCAGGACAACAGCGCCGAAGCCTATGTGACCGCTACGCACACGCCGAACAACATCAAGCTGCACGCGTCACCGCGCGGCTTGAAATTCCTTCCATTCCCGCACGATGACGAGGAGGGGTGGAAGCGCGTCAAAGAGGTAGTGCCGTGGATGTTCAAGCATACGGCGACCCTCGGCCCAGGCATCCCTCCGGAAGGAATTGAGGTCGCGACGACGGCGTATCCGTTGTTGATCGCACTTGAGGAGACGCCTGAGGATCTCGCCTATGGCATGACCAAGGCGATGTTCGTTCTCCACGACGACTATGCCGACGGCGCTCCGGGGGCCAACGGCTGGCGCCTGTCGAGCCAGAAGCTCGACGAGGTCTTCCAGCCGATCCATCCAGGGGCGATTCGCTATTATCAGGAGATCGGCGTCTGGACGCCCGAGCGCCAGAAGGTGCACGAGGCGAACCTGCACCGGCAAAGCATAATCCTGGACGCGTGGGAGGCGTTCTTCCCGAATGCGCCGAAGGGCGACGAGGCAGCCTTTGAGAAGGCGTGGCTCTCGGCCCGCGCCGATGCACTGACCAAAGCGGGCCTGGTCACGATCATCGAGGGCGACGACTAAGACCGGAGGTTAGAAGCGGAGCCGGGCAAACGCCGGCTCCGCCCGTGGTCATTCGGCGGCGAGCCGCTCCGTCTGCTCCAATGCCGCCAGGATCTTCGGCGGCGACATCGGCAGGCTGTAGAAGCGGATACCCAAAGCGTTGTAGATCGCATTCGCGACTGCGGCGAGCGGAGGGACGATCGGCACTTCGCCCACGCCGCGGACACCTTGCGGATGCTTCGGGTTCGGCACCTCGATGATGACCGCCTCGATCATCGGGAGATCCGAGCAGACCGGCATGCGGTAATCGAGGAAGCTGGCATTATCCAGCTTGCCGTTCTTGTCGTAGATGTATTCCTCGTTCAGCGCCCAGCCGATGCCTTGCGCCGCACCGCCCTGGATCTGGCCTTCGACATAGGCGGGGTGGATGGCCCGGCCGACATCCTGGAAGGCGGTGTATCGCACGACCCGCGCGATCCCGAGCTCCCGGTCGACCTCCACATCGCAGATATGAGTGCCGAAGCCGCCTTCGGCGCCGACGGCGTTAAGCTGCTTGCCGGCTCCGATCGGGCCGCCGGTCGAGTTCGCCTTGGCGGCGATCTCCGCGAGCGTCAGAGGCTCGAAATTGCCGGCGTTCTCGCCGGCCGGGCGCGCCTCGCCGTTCTCCCAGATCACGGCTTCGGGGTCGATGCCCCAGATCTTGGCGGCTCGTGCCTTCAGCGTGTTGATGACTTCCCGCGTCGACTCGGTGACGGCCATGGCCGAGGCATAGGTAACGCGGCTGCCGCCGGTAAGATTGCTGAAGCCGATGACGCTGGTGTCGCCGATCAGCACCGACACCTTTCTATAGTCGATGCCGAGCAGCTCCGCCGTGATGTTGGCGGTGGATGCGCGCGAGCCGCCGATATCCGGATGGCCGGTGATCACCACCACCGAGCCGTCCTCGTTGATGTTCACCTGCGCGCTCGACTCGCCGCCGGCGTTGAACCAGTAGCCGCTCGCGACGCCGCGCCCCTGGTTCGGACCGAGCGGTGCGCGATAGTGCGGATGCTCCATCGCCGCCCGAACCGTCTCCTCGTACCCGATGCGCGGAAAGACCGGCCCATAGGCCGCTTTCGTGCCTTCCTTCGCCGCATTCCGCAGCCGCAGCTCGAGCGGGTCGATTCCGAGCGCCTCGGCCACTTCGTCCATGACGCATTCGACGGCGTAGGCGCCGATCGGTGAGCCCGGAGCACGGTACGCCGCGACCTTCGAACGGTTGCAGACCACGTCGAACCCGAGGGTGTGCACGTTCGGAATGTCGTAGGGCGCGAAGCCGCATCCCACGGGGCCGCGGATCGGCGCACCGGGCAAGGCGCCGGCCTGCAGCCACCACGTCCCCTCGGCCGCGACGATCTTCCCATCCTTGGTTGCGCCGATCTTGACCTTGCTGACCGAGCCCGAGGTCGGGCCGGTGGCGCGGAAAACCTCCTCGCGCGTCATCTGCATCTTTACCGGGCGGCCCGACTTCATAGCCAGGACCAGGGCGACCGGCTCGAGATAGACGATGGTCTTGCCGCCGAACCCGCCGCCGATCTCCGCGGGGATCGCGCGGATATCGTTCTGCGGGAGGCCGGTCATGTGCGCGCACATTCCCCGCACCATGAATTGGCCCTGGCTCGAGCTCCATACCGTGGCCTTCCCGTCGGAGACGCTGACGAGGCAGGCATGCGGTTCGATGTAGCCCTGATGGACCGGCTCGGTCCTGAAGCTGCGCTCGATGACCACGTCGGCCTGGGCGAAGCCGGCTTCCACGTCGCCGAGAGTGTGCTCGAGCTTGCCGGCGATGTTGGAGGGCTTGCCCTCGAAGCGGATGTGATCGTGCAGGATCGGCGCGTCCGGCTTCATCGCCTCTTCGACGTCGATGACCCAGGGAAGCACCTCGTAATCGACTTCGATCAGCTCCAGTGCCTGCTCGGCGATCTTTTCGGTGGTCGCGGCTACGGCAGCCACCGGATGCCCCGCGAACAGCACCTTGTCGCGCGCCATGATGTTGCGCGACATCCAGCGCATGTCCTGGATGCCGATCGGCACCGGCGTGTCGACCGGGAACTCGACGAAATCGGCGGAGGTCATGACCGCCTTTACGCCGGGAAGCGCCTCGGCCTTGGAGGTGTCGATCGACCGGATGCGGGCGTGCGGGTGGGGGCTGCGCAGGATCTTCCCCCAGATCATGCCTGGCATGGTCGCATCGGCGGCATAGGCCGCGCGCCCGGTGACTTTATCCGCCCCATCGGGCCGGATGGTGTTCTTCCCGATCCACTTCACGTTGCTCTCGCTGGTCATCGCGACGCTCCCCTCATCTCGGCGGCGGTCTCCAGCACCGCGTGGACGATCTTGTCGTAGCCCGTGCACCGGCAGAGATTGCCGGCCAGCCAGTAACGGACCTCTGTCTCGGTCGGCTCGAGGTTGCGGTCCAGCAATGCCTTGCTGGCGACCAGAAAGCCCGGCGTGCAGATGCCGCACTGCAGCGCGGCCATCTCGAGGAACTTCTGCTGCAGCGGATGGAGCTTGCCCCCTTGGGAAAGGCCCTCGATGGTTCCGATTTCGCGCCCCTCGGCTTCGGCGGCGAGCATGAGACACGAGCATGTCAGCCGTCCGTCGACGGTGACGCTGCAGGCACCGCAGTCGCCCGTGGCGCAGCCCTCCTTGCTGCCGGTCAGGCCGAGCGGGCCGCGCAACGCATCGAGCAGCGTGTCGGTGGCGTCGCAGAGGAACTCGGTCGGCTCCCCGTTGATGGTCGTGGAAACGTGCATTTTCGCCATGGTGTTCAGGCCCTCCCGGCACGATCGGCGGCGATGGCAGCGGCGCGTTTCAGCAATACGCCGGCCACTTTGGTTCGGTAGGCGATGGTGCCGCGCTTGTCGTCGATGGGACGGCAAGCGGCGCGGCATGCTTCGGCGGCTGCTTCGAGGGCATCGTCCTCGAGTTTGGAGCCGATCAACGCGTCTGCCGCATCCTTCACCAGCAGCACCGTCGGCGCGACTGCGCCGAGCCCGACCCGGGCCGCCGTGCACTTCCCGTTCTCGAGCGTGAGGCTGACCCCGCAACCGACCACGGCGATGTCCATTTCGGTGCGCGGGATCATGCGAAGATAAGCGTCGCTCGAGTGGGGCGGCCTGGGCGGCAGAGTGAAGCTTACCAGGATCTCGCCCGGCGCCAGGTTGGTGCGGCCGGGTCCCGCCGGAACTTCCTCCACCGGAACGGTCCGCCGGCCGTTCGGGCCATGGATGGTCGCGACGGCACCGGCGGCGACGAGAGCGGGCACGCTGTCGGCTGCCGGCGATGCGTTGCAGAGATTGCCGCCGGCAGAGGCGCGACCCTGTACCTGGGTGGAGCCGATCAGGTTGATCGCCTCGACGACGCC
>Ga0079224_100007958_pt1 | contig 14296 bp, 16 predicted proteins | sample Stecom2015_FD_80414 | JGI IMG/M metagenome (GOLD analysis project Ga0079224, IMG submission 80414) | Agricultural soil microbial communities from Utah to study Nitrogen management - Steer compost 2015 | ecosystem: Environmental > Terrestrial > Soil > Agricultural land | place: USA: Utah...
AATCGAGGACTCGCACTTAAACCTTGTAGTATCCGGCGCGCAGACGCCTTCCGCTCGCGGATGCATGGGTACCAAACTCCTTCCAATGTATAAGTGACATAGGGTGCCTAAAACGCATAGTCTGTCCGCAAATTTTTTTCATGTTTTTTCAAGATTTTTTTGGCACTTTCTTGAGAGAAAGTGTTGCTATTCTTGGTGTGATTCTGCAACTTTGAAGTGACCAAAATGGTCATGTCTGAATAGGTCAACTATTAAGTTTGCTAACTCCTTCATTTTGAATGGGTAACAAATCAGGTACGCATGAAATCGCTTGGAGAAACCATCCGCAGCCTTCGCGAGACGCGCGGGCTGCTCATTCGCGAGGTTGCCGCAGGGCTTGGAATCGATCCTTCCCTGCTCAGTCGGATTGAGCGAGGCGTTAAGCGACCGACGCGAGCACAGGTTGTGATGCTCGCAAAAATCCTCGGCGTGGATGAGCATGAACTTCTGGTGGCATATCTGAGCGACAAGGTGGTGTATGAATTGGAGGGTGAGGAGCTGGCGCTGAAGGCCATGCGTGTAGCTGAAAAGCGACTGACCTATTCGAGGGCACGCTCGCGAAAGTCAGGCAAAGGCAAATAGCATTTTTCTCTGGCGGTCGCGGGTCTGAATAGAAACAGTAACCTAAAAAAGATACCTCTTATGAAACAGACCAACGACCACGAAACAGAGGCCGACGAAGGTACGGCCCTGCAAGACACGCCACGGTTGCCTGCTGCCGTAGAGCAGGAAGTAGTCCGGTTCATGGAGTTTCACCCTGTCGACCGGTTGCAGAAGAATCTACGCAGGATGCTTTTCGATTTCCTGATGTATCAGGGTTCCCTGGAGGCTGTCTATCTCCGCGACCTCGTGGAAGATTTGGATGGCCTGTTCGATCTCCTGGACGTGATGGAGTCGGTGGGCAAAGCAGGCACTGTGGTAACGTGAATGCGTCTCGGCGACGCCGGACAAGGGTACATCGGGCGGATGTCCCGGTTGATTTCTGATCCGACGTCTTTTCAGTATATTGGGTGGCACCCCATCATCCGTGCGGGGTAGCCGCCCGTATGACAATCCCCGTCCTCGATAGCCTGCGCCTGAAAGACTTTGAGCTACAGATATGGTGCGTGACGATGGTGATCGCCGCGGCCAGGACGCTCAAAGCGGTAATACAGGACCTGACCGGACCGATCTATGTTCCCATACTGATCATAGACCTGCTCATCCTGTGCACCTTCTGCGTACTCGGCGCGCTCATCTATTTCAATAAGATCAACCGGATGCCATTGGCGGCAGGTCCGGTATTACTCGGACTGCTCACCTTCAGTTACGTGCAGTTCGATGGCATATTCGGTACGACCGAATACAATCTTATGGGACTCGGGGTGCTCTTCGTGCTTGTGTACGATCACCAAACACTTCGGTGGCTCATGGTATTGTACCTGCTTGCCATCCTGGGCGCGAACTACTATGTCCGTACCGATGGCTCCCTTGGAGTTGCACCCGAAGGCGCTGCATCTGTATCGCTTGACAATTTCTTCACGACGCTGATTGCCATTCTGATTCTCATTCTCTACTTCAAAGACGCACTTGTCAGGGAATCTGGCAGGATTCTCCAATTGCGCAAGGAACTGGGAAAAAAGGTCGATATCATAACGTTGCAGCACCAGGAGCTAGAGCGAAGGAAACGTCAGCTTCATGAAGCTAACGCTAACCTTCAGGCCCAGATCCATGAACATACACAGCAGATCGTTCGCCAGAACAAGGCGATTGAAGACTATATGCGATTGTCATCCGAATCGCTCGGTGAGCCGCTGCGCAGTATCATGGCTGAGACAGGTAGCTTGAGGGATGACAGCTTCCTCGAGCGACAGCTTAAGCAGGAAGTCTCCGAACTCCATGTAATTGTTCGTAACCTTAGAGAAGATATTAAGCGTCATGGAGACTTCAAATAATGTCCAGCTGGTAAGGGAGAAGCTGCAAATGCAGCTCTTTCTGTACGCGATGTACGTTGCCATCGCTTTCAGAATAATCCAGACGGCTCATCACATCCTGATCGAATCTCCTCTTGGCGTCATCGCGGCCGGCCTCGTCAACCTGATCTTGCTTTGGATTTTCCTGCGTTTGTATCCCAAGGCATATAGTCTGATGCTCCTGGCCTTTTTCTGCATCCCCTTGATCAGTACATTCTTTTTCTGGAACGAGACCGGCGGGTGGGACGGATCGAGGCCATATACGCTTATTGTCCTGATTGTTGGGATCGTGCTTACCTCAAATGGCATCACGCAGGTGGCCCTGCTATTGGCCTACGGGATTGTGTTAGCGATCCTGAGTGTTGTGGAACTTCCGACGTGGACAGGCACGCGCAATCCGAACTATTCGACCCCCACGGTGGAATTCGATTTTCTCCTGAACTCCCTCATGTTGATTCTGATCGTCATTCACCTGAAGACACGCTTCTTTAACTACCGGCAGTCGATCAGTCGCACCAACGAAGAACTGGTCCGGGTCACGCAAACACTCGATTCACAGACGGAACAACTCAAGAAACAGCAAGTCGAACTTGACTCTCTTAAGAACAACCTGGAAAGCATGGTTGCAGAACGAATCCGCGAGGTGCGCGCCAAGTCAGCCATGCTGAGAGAGTACGCCTTTGTGAATGCACACCATGTTCGTGCTCCTCTGGCGCGTGTACTGGGACTGATCTATCTGATCGAATTGGAAAACGGCTATGCAGGCCAACGTGAACAATTAGACCGCATAAAGTCAGAAGCGCGGAGGATGGATGCCATTATCCAGCAAATCAACGAAATTACAGGTTGACGCTATCCGGCTGTCTGTGCGTATTCGATGAGGACTACGCCCAGGTTGTAGGTGAAATGGCCAATGATACCGTACCACAGCGTGTTGTACTTCGCGCGAAGGAAACCAAAAGCCAGTCCCAGTGGTACGAGCCAGAGCATGCTGATGATGGCAAGGTGAATGATGCCGAAGATGAATGCCGTAATGTAGACAGTGCTTGTGGGCGTTGTTATCTGTTGAATGTTGTTGAAGAGAAATCCCCGGAACGCCACTTCTTCAAAAATTGCGGGTTGAACGCAAGTGAAGAGGATCGCATAAAGCAACGGAGAGGAGGTATCCTCAAACAGCAACGTTTCTACGAAGGTTGTCTCGTATAGCGACACGTTGATAAAGTCGGCCACTACGGAGACCACAAGACAACTCACTAGTGCGATAACTATGGTAAGCAATACGACCGATATGCGAATGCCCTTCAAGTCAAATAAGGATACAAGGTCCTTGCCAGCCATGATCCAAAACGCCACGACGATCAGGGTTGTAGCGATGCTAACGATAGCAAAACTTTCGAAGCTGGCGTCAAAAACGTCCGTTAACTTGTAAACCCCAAGTATCGACAGTGTAACGAAGTAGAAAATCAGGGAAGGCGTCAGAACCGAGAATGCATCCCTGGATGCCCTCGCGGTTTCACGAAGGAGCGATGTGCCGCACGATCCGCAAAAGCGGTCGCCCGGCCGGACCTCGCCTCCGCAGCCGATACAATACGATATTCCGGTGGTGGTACTACTCTGCATCAACCGGCACAGCTTTCAGATTTTGCAATTCTTTGAGATATCCTTTTGCTTCGTGCGCAGAACGGATTCCTTTTATCAGCCAACCTATGATAACAATCTTGATAATGATGCCGTGAAACAGCGTCGCCGGATCTACCAGCGTATTAATCAATATCAGTGTCAGGTAAATAATGAAAGCGGTAAGAAGGGCACCAAAGGGATTTTGATTGCACCATGCGGCGAGAAGGAGGTATATGAAACACAGGACGACGCTGACAACCATAGATGGAAAGTCGTCCATCGTGAATCCAACGAACAGACCGAATGCGAAGAAGAGTCCAGCCAGGACTAAAATCACGATTCGTGCACTCTTGATTTTTTGGCGCGCATCGTCGAGGAAACGTCTACGACTGCTCACGGTTAGTCTAAAGCTCGCTTGCTCTGCTTCAGACCCGCGAATGGGGAAGCTGCATTGTGAGCAATACCTGTTTAAGGGTCCGTTAATGGCGTTACAGTGTTCGCACACTGCAAAAGCATCCTGGCTGACAGCATCCATAACTGATTAAAAAATGTGTTTATTTGTTCGGCCCGGGTCCGCACAATTATGGGCCGTGATATGTCCCCACTATCGCTGTAAGCCTTTTATACGGTGCATTATTCTTGTGGTAACCTAAAATGCTGTTCCCGAATCGGGAAAAATAGGGTGTTTATGTCGATCTTGAAGAAAAAAACCAACATCTGTATGAAAACCCTCAGCGTACTCGTATTGTGTGGTGTTGCCCTTTTGGGCTGCCAGCCTTCCCGTGAGAAATCCACAGCAACCGATTCATTGGCTGTAACTGAGCCAGCGCCTGAGCGCAATCCCGCCGTTTTCCAGGAAAGATTTAGTCGCGGCATCGACTTCGCTGCAACTGGCAATGAACCTTTTTGGAGTGTGGATATTGATTTCGATGGGTCAATACACTTCAAGAACATGGAAGGTGCTGAGCTTATTGTACCGACTCCTCCCGGTGAGAAAGCCGCCGATGCTGATGTTACACGCTACACAGCCTCGGGTGATAACGGCTCTATAACTATAGAGTTGATCCGTCAGGAATGTACCGATACAATGTCAGGTTTTGTTTCTGAATTCGTCACAAAGGTGGAAGTAACACTACCCGGAGCTGAACCGATCACGTATGAGGGATGCGGTCAGTATCTTTTTGATCAGAGACTTCACGGGGATTGGCGACTTGTGCGCATTAATGAAACGCAGCTCGATTCCACACAGTTTGCGAAAGGTTTGCCACAGCTTTCGTTCGACCTCCCACAAAAGCGAGTTTATGGCCATACTGGATGCAACAGCATTAGTGGCTCAATTGAAGTGCAGGGCCAACGCATTGTCTTTGCCCCCATGATCGCGACGAAGATGGCATGTCCCGGAATGGAATTTGAGTATGACTACCTGCGATGGTTCCCGGGAACTATTCCGTATCAATTAAAGGACAATCAGCTCCACCTGATGGTAAGTACAGATTCTACGTTCGTGTATGAAAAGAAGAATTAAGGTGAAGGGTCTTGTATCGACGCTGTTCAGAACGCTGCCAGCGTTTGCCATTGTGTTGTCTGCTGCGTGCAGCGGTAGTCGCAACGAAGGTTCGGAAGCGATCGTTTCATGTTACTCGTACGCTACACCTGACGACAGCGTAATGCTGCGACTCAACCAGAAGGGCGACGAAGTGGAGGGTGAACTGACTTACTATTTAAAAGAGAAGGATGCGAATCGTGGTACACTCGTAGGCACCATGAAGGATGACACCTTGTTTGCCGAGTATACCTTTCAATCGGAGGGCGTTACCTCAATACGCGAGGTTGCCTTCATTCGTCGCGGCGACGCGCTCGTAGAAGCCTTGGGAGAAGTAGAGGAACGAGACGGCAAATTCGTTTTTGTCGACCGGTCGCTGATCACGCCGAATGAGAATGTGGTGTTGACGAGGATTGAGTGTGCTCCTTGAGGTAGAGCGGGGGATTAGCGATTGGCGATTAGCGATTAGCGATTGGCGATTTGGGCTCGACGAGATATTAGTTGGGAAGTTCGAAGTCGTCGGAGTAAAACACCAAGCCGTTGGAGCTGGAAAGTTCTACGAAATCCACTTTGCACAAGCCATTTGAAATGAATCCGAGGCCGGCCAGTTTTCCTGCCGGTCGATTGTAGCTGAGAGTGAACACTGCTTCTCCATCGTAATACACGGTCGCTACTCTTTCCTCACAGACCATTTCAATGTCCATCCAATTGCGGACATCAGTTCCAAGTGAGGAGAGGTCCGTAACCCTGCCGTCCTGAAAGTTTTCGCCGAACTGGGCGAGTGACTCGCCTGTGCATCCCTTAAGCGTGGCCTTCACGTACATGCCCCCATTCTCAGTGAAAACCTCGGGTACTACGAAGGGGCAGGGGGCGGTACCTAATGGCTCGACTTTAACACGAGCTCTGAACCGAAAGTTATCGGCGTCACCCCGCGCTTCACTCGATATGTAGAGATAATAGTAGTATCGTTCTATAGTGTTGGCAGCAGACAATTCACTTGGGGTCAATGACAATGTTCCATCGCCGGGCATGCCACGGGTTGTGATGTATTGAGGAATTGAATCAAAAAAATTGCGCTTCGAATAAAAGAACCAACCGTCAGTGGGAATGCTAACACCGGCCGTCATGATGATGGAGTCATTCGCGATGAGTTTGGCGGTGTGATAGCCGGGTTCGTAGTATGTGTCGGTCAGCGTGTACTGATTCTTGTGTACCCTAACCCTTCTGTTTCGATCCCACGACTGCTGGATGAAGAAACTGTCGGCGTTGACTTCATCGATGTTGTACGAGAACACCACTGTATTGGGAATGTCATTGCCGGTCGTCTTGCGAAATGAGAAAGACGCCTTGTCATAGCCGGGATCTGTGGGTCGAATCACCGAATACCCAATCAACAGCAGAAGGCACGCGGCGAAAAGGAGCGCAAGAGGTATGGCTCTGCGAAGGGGATAGGCCCTGATGGTCTCAACAGACGGCGTCCCGGGCTTGACGGCTTCAACCTTAGACTTGGCGCCCACCCTTTCACGTACAGCCATCTTGTAGTCCTGCCAGTTGTTGTAACCGAGATATTGAGAGATGGCGTTAAGCGTAGCGGTTTGCGGAAGTCGCGCAAAGCGACCTTGCATGAGTCTTTTCAGTGTTGCAACGCTGATTAAGATTGTTGTCTTTGCGGCTATTTCCGCACTGATGTGTTCAAAGTCGCGTTGCGTAATCTTATCCGGGTCTTCGTAACCATTCCTTTCAAAGATCTCCCGCAGGCACGTCGTTACAAAGTCGCGATCCGTCATTGCCGTAACTCTTGTCGGAAGTGGTCCGAAAAGTTACGAAATACTTTTACTCGTTTCTCAAATTTTCGACTGGGGTTGACGAATGGGTTGCATGCAATCTGAAGATAAGCGTGACGGAGGAGGTGTTTGAAAGTTGGCACAAATGACTTAGATTGAAGATTCAAGTATCCCCGTTGCAGTGAAAAAGTCCCTTTCATGGTCACTTGTATTCCTGCTTATCCTGAATGTCTTCGGGTATTATTTGTTTTTTGTTGCCCTCCAATACAGAAATGAAATTGCGATGACGCGTCAGCTTGACGCCGATTCATATAACGAGAACGAGGCGATAACGATCCGACTGCCATTAACGGTGCCGTATCTTGGCGATGAAAAGACGTTTCGGCGAGCAGAGGGAAAATTCTGGCATGAGGGACAATTCTATCGCATGGTCAAGCAAAAATATGCACGGGACACATTGACCGTGATATGCGTCCGTGATGAAGAGAAGGTTCGGATTCATGAGGCCATTTCCGAATTTGTAAAAACATTCACCGACACTCCGATTCAAAGTCAAGCTTCCTCCAAGTTTGTGCTATTCATGGTTAAGGATTATCTCCACACACCTTTTGCGCTAGGCACCAGCGCTGTTGGCTGGCAATTTGAGATCAATCTGTTTGAGCGCTGCCTGACCCTGTCCTCTACTTTCATTCCATCTATTAATCACCCACCTGAACGCGCGTGAGCCATCCGCGTTTTGCTGTGTGGTACACGGCGTGACGATAGGTCGCGATTACGGAGACAGCTGCTTTCAAGCGGACGCTGTCCTACGTGGCTTTCTTTATCATTTATCGAAACATGATTCCGCGTAGCGGATTCACTATTCAGGTTCAATTACTCTATCTCATGCCCTACATACCAGTTGAGGAGCATTTGCCGGGCATTACCGGCTTGCTCGAATACCGGACGGATACGGCCCAACCCATTCGTGAATTGACGCAACTGCTCCTGCGTGGTCCGTCGACACTTACGGAAGCAGAGCGTGAACTCATTGCGACCGTGGTTTCTCACGGTAATGAATGTCGCTTCTGCACAACAGCCCACGCCGGGACTGCTGATTTGCTGTTGGGAGAGTCCGATACCACGAAGTGCGTGCGTGAAAACATTGAGACAGCGCCAGTCAGTGAAAAGATGAGAGCGTTGCTCATCATCGCCAAACAGGTTCAGGAAAGCGGGAAGAATGTAACTGAGGCGTCAATTCAGCGTGCGCGCGATGCCGGTGCTACGGACCTGGAGATACATGATTGTGTGCTCATTGCCGCGCTGTTCTGCTTATACAACCGCTATGTGGATGGGCTCGCGACACTCGAACCTGAAGATCCTTCCTATTACAAGTCTCTTGCCGAGCGGCTCGTCACTATAGGATACCGACGGCTGCCCGGTGGATATGATCACCTTAAGAAGAAAAAGTAAATACTCTATGAAACCAATCCTAACTGTAATATCCATACTCCTGCTTTTCACACAAATCGCCCTGGCCCAAACCCGCATTACAGGTTCGGTAACGGATGAAAGTGGCCAGCCCCTGGCCGGTGCCAACGTGTTGATTAAGGGAAAGGTCACGGGAACAGTGACCGGCGCTGACGGCGGTTTTCAACTAAACACTTCAGTAGCCCCACCATTTACCCTCATAATATCCATGGTAGGCTATGTAAGGCATGAGATTGAGGTTGCTGACGCGAGTGTACCTGTTAGCGTAAGCCTGGGAGAGTCAAACGACATCATGAACGAAGTCGTCATCACTGCCTCTCGTGTGGAGGAAAGCATACTGCGCTCTCCTGTGACTATTGAAAAAATGAGCATCACGGACATTCGTGAGACGCCGTCATTCTCATTCTACGAAGGCCTTCAAAACCTCAAAGGGGTTGAAATGGTTACCAGCGGGCTCACTTTCAAGCAAATCAACACGCGAGGTTTCAACCACACAGGCAATTCAAGGTTCTTGCAGCTGATAGACTTTGTAGACAATCAAACTCCTGGTCTTGGTTTTTCTGTTGGTAACATGCTCGGTGCACCAGACCTGGATATGGAAAGCGCCGAACTTATTCCCGGCGCTGCTTCCGCCCTTTATGGTCCCGTAGCATTCAACGGGGTACTCCATATGCGAACGAAAGATCCTTTTCAGTATCAGGGATTGAGCGCTCAGGCAAAGATCGGCTTTAACCATTTTAACGAGGAATACGCGGATCCCCACGCCATGTATGATTTTGCCATTCGCTATGCGAAGTCGTACAACGACCGTTTCGCATTCAAAGTCAACGCCTCATACTTCACCGGCCTTGATTTTTTTGCCACAAACTACACGGATGTGGATGCTGGTACTCCTGAGAACCAGCGCGGACCTAATAACACAGCTCGTGATGCGCTTAACATTTATGGTGATGAATCACCAAGAACGCTCACAGGTATAGGACGTGTGTCGCGTACCGGCTACGAAGAGAGACATGTGACCGACTACGACGTGTACAGCCTAAAGCTCAGCGGTGCGCTGCACTACCGTCTTAACGATAACATGGAACTGATTTATCAGTACAATTTAGGTAAGGGTACTGCAAACTATACCGGTAGCAACAGGTTTTCGATCAACAACTTTGTTTTGCAGCAACACCGTGTCGAACTCAGAGGTGCCGACTACTTTATTCGTGCGTATTCTACGTCGGAACAGTCCAACGATTCATACAACGCCAAAGGATTAGGCCAACTCATTACGAAAACTTGGGTACGCGATCTGAATGGCAATATTGTTCCTGAGAACCAGGCCGACGACACGTGGTACATGCGCTACGAGGAAGCATTCAATGGAAACATCGATGGCGTCACGCCGGGAAATCACACTGCTGCACGTGCATTTGCTGATCAGGGAAGGTACCTGCCCGGTACGCCTGAATTCGAGGCAGAAAAGAAACGCCTCATTGGCATTCAGGGTTTGAGCGGGGCAGGAATATTCAGCGAGAGCACGCTCTACCACGTGGAAGGCCAATACGACCTGTCCCGTTTCATCAACGTGCTCGACTTGCAGGTAGGTGGCAATTTCAGACGCTATGACATGTTTACAAACGGGACGTTGTTTGACGATAAGGATGGACCAATTCCCATCAACGAAGGTGGGGCTTACGTTCAGGCCTCCAAATCACTCATCAACGATAATCTGAAGGTCACTGCTTCAATTCGCTACGACAAGAATCAAAATTTTGAAGGACGCTACACACCCAGGGCGTCGGCGGTTTACACGGTGGCAGGCAATCACAGTTTCCGTACCTCGTACCAAACGGGATTCAGGAATCCAACTCCAGGGGATCAGTATATCAAATTGAATGCAGGACCTATCACCATCCTGGGTGGTGTACCTGATAACAGTCGGGGAATGACTGTCTATGAGAATTCCTTTACCGTCGCATCGCTGGGACCTTTTTTCGGGGCCTTTGGTCAACTTGTTGAACAGGGGGCAACGCCGGAAGAGGCGGTTATGCAGGCAAAAGATCTGCTCGTTAAATCAGACGTCGAGTACATCAAGCCGGAGCGTGTCAAAGTGTTTGAGATTGGATATAAGGGATTGTTCGACAACCGCTTTGTGGTGGACCTCAACTACTATCGCAGCAGTTATAACGATTTCCTGCTGAATCAGGTAGTAATGGAACCGGAAAGCCCGGTGCTTGCACCCGATGGTTCTATAAATCCCGCCGCGGCATTTGATGTTCTGGCGGGCAATAGTCACCTCTATCAATTGTATACGAATGCCAGTGATCGTGTGGAGGCATACGGCGCTACACTTGGACTCATGTATGCTTCCGATCGCGGATACACCGTGGGAGCCAATGTTACCTGGGCGGAGTTTGATTTGAAGGGCGCCGACCCCAATGACATTCCGGCTTTCAACAACCCGAAGTATCGTACGTCGGTAACCTTCGGAAACAGTAAGGTAACGGACAGGGTTGGATTCAACATTGCATGGCGCTGGCAAGACACCTACGAATGGGTGGGTACCTTTAACCAACTCAGGCCAGGCACTATCAATGCTTTCTCTGTAGTGGATGCCCAGGTTAGTTACAAGGTGCTACCAATAAAGTCAATCGTGAAGATTGGCGGTAACAACATCTTCAACAAGCAAGTGTACGAAGCATTTGGTTCGCCATCGATCGGTGCCATTTACTATGTAGGAATCACCTTCGACGAATTCTTAAGATAATGAACAGGGAAATCGGACAGCCATTGCAATCCACCGCGAACACAGGACAAATTACCACGCGTCTGTGGTTTGCCTTTGCGGTCTGTTTTCTGGGCAATGTGTTCAGCGGGCTTATGTCAATGCTGATGCCGGTGTATCTTCCTGTTGTTGTTCAGGATTTGTCGGGAACCGTGAACCCGGACGACATGAATTACATCAGCGCGTACATTAACGCGATTTACCTTGCGGGCTGGACCATCGGCGGATTCACGTGGGGATTAATCAGCGACCGGATTGGGCGAGTGCGTTCAATTAACTCAGCGCTCGCTCTCTTCGGCGTGCTGACGCTGCTGATCCGCTATGCACCCTCATGGGAGTTTGTAGTCGCGCTTCGGTTCCTTTCGGGATTTGTTGTGGGTGGTGTACTTGTCATTACGCCGACCTTCTTGTCGGAGATCTGGCCGACTAAAACACGTTCAGTGATCCTGGGTATAGACTCAATTGGATTTCCTGTAGGTATATTCCTTTCGGGTGCAGTCAACTATCTGGTGAGTGATTGGCGATCTGGTTTTCTTGCAGGTCTCCTGCCATTGGCTTTGGCGCTTTTTGGCCTTCTGGTCCTTGAGGAATCGGAGGGATGGTCAGCTGCAAGAAAGAAATCTTCTCACACAGCGAAGTTTAGTCAGGACGATCGGAAAAATTTATTGCGGGGCGCGATCATATTCGGTTCGATGCTGATTGGATTATGGGGCATGTTTTCGTGGATTCCGACCTGGGTACAGAGCCTCGTGAGTGCCGAAGGGCAATCTGAACGGGGTCTGTCAATGATGCTTTTAGGTGCTGGAGGTCTCGCTGGAGGCTTTGTTTCGGGCTGGCTTTCGAACGCGCTCGGTGTTCGCCGTGCAATGCTCACATGCTTTAGCGGTTGCCTCGCCATGTCGGTCCTGTTATTCGGCATGAATGCGGCGTTCTCGTCAATAATATATGTAGAACTCGCTGTCCTCTCAGTATTCTTTGGGATCAGCCAGGGATTGTTGTCCATATACATACCTCAACTATTCCCTTTTCACATCAGGGGCACAGCCACCGGATTTTGCTTTAACGTGGGAAGAATCGTTACGACGGCGTCCGTATTCTTCGTCGGCATTGTCGTGACATCCCTTGGAGGCTATGGAAATACACTGCTTGCTTTCGCAGGTATTTTCGTTGCAGGAATCATAACGGTTTACTTTACACAGGATCAAAGACAAATTCAATTTACGGAAGATGGCGCACATCAAAGTACCTGAGGGTGTTCCGGGAATCCGGAGTCTGGCTATGTTCAGACCCGACTCAGGAAAGCATTTGTATGACCTTGTACAAATATTGCTACGAGGTCAGTCCCCTCTCTCTCCGGCCGAACGTGAACTGATTGCATCGCATGTCTCAGCTGGTAACGGCTGCAGGTTTTGCATGAGCAGTCACGCGGCCGCTGCGAGGGAACTTTACGGAGAGAAATCCCAGATCGTGGATTGTGTCATTCGCGGGGAAGACACGCCATTGCTGAGTGAAAAAATGAAAGCGCTTCTTGTCATAGCAGGCAAGGTGCGTGAAAATGGAAAGAAAGTTAAGCCGGAAGACATAGAGGCAGCGCGGAATGCCGGTGCGGGCGATCGCGACATTCATGATACGGTTCTCATCGCGGCGACGTTTTCTATGTTCAACCGGTATGTCGATGGCCTCGCCACACTGACCCCTGATGATGACACAGCCTATGCTGAAATGGGAAAGCGTATCGCCACCAAAGGTTATGTGCCACCTCAAGCGCAAGGCACCTGAGCAATTGACTTAATTTATGCTAACCCTTCAATACCCGTTGTATGGCCTACATTGATTTGCCGGAAGGTTTACCCGGAATAAGAGGACCTATGGCATTCAGACCGCAAACAGCAAAACCGCTGAATCTGCTGGCGGAAGTTCTGCTACGCGATGACAACGCCCTTACCCGCGGCGAGCGGGAACTGATTGGGACTTATGTCTCGTATCTTAACGATTGCTTCTTTTGTCAGAATGCCCACAGCGGATTGACCCAACATTACCTACAGTGCGATACCGATTCCATTGATGCGATTGTCCACGATCCGGAAAGTTCTGACCTTTCACCAAAGATGAAGGCGCTGCTCGCAATTGCAGCCGCTGTCCAGAAGGGGGGAAAACATGTCAGAGCAGACCACGTTGAACGAGCGAGGAAAGAGGGTGCGACTGATGTTGAAATACACGACACGGTCTTGATTGCCGCTGCTTTTTGCATGTTCAATCGGTATGTCGACGGCCTCGGTACGTGGGCGCCGTCTGATCGAATGTTCTATGTAAAGCGCGCACCCGCGCGTGCGATAGAAGGCTATGCCAATTATGATCCTAATCACTAACGGTGCAATACCATGAAACGACTGTTCTACATCGGCTTGATTTTGCTTGCTGTCTTTGAGTTTCTTAAAGTGTATTTCATAATGCCCTTCCCAGGCAGTCAGCGAGCCGAAACTATCGATCTCGCATACTTTCTCCACAACAACCGATGGTACCTCCGCATATTGTTCGGGTTAATGATTTTTGGGGGCGCAGCAAGTGCCTTCTCAGGACGTCGAAAGTGGATTCCGGCTGTGTTGGTGTTGTTAGTGGGCTGGGTTGTGTATTACTTCAGTATGAAGATGATGGCTGACCGCATATTCCTGGAGCCCGAGAAGCTAACCTTTGAAGGCAGAGACACGAACGCGCTCGGCGATAGCACCGTAGTACTGGCTGTTGAATACATGGGCGAGGCGAAAGCCTACCCGCTGCGTTACATTGTTTATCACCACCAGGTTCGCGACACGGTGGGAGGAAAGCCGGTAATGGTTACTTATTGTAGGGTATGCCGGACAGGTCGCGTATTTGAGCCGGTCGTGGAGGGGAAGCCCGAACGCTGCCGCCTTGTGGGGCTGGACCACTTCAACGCCATGTTCGAAGACGAGACAACGAAAAGCTGGTGGCGACAAGTCAACGGTGAAGCGGTTACAGGACCACTTCTTGGCCAGAGACTTCCGGAGATGCTGTCAACTCAGCTCACCCTGGGTATGTTCTTCAATACCTATCCGTTCGGAAAAGTGATGCAGGCCGATGCGGCATCGGCCGATAG
>Ga0079224_100007960_pt1 | contig 14295 bp, 12 predicted proteins | sample Stecom2015_FD_80414 | JGI IMG/M metagenome (GOLD analysis project Ga0079224, IMG submission 80414) | Agricultural soil microbial communities from Utah to study Nitrogen management - Steer compost 2015 | ecosystem: Environmental > Terrestrial > Soil > Agricultural land | place: USA: Utah...
GCGCAGGCCAATCTCGCGCGTCCGCTCCTGAACGGCCACGAGCATGATGTTCATCACGCCGAGCCCGCCAAGAGCGAGCGTGACGAATCCGACGAGCGAGAAGAAATCGCGCATCGCCTGGATCATGCGCGCGAACATCAGCGACGAGAGGGCCGTGTCCCACATGCCGATCGCATTGCGATCGGCCGGATCGAAGCGATGGCGCGGCGCGAGGACCCGCCGAATCTCGCGCTCGAGCGGCCAGTCGATGTCTTCGATGCGGCCGGGTCGATTGTCGAGGACCGCCGGCATCTGCTGCACCACCCACTCACGGGGCGTGACGATGATCTGTGACAGCGTGCCGGGGGGCACGTCGGGCCGCGGCAGGTCCCGGGCCATCGTGCGGAACGGGACGAACACCTTGTTGTTGTCGGGCCCGCTGTAGTTGCTGTCCTGATCCTTGAAGACGAGGCGGCCGATGACAGTGAACGGCAGGCCGTTCAGGTTTATCGTCTCGCCGACACTCTCCCGTTCGCCGAAAAGCTGCGTCGATGCGTCGGCGCCGATGATGGCCACCCGGTACCGCTGCTCGTCGTCCATGCGGCGGAAGTGCCGGCCGGCGGCCAGGTCGAGGGTCCGGATCTCCTGGTACTGGGGCTCGATGCCGTGCACCATGAGCGAGGCAGCATTGTGCGCGCTTTCGACCGTGACGCCGCCACGCTGGATCTCGGCGCTGGCGACCTCGATGTATGCCGACCCCTGTTCGAGGGCCCGCACGTCGTCGACGGTGAACCGGATCGCGCGGCCCGCGCGTTCGCCGCCGGCCTGCAGCGACGTCCGCCCCGGCCAGACGATGCCGATGTTCTTGCCGAGCGTCTCGAGCACGGCCTGGTTGCCCTGCTGAAAACCTTCGCCGGTCGCCGAGAGCACGACGACCGAAACGATGCCCCACAGGATTCCGAACATCGTCAGGATGCTGCGCAGCCGGTTGGCGCGAAGGTTGTCGACGACCTGAATGAGGATGTCACGCACGATCCGTTACCGCGGCAAAACGAGGCGATCGCCCTCGTTCAGGCCCTCGAGGACCTGCGTGCGCGAACCGTTGCCCACGCCGGTGGCGATGGCCACGCGGCGGCGGCCGTCTTCGACAGACGGGTCGTAGACATCGACGAACGGCTGGCGAGCCTCGTCATAGGCGATGGCCGCTTCGGGGATGAGCAGCGAATCAGGCAGCGTCTCGAGGACGATCTCGGCGTTGGCCGTCATGTTCGCCTTGAGCACCTGGTCGGCGTTGTCGATCGACACTTCGACGTCGAACGTCGTGACGTTGTCGGCTTCGACCCCGATTGGCGAGATGCGGGTCACACTGCCGTCGAACGTCCGGTCGGGAAACGACTCGGTGCGGATGCGCGCCTGCTGGCCGACACGCACGCGCCCGATGTCGGATTCGTCGACACGGCCCTTGACGTAGACGCGCTCGATGTCGCCGAGCGTCATCACGAGCGTGGCATTGGCGCCCATGTTGAGAATCGACGAGACGGGGCTCCCCACTTCGACGTCCCGCGTCAGGACCGTGCCGCTGATCGGTGCGCGAATCGTGGCGTTGGCCAGTTCCTCGGCGGCCCTGTCGACGGCCGCGCGGGCCTGAGCCACGTTGGCCTCGGCCTCGAGCACCCGCGCCCGCGCGATCGCCAGCTGGCCAACCGCCGCCCGGCGGCGGTTTTCGGCCTCTTCCCAGCCGGTCCGGGCCTCGTCGAGCGCCAGCGCCGAAATCAGCCGCTGCTCGGAGAGTTGCAGCGCCCGGTCGTAGTTGCGCCGGGCCAGGTCGGCCTCGGGCGACTCGGCCTCGATCTCGCTCTTGGTCACCTGGGCCTCGGCCGCCTCGCGGGCCGCTTCGGCGCCCTGCAGACTCGCGCGCGCTTCGCGTAGGCGCGCGTTGAGGTTCTCGCGATCGAGTTCGGCCAGTACCTGACCGGCTTCAACCAGGTCGTCAACGTCGACGAACAGCTGTTCGATGATCCCGTTGGCCTTCGACTTGATTTCGACCTTCGTGATGGGTTCGATGCGGCCGGTGGCCACCACCGAGACGACCATGGGCCCGCGCTCGACGGTCACGAGGCTCGACTCGTCTGGCGCACCGGCGGCCCGACCGGGTCCGACCAACAGCCAGAGGCTGAGGCCGGCGGCGATCAGGATGGGGATGAAGACAGTGGGACGCCGTAGGAGACGCATGGGCGGAGAACCCTCGAGGGGCGCGGAAGTTTCACCGGCCACCGGGCGCTGACGCTCTATGCTATCGTGGCGGCGAACCGCCAGACGAGGTCGCGCCCATGCGTTGGACACCACGGGGACGAAGCCGGAATCTCGAAGATCGCCGCGGCCGCAGCGCCCTCAGACGCACGGCCCCATTCGGCATCGGCGGCGTGCTCCTCCTGCTGGTCCTCACGCTGCTCACCGGTCAGGACTTCCTCTCGCTGATCGGTACGGGCGGGGGCGGTGTGGCGGTCGATCCGGGTCCGTCCGAACCGTACGCCGAGTCGCCGGAAGAGGCACGGCTGGCCGACTTCGTCTCGTTCGTCCTCGACGACGCGCAGGACACGTGGGCACAGCTGCTGCCGGGCTACCAGCCCGCCAACCTCGTGCTCTTCACCGATGCCGTGGAATCGGCGTGTGGCTTCGCGCAGTCGGCCACTGGCCCCTTCTACTGCCCGGGCGATCAGCGGGTCTACATCGATCTGGGCTTCTACCGTGAGCTGCAGGATCGCTTCGGCGCGCCTGGCGACTTCGCGCAGGCTTACGTGCTCGCCCACGAGATCGGCCACCACGTGCAGGCGTTGACGGGTATCGAAGGCCAGGTGCGCCAGGCGCAGCGCCGCAATCCGTCACAGGCCAACGCGCTGTCGGTGGCGATGGAGTTGCAGGCCGACTGCTACGCCGGTGTCTGGGGTCATGCCGCTGCCTCGCGCGGCCTGCTCGAAACCGACGATGTCGACGAGGGCCTGAACGCCGCCGCGGCCATCGGCGACGACCGCCTCCAGCGGATGGGCGGCGGGCGCGTCTCTCCCGAGAACTTCACGCACGGCTCGTCGGCCCAGCGGGTCGAGTGGTTCCGCCGCGGCCTGGAATCGGGCCGCATCGAATCCTGCGACGCCTTCAGCTAGGTCCGTTCGTCGGCCGCCGCCGCTGACCGGCCGGCTCGATGTGCACCAGCACGTCGGCGACCCAGGGCAGCGTGTCGCGCACGCGTGCCTGGACCTCGTGCCCAATCCGGTGTGATTCGCGGACGCTCATCTCGGGATCGACCTCGAGGTGCAGATCGACGTGGTACTGCAATCCCGTCTTGCGCGCGAACTTCTTCTCGACGGCCATCACGCCGGGCACGGCAAGCGCGACCCGGTGCGCCTCTTCGATCATCGCCTTGCTCGGCATCGTATCGGCGAGATCGAGCGTGGCAGCGCGGGCCAGCCGAACACCCGTCCCTCCGACGATGACGCCCACGACGATGCTGCCGCAGGAGTCTGCCGTCTGGAACGCCGCGGGGTCGAAGCGCGAGAGCAGAACGGCGCCGAGCGCAGCCGCACCTGAGACGATGTCGACTGCGTCGTTCCACCCGTCCGATCGCAGGGCCAGGCTGCCGATGCGGCGCGCCGCCGCGAACTTCGCCACGCAGGTGACCGCACGAACAGCCATCGCCACCGCAAGCGACACGACGGCCGGCATACCCGGCACGACGGCGTGCTCGCCAAGTGTCGAGAACCCGCGAAACACGATGCCGGCCCCGCCGGCCATCAGGACGAAGGCGACGAAGAGACCCGCGACCGTCTCGATGCGCCCGTGGCCGTACGGATGATTGGCGTCGGGCGGGCGGGAGGCCACCCACAGGCCGACGAGCACCACCGACGAGGCCAGCACGTCGCCGGCGAATTCGATCCCGATCGCGACAACAGATAGTGACCCGGTCTGCCTGCCGACGATGAGGTTGACGATCGCCAGCACGAGGCTGACGAGAACGCCGGCAAGGGCGACGCGGCGCCCCTCACGCAGGCCGTCGGCAGGCGAAGGCGTGTCGACGGCGGGAGCGCCCGGTACGGCCTGCATCGATCAGCTGCAGGTCACGCCCGTGCCGCCCATCCCGCAGTAGCCGTGCGGATTTTTCGCCAGGTACTGCTGGTGATAGGTCTCGGCATAGTAGAAAGGTGGCGCCGGACTGATTTCAGTCGTCACCGGACCAAACCCGTGGCCGGCCAGTGCCGCCGCATACCTGTCGCGCGCGGCCGTGGCAGCCTCGAGCTGCGCCTCCGACGTGGCGAAGATCGCCGACCGGTACTGCGTGCCGCGATCGTTGCCCTGACGCATGCCCTGAGTAGGATCGTGGTTCTCCCAGAACATCCGCAGAAGATCGTCATAGGTGGTGACCGACGGATCGAACACGACGAGAACGACCTCGGTGTGGCCAGTCATCCCCGAACAGACTTCTTCGTACGTGGGATTTGGTGTGAAGCCGCCGGCATAGCCGACGGCCGTCGTATGGACCCCGGGCACCTGCCAGAACCGGCGCTCGGGCCCCCAGAAGCACCCCATCCCGAAAATCGCCTGTTCGAGGTGCGACGGGAACGGCCCCGTCAGGGGCGTCCCGAGCACGAAGTGCGCAGACGGCACCTCGATCGGCGTGTCGCGTCCGGGCAGGGCGGTGTCAGGTGATGGCATCTCCAGCGTGCGCCGGAACAGCATCACTCATTCCTCCCCGGCAGGCTCGAACTCGAGCGAGGCCCCGTTGGTGCAGTAACGCAGCCCCGTCGGCTTCGGCCCGTCGGGAAAGACGTGACCGAGGTGGCCGCCGCAGCGCGCACAGTGCACCTCGGTGCGAATCATGCCGAGGGTATGGTCCTCACTCGTGCCCACAGCCCCCTCGGCCACCGGTGCATAGAAGCTGGGCCAGCCGGTTCCACTCTCGAACTTCGTGCCGGCGTCGAACAACACCTGACCGCAACCGGCGCAGAGATATTGTCCCGGGCGCTTCTCGTCGTTGAGCGGGCTGGTTCCCGGGTACTCGGTCCCGTGGCATCGCAGCACCTTGTACTGCTGCGGTGTCAACTGCTTCTGCCATTCCTCGTCGCTGGCCGGCAGGCCGGCAGGACGTTCGACCGAATCACTGGGCATGTGTATCCTCCCTTTTCCTATTCTGAAGCTTCCCGGTCGCGAGTGCACGTGAGGCCGCCTCGGCCCGCCGGCGCACGGGAGCACACCAGGTTGGTATGCTCGAAGCATGCCGAGGGTCGCAGGTGACACAGGTGCTGCTGAACCGGTCGGCGTCACCCACACCCGGGCCCGCGAACGCCGGGCGCGCCTCGATTCGCTCCTCTGCGACCTTCATCTGGTCATTCCCGCGGACCCGGCGGCGCCCATTGCCGGCAGTCTTTCGATTGCCTTCCAACTGCGACCGTCGTCGGCGCCACTCGTGGTGGACTTCGCCCCGGCCGCGACTCACCTTCGCCGAACGCGCGTCAACGGCCGGACCGCTGCACCCATCGTCGACAACGGCCACATCGTCATAGCCCGAGAGACCCTTACCAACGGCGCCAACCACCTCGCCTTCGATTTCATCGCGGGCGACACCTCGCTCACGCGCCGCGACGGGTTGGTGTATTCGCTGTTCGTCCCCGCGCGTGCGTCGCACGCGTTCCCGTGCTTCGACCAGCCCGACCTGAAGGCGCGCTGGCGACTCTCGCTCGAAATACCCTCCGACTGGCAGGCCGTATCCAACACCCATGTGACGAGCCGCTCGGTCACCAACGAGTGGCAGCATGTCGAGTTCGACAGGACCGAACCCCTGCCCACCTATCTCGTCGCGTTTGCGGCCGGCCGCTTCGATATCGCCAGCCCGGCGACCGACGGGAGGCCAATCCGCGTCTTTCACCTCGGGCCGGACGCCGACCGGGTCCGTCGCAACCAGTCGGAGGTAGTGGTCCGTCACCAGGACGCAGTGGCGTGGCTCGAGGCGTACACCGACATCCCCTATCCATTCGGCAAGATCGACATCGTCGCCATCCCGTCATTCCAGTTCACGGGCATGGAACATCCCGGCGCGATCTTCTACGACGCCGATGCCCTGCTGCTCGACGACTCGGCTACGCCTGAGGCGCACACGCGACGGGCCGACGTCATCGCGCACGAAACGGCGCACATGTGGTTCGGCAACCTCGTCACGATGCCGTGGTTCGACGACGTCTGGCTGAAGGAGGTGATGGCGAGCTTCATGGCGGCGCGCATCACCGGGTCGGCCGGCACCGCCGAGGACGACGTCCGCTTCTTCGTGCAGCACTACGGGCCGGCGCATCGCGCCGACAGGGCACGGGGTGCGCTCCCGGTTCGCCAGGCTCTCGACAACCTCGATGAGGCCGGGCTCGTGTACGGAGCCGGGCCCTACCACAAGGCGCCCATTGCCCTGCGACAGCTCGAGCACCTGATTGGCGAAGGACCACTTCGGGAAGCCCTCCGCAGCTGGCTGTCGCAGCATCGCTTCGGCAACGCCGGGTGGACCGAGTTGTCCACGGAGTTGATCGGTCGCACGGAGATCGACATCGCCACGTGGGGTCACTCGTGGATCGAATCAGCGGGCCGGCCCGTCCTGGCGGTGCGCCAGGTGACGACGGCGGAGGGACCGCAACTGGTGGTCACGCAGCGCGACGAGCGCGGGCGCGCCCTCTTCTGGCCACAGGACGTCGACGTCGTCTGCGGGTCGGGCAACCGCGTCGAGCACGTGACGGCGCGACTCACCGGCGGCCAGACCGTCGTTCCCACGAGCGATAGCGAGTGGGAGTGGGTGCTGCCGGCCGGTCGCTGCCAGGCATACGGCCGCGTCGCACTCGACGCGGCTTCGCTCGACCGCCTTCTCGAGACGACCGATGCCATCGCCGACGCGAGGATTCGGGCGGCGGCGTTCCAGGCGACGTGGGAGGCGATGCTCGAACGGCGCGTCGACTCCGCGCGCGTATTCGCCGCGCGGCTCGAGGCGCTGGCCGTGGAGCCGGACGTGAACGTTCAGCAGTTGCTCACCGGCCAGATCCGCCGGCTCCTCTGGCTGTGGATTCCCGACGAAGCACGAGTCGAGGCGGCCGGCGCGCTCGAGGCCATCGTACGTTCGAGACTCGAACACGCAGCATCGACACGTGAGAAGGCCGCGTGGTTTGCGCTGCTGCAGCAGGTCGCCCTCCGCCCCCCAACCGTCGAATGGCTTCGTGCGGTCTTCAACGGCGAGACGGCAGTCGACGGCCTGCTCCTTGACGACGGTGACGTGGTGCGGCTTGCGGCCGAACTTTCCCTGCGGCTCCCCCATCGCTGGGCGCCAATCCTCGACGCGGCTCGCGAGCGATGCGAAAGCCCACATCAGCGGGAGCGACTGCGCTTCATCGCGCCAGCCATCTCACCCGATCCCTCCACGCGCGAGGAGTTCTTCGAGGTGCTTCGCACGGCCGGAAGCGAACACCCGGAGGCCTGGATCGTCGAAGCGCTCGGCTGGCTCCATCACCCGCTCCGCGCCGCCTCGTCGATACCGCTGATCGCGCCGGCTCTTGCGCGGCTTCCCGAAATCCAGCACACCGGCAGCGTGTTTTTCCCACAGCGATGGGCAGCCGCCGTGCTCGCGTGGCACGGATCGCGCGACGCCGCGCGGGTGGTCGTGGACTTCGTCCGTTCGCTTCCGGCCAGTTACTCACCACGCCTGAGGGCGGTGATTCTCGGCGCCGCCGATGATCTGCTGCGCGCGGCCAGGGGCACCTGAGCGCCCGCGGGCCGTGGTACGCTGCCCGGTCATGAAACACAGCCGCGCGATCGTGGCCGTACTCGCTGCGCCGTTGCTCATTGGCGCGGCCTGTGTGCGCGAAGCTGGCCAGGCCGACGCCGGCATGCCGGACGACCCGGCGCCGGCGCGCTATTCGTTTTCAATCGTCAACACGTTCCCTCACGACCCCGGTGCATTCACGCAGGGATTGCTCTTCAGGGACGAGGTCCTCTACGAGAGTACCGGCCAGCACGGTGAGTCGAGCCTCCGCAAGGTGGACCTCGAGACGGGTGAGGTGTTGCAGCAGGTCGATGTCGACAGCGCCCACTTTGCCGAGGGCCTCACGGCGTGGCAGGACCGGCTGATTCAGCTCACCTGGCAGTCGAACGTCGGCTTCGTCTACGACTTGACCACCTTCAACCGCGTTGGCACCTTTTCATACAGCGGTGAAGGCTGGGGCCTCACGAGCGACGATAGGCGGCTGATCATGAGCGACGGCACCGCGACGCTTCGGTTTCTCGATCCCGAAGCGCTGACCGAAACCGGTCGCCTTACGGTCAGGGAGCGCGGCCTCTCGGTGAGCAACGTCAATGAACTGGAAATGGTTGGTGGCGAACTGTTCGCCAACATCTGGATGTCGGACGACGTGGCGGTGATCGACCCGAACACCGGCGCAGTGACGGCGCGCATCGACTTCAGCCCGCTTCGTCGTGAGCTCGGCAACGCCCGCGTCGACGTGCTCAACGGCATCGCATGGGACGCCGCCGGGCGGCGCCTCTTCGTGACGGGAAAGTACTGGCCGAAACTCTTCGAGGTCCGGATCAACCGCTGAGGACCACGGCCTCAGGAGCGTGGCGCGGAAGACTTCAGCGACGCGTTGTACTGCTCTGACTGGCCCGGCGGGATACTGAGCGACGTCCAGTCCCCGCCCCTGGCAGCCTTGGCCAGGTAGACGATCTGTCCGACGTGGTAGCTGACGTGGGCGAGCGATCGCAGCAGGGCGTCGGCCACTGTCAACGGCTGCGCTCGAATCGTGACGGTGCGAGTCAGGTCTGCCTCGGTCAGCGTCTCGAGCGTCGCGAGCAGCACGTCCCAGCCACGCGTCCAGTCCGCCAGGATGTCCTCACGCGTCTCGAGACGCGGTACGAACTCGTTGTCGCGTTGCCGCCACGGCTTCTCGCCGTCGCTCCCGAGGAAGTCGGTGAACCGCGACCGCAGGTTGCCGCCGACGTGCTGGCAGATCACAGCGACCGAGTTGCTGCCTTCCGCCGGCGCGCGCGTCAGTGCCTCGTCCGGAAGCTGCGCCATCGCCTCTTCGGCAAGCCTGCGGTAGCGCAGGAACTCGGAGCGCACGGCATCAATCATCACTGTTCCCCCGTCCCGACAACGGCTTCAATGGCTTCGATCGCCTTCGGGGCCTTCTCTGACATGACCTCGACACCACTATCGGTCATCAGGAGCGAATCTTCGATGCGGATGCCGATGCCGCCGTACCGCTCGACGGCCGGGCGGATGCGCTCGGCGATGGCCGCCCCGTCGGGCTCGCGCGCGAGCAGCTCCAGGCGGTCGGGGCGGATGTAGAGCCCCGGCTCGACCACGAAGGTCACGCCCGGAACGAGCGAGCCGACAGACTCGTGTACGTCGATGCCGATGCCGTGGACCGGGCCGTGCGGAAACCACAGGTCGATCTGCGAACTCGTGCCGGACACGGCGTCGGGATCGACAACGAGTCCCAGCTCCAGCAGGCCGCGGCCGAGCGTGGCGCGTACCGCGCGGTTGATGTCGGCGACGGTCCGGCCCGGACGAGCGGCCGCCGTACCTGCTTCGAGTGCCGCCAGGACGAGCTCGTAGATCTCGCGCTGCGGCTCGGTGAACCGCCCGTTGACGGGATATGTCCGCGTGATGTCGCCCGTCATGTGCTGAAACGTCGCGCCCGCATCGACGAGCAGCAGGTCGCCGTCCTGCATCTGCCGCGTGGATCGCTGGTAGTGCAGGATCGTCGCGTTCGGTCCGCTGCCGACGATCGATGGATAGCCCCACGACATCGCGCCGTTCTTCAGGAACCAGTACTCGATCGCCGCCTCGACCTCGTACTCCCACCCCCCCGGCCGTGCGGCCTTCATGCCTTCGATGTGCGCCTCGGCCGCAATCTCCACCGCGCGGCGCATCACGTCCTGCTCGTACGGCGACTTCACCCGCCGCAGCATTGTCAGCACCGGCCGGGCATCGGCCACCGTGGTCTGCGGGCGCTCAGCCGCCAGGGCTTCGGCCCATTGCTGGCGCGCCGGCGACTCCGGTTCGGCCGCGCGCGGACTGAGCACCCGAAGCCGCACGGGTGTATCCGGCGGTGGCGCCGCGAGACGGCCGGCCTCGGCCGCGCTTCCCGGCTCGCCGTCCACCGTGCCGAGCCAGCCGTCGAAGAACGCCTCGAAGGCTTCGTCCCGCTCCTGCGCAAACACCGCGTCGATACCGGTCCGCGTCGAGACTTCCTCAATCGACGGGATCCTGCCGTTCCAGAGCTCGGCGAACGGATCACGGGCACGGACGAACAGGAATTCCCGCGGACCCTCGGCTCCCGGGATCAACACGAGCGTGCTCTCCGGCTCGTCGAAGCCGGTCAGGTACAGAAGGTTGCTCTCCTGCCGGTATTCATAGTCCGTGTCGTTCGAATAGAGGCGTGGCGACGCGCTCCAGAGGACGACCACATCCCCGCTATCGAAGGCGTCGAGCGCGGCGGCCCGCCGGCGCTGGAGATCGGCAACGTGTTCGGCCGCTCCGCCAAACGGCGGCAGCTGGCTGGCCGCCGGCAGGAGCACGGGCGAAACGACGAGTGCAGCGAGGACGATCAGGCGCGGCAGCATGAAGGACGGATCCGCGTCCCAGCCTATCGCAAACCCGCCGGGAGCCGGATCTCGAAGCGCGCACCGCCACCCGGCACGTTTGCCGCACTGACAGTGCCGCCGTGCCGATCGACGATGGCACGGACAATAGACAGACCGAGTCCGCTACCCGACGGTACTTCCGTGCCCGTCCTCGATTCGTCGGCCTTGTAGAACCTGTCGAAGATGCGGGGCAGATGTTCGTCGGGAATGCCCGGTCCCGAATCTTCGACGGCCATCACGATCTCGTCGCCCTGGCGGGAAATGTCGACGCGGACGCGGCCACCCGCCGGCGTGTGGCGAATGGCATTGGCGACGAGGTTCTGCAAAGCCTGTTCGATGCGCGACTGGTCGCCGGTGAACGCCTGCGCGTCGGCCGACGCGTGGGTCGCGAGCTCGATTCCCCGCTCGGCGACGATGCGTTCGTGCCTGTGCGTCACACGCTCGAGCAGGCTGGCAACCGATACATCCTCGCTGCGAAACGCCGTGCCCCCGCCCTCGAGCCGTGCCAGGTCGAGCAGATCGCCGACGATCTGTTCGAGCCGCTCGGCTTCGTCGCCGATGATGCCGAGATAACGCCGCCGCGTCGGCTCGTCGAACTGCAGATGGGCCATCTGGAGCGTTTCGACGTAGCCGTGGATCGCCGCCAGCGGCGTCGTCAGTTCGTGCGAGACGTCGGCAAGCAGCCGCCGTCGGGTGATGTCGGCTGACTCGAGGGCCGTCGTCCGGCGCTCGAGCTCGCCGGCCATTTCGTTGAACGCACGCGACAGCGCCGACACCTCGTCGCCGCCGATCTCGGGCGCGCGAGCGCCAAGTTCACCGGCGCCAATCCGGCGTGCGGCATCCTGGAGCGCGCCAAGGCGGCGCCGTGTCGGCCTGAAGATCACGAGGGCGGCAACCGCCGTTCCGGCTGCGAGGAGCACCAGCGCAACGGCTCCCAGCATCGGGCCGACTTCACGCAGCGTCACCGACATGGGCGGCAGTTCGCGTGGGACGGCCACCATCCCGACGACGTCGCCGTCGACGAGCACCCGGGCGTATTCGGTACCGCCGGGCACGCCGCGACCGAACAGCCGGCGGCTGTCGAAGTGCCATCGGCCCCTCCCCTCGCGCGCGGCAGCCGTACCGGGCTCCTCTGCCTTCGTTCCGAGTTCTGCCCGGCTGCCACCGGCAGGACTGCCTTCGCCCCGACGCCCCCGGCCATCGGCCCGCAGGTTGCCGCCTTCGACGAGCAGCTGGCGGTGCGCCGAGCGCGCGAGCACCGGCGGCGGCGCGAGCCGGCTGCTCTCGATCACCCGGCCGTCGGCCAGCACAACAGCAAAACTCCGGTAGGGACTGGAGTAAGTGCTGCGCAGGTGCGCATGGAGATCGATCCCGGGCTGCTCGACGAGGAGCGCACCGATGTCTGTCGCGATGGCTGAGGCAAACTGCGCAGGAGACCGCGTCGGGAAGATCTCGTTCATCTGGCCCGTCATCCAGAGGAAGACGAGCCCCTGCAGCATCAGCAGCGTGGCCACCAGGGCAACGAAGCCCGTGGCAATCCGCCAGTAGAGGCTGCGGTACCAGCGCATCTCAGCCACCGTGGTCCTCGGCAAACTTGTAGCCGGTGCCCCACACCGTCAGGATGAACTGCGGATCCCGTGTGTCGGCTTCGATCTTCTGGCGGATGCGCTTGATGAGCGTGTCGACACTGCGCTCGGTCACGTGCACGTCGGTCGTCCAGACCTGCTCGAGCAGCCGCTCGCGGGTGAAGACGATGCCCGGATGCGAAGCCAGGAGGTAGAGCACGTCGAACTCGTGCGGCGTGAGATCGACAACGGCCCCGGAGACGACCGCCTGGCGCCGGGCCGGATCGAGACGCAGGGCACCGGCAGCGATTGGCGGGCCGTGACCGTCGATGGCCGGCGACGGCAGGCGCGGCCGCCGCAGCAGGGCGCGCACGCGCGCAACGAGTTCCCTGACGCCGAAGGGTTTGGTCAGATAGTCATCGGCGCCGCTTTCGAGGCCGAGGACCTTGTCGGATTCCTCGCGGCGCGCCGTCAGCATGAGGATCGGCACGTCGTGATTGACCCGCTGACGCCGGATGGCGCGGCAGACGGCCATGCCGTCCACGCGAGGCAGCATCAGGTCGAGGATCACGATGTCGAAGGCGCCCTCCTCCGACGTGCGGATCGCGTCTTCACCGGTGGCCGCTTCGGTGACCTCTATGCCTTCGAGCCCGAGGTGCAGGCTGACGAGTTCGCGGATGTGCGGCTCGTCTTCGACCACGAGCGCACGCCTGCGGCCGGCCGCCGGTTCGCCGGTCACCATCGGCTCTTCCATCCATCCATTGGATACCGTCGCGACCGGTCGATTGTGACCGATCGGTGGCTGAATGGTGAAGAGAGGATGGCGGGGTCCCCGCCGGCCCGCCGCAGCCTGTGGGGAATGTTCAGGTCAGTTCAGTGGGCAGCCTGTCGAGCCCGGTCCGGTCGGCCCGCGCCACGCGCTCGGCCGGCATCGACAACACGCGCATGAACACGGGGATGGCCGCTTCCATCTCTTCCTTCGTGCCGATCGAAATCCTGGCCCAGTCGAGGGCCGGAGGGAACGGGCGGCCCGCCAGGACGTTGAGTTCGCGACAGGCCGCCTGGAAGGCGGCGGCATCGTGACCGGTCCTGACGAAGATGAAGTTGGCATGCGAGTCGGCCACCGTGTAGCCGGCCGCGGTGAAGGCATCGACGGTCATCTGCCGCACCTCGCGGTTGAGCGCGATCTGTTGTTCGATATGCGCCGCGTCCCTGAGTGACGCAGTCGCCGCCGCGAGGCTCATCACGCTCATCCCTGATGACGAATGAGCCGCCTGCATTTTTCCCAGCGTTTCCGGCTGCGCGATCGCGTAGCCGACTCGCATCCCTGCCATGCCGTGGATCTTCGAGAACGTCCGCGCGATGATCACCTGCGGATAGCTCGCGACGAGGGGTGCGGCGCTGCCGAAGCCGGGCAGATCCGCGTACTCGAAGTAGGCCTCGTCGACGAGCACGTGGGTCTCGGGCGATGCGGCCAGGACGCGCTCGATGGCTGCGGCAATGGCGCCGGCCGGCAGTGCCGTCGCTGTGGGATTGTTGGGATTGCAGATGTAGAACAGCCCGGCCCCGATCGCGGCCTCGGCCATCGCATCGAGGTCCAGGGTCATGTCCGGCTTCAGGGGAATCCGTTTCACCGCGTGTCCCAGGCCCTCGGCCGTCCTCATTGGCGATTCGTAGCTGGGCGTTCCCCCGACGATCGCCCTGGTCGGCGACGTGAACACCGTGGAGACGGCCCGGAGGATGTCGCCCGATCCGCCCGAGAGCATCACGCTGTCGGCTGGCACGTCATGCTTGGCGGCAATCATGTCGATCAGCGGTTCGCGGACAGTACGGCCGTACCGGTTGCCGGTCGGCGCCACCTCGGCAAGAGCCGCCAGGGCGGAGGCCGCCGGCCCGTACGGATTTTCGTTGCTCCCGATCCGGATCGGGCCGTTGGCGAAGGGGTTGGCTGCTGCCGCCCTCCGGGCGGCAGCAGGTGTGGAGGTCACGCCGGCGGCGACAAGGCCTGCCGCACCGGCACCGAGCGTGTGAACGAACGTGCGACGATTCATGTCGAGTCTCCTGCCGTGAAGCGGCCTACCAGCCGGCC
>Ga0079224_100007961_pt1 | contig 14294 bp, 13 predicted proteins | sample Stecom2015_FD_80414 | JGI IMG/M metagenome (GOLD analysis project Ga0079224, IMG submission 80414) | Agricultural soil microbial communities from Utah to study Nitrogen management - Steer compost 2015 | ecosystem: Environmental > Terrestrial > Soil > Agricultural land | place: USA: Utah...
CTTCATGGGCATCGGCGTGGAATTCAGCATCCAGCGGGATACCATCGTGGTGGTGGCCACCATTGAGGGCGGGCCCAGCGAGGCGCTGGGCATTCGTGCGGGTGATCGATTGGTGCGCGCGGACAGCATGAACCTGGCGGGCGTGGGCGTGACCAATGACGAGGTGATGAAGGCCCTGCGCGGTCCGGCCAAGACCAAGGTCACCGTGGGGGTGGTGCGTGGCGGTGGCAAGGCCTTCGATGTGGAGATCATCCGGGGGCCCATACCCATCAATAGCGTTGCCGTGGCCCTCTTGGGTGAGGACAGCACCGGGTATGTGCGCCTCTCCCGTTTCGCGCGCACCACGCACGAGGAATTCCTGAAGGCCACCTCGGAGCTGAAAGCCCAAGGCATGCAGCGGCTGGTGCTGGACCTGCGCGGCAACGGAGGCGGATATCTCAACGCGGCCATCGGGGTGAGCGGGGAGCTGTTGCCCAAGGGCACCGAGATCGTCTACACTGAAGGGCGAGCCTCGCCACGGAACGACTATAAGGCCGAGGGTGGCGGCACCTTGTTGGACATGCCCTTGGCCATCCTGATCGACGAGGGCTCGGCCTCCGCCAGTGAGATCGTATCGGGTGCTGTGCAGGACAATGATCGCGGCCTGATCGTGGGTCGGCGCTCCTTTGGGAAAGGGCTGGTACAGGAGCAGGTCAACTTGCGCGACAACAGCGCCATCCGGCTCACCACCGCACGGTACTACACCCCCAGCGGGCGAAGCATCCAACGCCCGTACGGCATTGGCGTGGACTACCAGGAAGACCTGCAAGCCCGGTACAACCACGGGGAATTGCTGAACCGGGACAGCATCCATCTGGATTCCTCGCAGGCCTATACCACCCGGAAAGGACGTACCGTATTTGGCGGCGGGGGCATCATGCCCGACCTCTTCGTGCCGGCCGACACCGCCGAACAGTCCACCTACCTGAGCGAATTGTTTTTTTCCGGCACCCTCAACCGGTTTGCCTTCGACGTGGCCGATCGGCACCGCACCCAGCTCCGGAAGTACGGAAGCCCTGAACGATTCAATGCGCAATACGCCATCACGCCAACACAGTTGGACGCTCTGGCCCGGGAGGCCAAGAGCCTGGGCGTGGCCCCTGATCCCGCAGGCATGGAAATATCCGGTGCTATGATCGCCCTTCGGCTAAAGGCGGGGATCGCGCGCAACATTTGGGGCGAACAAGGATACTACCGCGTGCTACTGGGTAAGGACCACATTTACGAGCAGGCACGGCAGGCACTGCGGGAACAGGAACCGTGAGCCGGCGCACAAAGGAAAAGGGGCCTTTCGGCCCCTCGTTCCTTCATGTGTGGCTGTCCTTTACTGGGCAGCGTTCTCCACGGCCTCCTTGGCCTCGCCCACGGCTTCCTCCACGGAATCCATGGCCGCGCTGCTCGTGCTGTCGATCGCATCAGCAGCTTCCTGGACCTCTTCCTGGATCTGGTCCATTGCTTCGGTCGTGGTCTCTTGGGCGGCATCCATGGTGCCTTCTACGTTTTCCTCCACATTGCTCCCGCATGCCACGAAAAGGGCTGCGGTGGTGGCCAGCATTGCGAACTTCCTGATCATCCTTGTTGTTGTTTGGTGAAAGTGGTCGCAAATGTAGGTGGAGACATCTTTCTCTGGAATAAAATGTTCACCCCATCGGTTAAATTGCGCCCATTCTCGTCGAACTCGTAAAACCAACCCACAAATGGCTTTTGAACTGCCTGCTCTCCCCTATGCTTTCAATGCTTTGGAACCCCATATCGATGCCCGCACCATGGAAATACACCATGGCAAGCACCACCAAGGTTATGTGAATAACCTGAACAAGGCGATCGAAGGCACCCCGTTGGAAGGGCGGTCCATCGAGGAGATCCTCAAGGACCTGGACATGAAGAACGCAGCGGTCCGTAATAACGGCGGAGGGCACTTCAACCACTCACTTTTCTGGAGCGTGATGGCACCCGATGCCGGCGGATCTCCCACGGGCGAACTCTCCGAGGCAGTGAATACGGCCTTCGGAAGCTTCGATGACTTCAAGGAGAAGTTCGCGAACGCGGCCGCAACGCGCTTTGGTAGTGGCTGGGCCTGGCTTTGCGTTCATAAAGGGGGCAAACTGGAGCTGTGCTCCACACCGAACCAGGACAACCCCCTGATGCCCGACACGGGATGCGGCGGAACGCCGATCCTGGGCGTGGACGTTTGGGAACACGCCTATTACCTGCACTACCAGAACCGCCGCCCCGACTACCTGAAGGCCTGGTGGAACGTAGTGGACTGGAACGCGGTGGCCCAGCGCTACGCTGCGGGCAAGTGATCATCCTGCACGATGCATGGCCAAGCGGGCGGCCCCGGAAACCCGGCGGCCGCCCGCTTACTTTTGGCCCCATGCCGGCCCGTGCTCCTATCGCGTTCTGTTTGGGGTTGCTGCTCTGGCTGCTTCCGCAGGCATCAATGGCGGCCGGGCCCTACCAGGATCGCTCGCTGCTGCCCGGGGTTCTTCCTGCGGAAATCGACCTGGCACCCTCCAGCCGACGGGAACCTCAACGCTTGGTGGCGGCCACGCTCACTCTAGCGGTGGGTGCCTTCGCGGCGCATCGGCTCTATTTCGGCACGGACGTGAAGGTCCCCATCGCCTATGGGCTCACTTTCGGAGGGTTCGGTGTGCTCGTGCTTATCGACCTCGCGCACATCCTCTTTACCAAGGACCTGAAGGCGTACATGAACAACTCCAAAGTGCTCATGTGGTCAAGCGAGCGGAGCGATCCGCTCACTCCACCGTAACGCTCTTCGCCAGGTTGCGGGGCTGGTCCACGTTGCAGCCGCGCATCACGGCGACGTGATAACTGAGCAGTTGCAGGGGCACCACCGCCAGCAGCGGCACGAAGGCATCCGGGGAGGCCGGTATCTCGATCGCATGATCGGCGATCCCCTTCACCGTGGTATCGCCCTCGGTCACAATGGCGATCACCTTCCCCTTGCGCGCTTTCACCTCTTGGATGTTGCTCACCACTTTCTCATAGCTCGCGCCCTGGGTGGCGATCACGAACACGGGCATTTCCTCGTCGATCAGCGCAATGGGCCCGTGCTTCATTTCCGCTGCGGGATAGCCCTCTGCATGGATGTAGCTGATCTCCTTCAGCTTCAAGGCGCCTTCCAAGGCCACGGGGAAGGAATAGCCCCGACCGAGGTATAGCGCATTGCGTGCATCCTTGTAGATCCCCGCGATGTATTTCACTTGCGCCTCGGTCTGCAGTACCTTCTCCACCTTGGCGGGAATGGCGTCGAGCTCCAACAGCAACTGCTGGAACCGCGCGCCGTCGATCGTTCCTTTACGGCGTCCGATCATCAGGGCCATCAAGGTGAGCAGGGTCACCTGTGCCGTGAATGCTTTGGTGCTGGCCACGCCGATCTCTGGACCCGCGTGCGTATAGGAGCCCGCATGGGTCAACCGGGCTATGCTGCTGCCCACCACGTTGCAAATGCCGATGATGGTGGCCCCCTTGCTCTTGGCCAGTTCAATGGCTGCCAAGGTGTCCGCTGTCTCGCCGCTTTGGCTGATCGCGATCACAATGTCCTCCTCCGTGATCACCGGGTTGCGGTAGCGGAACTCGCTGGCGTACTCTACCTCCACGGGTATGCGCGCGAACTCCTCGAAGAGGTATTCGCCCACCATACCGGCATGCCAACTGGTGCCGCAGGCCACGATCAGGATGCGCTTGGCGTTCACCATGCGCTGCTCGTAGTCCTTGATCCCGCCCAGTACAATGTCGCTCTGGGCCAGGTTCAGCCGCCCGCGCATGGAATCGCGGATGCTGCGGGGCTGCTCATTGATCTCCTTGAGCATGAAATGCTCGTATCCACCCTTCTCCAAGGCCTCCAGCTGGATCTCCAGGGCTTGTATCGAAGGTAGCTTCTCCTGGTTCTTGATGTTGCGGACACGGAGCCCGAACTCACGGTTGATGATGGCGATCTCCCCGTCCTCCATATAGACCACGTTCCGCGTATGCTCCACGATCGGGGTGGCGTCGCTGGCCAGGAAATGGTCGCCGTCCTTACCGATGCCGATCACTAGTGGACTGCTTTTGCGGGCAGCCACCAACATATCGGGATATTTCTGGTCCACCACGACGATCGCATAGGCGCCCACCACGTTGGACAGCGCCAAGCGCACGGATTCAGCCAGGTCCGTGCCCTCCGTGCGCTGAATGTCGTCGATCAGGTGTACCAGTACCTCCGTGTCGGTATCGCTCTTGAACTGGTAGCCCCGGCTTAACAGCTCCTCTTTCAAAGGTGCATAGTTCTCGATGATCCCATTGTGGATCAAGGCCAGTTCCCCGTTGGAGGATACGTGCGGATGGGCGTTCACATCATTCGGCTCGCCATGCGTGGCCCACCGCGTATGACCGATGCCTACGGTACCGCTCATGATGGAGCCGTCCACATGGGCTTCCAGATCGCTTACCCGGCCTTTGCATTTGCGCACATTCAATCCGGTCTCGCCCACCAAGGCCACGCCAGCGCTGTCATAGCCCCGGTATTCCAACCGCCGCAGACCGGCTAGCAGAATGGGGTAGGCCTCTTTTTTTCCGACGTAACCAACAATGCCGCACATGGTAGGGGTCAATAAGTGGTGAATGTAAGCACCAGCTTCATGGGGTGTTCCGCGTGCTCGGGCCCCGCGAGGGCAGCACGGTTCACGGTTACTCCGTTGCTCCCGGGCACCAAGGACAGGCCGGTATTGTCGTACGTGCCGTTGATCACACCCTGCGCCCACCGCGTCAGGTTGAAGCGGTATAGCTGGTCCGCTTCATCGTAGAAGCCGCCTACCACGCCCTGTCCCGCCACTTGGTCCGGCACCAGCAGGTCCGTTCCGTCCGCAGCCTTGCGAAAGGCGAACAATTGGTCGGGTGGCGAATAGGTCGGGTGGAACGGGCCGGTTAGAGGCACGATCAACTCGGCCTTGGCCAAGGCCCGATAAGGACCGTTCGCGTATTGGTCCAGGTACGGGAACCGGATCTCCGTGCGCAGGCCCCCCATGGCTTGGACAAAGCTGTTGAGCTGCCCCTGGGCGGTATCGCTCAACGCCAACGGCAATGCGGGTTCGGCGGCTGCCGCGTGATCGAACACGCTGGTGGTGTACCGGACGGCACTGCTGCCGATGATGAAATCGAACGTGGAACTCACACCCTCAGTGTCGTGATAATAGAGCGTCATCTTGGAGGCCCCGTTCAAGAGATTGAAGCGCCAGACCCCACCCTGCAAAGAGGCTTGCCCCGCATTTTCGGGCACCACGTAGATGCCTTTGAAAAAGGCCAGAAAGGAGGCATTGTCCGCCAAGGTGGGCTGCCCCCATTGGGCCAGCAGCTCCTGTCCCAGGTTCAGGTCAAGCGGAATGCGCAACTGCGGAACCAGTGTATCGCCGCCAATGGCGGGACCCTCGCTGGGGGAGGGGGTGAACAACCTCGGCGCCCCCTGCACAAGGTCGATGTTCTGGGTGTCGGGTATGTGGTTGTTCTTGTACAGGGAGTCCAGGGTGAGGTCCTCATTGAGCCGGAACACGCGGACCACTTGGGCGTCCAGGTCACCATAGACGGGGTCCACGGTACTGTAGGCCAGCGAGAGCACCAGGGAGTCGCACACCAATGTGGGATCCGCCGGCCCGATGTTGTTCACGCTCAACCTCAGCTGCGTTGCCGTCCCGGTGATCACAGGTCCGAACATATCATCCACGTAGGCGCCCACGAGGTTGGCACTGAGCACGCTGGTCCGCACCGCATCGTCTTCCCTGGGCCACGCAATGATGTAGGAAGTATCCAAGCGGACCGTGCCCAAGGTGTCGGCAGGGTCCAATATGGAGAGGCCCAGGTCATCCTCGGGCTTCTTGCAACCGGTGGATAGGATGGTGCCCAATGCCAGCACGGCCACTATCGCAGCTCGAACTGGGAATACGGGGATCAAAGCGCTCAAAGTATCAGACCAGCGCTTCCTCCATCACACTCTGGTAAAACTCCAGGTGCGCGTCCAGCCGCTCATCCGGGTCCTTTTGGAAGGCGAGGGTCGGCTTCTCCGCCGCCTTGATGGCAGTCTCGATGGGACGGCTCAGTTTGGCGCTTCCCTTCACTACCGCATCGCTCATGCCCATGGCGAACTTCACCAGGTCATCCGTGGTGGATTTGCCCAATCCCTTCAACAGGGACTTGTCGAAACCCTCCATGACCAGTTTCTGGGACAGCTCCTTGTCCAGGGCTTCTGATTTCTGGTCATAGGCGCTGAAGATGATCTTGGCATCCTCGAAGTGCGGGTCGTCATTGAAGAAGTGCCGCACGTACAGGGGGACAAATGCGGTCATCCAGCCATGGCAGTGGATGATGTCGGGGCTCCAGCCCAGCTTGCGCACTGTTTCCAGCACGCCGCGACAAAAGAAAAGGGCGCGTTCATCATTGTCCGCATAGAAGTTCTCATCATCGTCCTCCACGGTGGCCTTGCGCTTGAAGTACTCCTCGTTGTCGATGAAGTACACCTGCATGCGCGCGCTCGGCACGCTTGCCACCTTGATCAGGAGGGCGTGGTCCGTATCGTTGATGATCAGGTTCATTCCGCTCAGGCGGATCACTTCGTGCAATTGGTGACGGCGTTCATTGATGGAGCCGAACTTCGGCATAAAGACCCGGATCTCGTTTCCCTTTTCCAAGATGCCCTGGGGTAATAGACGAGTTGCCTTCGCCATGCCGGCTCCATCGGTGAAGGGATGGATGTATTGGGAGATGGTGAGGACCTTCGCGTTCTTCAAGCTCATGGGGTAAGGGATTCTTGGTGATACAAGCCACAAAAGTATAGACAAATTTCCCGATATTCAAGCTTTACGTAGTTTGGCCCCCTTGCACCGACCGGTTTGGAAACCACGACGAACCCCCATCAAGCCGCATTTTGGTCGGCCGCACAACGTCGCGCCAACCGGCGTATTGCCTTTGTTCCCACCATGGGGGCACTGCATGAGGGCCACCTGGCATTGGTGCGTAAAGCCCGGTCCCACGCGGAAGCCGTGGCGGTGAGCATATTCGTGAACCCCCTCCAGTTCAATCACGCCGATGACCTTGCGCGCTACCCCCGTAGCCCGCAGGAGGACCAGTGTTTACTGCGCGAAGTGGGCGCGGATATGCTCCTCATCCCCGAGGCCAGCTCCCTGTTCAACCACTTCACCCCCGCTGAATACGACCTGAACGGGATGGATACGCTCCTGGAAGGCGCTTCCCGGCCGGGTCATTTCCAAGGCGTGGTGAACGTGGTGGAGCGCCTTTTCCATTACGTCAGGCCGGATGTGGCCTTGTTCGGGGAGAAGGACCGTCAACAATTGGCCGTGATCCGCCATGCGGCAGAACGGCTCCGTTGGCCGGTAAGGATCTTCGGCCACCCCACCCTGCGGGATCCCGATGGGCTTGCCCTCAGTTCCAGGAATCTGCGGCTTTCACCAGCAGACCGCAGGCTGGCCCCTCTGCTGCACCGTGCCCTCCGGGAGGTGGAGGCCAAAGCATTCGCCGGGTCCGTCAAGGATGCGTTGGAGGCAGGGCGCGCAGCGATCGCGAAGGAGCCTGCCATTGAACTGGACTATCTCTCCTTGGCACATCCCGGCACATTGCTGCCATTGGTAAGCTGGGATGGGGTGGAGGAGGCCGTGGTGCTCATAGCCGCGCAGGTGGGTTCGGTGCGATTGATCGACAATCTCCTGATTAGCCGGTAATTTCGCACCCCCGTTCCCGAGTGGTACGGGAACCTGCCTTATGACCATTGAAGTACTTCGTGCAAAGATCCACAGGGTCACTATAACGGAAGCAGATGTTGACTACGTGGGCAGCATCTCCTTGGACCGCGACCTGGTGGATGCAGCCGGCCTGGTGGAGGGCGAGAAAGTCCACGTGCTGAACGTGAACAACGGGAACCGCTTGGTGACCTACGTGATCCTGGGTGAACGAGGGTCCGGGCAGGTGTGCCTCAACGGCCCTGCCGCGCTCCTCGCCACCGTCGGTGATGTGGTGATCGTGGTGGCCTATGCCCACATGTCCTTGGAAGAGGCCCGGACGTTCAGCCCCACGGTGATCTTTCCTGATGAGCGCACCAATAAATTGCGGCCGTGAAACGGACGTTGATCGCCTTGCTGAAGGTGGGTGCACCCTTGGCGGTGGGGGTGTGGCTCATCTTTTATTTCTATGATGCGCTGGGGCCCGCTCAGCGGGATGAGCTTTTTGCGGCGTTCCGTCAAGCCGACCTGCGCTGGCTTGGCCTGGCCACTGTAGTGGGCTGGTTATCGCACGTGAGCCGGGCATGGCGTTGGCGCTACATCCTGGAGCCTCTTGGCCACCGGCCCGGTTTCTGGAATTGCTACCACGCTGTAATGGCTGGTTATTTCATGAATCTCTTCCTCCCGCGTGCGGGGGAGGCCAGCCGCGCCCTCTCCCTCTACCGCACCGAAAAGGTGCCTTTCGAGCAGGGCTTCGGGACCATTCTGGCCGAACGTGCCGTGGATATGATCATGCTGCTTGGCATCGCCGCTGCAACCCTGTTGCTCCAACTGGAAAAGCTCGACCTGTTCAAGAGCCGGATCGCCAGCTTCCGCGCCACACAGGACCCGGAGACCGCGGGCGGCACCTCCTGGGGACCCTGGATCGCCGCCATTCTGGCCGTCATCACCTTGGTGGCCATATACCTGCTGCTAACGCGACCTGTATTGCGTTATCGGATGCGCGAACTGGCCCGTGGCTTCGGCCAAGGCCTGCAGTCCGTGCTCCGGACAAAGGACCGCGGTGGCTTCGTGCTGCACACCTTGCTGATCTGGGGAGCCTATATCGGCATGTTCAAGCTCGGCTTTCACGCACTTCCTGAAACTGTTGATGTGCCTATGGCGGGAGTGCTGGCCGGTTTTGTCGCCGGTGCCATCGGCATTGTGCTGGTGCAAGGCGGCATCGGCGTCTACCCTGCGTTCGTGGCACTGATCATCAGCATCTATATGCTGCCCCCGGAGGGCGGCGGCTACATTCGGCCCGAGGCACTAGCGATGGGCTGGCTGTTGTGGGTGGCCCAAACGCTGATGCTGATCGTGCTTGGAGGACTCTCCCTACTTTTATTGGCGATGAAACGCCCCGCCACCTCATGAACGCTCCTATCCCATCCCGCATCATGGACCTGGTGAGCGTACAGCGCATGGCCTGTGTCTGGCGCTTGAAGAGCGACCGGATCGTGTTCACGAACGGCGTCTTCGATATCCTCCACGGAGGGCACGTCACCTATCTGGAGCAGGCAGCTGACCTGGGCCACCGTTTGATCGTAGGCATCAACAGCGATGCGAGCGTAAGACGCCTGGGAAAGGGGGATGACCGGCCATTGAACCCCGAGCAGGAACGGGCCCACGTGGTCGCCTCCCTGCGCTGCGTGGACGCGGTGGTGGTCTTCGACCAGGACACACCCATGGAGCTGATCCAGACCATTGGGCCGGATGTACTTGTAAAGGGTGGTGATTGGACGGTGGAGAAGATCGTCGGTGGCGAGTACGTCCGGAAATATGGCGGCGAGGTGCATTCGCTCCCCTTGGTGGAGGGGTTATCCACCACCTCGCTCGTGGAGCGCATTCGCCATGGCGGCTAAGCTCCGCTCCCAGTACGTCTGCGGGGACTGTGGTGCCGTGCATGCACAATGGCTGGGCCAATGCACCACGTGCAAACAATGGAACACACTGGTGGAAGAGGTGCGCGACCGCGTGGAGGAACGACGGGGCACGCCGGCCAATCTGCGCAACCGCGACCAAAGACCGGTGGCCATCGCGGACATCAGCGCTGAGGGTGGGCCGCGGATCCTGCTGGGCGACCGCGAGCTGGACCGGGTGCTTGGCGGAGGCGTGGTGCCGGGCTCATTGACCCTCATTGGCGGCGACCCAGGCATCGGCAAAAGCACGCTAATGCTGCAAATGGCCCTGCGCACGCCCAAATTGTCCACGCTCTACATCAGCGGCGAGGAAAGCGCGCAACAGGTGAAAATGCGGGCGGAGCGCCTGCAGGAGGAACTAGGCGGAACGGCAGGTTCCAATTGCTTTGTTCTTACCGAGACCAACACCCAGCACATCTTTCGCCAGATCGAGGAACTACAGCCCGGGCTGGTGATCGTGGACAGCGTGCAGACGCTCCATACTGCCGTGCTTGACGGAAGTCCGGGCACCGTGGGCCAAGTGCGGGAATGCACCAGTGAGCTCATGCGCCTCGCCAAGGCCACTGGCATCCCCGTGATCCTCATCGGGCACATCACGAAGGACGGCGCCATTGCCGGGCCCAAGGTGCTGGAGCACATGGTGGACTGCGTGTTGCAGTTTGAGGGCGATCGCAACCATGCCTATCGCCTGCTTCGCCCCTTGAAGAACCGGTTCGGGAGCACCAATGAGCTGGGCATTTACGAGATGCGCGGCAGCGGCATGACCATCGTGGAAGACCCCAGCCAAGTGCTTCTCGGCCATCGCGGCCCCCGGCCCAGCGGCGTTTGCGTGGCGGCCACCCTGGAGGGCATGCGTCCGCTGCTGATCGAAGTGCAGGCTTTGGTGAGCAGTGCTGTTTACGGAACGCCACAGCGCAGTGCCACAGGATTCGATCTGCGTCGGATGAACATGCTGTTGGCTGTGCTGGAGAAACGATGCGGTTTCCGGTTGGGCCAAAAGGATGTATTCCTCAACCTCGCCGGTGGCTTCCGCGTGGAGGAACCCGCCATCGACCTGGCGGTGGTGTGTGCCGTATTGGGCAGTAACGCCGATATCCCCGTTTCCATGGACTGCTGCTTCGCGGGCGAGGTGGGCCTCACCGGCGAAGTGCGCCCCGTGAACCGCACGGAGCAGCGGATCTCAGAGGCCACGAAATTGGGCTTCTCAAAAATTTTCGTGCCGAAAGGGACCAAGGGATTGCCGAAGGGCAATGGGATCGAGATCGTGCAAGTGGGCCGCGTGGACGAAGTGCTGGAGCAGCTCTTCGGCTAGCTGAGCAGCTGCATGAGGCCCGCAGCGATGAGCCGCCGAGTTTCGCTCAGGCCGGTGGCCCGAATGCCGTCTTTCGCGGAAGCGCACTAGAAGGGCGAGTCCGCAACATGTACCGGACCGTGCCCAGTTCCGGGCGGGTGGTGTGCGTAACCACGCGATGCACCAGACCTTGGAGCGGCTCCTTGGAGAGGGCCGTGCATACCATGGTGCAGGAATGAAAAAGCGGAGCGGACCCGGAGCTGTTTCGCATCAAACAGCCTTGGACAGGTGAATGGGACGGATCACTGAACGTTCCCCATCGAGCACCATGAGCACGAACTCATTGCAATCCATGTCCGTAAGCCGGATCTGCGTAACAGGACCCTTCACTTCCCCGGTCTTGAGGATGTGGCCATCGCTGGTACACAGGTCGAAGAGGGCATCCTCGCTACCCGGCTCGTAATCGAACATGAGCAACCGTTCAACTTGGTCGATCCGGATCCTCAGTTCCGTGGCGGGCAATCGCTGGCGCATGGTGCTTTCCTTAGGGAAACAGCGCTTGGTACGCCTCGTCCTTTCCAAAGGTTCCGCCACCAGGGGACGCGATAAAGTCCCAGGACCTAGTTCCCTTGGTCGTTAAAGATCCAATAGGGCGGGAGTTCGCGCGTAGTGGAGTAGATCTGTTCCATTGTCAAGTGGTTTTGTACGCTCGAAATTACCCCTGCTGGGTACTGGCCGTATAGGATGAACGAGCAAAGGCGCGCACCGCTCAACCAGCGGCGTTCCGCTCGTCCTGGCATCGGCCACGCCACTCCCATGCCTGCCGTCGCTTGGTCGGGAACCACCGTTCGTGGGTTTGAACATGGCGCCTCCACTACCTTGCCCTAAATTCCCCTCGAACCCCGATCGCCATGGCCATACGCGCATTGATAATTGACGATGAGGTGGATGCCCGCGACAACCTCCGCCTGATGCTGGAAGAGCATTGCCCACAGGTGGAAGTGGTAGGACTGGCGGCCTCGGCGGAAGAGGCTCGGAACCTGATCGCGGCCGAATCCCCCCAAGCGTTGTTCTTGGACATCAAGATGCCCGGGGAGGACGGGTTTTCCCTGCTACGGTCCCTTCCTGTTCCCCATCTGCCCGTGGTCTTCACCACGGCCTACGATGAGTTTGCCTTGCGGGCATTCAAGGAAAACGCCTTGGACTATTTGGAGAAACCGATCGACCTGGAGGAACTGGGCCGCGCCGTCGGGAAACTGGTACATGTCGTCGGCGATCCACAGGAGTCGGAGCGGCGCAGTGAGGGCTTGCAGGCTTTGATGAGCGACCCCGGCTCACCCCTCAGCACGCGCATGGCCGTGCCCAGCAGGGACGGCTTGGTGCTGTTGCGCCACGAGGACATCCTCTACCTGGAGGCGAGTGACAGCTACACGGTGGTACATGTCCGCGACGGCAAGCGCACCATCAGCAGCAAGCACATCCGGGTGTTCGAAATGAACTTGGACCCGAAGAAATTCTTCCGGGTGCATAAATCCTACATCATCAACTTGGAGCACCTGCGCAGCTTCAGCCGCAGCGAGGGTAATATGGCGGTGCTGGACAATGGTGCGTTGGTGCCGGTGAGCCGCCGTCGCCTGCCGGAGCTGCTCGCCATGATCAATACGTTCTGACATTGGCACGCGCACCACGTATGGCACTGTCCCTGTTCCGGTCGCCCGGCCTTAGCGCATTCCTGGTGTCCGTGGTGCTATGCTGCGCCGGTGCCCCCAGCCACGCCCAGCAATATGGCTTCACGCAGTTCGCCCCGCGGAACGGACTGGCGCAAAGCCAGGTGCGCTGCATGGCACAGGACAAGGCCGGTTACCTCTGGTTCGGCACCTTGGGAGGGGTCAGCCGCTTCGATGGTTCGGATTTCATCAACTTCGGATTGCGCGATGGCCTGCCTGACCCGCAGGTGAACGCTCTGTTGGCGGACAAGGATGGCACGGTCTGGTTGGGCTGCGGCACCTTCCTCGTCCATTTCGATGGGTATCGCATGCACACGGTGCCATTGCCCAAGGAAACGGCCGAAAGCCGTGTAATGGCCTTGGCGCAAGGTCCGGATGGCACGCTGTTCGTCGGTACCGATGGGGCCGGGCTGTTGCAGGTGAAGGAGGGGCAGGTCGGCATGGCAGCAGGCTGGCCCTTGGATTCAGCGCGGAACGTGAGGGCCCTCCTCACCCTTCCCGACGGCAGCCTGCTGGTGGGGCTGCGCAATGGCCTCCTGCGTGGAGTTCGCGGAGCATGGAGTGCAGTTCCCCTTCCTTTCACAGCATCTGTAAGCACACTGGCCCGAGCGACGGACGGCACATTATGGATCGGCACATATGGCGATGGATTGATCGAATTGCCCGCGCACGGGCGGGCACGCATTCATGATGAGACCAAGGGACTGTTGCAGAACAATGTGCGCGCCGTGCTGGTCGATCGCCGCGACCGGGTCTGGGTGGGCACAAAGTTCGGGGTCGACCTGCTGGATGCCGGTCGGCTGCGGGCCTATACGGTGCATCAGGGCATGCCCAATGACAATGTGTGGTGCCTTTTCGAGGATAACGGAGGTGGGCTGTGGTTCGGTACGGATGGGGCCGGGGTGTTGCGTTACGCCGGTGAATCCTTCGTGACCTATACGGTGACTGAAGGGCTGTGCAGTGACCTGGTGATGACCGCGTTGAGCGACAAGTCCGGGGACATCTGGCTCGGCACATACGGCAACGGTGTATGCCGCATGGACGGGATGGCGCAGATCACCACCTTGGACGGCCTCCCGAACAACACCGTGTGGTGCGGGCTTGCTGATATCGACAGCTCGCTGTGGTTCGGCACCAGCGATGGACTCAGCCATATCGTCAACGGGCTTGTGGTTCCCTTGCCGGGTGAACAGGCCCTGGCGGGCCAACGCGTGCTTGCTCTGCATCGTGCGCCCACCGGTGAACTGTGGTGCGGGACCCGCGATGGCATTTTCAAGCTGCTGCACGATGGTGCCGTGCAGCAATTCAGCGAGGTGGACGGCATTGCATTGCGCGGGGTGCGGAGCATAAAAAGCAAGGATGGAGTGATCTGGCTGGCCACCGACATGGGCCTCGTGCGCATTCAACAGAACAAGGCCACCCGTTTCACCACCTTGGACGGGCTGAGCCACAACACTGTCTTCTGCCTGGAGTTCGATGCCAAAGGCCGGCTCTGGATGGGCACCTCGAACGGCCTGACGTGCGCGGACCAGGGCCGTTTCACCAAGATCGA
>Ga0079224_100007962_pt1 | contig 14293 bp, 7 predicted proteins | sample Stecom2015_FD_80414 | JGI IMG/M metagenome (GOLD analysis project Ga0079224, IMG submission 80414) | Agricultural soil microbial communities from Utah to study Nitrogen management - Steer compost 2015 | ecosystem: Environmental > Terrestrial > Soil > Agricultural land | place: USA: Utah...
CACTGGTCACCGTGGGCGAGGCCAGCGGGAGCGGCGCAATCGAGCTAGGCGCCGCCGAACTGGCGGCTGCGCTGCGGGTGCGCACGGGCGGCGGCGTCACCGTCATGGACGAATTCAGCGCAGACGCCATCGAGCTGATCGCAGGAGGGCGGGTCGCTGTCGACTCCGGCAGTCTGAGCAGCCACGGTGGAGACGTTGTCATTACCGCGGACGGCGCGTTCACGATGGCCGACGGCGCCCGGATTAGCACCGGCGGCGGCGACTTCAGCGCCGACTACGGCGGCGCCGCTCAGACTGACAGTGTCTCCGGCCGCATCGAAACCAGCGGCGGCGATTTGTCGCTGGCTGTCGCCGATTCGATGAGCGAGGACACACGCCTTTATCTGCGGGGCGCCACGCTGCTTAGCGAAGGCGGAAATATCCTTGTGGATGTGGGCGTCCCGGGCGGCAGCGCCGGTGAGCTCAGGGTGCACGCCTTGGGCGGGCGCAATACCGTGATCGACAGCGGGCAGGGCGATCTCACGCTGCGCATGAACAACACCGAATCCTGGCTCTTGATCGAGGATGGCGCCGAACTTCGCGCTCACGGCGGCGGCTCGATCACCTTGGACAGCGAAGCTCTGCTCTCTGTTCGCAGCGGCAGCACGGTCGCCGCCGTCGACGGCGAGCTGCGCCTGCGGTCGGGAGGGGTGCTCGAGATCGGCCCGAGTGGTCATGGATCGGCCGGACTGAGCAGCACAAACGGCGCGGTCGTGCTCGACGCCGGCGCCGGCTTCAGCGGCATGGACGGCGACGACACGCTGCAAGCGCCGCGCATGCTGCTGCTCGGCGCGGCCGATTACGACTTCAGCAACGGCGGATTCCAGACCGACGCCGTGGCCGCCGACATCGCAGGCGCGCTGTCCATCGCCAACTCTGGCGCGCTGAGCATAGGCTCGATCAACGGTGTCCATGGCGTCCGAGCGAGCGGCCCAGTCGCTCTTTCCACCGCCAGTGGCGACCTCACTGTGGCCCAGACCATCACCACCACGGACGCCTCGTCCGCCGCCATCGTCCTCAACGCCGGCGCCGCCTCAGGAGCTGGCGACGCAGGCGGCGGCGATCTGGTGATCCAGGATGAAGCCGACCTGCTCACAGGAGTCGGCGGTCGCGCCGTGCTCTATACCGGCAGCCTGTCCGGCAGCGCTGCCGCAGCGGCGCGCTTGGGCGCCGGCAGCGGCCGTTTTCGCTACGACAGCGACGAAAGCGTCAGCAATTTCAGCGCCGCCCTTGGTGATGGAATCTGGCTCATCTACCGCGAGCAGCCCTGGCTCTCGGTCAACCCGCACAGACGCTCCAGCGTCTACGGCGACGCCGTGTCGCTGGCGGGCCTGAGTTACTCGCTGAATGGACTGTTGAACGGCGACGACCTCACGCTTGCCGGGATCGGCGACAGCGCCGTCTTCGAAACCGACGCCGTCATGGGCTCCAACGCCGGCGACTACGACATTCGCTATGTAAACGGACTGCACAGCGCGCTGGGCTACGGCTTCGAGGATGGCGGCGCTGGCGGCGAATACACCATCGCGCGTCGGCAGATAAGCCTCAGCGGCGAGCGCGTCTACGACGGCGGCAGCGTCCTTGACGCCGCCGTCTTCGAGTTCCACAACCTCGCCCTCGGCGAGACGCTCGGCCTCAGCGGTCAGGCCAGCATGACGGATAAGCACGCTGGCCTCGGAAAAGCAGTCATTCTGGAAGACCTCACCCTGGTCGACGGCGCCGGCTTGGCGTCCAACTATCTGCTTGCCGGCGGCAGCGTGAACATCGCGCCGGCGGCGATCACCGTCTCCAGCGACCCGGTGACCAAGATCTACGACAGCGGCACGGCCGCCGCCGGCCGCGCGATCCTCACGGCCGGCGAACTGTTCGACACCGATACTCTTGCTGGGGGCGACTTCGCCTTCACCGACGAGAATGCCGGCGAGAACAAGACCGTGACGGTCGCCAACGTCGTCGTAAATGACGGCAACAACGGGCACAACTACCTGGTGAGCTACGTCGACAACACAGAGAGCAAAATCCTTCGGCGCGCTGTCACGGTCAGCGGCATTACGGCGGCGGACAAGGTCTATGACGGCGAGGTCGCGGCGCTCATAGACGTCTCAGGCGCCCGGTTCGATGAATTGGCGCCCGGCGACGAACTCATAGTCTCGGCTAGCGGCGAGTTTGACAGCCCCGACGCCGGCGACCGCACGGTGTGGCTAGACAGCGTGTATTCCGGCGCCGATCTCCGCAACTATGAGATCACCGATCAGCCCAGCGCCAAAGCAGCCATCACGCCGCGGGTGCTGAGCCTCAGCGGCAGCCGCGTCTACGACGGCAGCGTCGCCCTGGCGGCGAGTATCTTCGAGCTGAGCAACCTGGCGGCGAGTGAGAGCCTCATGCTCATCGGCGAAGGCAAGATGGCCGACAGGCACGTCGGCGACGACAAAATCGTGGACGCGAGCGGCCTGGCTCTGGCTGACGGCAGCGGCTTGGCCTCCAACTACACCCTCGCTGCCGGCGACCACCGAGTGGACATCAGCCCGCGGCCGATTGGCGTCGCCGCCGATTGGCTCTCCAAGATCCACGGCAGCCTTGATCCGGTGCTCTCCTGGCGGCTGACGGCCGGGAGCTTGGCGCCAGGCGATACGCTGCTCGGCGCGCTGCGGCGCGAACCGGGGGAGTCGCCGGGCATTTACCGCATCGACCGCGGCAGCCTCGATCATCCCGACTACGACATCGACTTCCAGTCCGGGCAGATGCGGATCTCCACCTCCGAACAGGTCCGCGCCTCCACCATCTGGAGCGGCGCAGCCGAAACAGCGCAATCCGCGCACGCCGGGTTTACGGATCCCTCCGTCCGAGGGGAGTTGGCAGTCGTCGAGCTGAAGCGTGACGACGACCGACCACATCAGCAGCCTGGCGAAGACGCTGCATCGGACAGTCGCATGAGGCTGTTCGTGATCGCCGGCGGGATCCGTATGCCCTACCAGGAATGACGGCGCGCTCGTCGCGTTCAACGACAAGACAAGAGCTGTACTCGAGATCATGAGCACCGACTCCGCTACTCCCTGGCGGCTGTTCGCCCTCGTTGTCTTCATCGGCGCACAATCGCCGACGCTCGCGCAGCAGGCGCCAGACGTCGGCCGCCTGCTGCAGGAGCAGCAGGCGCCGCCAACGCCGCCGCCGCTGCGAGAGCTCAATCTGGACGCGCCGCCGACCGCCCCGATGGACCCGGGTGGGCCTAGCGTGGTCTTGAAGGGCGTCGAGATAAACGGCGCCAGCGTCTTCTCGGACGAGAAGCTGATCGCGCTGCTCACCGACGCCATCGGCCAGGCTCACGATCTGGCCGGCCTGGAGCGCCTGGCGGCGCGCATCACCACCTACTACCGCGAGCACGGCTATCCCTTCGCTCGCGCCTATCTGCCCGCCCAGCGCATGAGCGATGGCCGGCTGCGATTGGAAATCATCGAGGGTCGCTACGGCGAGGTGCGCGCCGCAAGTGTCTCGCCCAAGACCGCCGCCAGCGCCCAGGCCTATCTACAAGCATTGCGGCCCAACGAACTGATCCGCGCGCACGAGCTGGAACGCGCCGCACTGCTGCTGGACGGCTTGCCTGGGGTCTCGGTGACGGCAGTGCTGCGACCCGGTCAAGCGGCCGGTACGGGCGATCTTTTCGTCGAGGTGGAGCGCCAGCGGCGACTCTCCGGCCTGCTTAGCCTGGACAACCACGGCAATCGCTTTAGCGGCGCCTTGCGCCTGGGCGGCCAACTGGCCCTGGCCTCGCCGTTCATGCTCGGGGACGAGGTGGTGGTGAACGCGCTGCTCAGTGACGAGGAGCTCTGGAGCGGCGGCCTGGCGTACAGCCTGCCGATCGGCGCCGACGGCCTGCGCGCCCGCGCCGGCTATACCCACACCTACTACGAGCTGGGCGAGGAATTCGCCGCGCTGGGGGCCAACGGCAAAGCGCGTATCGGTTATCTCGGCCTGTCCTATCCGCTGCTGCACTCGCAGGCCGCCAACGTCGCGATCAACGTGAGCTATCAATACAAAACGCTCGAAGATGCGTACGACGCTGTCGACGTGAGCGAGGAGAAGCACTCGCACGGCGTGCCAATAAGTCTGCAGTTCGACGTGCGTGACGATCTTTTAGGCGGCGGCCTGTTTTTCGGCGCCGTCACCTGGACGGCAGGCGAGCTCCACCTCGACCGCGACATGCGCCAGTTGGACCGCGCCGCCACCCGCAGCCACGGGCGCTTCGACAAAGTCAACATGGAGCTGGTCCGGCTGCAGCACCTGCCGGCCGGCTTCGGGCTGTACGGCCGGATCTCGGCGCAATGGGCCGGCGACAACCTGGACTCCTCCGAGTCCTTCGGCCTGGGCGGCGCTGGCGGCATACGCGCGTACCCCGCCGGCGAAGCCTTCGGCGATGAAGGCTTGCTCGGCCAGATCGAGCTGCGTTACACGATCGCTGGCTACTCGCCCTATCTCTTCTACGATCATGGCAAGATCCGCGTCAATGCTGAGCCCGGACCCCAGGTGGAAGCCCGCAGCGAAGAGCGCAGCGGCGTCGGACTCGGTCTGCACTGGCAGTACGCCGGCCTGCGTCTGAACACCAGCTTCGCCTGGCGACTCACGGGCGGCGAGCCCGATTCGGACCACCGTGACCGTCAACCTCGCTGGTGGGCGACTTTGGAGCGAGCATTCTAGAAGACCCGCGGCTGAGTGCAGGGATGGCTGCACTGCGATGTTGAACTACCCCCAGACACCGCGCCGTGACGTCGAGCTCGCCCGACGAGCATCTCGATGCGTGAAGCCGGTGTGATTTGCGATGTGGTGGGAGCGAGTTCACTTGTCTGCAATTGCAATCCAGCGTCTAACGTCCGAATCCGTCCAGCCCGCGGCGCAGCTGCTGGCCGGCAGCATGCGTGACAACCCGCTGCACCGGAGGGTATTCGGCGATGACGAGGCGCAACTCGCGCGATTGTTGGCCACTGCCTTCGCCCGCCTGTTGCAACGGCAGCTTCGATCCGGGCTGGTGCTGGGCGCTTTCGACGGTGCGACCTTGGTGGGCGTGGCGGCCATGGTCCCGCCGGGCCATTGCCAGTCGCCGCTGCAGGAGAAGCTGAGCATGCTCGCGATCCTGGCCCGCGAGGGGCTGCTGCGGCGGCTGCCGGACATCCACCAGTGGCTGCGAATCTGGGCTCGTCAGGATCCGGCTTCCGATCATTGGCATCTCGGGCCAGCGGCCGTCGACCGCGGGCGTCAAGGGCAGGGGATCGGAACCGCCCTGATGAGGGCGATCTGCGATGAGCTGGATCAGCGCCAGGCCGTCGGCTACCTGGAGACGGACAAGCGCAGGAACGTCGTCCTGTATCGCCGGGGCGGTTTTGCGGTTGTCGTCGAGCGGCCGGTGCTAGGTGTGACGAACTGGTTCATGCTGCGCCAGCCGCCTCACGCGTAGTCACTCTAGTCGCTGACCGCCCGGCGCGACAGCCGCGCTCGTCGACACACCGCGCCGAGTACGCGGTATGGCGGGACTGTTCAATGGTGATCCATGGCTGCCCGAAATCACCCGAAGAACTCTGAGGATCGCGCGCATCGCCATGCGCACGGCGCAGACTCAAGCGCTGGCCCAAGCAGAGCGGTGCGACAAGAGGAGCACGCGGTTCACGACAAGCACGCCGGTCATTCCGTCGAGATGTTCCGGCAGAAATTCCTGGGGACGCTGCTGCTGACCATCCCGACGGTTATCTGGGCGCCGATGATCCAAGAGTGGTTCGGGTACGAAGCGCCTGGCGGACCTGAGGCTTCCCGGTGGATCAGCGCACTGTTCGGCACGCTCGTATTCGCGTACGGCGGCTGGATCTTCATCAGAGGAGCGGTGGGGGAACTGCGCGCCCGGCTGCCTGGCATGATGACGCTCATCGCGCTCGCAATCAGCGTCGCGTTCGTGTTCAGCCTTGCCGTGACCTTCGGTTTCCCTGGGATGGATCTGTGGTGGGAGCTGGGTACGTTGGTCACGGTCATGGTGCTCGGCCACTGGATCGAGATGCGGTCCATCAATCAAGCGCAAGGAGCGCTGAAAGAACTCGCAAAACTCCTTCCGGACACTGCGGAACGAATTCTCGGCGACCGTACGGAAACAGTTCCGGCGAGTGAGCTTCGCGACGGTGATGTGGTGCTCATTCGTCCGGGCGCCAGCATTCCCGCTGACGGGCTCGTACGGGAGGGGGGAAGCGAGGTCAATGAGTCGATGATCACCGGCGAGTCAGCGCCGGTGCGCAAGGGTCCGGAAGCGAAGGTGATCGCCGGAACTGTGAACGGCGCGGGCTCGCTGCGCGTCGAGGTCACGGGAACGGGTGATCAGACCGCGCTTGCCGGAATCATGCGGCTCGTGGGGCAGGCGCAGACCTCACGCTCGCGCGCCCAAGCGCTGGCGGATCGGGCCGCCTTCTACCTGACCATCATTGCGGTCGGCGCCGCGGTGCTTACGCTGGTCGCGTGGTTGTCGCTCGGACAAGAATCCTCGTTCGTGATCGAACGCGTCGTCACTGTGCTTGTGATTGCGTGCCCGCATGCACTTGGCCTTGCGATTCCGTTGGTCGTAGCGATCTCGACGACATTGGGCGCGCGCAATGGTCTGCTAGTGCGCGATCGCCGCGGGCTGGAGGAGTCGCGCAATTTGAGCGCCGTGTTCTTCGACAAGACGGGCACACTCACGCGCGGGGAATTTCGGGTGGTGGAGATCACGACGCGTCCGGGCATGAGTCAGGATGACGCGCTTGCACTAGCCGCCGCGGTCGAGCGTGATTCGGAGCACACGATCGCACAAGGCGTAGTGAGGAGCGCTGAGCAGCGCAACCTCTCGATACCACCGGCGGAGCAGTTTCAGGCGATCCCGGGCAAGGGCGTACAGGCGAGGGTAGAGGGCCGCCAGATCTTGATTGGCGGGCCGGCGCTATTGAGAACGGTGAACGCCTCGACGCCGCCAGAGCTCGAAGCAGCAATCGAGCGCGCGACAGAGCGTGGACAGGCCGCCATCACCATGCTCGAGGATGCCTCGCCAATCGCTGTCTTTGCAGTGGCTGATGCAATCCGCGAGGAATCGCAAGAAGCCGTCCAGCGACTTCACGAGCAGGGCGTCGAAGTCATCATGATGACTGGAGACGCCAAGCCGGTGGCTTACTCCGTGGCGAAGCAGCTCGGAATCGACGTCGTGTTCGCCGAAGTGTCGCCCGATCAGAAGGCTTCGAAGGTGAAGGAGGTGCAGGAACAAGGTAAACGCGTCGCCATGGTAGGCGACGGAGTGAACGATGCGCCTGCGCTGGTGACCGCTGACGTAGGCATTGCGATTGGAGCGGGAACGAACGTGGCGGTCGAAGCGGGTGACGTCGTGCTGGTGCGCAGCGACCCGCGCGATGTTCCGAGCATCATTGCTCTGAGCAAAGCCACCTATCGCAAGATGGTCCAGAATCTCTGGTGGGCGGCAGGCTATAACATCTTTGCTATACCTCTCGCCGCGGGCGTTCTGGCGCCCTGGGGCGTCGTGTTGCACCCGGCCGTCGGCGCCGTGCTCATGTCGCTCAGTACAGTGATCGTCGCGATCAACGCGCAGCTGCTCCGCCGGACCAACCTGCAGGGATCACACGGTTCTGATCGAGCGTTTGCCTCGCGGCGAGACGCGTGAGCGCGTCGTTCGGCTGGCGCGTTTGCCGCGCCGATGGTGCGTCAGTCGCCCGCTCTTTCGGAATCTCACTGGTTTGGTGTGCATGAAACCAAAGTTTCGCCGGAATTGATTAGAAAAGATTGGCCGATCAAACAGGGCGCCGGTCCGGCGAGTCACTCCCCACGCATTTTACCAGGCGTACTCGACAGTCAGGCCGAGCAGCGGCAAAGTCTCCTCCTCCTCGTCGACAATTTCTCCCGTCAGGATGTTGAACTCGCGCTGCAGTCCAGCCGGACCGCCGTAAACGTTCAGCACGTCCAGGAACAGCACAAGATCCACCGCGCCGATCGGACGACGGTAGTCGACGCGCACATCGAGTGAATGGAACGCATCGCCGCGATCGACATTCAAAGGGGTCCTCTCTTGCGAATAGCGCACGGGCGGGTTCGGCGCCAGCACGTCACCGTGAACGATGTAGCGGTACGTTGGTTGTCCGGAGCCATACTTCCAGCGCGCCGCTACCTGCCATCGATCGTTGATCTCCCAGCGCCCACCCACAGAGACGAAGTGCTCGCGGTTGAAGTCCCAATCGTACTCGCCACGCCCGTCTTTATCGTCCACCCGGTAGCGATTCCAGGAATAGACGAAGTCGGCCGACCAGCCCTGATCGAACCTGCGCGTCAACACCAGGTCCACGCCGGTGTTTGCGCCCTCACCATCATTTGAAACTCGACGGTTCGTGCGGCCGCTCTCCACGAGCCGGTTATCGAGATCCTGATAGTACGCTTCTACGAGCAGATTCAGGTTGTCGATTCGATAGCCGAAGCCCAGGCCGAAATGCGTAAGCTTTTCGCTCTCGAGATCAAAATTATCAGGGTCGGCCGCACGCGCGAGGTTGCTCGGCGACCCATAGAAGACGCCAGCCGTCGCCGAGAATCTCAGCCGGGATGAAATCGCATAACTGAAGCCGAATCGCGGCGACACGAGGTCTTCGTCACCAAAGCCATTGCGATCGTAGCGGATGCCCGCACGCAGATTGGCGTCGCCCCAGTCGAACAACTGCTCGCCGTAAACGGCGTAGTTGGTTTCGCTCGCGCTATAGATCGAGTTGATCTCATCTGGTTGCAACACAATGTAGTTTGCGCTCGGGGGGCGCGGATCGTCGGACTCGTAGATATAGCGTATCCAGTTCTCCCGAAGCTCAGTGGAATAGTCGAGATCGTTGCTCGTGAGGTGCAGCCCGGCGCGGAATATCCCAAGGCCGTTCCCGAACGACACATCGCTGCGCCAGCCGAATTCCGACTCCTTTTCCTTCACGGTCAGGAGTTTCTCGCGCACCGGAACCTGGTCGGCTAGCGTATCCGGCGGCGCCAGGTCCGGGAAGGCCTCGCCCTCGGACGACACTCGGTCGCGCTCACGGTAGTAGATACGATTTGTCCATTCGCCATCGTCGCCAAACATCCGCCGCCAGGCGCCGCCGATGAGCACGAGGTCTTGGTCTTCGTTCTGCAACGTGACGTCCTCGATGTCCTCGTCCTCCTCGAGGGGGGCGAGGATGTGGCTAATGTCCCGCGTGTACTCCTCAGGCACGTATATGGCGAGAAACTCGAACTCGTCGTCATCATCGAGACGTGTATGCGTCTTCAGGATCACGTCCGTGGAAACCGGCGCACCCAAATCCTCTTCACCAATAATCTCGAAAAGCTGGCCGAAGTCGAAGCGCCGCGCCTGCAGGAACATCGACGTGTTGTCGTGGAAGCCGCTCGGTCCCTCGTAAAGCAATTCGACGCCGGCGAGATCGAGACGCAAGCTGCCGACAGGCGAGGGCGCGCCGTCCACCACCTCGAATTGCAGGAGCGACGCGGCGCGGCCGCCGAACTCCGCGCTCCAGCCGCCAGGCGAGAACTCTGCCCCGGCGACGGCATTGGGTGCAAAGATGGAGTAGCGACCGCCATTGATGATTTCTTCCTCCTCGCCCAGCGTCTGCTCGAAGTGCACGACTTGCTGGAACGGGAAACCATCGACATAGATGAGGTTGCTCTTGGGGCCATGGCCCCGCACGGAAAAGGCCGCAAACTCGCCGTTGGAGACCACCCCTGGCAGGCCGCTCAGCGCGCGCATGACGTCGCTGCCGCTGCCAGGCGCGTTACGCAGCTCGTCGCGGCTCAGGAATCTGTTCGAGACGGCGCCGAAGGGGTCTGCCTCGCGTGCACGAGCCACAACGACGATCTCGTCCATCGAGTCGGACACCGGCTGCAGTTCGAAGCGAAGACGGCCTGTGCGCTGTTCCAGTACTCGGACCGCGGGCTCGACGGCCGTGACGTATCCCGCCGATTCTGCACGCAACTTAAAGAAACCGCCTTCCAGGCCGTCGAGCAGCGCCAAGCCTCTATCTGTCGTCGCCGAGTGCACCTCGCCGTCGCGCGACTCGGCCGTAATCGTCACACCATCGACCGGTCGGCGCGTCACGGCGTCGACGACCTCGACCGATATCCTGCCGCCGTCGGCAACAGCGGGGGTTGCCGCCAATAGCAGCAAGAGGGCCTTTTGCCCTTTGAAAACAACTTGATGCAGACTGCGTAACATGGCGAGACCTGGTGAGAAGTGGTGATTTCGAGGTCAATCTTGTTGCGCCTTGGCTCGCCCCAGGGCAGCCCATGCACCTGCGGCGCGAATACTTCACGAACCGGAACGACTGATATCAACGAGACGAATGGCGATTTTCGCCAACCTCAAGGAAGAAACCAGTCGCGAAAACGCGTGCACTGAACCCTCGATTCTCAACGGTGCACCGCTCTTCATCGCCGCAGAGTTGCCTCAACCTGCGCAGGGTCAAGTCCGCCATCGACTCTTACGATTTGAAGGCCGCTGTTGCGGAGATGAATGGCCCCGCGCAAAAGCAGCAACTTCAAGAACCGACCATGAAACTGCGGTCGCATGAGGTTTCCTTGACCAGCTTGCCGCTCGAGTCCGGTCGGCTGGCGGCAGTCACGTAGCCACATATCAATAACTAACAAGGAGGGCGGTTGGTTTGAGCAAGCCTCAAGAGGCAAGCACTTCGGCATAAGCTTGACATTACGAGGACGGTCGAAATATCGTACTTCCCATGAAGACCTCAGAGGTCATCAAAGCGCTTGGCGCGCTGGCTCACGGGCGCCGCCTGGCGATTTATCGGCTCTTAGTAGAGCAAGGCCCTGGCGGCCTGCCGGCGGGCGCCATCGGCGCGCGCATAGGACTCGTTCCATCGTCTCTCACGTTCCATCTCCAATCCCTGCAGCGCGCAGGCCTAATCAATCAGGTGCGCGCCAGCCGACAGCTTATCTACAGCGCTGACTATCGAGCTATGAACGAGCTACTGGGTTATCTCACCGACAAGTGCTGCGCAGCTGTCGATCAGAATTGTGCTTCCACGTGCACCCCTGGTGCTGCGAAGCCTTCCCGGCGAAAGTCAGCAGCGTGAGGTCTGCGTCATGGGTCAACCGAAGATTTCATCGAGGCCAAGTCGGAGTGCAGCAGTAAGGCTTCTCGCTGCAGCACAGCTCCCGACAGAAGACCTGACTGCAGCCCACTGCGAACATTTCTTTTACTCCGGGCCGCCGACTGAACCGACGGGATTGGTGGGCCTCGAGCTGTTTGGCGACGTCGCTCTGCTGCGTTCGCTGGTCGTCGCCCCGGAAAGGCGCGGTACGGGCGAAGGTGTGGCGCTACTCAAACATGCCGAGAGGCATGCGCGCGGGCAGGGCGTTACGACGCTCTACCTACTCACTACGACGGCCGAAGCGTTCTTCGCAAAGCATGGTTATGAACGCGCATCGCGCGAATCTGCGCCGAAAGCCATTCGAGCCACGCGCGAGTTCGCTGACATTTGCCCGGCGAGCTCCGCATTCATGAAGCGCGACCTTTGATGATGGCGCCGCATCGTGGCGGAGCCTCAGTCACATGACGCAGCCGGAGCGGAACATTGCCGAGATGCTCAATCGCGGATGTGATTGCGCTGTCACGGATCTGCCAAAGCTGCGCAAGACTATCGAGAGCGCTCTGCAGCCGGCGCAGTCGATACTCGAGACCCACCCGCATCTGTTCTCCGAGCTACCGGTATTTATCGATCCGGCGCACGTCATGCAAATGCGGCGGGTGATCGACGCCGTCGAAGCGACGGTGCATCTGCCGACCTACCAGCAAGCCGTCTTGAGGCACGCGCCGACCATTTCCGGGACGGAGCCACGAACATCGGGCGTGTTCATGGGCTTCGATTTTCACATGACTGAGGATGGCCCCAAGCTCATCGAAATCAATACGAATGCTGGCGGCGCATTCCTCAATGTCGCTGTGCACAATGCGCAAAAGGCCTGTTGTCTTGCCGCTGACGAATACCTTGCGACACAGCCGAGCGCAGCTCAGCTCGAGGCGAACATTGTTGCGATGTTCCGCCGCGAGTGGTCACTCGCGAGAGGCGCGCGGCCGCTCCGGACCATCGCGATTGTGGATCTTGAACCCGCCGGCCAGTTTTTGTATCCCGAGTTCCAACTCGCGAAGAAGGTTTTCGAGTCAAATGGCATCCGGGCGCACATTGTCGACCCATCGGAACTGGAGTTGGCCAGCGATTGTCTCAGGCTGCGCGGCGAGCGCATCGACCTTGTTTACAACCGGCTGACTGATTTCTATTTCGACGCGCCGAGCAGCCATGTTCTGCGCCTTGCGCACCGAAGAGACCTGGCTGTCATCACGCCGCACCCGCGTGCTCACGCCTTGTATGCCAACAAGCGTAACCTGGCTTTGCTCAGCGATCCATCAGCGCTCGCGGGGCTTGGCGTATCTCGAGGGACAATCGAGATTCTGGCTCGCAGCGTTCCTGCCACGCGAGAGGCGCGCGGTTGCGCCGAAACCTGGTGGCGCGAACGCAAGGACTGGTTCTTCAAGCCGCCAAGCGGCTATGGGAGTCGTGGTACGTATCGCGGCGACAAGCTCACTCGCCGTGTCTTTGCCGAAGTTGTGAATGGCGAATACATTGCTCAGGAGCTCACGCCGCCGAGTGAGCGCTGGCGCGCAACGCGTGAGGGCAAGGAAGTCTTCAAGGTTGATGTCCGCTGTTACGTCTATGCGGGGAACATTCAACTCATGGCCGCGAGGCTTTACCAAGGTCAGACAACCAACTTCCGAACAGCCGGCGGCGGGTTTGCTCCGATCTATGTTGTCAGTCTGGATCGAGGTGACAATCCCCAGCTTAAGGTTCGCGCGTGACGACACGAACGTCTCTGCAAGTGCTTGGTTTCGCTCGCGTCGCGTTACCGGAATTTCGGGGAGGGTTACCGGAATTTCGTTGGCGCGACAGCAATTGTCGGGCCAACAAAATCTCAGTAACAACCTGCCTTAAGAATCAAGAGATTACACACGCGACATGCGACAACTCTGCAGCTAAGGATTTCTGCCTCTATTTCAGAGACTTACGTGACTTCTCGCTGATTACGTTAAATCGAATTCCAAAATTTCGGTAATTGGATGGCTTCGCAGCCTTTCCGGTCACCAGGACACCTCCTGGAAATCCTTCATGGTTTACTCGGGCGAGACCTTGAAATACTGTCAGGGACATCCATGTCCGTGAAATCTGTACGCACGGTTGGCTTGCTCCTATGGAGTTGCTCGAGTTTTTTGGGCGCATTTCAGATACATACGACCGAAAGGCCCGAATCTACCCAGCCCTCCTAGCGCTTGCGCCGGGGTTTGGGATCGCAGTCAGCCTCTACGGCCTGGAGATTGACATGCAGCGTGGGTTACTGGGTCTGCTCGCCGCTGTCGGTGGTTTATTCCTCCTGTCGAACATCGCTCGTGAAGCAGGCAAACGCCTTGAGCGTGACCTATTTGAGTCCTGGGGTGGTGTGCCGACGACGCAACTCCAGCGCCATCGCGACAACACAATCGACCCGGTCACTAAGCGCCGAATACACAAGTTCCTTTCGGGAAAGTTGGGCGTGCCATTTCCAGACGCAGCTGACCTGCTAGTCGAATTTCGGGCCAGTTGAAACTTTGTGGGATGATGGCTCCTCGGATCGAGGAGCAAGATGAAGAAGAGTCGATTTAGCGAAGAACAAATGGTGAAGATCCTGCGCGAGGCGGACCAATCCTCGGTGGCCGAAGTCGCCAAGAAGCACGGCATCAGCGACGTCACGATCTATGCCTGGCGCAAGCGGTTCGGGCAGCTCGAACCGGCCGACGTGAAGCGCCTGCGCCAACTCGAGCAGGAGAACGCCAAGCTCAAGAAGCTGCTGGCCGAGCGGGATCTGGAGATCGACGTGATGAAGGAGGTCGCGGCAAAAAAATGGTGAGCGCGCAGGTGCGTCGTCGGCAGGTGGCGTTCGTGTGTGAACGCGGCGTGTCGCAGCGACGAGCGTGCGCGCTGATGTCGGTGGCCAGATCCACATTGGGATACGAGTCGCGGCTGGCCGAGCGAGATGCGCCGGTGGTGGCGGTGATGCGCGAGCTGGGAGCCTGTCCGTAATTCTGTGTGTGAGGCCGGGTTGAAAACCTGATCCTCACATTCCGACAGCGACGAATCGATCCTCGAACAGGATCGCAAACTGCGAGAGCGCCGCCTTCCACTCACGC
>Ga0079224_100007963_pt1 | contig 14292 bp, 12 predicted proteins | sample Stecom2015_FD_80414 | JGI IMG/M metagenome (GOLD analysis project Ga0079224, IMG submission 80414) | Agricultural soil microbial communities from Utah to study Nitrogen management - Steer compost 2015 | ecosystem: Environmental > Terrestrial > Soil > Agricultural land | place: USA: Utah...
GCCGCTGATCTCGCGCCAGATGCCGTCGCGGTGCGTCTCGCTGAGCATGAGCGACCCGACGACGAACGTGAGGCCGGCGACGACAATCGGGTAGTACAGGCCGGCGTAGATGTTGCCCGTTTCGGCGATGACCGACAGACCGACGAGCGGCAGCAGGCCGCCGAAGACGCCATTGCCGATGTGATAGGGCAGCGACAGTGCGGTATAGCGGATGCGCGCCGGGAACGCCTCGACGAGATACGCCGCAATCGGGCCGTAGACCATTGCGACGAAGACCAACTGCACCAGAATCAGGCCGATGAGCGCCCACGCTGACGGGGTGGCGAGCAGCGTCGGCAGGTCGACATACGTCAGCACCTCGCGCGCGGGTGCCAGCGCGCCATCGATGCTCGTCTGTGGTGTCAGCGAGATGGCCCCAGTGACCGGGTTGCGCGCCGAGATCGCGGTGACGACGTCGGATCCGGCCGCAACGCGCATGCCTTCGTAGATGGGCAGGTAGGCGACGGCGGCCAGCAGACAGCCTGCCATCATGATGCGCTTCCGCCCGACGCGATCCGACAGCGCGCCGAACGCGACGAACAACGGCATGCCCAGCAGCAGGGCGATCGCGACGATGCAGGCGGCCGACGTGACGTCGACCTTCAGGATGGTCTGCAGATAGAAGAGCGCGTAGAACTGTCCCGTGTACCAGACGACGCCCTGACCGGCCGTCGCGCCGAACAGCGACACCATGACCTCGCGCAGGTGCGTGCGGTTGGTGAAGGCTTCCTTGAGCGGCGCAGCCGACGTCATGCCGTTCGACTTGAGCTGCTCGAAGATTGGCGACTCGCGCATGCGCATGCGGATGTAGAGCGAGATGCCGACCAGCGCGATGGACAGCAGGAACGGGACACGCCAGCCCCACGAGCGGAACGCCTCGTCGCTCATCGCGCTCTGGACGAGCAGGATGACGACGAGCGACAGGAACAGGCCGAGTGTTGCCGTGATCTGGATGAAGCTCGTGTAGTAGCCGCGCCGGTGATCGGGCGCGTGCTCGGCGACGTAGACTGCGGCGCCGCCGTACTCGCCGCCGAGGGCGAGGCCCTGGAGGACGCGAATGACGAGCAGCAGGACTGGCGCGACGAGGCCGGCTGTCGCATAGGTCGGCAACAGACCGATGGCGGCGGTCGCACCGCCCATGATCATCAGCGTGAGCAGGAATGCGTACTTGCGGCCGACGAGGTCGCCGATGCGACCGAAGAACAGCGCGCCGAATGGCCGCACAACGAACCCGACCGCGAATGTCGAGAGGTAGGCCAGCAGCGCGATGGTGTTGTTACCTTCGGGATAGAACAGTGGCGAGATGACGGCCGCCAGGCTGCCGAAGATATAGAAGTCGTACCACTCGATCATCGTCCCCACCGATGAGGCGAGGATGACCTTCCAGATGCCGCGCGCGTCCGATGGACGCGCGTGCGCTGCCGCGGTGAGGGCGTTGTCGCTCATGAGCGTCGGCAGGCTACCACGGCAGCCCGTCCGTTCCGGGAGGAAACGGACGGCGGGAGCGGTCAGCGGCGCGGACGCGGTGGCGGCGCGAGCCGCCGGTAACTCTCGAACAGCGCGAGGACGAGGACGCCGGCGATCGCTGCGAGCGACAGGACCCACGTCGCGTTGACGATGGTGGTGAGGCGCGCGACGGTGTCGGGATCGGCCGCGAGCGGCGTCACCGAGAGCGCCGGGAGCGGCATCAGCAACAGGACGACCACGAGCGTGGTCGAATCGATGGCCATCTGCAGACCCAGGCGTTGAATCGTCCATCGTGGGCGGGTCAGGTTGGTGAGCGACATCGCGACGCTGGCGGCCATGACGGCCACGGTGGCCCAGTAGAGCGCGGGGATCACTGGTGTCCAGTCGATGATGGCCTTGTCGCCAAGCGTCCAGGACGCCGACACGGGGCCGATGTCCGCCAGCACGACGAGTACCGCAAGGCCGAACACGAGTTCGAACGTGACGCCGAGGCGCGACACACGACGCGGGTCGGGATGCGACGACAGTGACGCAGCCGTCCACGCGGTGCCGGCACGCGCCGTCCAGCGTTCGGCCATCGCGAAAACGAGTGTGAGGACGGCGAACGCGATGAGGGCGAGCGTGACGAGCTGGTTGAGCGCGCCGGCGACGCGGTCGCCACTGGCCCACGCCGGTTCGACAGCCGCGACGGCCGCGATGACGAGCAGCCACACGCCGGCGACGGAGCCGAGGACCGTGAGGCCGGTGCGATAGACGGGAAGCAGTGCCGGGCCGATCAGCGAACGCTGCGGCAGATAGCGCTCGGCCACGCGCATGGGATGGCCCAGGCGCGTCAGGATGGCCTCGAGTTCGGCTTCGGTGAGCACGCGGCCGAGTGTGGTCTCGCGCGCTTCGATGTCCGACTGGATGTCGTCGCGCAGTTCGGCGGTGACGTCGGCGCCTTCCTTCGCGGGCAGCCAGAACGCGACGGCCGTCAGATAGCGATCAAGCAGAGCCACGGCGGTCCTTTCCCGGCGCGGTGATCGACGCAACGGACGCGTCGAGCGCCGTCCATTCAGCCAGCAGTCGTTTGAGCACGTGCCGGCCCTCGACAGAGATCCGATAGAAGCGTTTGGTGCGGCGGTCCTCGTCGCGCCATTCGCTGACGAGCAGGCCCTGCGACTCGAGCCGGCGCAGCAGGGGATAGAGCGTGCCCTCGTCGATCTCGATGCCATGCGCTTCGAGCGACTTCCGCAGCGTGTAGCCGTACTGCTCGGTGCGCAGGGCGGCCAGCACCGCCACGACGAGGCAACCGCGGCGCAGTTCGAGGCGCAGGTGATCGAAGGCGTCGGCTGCGGGGCTCATACCTTGTGCCGCACACTGTATATCACACAGTATGAGACGGAACGGCCCTGCCGATGTTCCACGGGGACGATCCGGTACGATGCGGCCTATGGACTACGTGAAGCTGGGAACGACCGGTGTCGACGTCTCGCGTCTCTGCCTGGGCTGCATGACGTACGGCGCATCTGACCGCGGCGCGCATGAGTGGACGCTGTCTGAAGAGCAGGGCCGGCCGTTCATCCGCCAGGCGCTCGAACTCGGGATCAACTTCTTCGACACGGCGAACAGCTACTCCGCGGGTACGAGCGAGGAATACCTTGGCCGCGCGCTTCGCGAGTTCGCGCGCCGTGACGAGGTGGTCGTCGCGACGAAAGTCTATTTTCCGGTCGACGGACGCGGGCCCAACGCCAGCGGTCTGTCGAGGAAGGCGATCATGGCCGCCATCGACGCGAGTCTGCGGCGGCTCGGCATGGACTACGTCGACCTCTACCAGATCCACCGCTGGGATTACGGCACGCCGATCGACGAAACGCTCGAAGCTCTGCACGACGTCGTCAAGGCGGGCAAGGCGCGCTACATCGGCGCCTCGTCGATGCACGCCTGGCAGTTTGCGAAGGCGCTGTATGTTTCGCGCGTGCACGGCTGGACGCGGTTCGTCACGATGCAGAACCACTACAATCTTCTGTATCGGGAAGAGGAGCGCGAGATGCTGCCGCTCTGTCTCGAAGAGGGCATGGGCGTGATTCCGTGGAGCCCGCTCGCGCGCGGGCGGCTCACGCGCGATTGGAGCGACGAAACGTCGCGCGTGAAGACCGACAAGTACGGGCAGAAGCTCTATGCCGGCACGGCCGACGCCGATCGTCGCGTGGTCGATGCCGTCACCGAGGTCGCGCGCGAACGCGGGGTGCCCCGCGCGCAGATTGCGCTCGCCTGGCTGCTGCACAAGCCTGTCGTCACCGCGCCGATTGTCGGCGCTTCGAAGCCCGGGCACCTCGAAGACGCCGTGGCCGCGCTCGCGGTGCAGCTCACCGACGAGGAGATCGCGCGCCTCGAAGCGCCGTACGTGCCGCACCGAGTAGCGGGGCACGAGTAGCGAGACGACAGGCGTGGGCCTGTCGCACCAAGGAGGGAGTCATGTCGAACGAGCACGACGTCACGTCGACGTCACGCCGCCCGCACACGCCGTCGATGGCTGAGGCCTATCTCGAGTTCGATCTGCCGCGCGCGATCGAAGACCTGCGCCGCGAGCCCGAGTGGGCGAAAGGGCAGAATGCGAAGACGCCGGTGAAGTTCGACACGTTGCGCGTCGTGCTGATGGTGCTCGCGAAAGGCGCGCGCATTCCCGAACACCAGACGTCGGGCCGCATCAGTATCCAGCCGATCCAGGGACATCTGCGGGTGCACGCCGGAGGGCGGACGTTCGACGCGCCTGCCGGCCGCCTGCTCTCGTTCGATCGCGACGTCCGCCACGATGTCGAAGCGCTCGAAGAGAGCGCGTTTCTGTTGACGATCGCCTGGGAACAGCAGGAGCGGCCGGCGCCGGCCTGATCAGCCCTTCCAGTTCGCGAAGCTGTCGTCGACGTGCACGACCTTCACGCCGCGTGCGGCGAGATAGGCCGACGAGACGGCGGCGCGCATACCGACGGCGCAGTGCACGTAGACCGGTGAGTCGGATGGGAACACCGGGTCGGCCGCGCGCAGGCGTGTGTGCGCGATGTTCTTCGCGCCCGGCACATGCCCGGCTTCGTGCTCGGTGGCGCCGCGCACGTCGAGCACGGTGAGAGACCCCGCCTGCCGCCGGCGCTCGAACTCGGCGAAGTCGATGCGCTCGATGCTCTCGAGCGGACCGGCTGCGTCGAGCGTGGCCGTCGGAGCCCAGCCCGTGATGTTGTCGTAGCCGATGCGGATCAGGTCGCGAATGGCCGCGTGCAGATTCGCGCGGTCGACGATGAGCACGATCGACCGTTCCGGATCGGCCAGTGATCCGACGACCGTCGGAAACATCTTGCCGAACGGCGCGAAGAGCGAGCCAGGCAGGTGCCCTGCCATGAACGCCTTGCGGTCGTTGCGCGTGTCGATGATCTGCGACGTCTTCGCGGCTGCCTTCAGTCCGGCGGCGTCGAGCTCGGCCGGCGACGGCACGCCGCCCAGCACGGGCGGGCCCGCGACGTTGAGCTGTTTCATCCGCGCGAAATACATCGGCGGCTCGGGCTGGCCGCTGAGAATGAAGTCGACGAACGGGCGTACACCCCGCGCGGCTTCGGCAATGGCGGGCGAGAACCGCCGCTCGTAGCCCACGGTCGTCGTGGGAATCGCGCCGAGGGCCTTGCCGCACGCGCTGCCCGCGCCGTGGCCCGGCCAGATCTGCATGTAATCGGGCAGCGTCAGAAAGTCGGTCGCCGACTCGAACAGCCGCTGTGCCGACGGCTCGCGGTTGCCGACGACGCCCGCCGCCGTCTCGAGCAGGTCGGGACGTCCGAGATCGCCGACGAAGACGAAGTCACCCGACGCGACGCCCATGGGTGCGGTCGCGCCGCCGCCGAGGTCGGTGATCACGAACGACATGTGCTCGGGCGTGTGGCCGGGCGTGTGCCACGCGCGCAATTCGATGTTGCCGACGCGGAACGTGTCGCCGTCGTGGAGCAGCGTGACGTCGCGGCCATCGGCCGCGGGCCAGCGGTACTGCCAGTCGTCGCCCCCTTCGGCCGACAGCAGCACGCGGATGTCCGGCAGGCGATGCGCGAGTTCGCGCGTGCCCGACAGGAAGTCGGCATGCACGTGCGTCTCGGTCACGGCGACGAGCCGCAGGTTCTCTTTCGCGGCAGCCTCGATATAGCGCTCGACGTCACGCTCGGGGTCGATGACGATCGCTTCGCCGGTCTTCTGGCATCCGATGAGATAGGCGTTCTGCGCCAGGTGGTCGTCGGTGATCTGCCGTACGAGCATCACGCACCTCTGATCTTCGCGACCGCACGTTCCTCATCGTCTTTGATGTGCGCAAGGTCGCGGCGATGGTTGGCCGCCAGCTCTTCGAGCGCGGCGGGATCGAAGGTCTCGGCGACTTTCGAGCGATACAGGATTTCGGCTTCGGCCGTCTTCGCCGCCGCGGCGGCCCGCACCTCGGCAATGGCCGCCCGCTGCTCGTCGGTGAGCGGCGCGTCGACGCGCCCCTCTTCGGCGTCCTTCTTTCGCAGCCGTTCCATGGCGAGTTCGTACGCGGACTTCATCTTCTGAATTCTGACAGAATAGAGAAGGCAGAAGCCAGAAGCCAGAAGTAGCAGGCATGCAGCAACCGGAAGACAGCGTCTTCGCCCGCGTGGGCGAAGAAGGGTTCGAACGGCTCGTCGCCGCGTTCTACCGGCAGATTGCCGACGATGACATTCTCGGGCCGATGTATCGCACGTCGGATCGCGAAGGGGCCGCAACCGAGCAGGAGCACATGGCGAATGCCGAGGCGCGCCTGCGCGACTTCCTCATCTTCCGCTTCGGCGGCCCGGCCCGCTACATCGAACGCCGCGGGCATCCGGCCCTGCGGCGCCGGCACTTCCCGTTCCGTGTCGACAAGGCCGCGCGCGACCGCTGGATGCTGCTGATGAACCGCGCGCTCGACGAGGCTGGCCTCGATCCCGAGGCCACGGCCGTCATGCGCGAGTTCCTGGGCAACGTCGCGACGTTCCTCATCAATACCGAAGGCGACGACGCCCGCGCCTGACGCCCGCCTCCCGGTTGTCGCCGGAAATGGGTAACACGCTTCTCAACGTCCCGTCCGCCGGGTAAACCGCAAGCTCATCCGTATAAGTTCACTATTACCAATAACTTATAAATCAGCCAGGGACGGCATGGCGTTTGGAACCGTCATACCTCCATGAGGATCCCGCACCATGGCTGAGACGAAGCGCGGCCTGCTCAACGCGCTGACCGGCCCGTTTGGCCCGGGACGCCGCCGGACCGATCGCCGCGATCCCGACCGCGTATCGGCGTATACCGGCCCGGAACGCCGACGCGGCGAACGGCGCCGTCGCGCGACGCGGGGCGTGCTGTTTGCGGCCTTCACGCTGGCCGGCGCGGGCGCGCCGTGGACGATCAGCAAAGCCATCGAGCCGGCCCCGACCGTCGACGTGCGCGAAGGCGACTTCCGTCTGCCGTCGAAGGAGGACCGCTTCAACGATCTGATCGAAGAAGCGGCGCTGACCTACAGCGTGGATGTCGATCTGATTCGTGCCGTGATCCGCGCCGAATCGAACTTCAATCCGCGCGCCGTGTCGCCCGTGGGTGCGCAGGGCCTGATGCAGCTCATGCCCGCCCTCCAGAAGGACTTCGGCATCCGCGACCCGTTCGATCCCCGGCAGAACGTCATGGGGGGCGTGCGCTACCTGCGCCGGCTCCTCGACCTGCACGGCGGCAACGTCGCGCTCGCACTGGCCAGCTACAACGCCGGCCCCGGCAACGTCGCCCGCTACGGCGGCATCCCTCCGTTCCGCGAGACCCGCGGCTACGTCAAGAAGATCACGTCGTGGCTGTCGGATACCACCGACACGGTCACCGGTAGCGACTAGAATTTCCGCAGGATGAAAATCGTCGTCGCCGACGACATGCCCGCTCCGGCGCTGGCGCCGCTCGCGGCGCGCGGCTGGGATGTCGTCGTCACTGCCGGAAGTCCGCGCGACGCGCTCGTCGAGGCACTCGCATCGGCCGACGCGTTGCTGGTGCGCAGCGCCACGCGCGTCACCGCCGATCTGCTGGCCGCGGCGCCTCGCCTGCGCGTCGTCGGACGCGCGGGAACGGGCGTCGACACAATCGATGTGCCGGCCGCCACCGCACGCGGCGTGCTCGTCGTCAACGCACCTGGCGCGAACAGCGTCAGCGTCGCCGAGCTGACGCTGGCCTTGATGCTGTCGCTCGCGCGGCATACAGCGGCCGCCGATCGCGCGATGAAGGACGGCCGCTGGGAGAAGAAGGCGTTTGCCGGCTTCGAGCTGCGTGGCAAGACGCTCGGCCTCGTCGGCTTTGGCCGTATCGGGCAGGAAGTCGCGCATCGCGCGCGAGCCTTCGGTATGCGCATCGTCGCGCACGACCCGTTCCTGTCGCGCGAGGTCGCAGACGAGGCCCAGGTCGAGCTGAAGTCACTGGACGAACTGTGCGCCGAAGCCGACTGGATTTCCCTGCACGTGCCGGCGAGTCCGGCCACCCGCCATCTCTTCGATCGCGACCGCCTGGCGGCGTGCCGGAAGGGCGTGCGCATCGTCAACACGGCGAGGGGCGAGCTCGTCGACAGCGCGGCGCTCGCCGATGCCATCGAGAGCGGCCATGTCGCCGGCGCGGGGCTCGATGTCTTCGAGACCGAGCCGCCCGTCGACCTCAGGCTGCAGCAGCTGCCGCAGGTCGTTGCGCTGCCGCACCTCGGCGCGTCGACGCGCGAAGGGCAGCACGCCGCCGCGACGGAGACCGTTGCCGCCGTCGAGGCGTTCCTTGCGCACGGCGATGTGCGGAATGCCGTGAACCTGACGTCGCCAGCCGGTCCGGCGGCCGCGCGTCTTCAGCCGTATATCGCGCTTGCCGCGCGCCTCGGCCGTCTGGCGGGTTCCCTCGCTCCAGGGCCTATCGAGAGCATCGGCGTGCGCACCTACGGCGAGATTGCCGACGCGCCGCATCCGCTCATCGCGACGTCTGCGGTGTCCGGTCTCCTGTCGGTGATCCTCTCGGGCGGGGTGTCGCCGGTGAATGCGCGCGACCTGGCCGCCGCGCGCCGTATCGAGATAGCCGAGACCACCAGTTCGCGACCGCGGCGCTTCGCTGCCGTCGTATCGGTGCAGGTGCACGCGACCGACGCGCGGGGCGTGCGGACGACGCGCTGGGTGGAAGGCACGGTGGCACACGGCAGCGACGCGCGTCTCGTGCTCGTCGATGGCATCGAGCTGGACGCGCCACTCGCCGGCACGATGCTCGTCGTCACCAACGACGATCGCCCCGGCGTTGTCGGCGCCGTTGGCACGGCGCTCGGCGACTTCGGCGTCAACATCGCGAGTCTGTCGCTCGGACGGATGGACGGCCGCGCGATTGCCGCCGCCGCGCTCGATACGCCGGACGGCGCGGCACTCGACTGGGAGCCGCTCGAGGAGCGGCTTCGCCGCCATCCTGCGGTGACCGACGCCTGGCTCGCGTCGGTCGACGGCTGATCGCCGCGACGGTCAGGACGCCGGGGCCGCGCGCCGGCTCGCAAGGGCCGAGACCACGGCCGTCAGTTCCGCCGGTTCGACCGGCTTCGACACGTGGGTATCGAAGCCCGCCAGCAGCACCCGCCCGCGGTCGGCCGGCGAGACGAAGGCCGTCAGGGCTGCCGCGCCGATGCGCGACCACTCGGGACGCGCCCGCACCTGCCTGATCAGCTCGTAGCCGTCCGTGCCGGGCATCGCGATGTCGCTCAGCAGCACGTCTGGCACGCGCGTCTCGAGTGCCCGCAGCGCGTCGGCCACCGACGCGGCGGTCGACACATCCGCTCCCTGCCGCTCCAGGACTGCCGCCACCAGCGTGCGCGCGTCGTCGTCATCCTCGACGACCAGTACGTGGACGCCGGCGAGCGATGGCAGATCGCTGAAGGCGTCGCCGCTGGCCGGGAACGTCGTCGTCAACGCCGCGGTCCGCGCGAGCGGCAGGTCGACGATGAACGCCGATCCGCGGCCTTCACCCTCGCTCTCGGCGCGCACCGATCCGCCATGGAGCTCGACGAGGTGACGGACGATCGACAACCCGAGTCCGAGGCCGCCGTGCGCCCTCGTGGTCGCGCCGTCCTCCTGCCGGAAGCGATCGAAGACGAACGGCAGGAACCGTGGGTTGATGCCGGCGCCCGTGTCTTCGACGCGCACCGACAGCGTTGAATCGGCGGCGGTCACCGAGAGACTCACGCGTCCGTGCTCGGGCGTGAACTTCAGCGCATTGCTCAGCAGGTTCCAGAACACCTGCTGCATGCGCCCTTGATCGATCAGCACGTTGTCGCTGTCGACTGTCGAGTGGAACTCGAGCGCGATCTGTTTCACGTCGGCCGTAGGCCGCACCGAGTCGATGGCGCCTTCGACCACCGCCGACAACGACGCCGGGCGGAGATCGAGCTTGAGCTTGCCGCTGATGATGCGCGAGACGTCGAGCAGATCTTCGATGAGCTGCGCCTGCAGCCGGGTGTTGCGCTCGATGATCTCGAGCGCACGCTGCGTCGTCGCGGGATCGAGACTCCCGCTGTTCAACAGGCGCACCCACCCCAGGATGGCGTTGAGCGGCGTGCGCAGCTCGTGTGACAGCGTCGCGAGGAACTCGTCCTTCGCATGGTTGGCGGCCTGCGCTTCCTGCCGCGCGGCCTTCTCTCGCTCCAGCAGTTGCCGGCGGGCTTCTTCCGACCGGAACAGGGCCATCGCGTGACGCAGCGACCGCGAGAGGCGCTCAGCCGACAGTTGCCCCTTGCCCATGTAATCGGCTGCGCCGGCCTTCATCAGCTCGACGGCCGTCTGTTCGTCGCCCTGGCCGGTGAGGGCGATCACGGGCGTCTGCACGCCCGCGTTCCGGATCGCGCGAAGCACCTGCAGCCCGTCCGCGCCCGGCAGCTGGTAGTCCAGGAAGATGCAGTCGAACCGTTCGCGGTTGAGCGTCTCCAGCGCCTCGTCGCCGCCCGCCGCCTCGCTGATGTCAGCCCGGACGCCGGCCTGCTTCAGGGCACGCCGAAGCGCGACGCGATCGACGTCGTCATCGTCGACGATGAGGAGGCTGAGGCGGTCGTCCATGGTCTCTGCGGTCTGGTCTCAGGTCGCCGTCAGGGCATCTCCACCAGCGTCCAGTACTTGTTGAGCGCGGCGGTCAGTTCGACGAAGTTGGCAAAGGTCACCGGCTTGAGCAGATAGCCCGCGACGTTGAGGTTGTAGGCCTGCACCTTGTCCTGCTCATCGTTCGATGTGGTCAGGACCACGACGGGCGTGGCCGCAAGGGCCGGGTCCGCGCGCAGCGACTTCAGGAACTCGATGCCGTTCATCATCGGCATGTTCAGGTCGAGCAGGACGAGCCGGCGGTCTTCCGGCACACGGCCGTCGCGCAGCATGGCAAGCGCTTCGATACCGTTCTCGGCGACATAGAGCGGATTCATGATCTTGTTCCGCTCGAATGCGCGCTTGATGTTCATCTGGTCGACCTGGTCGTCTTCGACGAGCAGGATGTGGAGCGGCTTGGCGTCAGTCATGCGAGTCCTCGTGTATGGGCCAGAGGAAAGCAAACGTCGCTCCCTGTCCTGGCGATGATTCGATCCACGCGCGTCCGCCCCGGTGCTCGACGATCTTGCGTACCAGGGCGAGGCCGATGCCCGTGCCTTCGACCTTGTCGCGCGGTTGCAGTGTCTGGAAGATGCCCCAGACTTTCTCGTGATACTCGGGTGCGATGCCCGGGCCGTTGTCCGCTACGGCGAACGTGACGTAGCCGGGGACGTCAGCGTCGGCCGACGAAACCGTCACGCGCGCACCGGCGCCGGCGTACTTGAGCGCGTTGCCGATGAGATTCAGCAGCACCTGCTGCAGCGGCAGGCGCTCGGTGCGAAGGCGCGGCATGTCGCCGACGATGGTGACGGTGGCGTCGTCGGGCGGGGCGAGCAGCTCGATGACCTCGCGCGCGAGCGCGCCGGTGTCGACGTCCTCGATTCCATGGCTGGTGCGTCCGACACGCGAGTACGAAAGGATGCCCTCGATGAGGCCCTCCATTCGATGGATGCGGCCCCGCAGCAGGTCCATGTACTCGCGCGCCTGGTCGGTGAGGGCGCCGCCGATCTCTTCCTCGATCCATTGCGACAGGTTCGCGATGCCGCGCAGCGGCGCCTTGAGATCGTGTGACGCGACGTAGGCGAACTGATCGAGCTCGCGGTTGTTGCGCTCGAGCGCGCGCGTCAGCCGCTGCAGCGATGCGAGCGAGCGCTTCAGCGCGTCTTCGCCTTCGCGGCGTTCGGTGACGTCGATGGCGACGCCCGTGAGCCGTGTCGCGCGGCCGAACCCGTCGCGGATGATCGTGCCGCGCGTCTCCAGCCAGCGCACGGTGCCGCCGGGGCGCACGATCCGATACTCGGTCTGCAACGACGAGCCGCGGGAAATCGCGCGCCGGATCCTCGACATCGCGCGCTTGCGGTCGTCCGGGTGAATCAGCTGTTCGAACGCGGCGGGCGTCCCGGCGAACGCGCCCGCCTTCAGCCCATGGATGCGCTCCAGCGGCGCGGAGAAGACGATGCGGTTCTCGTCGAGCGCCCACTCCCAGGTGCCCATATGGCCCGCTTCGAGTGCCAGACGCAGGCGCGCTTCGCCCTCCTCGAGTGCCTCGGCATGCCGGCGGATGGCACGCTCGGCCAGCACCTGCGACGTCACGTCGACCGCGTGCAGCAGGATGCCTTCGACGCCGGCGCGCCCGTAGATTGGCTGGATGACGAAGTCGGAGTAGACCTCGGCCTCGGGAAAGCCGTCGCCGTCGTCATCACGCATGCTGCGCGCCTGGTAGCCCAGGTACGGCTCACCCGATGCGTAGACTTCGTCCATCAGGTCGAAGAACAGATCGCCGACCGACGTCTCCTGGAACGCCTCGCGAATGGGCAGGCCGATGATGTAGCGGCTGCCGATGCTGTCCTCGAAGCGGCGATTGAGGATCTCGATGCGGTGTTCGGGACCAGCCGTCACGCAGATCATGGCCGGCGCCTCGCGCAGGATGCGCTGGAGACGCGCGCGCTCGCGGTCGGCCTGCTCGCGCGCCGCCTGCTCGTCGTCGTACGCCAGCGCCTTCGTTTCGGCGAGCGTGATGTCGGTGATGTCCTGCACGACGCCGCGCACCCGCACGATGTCACCCTGCGCGTCGCGTACGGCGCGTCCGTGACTCGAGACGAGGCATTCCGATCCGTCGGGCCGGACGACGCGGTGCCGCAGACTGTAGGACTCGCCGCGCTCGACTGCCGCGCGCACGGCAGCCTCGAGCCGTGGCCGATCGTCGGGATGAATGCGCGCGTGGTACGTCGCCAGGTCGATCGTCGTGCCCGGCTCGAGCCCGAAGATGCGGTACGTGTCGTCCGACCAGGTGACGCGATCCGTGCCCGGCTCCCATTCCCAGCTGCCCAGGCGTGCGATGGTCAGCGCTTCGTGCAGCATCTCCTGATGGAGCGCAATCTCCCGTCGCGAGGCCTGTTCCTCCGAGATGTCGCGGAACGCCACCACGGCGCCGGCGACGCGGTTGTCCTGGAACACCGGCGTCGCGATGTACTCGACGGGCACGGGACGGTTGTCCTTCGTCCAGAACACGTCTTCGGCAACGCGCACGGCCGTGCCGGTGCGCAGCACCGAGTGGACGGGGCAGTCGTCAGCGGAGTAGGGGCGGCCGTCGGGATGGGAGTGGTGCACGATGCCGTGCTGCACCTTCCCGGCGATTTCGAGAAACGTCCAGCCGAGCAGGCGCTCGGCCGTCGGATTGAGGAACGTCGTCCGGCCCTCGGGGTCGATGCCGTACACGCCCTCACCGAGCGATCGCAACAGCTGATGTGAATCGATGGCGTGCTGGTTGTCGACTCCCTGCGTCACTCTCGGCTCCGTCTCCCTGCCCCGGCAGCTCAGCACTGCCGGTCCACGGGAGACACCCGTAGCCTGAGGGAACACGGTCCTTATCAGCAATTACGCTGCCACGGCCGGGTCAGCGGGCGTCGAGCTCGAGGGCGGCGCGGGTAGTGGAGGGTTCGATGACGGTCAGGGCCAGAATCGACGCAACTGCAAGGCCTGCAAGCAGCGCCGCGGCCTCGTCGGCAGCGCCGCCCAGGGCCGTGGCGGCGGTCAGCAGCACGGCGTCGAGTGTAAGCTCAGCCGACACAACCCGCCGGCGGGTGTTGGCCACGTGACGGCCGAGCTCCGCCGGGCGTTCGCGGGCCACGAAGTCGGCATTCAGGCGAAGGACCAGGACTGCGGTCGCGCCAGCCACGGTCAGCACGAACAGCGCTGAACCCCACGGGCGCGCGATGTCGTGCCGGACGAGCCACAACAGCACGGGCGCCGCCACAGCGAACCCCGCGACTGTCCGCTGGTGAACTCGATACCACCAGAGACTCCGGCTCGCGCGGGGCGCTGGATGCGTCTCCAGCGCGCGCGCCAGCTCGGCGCCCGACGCGTAGCGCTCCGCCGGATCGGCGGCCAGGCATCGCTCGATGATCGGCGCAAGCGCCGGCGGCACGTCGGGCGCATCGAATGGCCTGCGACCGGCAAGGGCGGCTTCGAGCAGCGCGCCGCGATCGCCGGCGAATGGATGGCGCCCGGTAGCCATCTCGAAGAGCAGCACGCCGAAGGCGAAGACGTCCGCGCGCGCGTCGGCCGGCGCGCCACGCAACTGCTCGGGCGCCATATATCCCGGGGTGCCCGCCATCACGCTCGCATCGATGGGCGTGTCCTCGCTGCGTTCCCCCGCAAGGCCGAAGTCGAGCAA
>Ga0079224_100007965_pt1 | contig 14290 bp, 11 predicted proteins | sample Stecom2015_FD_80414 | JGI IMG/M metagenome (GOLD analysis project Ga0079224, IMG submission 80414) | Agricultural soil microbial communities from Utah to study Nitrogen management - Steer compost 2015 | ecosystem: Environmental > Terrestrial > Soil > Agricultural land | place: USA: Utah...
CAATGGGAAATGTTGAAATCGGCAGAAAGTTATGGTTTCAAAATTCCTAAAACTGCGAAATTATGTGCTTCGCTGAATGAAGTTTTGGAATTCATTGACTTTTGGGATTCGGAACGAAAAAATCTACCTTTCGAAATCGACGGAATCGTCGTCAAAGTCAATTCCTTTGCGCAACAGCAAGAATTGGGATTTACCGCAAAATCACCGCGTTGGGCGATGGCTTATAAGTTCAAAGCCGAAAAAGCCGAAACCAAATTATTGAGCATTTCGTATCAGGTCGGTCGCACAGGCGCGATTACACCGGTCGCCAATTTACAACCCGTAAATCTTGCCGGAACCGTTGTGAAACGAGCTTCTTTGCACAATGAAGACATCATCAACAAGCTGGATGTGCGCATCGGTGACCAAGTTTATGTGGAAAAAGGCGGCGAAATCATTCCGAAAATCGTGGAAGTAAATTTGGACGTTCGTCAGCCGGATGCAGAAAAAATAGAATTCATCAAAAATTGCCCGGAATGTGGAACGAAACTCGTTCGAAATGAAGGCGAAGCACAATATTTTTGTCCGAATGAAGACGGATGTAAACCGCAAATCATCGGACGAATGGAACATTTTGTTTCACGAAAAGCGATGGATATGGCGAGCATCGGCGGCGAAACAGCAGAATTGCTTTACAAAAACGATTTAGCAAAAGATATTGCGGATTTTTATGATTTGAAAAAAGAGCAACTTCTTCCTTTGGAACGAATGGCGGAAAAATCGGCGCAAAATATCATTGACGCGATTGAAGAATCGAAGAAAATTCCTTTTGAAAAGGTTTTGTATGCAATTGGAATTCGTCACGTGGGCGAAACGGTTGCGAAAAAATTAGCGAAAAAATTCCATTCGATTGATAATCTGATGAATGCTTCTTTGGAAGAACTGGAAAATGTGGAAGACATCGGCGGAAAAATTGCGGTCAGCATTCAGGAATTCTTTTCAAAAGAAAAAAATCAAATTATCATTGAAAGACTGAAAAATGCCGGCGTACAAATGGAAATCGGGGAAGCCGAAAAACCGATTTCAAATTTATTGGAAGGAAAAACTTTCCTTTTTACCGGAACTTTGACGCAATTTACGCGCGATGAAGCACAAAGGTTAGTCGAACAAAACGGCGGAAAAAACATTTCTGCCGTAAGCAAAAACCTGAATTATCTGATTGCGGGTGAAAAAGCCGGAAGCAAACTCAAAAAGGCAGAAGCACTCGGAACGGTTCAGGTTTTGACCGAAGATGAATTTTTGGCGATAATTAATTAGATTAATCTAATTACAATTTGAATCCAATTTTGTCACGATTTTTGATCAAAAATGCGCGCCAAAATTTGCTGTATCGTTTCTTTATTATCCACGATTGAAATCGTGGGCTATAAAATGTTAATTTAATTGTGTTACTATCCGGTCTTTGATGAGACAATTCTATTTAAATTGAATTCCGTATTTTAGGTGATAAATTGGTTCGTTATGAAAAATTTTCTCTTGATTTTATGGATTTCGTTGAATGTTTTTGGATTTGCACAAAATCAAAATTCTGTGGAAGGCGCGTATTTGTCAAAAGATGGCGATACTTTTCAGCTTTGGCTTTTGGTGGACGGATATTCGTCGATGACAACATTTAACGACAAAGAATATATTTCTTCTATAGGCGGAACTTATCAGTTTGAAAATAACCAAATTACGGTTTCGGTTGAATTTAATGACCAAAATAATTCGGAAGTTGGAACAAAGAAAACTTACAATTTAAGTTTTAATAATGGCAATTTTAAAGACGAAAACGGAAAAGTTTGGGTGAAACAAAATAAAGCGCAAAGTCTGGACGGAACTTGGAAAATTTCGGCAAGAATGATGGACGGAAAAATGACTGAAATTCATCAAAAAGGCGAACGAAAGACTTTGAAACTTTTGATTGGTGGTTATTTTCAATGGTTTGCAATTAATCCTTCGGAAAAAAGCTTTTCCGGAACGGGCGGCGGAACTTACACCTTTGAAAACGGAAAATACACCGAAAACATTCAATTCTTTTCAAGAGATAATTCCCGTGTGGGCGCTTCGCTCAGTTTTGACGGTGAACTTAAAAACGGCGAATGGCACCATAGCGGATTGAGTTCCAAAGGCGAGCCAATTCACGAAATTTGGAAAAGAATTCAATAACCAAAAATTTATTAAGGCTTGTCTGAAACTTCTTTTTTTCTTTTTTCATAAGGCGAATCATCCATAGGATTTGCGCCAAAAATTCCGAAGAAAAAAGAAAAAATTCCTACACAAACCGTGTACAAAAGCATGGCGATGATGAATCCGTAAAACTGATTTTCACTGGTAAAAAAACCAATGGAAACAGCTATAATAAAACCGATTACATAATAAATAAATATCTTTTTCATTTTCTAATTTTAATTCGCATACGTTCTATTTACTTTCTCAATTCCATCTACTTCTTTCAGCTGATTGAGAATTTTATCAAGTTGTGATTTATTTTTCACCGAAACAGAAATTTTCCCGTCAAAAACACCGTCTTCTTCAGAAATATTGATACTACGAATATGGACGTGCAAGTTAGACGAAATAATTTTAGTAACATCATTTACCAATCCAATTCTGTCAAGTCCCTGAATGGTTAAAATGGCGCGGTACAATTGTGAACTTGAATCAATCCATTTTGCACGGATGATACGATATGCCTGATTGGCTTGTAATGAAACGGCATTGGGACAGTCTTTTTTATGAACTCTGATTCCTTTTGAAACCGTCACGAATCCAAATACTTTATCACCCGCAATAGGGTTACAGCAAGAAGCTAATTCGTAATCAAGCTTTTCTTCATCGGGACCAAAGACAAGTGAATCCAGTTTTTGTTTGGGTTCTTCTTCTTGGGTTACAACTGCTTTGGATTTGGGGCGAAAACGGTTGATGAAACCTGTAATTCCGGATTTACTTTCTGCAAATTTCCGTAAACTTTTGTTGTCGATTTCTCCGGTTGCCACTTTGTAAAAAATGTCCTGACTGTTTTTGGTTTTGAAATAATTCTGTAAATCATTCACAACAGATTCACTGAAATCTATTTTTAAATGGCGTAATTTCCTAATGAGGATTTCTTTTCCGTCTTCTGCAATAACTCTTTTTGCAGCATTTAAAGATGCTTTGATTTTTGATCTTGCCTTACTGGTTACAACAAATTCCAGCCAGTCTGTTTTGGGTTTTTGGTTGGGTGAAGTTAGAATTTCTACCTGATCACCACTTTGAAGTTCGTGGCTCAGCGGATATAGTTTTCCGTTTACTTTGGCGCCCAAACAGGTATCACCTATATTTGAGTGAATGGCATACGCGAAATCCAATGATGAAGCGCCTTTGGGCAATGAAAACAAATCCCCTTTGGGTGTAAAAACATAAATTTCTTTTGCATAAAGATTGAACTTAAAATTGTCAATGAATTCGGTAGCATCTTGGGTTTCGTTATTTTCCAACATTTCCCGGACTTGACTGATCCATTCATCAACTTTTGAATCTTCAACCTGATAATTTTCTTTGTATTTATAATGCGCCGCCACTCCCCTTTCTGCCAATTCATCCATTCGTTCTGAACGAATTTGAACTTCAACCCAACGCGCCATAGGTCCCATAACCGTTATATGCAAGGACTCATATCCGGTTGATTTAGGTTGGGAAATCCAATCGCGAAGCCGTTTGGGATTGGGGCGAAAAATATCTGTCACAACCGAATAAATCTTCCAGGCAAGGAATTTTTCATTTTTTTTGTCCGAACGATAAATGATTCTCACAGCAAATTTGTCATAAACTTCTTCAAAGCTCACGTGTTGGGAAAGCATTTTTCTGTGTATGGAAAATACGGATTTGGAACGGCCTTTTACTTCAAACTCTAATCCTTCTTCCTCCAATCTCTCTCTGATTATGCCTGAAAAATCCTCTATGTATTTTTCGCGCTCTTTTTTGGTTTCCTGAAGTTTACGTTCAATACTGAAATAATCTTCCGGTTTTGTGTATTTCAAACTCAGGTCTTCCAGTTCCGATTTGATGTTGTAAAGTCCCATTCGGTGCGCAAGAGGCGCATAAATGAAAATGGTTTCGGAAGCGATTTTCAACTGTTTGTCTTCATTCATCGAATCCAGCGTGCGCATATTGTGAAGCCTGTCGGCGATCTTTATGAGAATCACACGAACGTCTTCTGAAAGCGTAAGCAATAATTTCCGGTAATTTTCTGACTGAATGGAAACATCTTGTTTATTGAGAATTGAAATTTTTGTAAGTCCGTCAATGATTCTTGCGATTCTTTCTCCAAATAATTCTTCAATATCTTCAAGCGTATAATCAGTATCTTCCACCACATCATGCATCAAAGCAGACGCAATACTTGTTGCACCCAAACCGATTTCATCTGCAACAATTTTTGCCACCTCAATGGGGTGAAAAATATAAGGTTCACCCGTCTTTCTGCGCTGATCTTTATGTGCATCCACTGCAAGGTCAAACGCCTTACGGATTAACTTTTTGTCTTCTTTTGTAAGCGTCTGATAAGTATGCTTCAGCATATCTTTGTACCGACGCGAAATCTCCTGATTTTCCTTTTCAATAGGACTTAACACCTTCTCTTCTGCCATAGGTTAAAGTTAGTTAAATTGTGGTAAAATTACAAGATGTCTTTTATCAGTGATGGCGGGCGACCTATAACAGCTTGTTTACCGTTGACAACAATAGGACGTTCCATTAGGTTGGGAAATTGAATCATGAGCTCAATCAATTCGTCATCCGGTAATTCCTTTCCTTCATAATTTTCTTTCCAGATTTGTTCCTTTTTCCGGATTAAATCCATAGGCGAAATCTTTAATTTTTTGATTAAATCTTTCAAATCCTTTTGGGTTAATGGATTTTTCATGTATTCAATTATTTGGAAATCTTTTCCTGATTCTTTTATAAATTCAAGTCCTTGGCGACTTGTACTACATTTTGTATTGTGGTAAATCTGAATCATTTTCTTTTTACGGACAATTTAAGTTAAATTTCTAAATCATAAATTGAGTTTTTGACCTCTCTTTGATTTTTTTGTAAATTTATAGTATCAAATTATCAAGTTATGAAATTTTCAATAATTGCAGCTTTACTGGTATTTTTTATCAGCGGATGCACCACCACAAAAGTGCCGGCGCCGTCGGACACATCTGAAAACAGTTTGAATTTTGAGAAAAATGAAGAAGATGAATATGACATCATCGTTTTTGATCCGCAGTACGATGTCTATTTAAACACTACTGCGAAGCCGAAAAATTTTTATTCGGAAAATTATTATAAAAACAAAAACCGTTTCTATGTAAATGAATGGAATTTGCGCCATTCCCAGCCATTTAGCTACGATCCCGATCTTTATGCGGTTCATATCGACTATCAGCCCAACGTGGATTATGGATTAACACTCGAATACAAACTTTACAATTTTTTTAAATTTATTGAATGGAAATACAAAGTTAATTTAGGTTTTGGAAGATAAATTATATCTTTGCCCCCATGTTTAGTAGCGACCTCACAAAGGATTTAAGTCAAAGAATCAATAACTTACACACCTATTTGGAAATAGAGAAAAAGGAAATTGAAATCGCCAATGAAGAAGAACGTGCGGCTTCTCCCGGCTTTTGGGACAATCCCAAAGAAGCAGAAATCTTCATGAAAGAATTACGTTCCAAAAAGAAATGGGTAGAAGATTATCGCACAATCCTTAATTCTTTCAATGATTTAGAAGTTTTGGCAGAGTTCAACAAAGAAGGCGAAGTTTCAGATGAAGAAGTAGAGTCGCAATATGAAACGACACTAAAACTTCTGGAGGACATCGAATTCAAAAATATGCTTTCGGAAGAGGGTGATAACCTGAGTGCCGTACTACAAATTACGGCAGGTGCCGGCGGAACCGAAAGTTGCGATTGGGCAAGTATGCTCATGCGCATGTACCTGATGTGGGCAGAAAAAAATGATTATAAAGTCAAAGAACTGAACTTTCAGGCGGGCGATGTTGCAGGTGTGAAAACGGTTACATTGGAAATTGAAGGCGAATTTGCTTTTGGTTATTTGAAAGGTGAAAACGGTGTCCACCGTCTGGTGAGAATTTCTCCTTTTGACAGTAATGCGAAACGTCATACTAGTTTTGTTTCGGTTTATGTTTATCCGCTTGTGGACGATACCATTGAAATTGAAGTAAATCCGAGTGATGTGGAACTGCAGACCTCCCGTTCTGGCGGCGCCGGTGGTCAAAATGTCAACAAAGTGGAAACCAAAGTTCAGTTAACCCACAAACCTACCGGAATTGTCGTAGTTTGTCAAGTTGAACGTTCACAACTTGCCAACCGCGAACGCGCCATGCAAATGCTTAAATCTGAATTATACAAAATTGAACTCGAAAAGCGAATGGCTGCCAGAAGTGAAATTGAAGCCAATAAAATGAAAATCGAATGGGGCTCACAAATCCGAAACTATGTGATGCAACCTTACCAATTGGTAAAAGACGTCAGAACCGGACATGAAACAAGTGATGTACAATCCGTTATGAATGGGGAAATTGATGAATTCCTGAAGGCATTTCTGATGTTAATGGGACAAAAACAAGAAGATTAATTCTTATGAAAATCGTTATCGGCGGTGCGGGAGAAGTCGGATTTCATCTGGCAAAATGGCTTTCCAAAGAAATGCAGGATGTAACGGTTATTGATACCGATAAGGACAAATTGCAAATCATTGAAAGTAACTTGGATGTATTGGTACACAGAGGCGATATTACTTCATTTGACTCACTTCGAACCATAAAAATAGACCAGGCCGATATTTTCATCACGGTTACCCAGCTTCAAAATACCAATCTGACCAGCGCATTGATTGCCAAAAAAATGGGCGCTAAAAGAACGATTGCACGTATTACAAATCCTGAATTTTTACGAAGAGAAAATGCGGTTCCTGTCCAAAGAATCGGAATTGATGTTTTAATCAGTCCCGAGCAGTTAGCGGCTACTGAAATTCACCAATTGGTAGAAGAATCGGCTTTTAATACAACCCATAGTTTTGCCAATGGAGAATTAAAATTATTCGGAACTGTTTTGGACAAAGATTGCAAGGTATTGGGAAAACAGGTTCGGGAAGTGATAGATGTTTCCAAACAAGAACCTTATTTCATGCCGATTGCCATCATCAGAACGACTGATAGAGAGCACCAGACTATCATTCCCAGAGGAGATACTGTTTATCTTTTAAACGATCAAGTCTATTTCATCGCTTTGAAACATGCGACTGCGGAGATTTACAATATTTTGGGAAAAAAACAGGAATTTTATAAAAATGTAATTGTGTTGGGCGGTGGAAGTATCGGTAAAAAAACGGTTTCACTTTTGAAGCACAGTAAACACAATGTAAAACTGATCGAAAAAGACCGAAGTAAAGCATTTGATTTGGCCGATGAACTCAGTGATATTCTGATTATCAATGGTGACGGTCGAGATGGCGATTTATTGGAAGAAGAAGGCATCACCAATTCTGACGCATTTATCGCTGTAACCGGAAGTTCAGAAACCAATATCATGTCTTGTCTTCTGGCAAAATCAAAAGGAGTCAAAAAGACCATTGCACTGGTTGAAAATATGGACTATATCCATTTGAGTCAGGAAATAGGTATCAGCGCATTTATTAACAAAAAACTTCTCGCTGCTGACAGCATTTTTCGTTACATTCGACAAGGAGATGTGCTCGATGTTACCGGACTTTCAGATGTAGATGCTGAAGTGATGGAATTTAAAGTAGACGAATTTTCTGAGGTTGTAAACAAAACACTTAAAGAAATAAAATTGCCCAAAGAATCCATTGTGGGTGGAATTGTAAGAAAAAATGAAGGGATAATTCCTACTGCCGATTTCAAAATTATGAATGGAGACCGTGTAGTTGTCTTTGTACAGCCTTCTGCCATAGCCAAAATAGGCAAATTTTTCCAATAATGAAAAACATTAATTTCAAAGTAATTTTCAATTTGATTGGTATGCTCATGCTGATCAATGCGATATTTATGTTGCTTTGTGTGATCGTTTCTCTGATTTATCGGGAAAATATATTTCTTCCCATGTTATTTTCAAGTTTTATAACAGCCGGATTTGGTGCGATTTGTTATTTCGGGACGAAAAATGCTCACAAAAAACTCAATAGAAGAGACGGATATCTCATTGTGGGTACAGGTTGGATATTTTTAATTTTATCAGGATCACTACCCTATTTTTTATCTCTCCCCTATTTATCGCCTCAAGTATTTCTCAGAAATGATATCACGGTTACCAATTTATTCTTTGAAACAATCGCCGGATACACCACAACAGGAGCAACCATATTCCAAGACGTAGAAGTTTTACCCAAAGGGATATTATTTTGGCGCAGCATGACCCAATGGATTGGAGGAATGGGAATCATCGTCTTGACGATTGCAATTCTACCTTTGTTGGGAATTGGTGGCATGCAGCTTTTTGTAGTGGAAGCACCGGTTATTTCTGCCGATAAAATCCATCCCCGCATTACAGATACCGCAAAAAGACTTTGGATGGTTTATGTAATTCTCACACTTTGTCAAATATTTTTTCTTTATATAGCAGGAATGGGTTGGTTTGACGCCATTAACCATTCGCTTACAACTTTGTCTTCCGGAGGGTTTTCAACAAAAAACATCAGCACTTCTTACTGGAATTCCTTTCCTGCTATTCAATACATCATCATGTTCTTTATGTTTTTGTCGGGTGTTAATTTTGTCTTAAACCATTTTCTGTTAAAAGGCGATTTAAAAAAGATGTTCCGAAATGAAGAATTTCGCTGGTATTTAGGGATTATTGTTTTGACCTCCATAACCATAGGTTTAATTGTTCTATTTTTTGTCAATCCTTTAGAACACAGTATCCCGGACACACAACTAACATCTGCCGGAAATTATTCTGCTGAACAATCATTCAGAGCCTCGTTTTTTCAGGTAATTTCCACTATAAGTTCAACCGGATTTACATCCGCCAATTATACCCAATGGACACCTTTCGTTTCCATGATATTTTTTGCCTTATTGTTTGTCGGCGGATCGGCAGGATCAACTTCGGGCGGCGTCAAAGTTATCAGGCATGTTATTTTATTGAAAAACAGTGTGTTGGAATTAAAAAGATTAATTCATCCCAATGCGGTCTTACCTGTTCGGTATAACAAGAAAAGTATTTCCCAAAACATCGTTTACAATATTCTGGCATTTTTTGTAATGTATATGTTCATTTGGATTGCCAGCTCTATCATCCTCGCACTTATAAATGAAGGATTAAATCCCGGCTATGCGGAATTCATTTCTGCCATGAGTCTTTCGGCATCCTCCTTGGGAAATATCGGTAGTGCACTAGGGGAATATGGTCCAACGGATAGTATGGCAAACTTAACGCCTTTAGCCAAATGGTTTTGTGCATTTCTAATGATTTTAGGGCGCTTGGAACTATTTGCTATCCTCATTTTGTTTACCCCATTTTTATGGAAATCAAATTAAAATTTTAAACTTCAAGATATTAATTAAAATAGAAAACCCTGCAAGACCTAAGCCAAAACAGGGTTTCCACTTTTCGAAACATTTGATATGAAAAAGGTTTATCACCTTATTCACTTCACCTGGTATCAATTCTTTCTAAGAAAGCGAATGCAGGTTGTCCGAAAAATTGAGATCTACTTGTGTTTAATAAATAAAAGTGAAATACTCAATCTAATTTCCATATCGAAAATTCTATCTAATAATCACGTTAGCATATTATTAGCGACGAGTTTACTTCTAATTTAAAAAGCAGAATCTCGTGTTCTCATGAATCTGTTCATATCTCTAATAGATAATTCCGTCATCAATTTGAACTTATTTGAAAAGAACGTTAGTTCTACCAAAATGATTTGAAGATTTCTTTTGAGAAAACTTAAATTCTTCGTTCAAATGAATACACTATCTCGAAGAAATCATTTTGATATTTCAAAGCTACTACGCTTAATTAATTTTTGCAAATTTAATTGAACTTACTTATTTACAATTGATTAACCGATGTTTTCCACAAATTGTTCATATCGTCGAAATGCTTTGTCAGATTAAGTTTCAGATATAAAGAATTAATCTCAGCTATTGGTTATCAACAACTTTCATAAGCAAAAAGCATTAAACCATCAAAGATTTTACTGCCTTGATGATTGCTTCACTGTCTAATCCGTATTTTTTCATTAGTTCGGCGGGTGTTCCACTTTCGCCAAATGTATCTTGCGTACCTACAAATGCTTGTCTGGCAGGATATTTTTCGGTCAATAAATGCGCTACACTTTCGCCCAATCCGCCCAATACATTATGTTCCTCGCAAGTAACCACTTTCCCGGTTTTTCTTACTGACCGCAAAATTAGGTCTTCGTCCAATGGCTTAATCGTGTGGATATTAATCACTTCAGCCGAAATTCCTTCTTTTTCCAATTCATTGGCTGCCAGCATCGCTTCCCAAACCAAATGTCCGGTTGCCACAATCGTAACATCAGTTCCTTCGCTGATTTGAATTCCTTTTCCGATTTCAAAAATTTGATCCGGTGAAGTAAAAATTGGAACAGACGGACGACCGAAACGCAGATAAACAGGACCTTCATATTCCGCAATTGCCAAAGTTGCTGCTTTGGTTTGATTATAATCACAAGGATTGATTACAACCATTCCCGGCAACATTTTCATCATTCCCAAATCTTCCAAAATTTGGTGCGTTGCGCCGTCTTCGCCCAAAGTTACACCCGCGTGAGAAGCACAAATTTTCACATTTTTCCCTGAATAAGCCACCGACTGACGAATTTGGTCATAAACACGTCCGGTCGAGAAATTGGCAAATGTTCCCGTAAACGGAATTTTTCCACCAATCGTCAAACCTGCCGCAATGCCTATCATATTGGCTTCTGCAATTCCGATTTGGAAAAAACGCTCCGGATTTTCTTTCTCGAAAACTTCCATTTTGAGCGAACCTGTAAGGTCGGCACAAAGTGCAACTACATTCGGATTTTTTCTTCCCAATTCAGTTAATCCGTCGCCAAATCCGCTTCGGGTATCCTTTTTTTCTGTATATGTTACGTCAATCATTTTAATCTAAATTGTTTAAAAATTCGTTTAATAATTTTTTGTCTTTATTGGAAAGTTGTTCCGTATTGTTTTGAAAATAAAGTTGTTCATTTCGAATTGCATCCAAAGTTCCTTTGTACCAAACGCTTGAACCTTCAAATTCTCCCAAATACATATCGCAGATTTGTCCTGCATAATTTTTGGCGTGTTTGGCTAATTCTTTGTCAGAAAATTCGGGAATAATACTATCAATTTTGGAGCAATAAGCAGGAATTCCTTTCCAATAATCAGAAGTTGCATCCAAATTATCAATGGCATAATCTGAACTTTCAGGAGTCAGATTTTTGTAACTTGATTCATAATTCCATACATAGACTTCATTTTCTTCATAATAAGCAACTGGTGGCGGAATAGTCGTTCCTGACTCCGTTGAAATTATCGTTTCCACAGGAGTTGGTGCAATTGGTGTAGACTCTTTCAAAGCCAAAATATCTTTTTTCAAAAATTCATAGAAAATTTCGGCATCTTTTTTCGGCATCAAACCTGATTTCACATAATTCTTTTTGATGCTTTTAATTTCTTTGAGTGCAAATTTTTTGTATTTTTCTTCGTCGCCTTTTTTCATATAATAACTAGGGGAACAAACATTTGAAAGATAACTACTTGCAACGGAAGATGAATTTTCTCCTTCGAATTTCAAATCATAAATCCCTACATAATCACAAAATTTCGGTTGAGCCATATAATCATCATAATAAGCATAATCTGTGGTGGCATCTACTGCAGCATAAGCTGAATCAACTGCTACCGTTTCGTTATAATCGGAATCATAACTATTATAAATTTGTTCCAAAGAATCTTTTGTGGCTTTGTATAGCGCAAGTTCCTTTTCGGCATCAAAATGAATCGTAGAATTAATCGGTGTAATTTTCTTCAAAATAATCCTTTCGTTGGTGTCAAGATTAGAAGGTCCTACTGCTAAAATCAATCCCTTAACAGGATTTGTTTTTTGTTGGATTAGAAAGCTCAGGTTGTCAATTTCACTGGTTTCATCTACACATAAAACCAAATCAACATCTTTTTCATCCTCTCCGTTTTCTTCTATAAAAAGCTGGTATTGATTGCAGGTTTTGCCCATAATTTTCAATGGCTCTCTGTCTGTTTTTTTCAAAACCGCTTTGTCATACAAGACTTTTACAGCATCTTTATAATCGTAATATTGGGGTTGACTAATTTCAAAATTATTTTCTAAATCTTTATTTTGAATTGTAATTGCAGAATTTCCATTAATAAATACAAATTCATTATTGGTCGACATTGAGAGAAACGGAAAAAATACAATCGAACTTTTAGACTGTTCCGTAAATTTTCCAGGAATGTAGTGCTGTCCTTTGAAATAGCTGCTTTCCTCACTATTTACGCCTTCCAATTGATAATCCAATCTGTATTTGAACGTATGGGTTTGTTGCGCAAATAAATTAATTCCAAAAAACAATAATCCGATGATGTATATGAATCTCATCTTTTAATAATCTTTTAATTCAGTTTCCGGATTTTGCGCCAAAGCTTTTTCCAATTGCTCATCGTTCGGTGCTTTTCCGTGCCAAGCGTGGGTTCCCATCATAAAGTCAACACCATTTCCCATTTCGGTATGTAAAATGATGGCAACCGGTTTTCCTTTTCCGGTTTCTGATTTGGCTTTTTCCAGAATTTGGATGACTTTCTCCAGATTATTTCCTTCTTTTTCTTCCAAAACCAACCAGTCAAATGCTTCTAATTTGGCGCTCAAATTCCCGAGATTCATTACATCTTTGGTCGAGCCGTCAATTTGCTGACCGTTGTAATCAATGGTGGAAATCAAATTGTCAACGCCTTTTGCAGAAGCATACATCAAGGATTCCCAGATTTGACCTTCCTGCAATTCGCCGTCACCGTGAAGTGAATAAACTAATTTATCGTCATTGTTTAATTTCTTTGCCAATGCAGCACCGATTGCTACCGAAAGTCCTTGTCCCAAAGAACCGGAAGCTACACGAATTCCGGGTAAACCTTCGTGAGTGGTCGGATGCCCCTGCAAACGCGAATCGATTTTTCTAAATGTATTTAATTCTTCCACCGGAAAAAATCCGAAACGGGCAAGCGTACTGTAAAAAACAGGCGAAATATGTCCGTTTGACAAGAAGAATAAATCCTCCCCGATTCCGTCCATTTTGAAATCGGTTGAATAATCCATTACTTTTCCGTAAAGCGCCGTGAAAAATTCTGCGCAGCCAAGCGAACCGCCTGGATGACCGCTATTGACAGCGTGAACCATCCGTAAAATATCTCTTCGGGTTTGCTGAACGTGGGTTTCTAATTGTGATGAAGTCATTGATGAATTGTCTGCCTGCAAAAATAGGGTTTTAGATGCAGAATCCTGAACGGAACTTCGGGGAATTATGAAGATTTCATTTTATTTTTCAACAAATTTCATAAAAATCAAAATTCAATAAGTTTTACCACCATAGACACAAAGCATACATAAAGAACCCAAGAAAGATTGTTTTTTCTTTGTGAACTTTGTGGTTTTACCTTTTAGAATTTCATTGATAATTATGCCCCAAAAATATTTTTAAACGTTGCCGGCAAATAATCAATAATATCTGAAGCCAAAAGGCACTCCTGCCCTACTTCTGCAGCAGCTGTATTTCCTGATAATCCGTGTAAAAAGACGCCAAACAATGCAGCATCAAAAGCATCAAATCCTTTGCCCAAATGTCCTGCGATGATACCCGTCAAAACGTCGCCGCTTCCGGCAGTTGCCATTCCGGGATTCCCGGTGGAATTGAAATAAACTTCGCCATTCGGTAAAAATATTTGGGTAAATGCGCCTTTTGAAACGATAATCAATTTATAATCCGCAGAAAGTTTTTGTGTTTTTTCTATTCTTTCGAACGTATTTTTCCATTTCCCAATCAATCTTTCCAATTCTTTTTCGTGTGGTGTGATGATGGAATTTTCAGGCAATTTTTTCAGTAAATCCGGATTTTTTGAAAGCAGATTAATTCCGTCTGCATCGATAATCAATTTTTTATCTTTCAAATCCATTTCGTTTAAAAACTGTTCCAAAGCCAAAGCGGTTTGCTCGTCGGTTCCCAATCCGGGACC
>Ga0079224_100007966_pt1 | contig 14290 bp, 13 predicted proteins | sample Stecom2015_FD_80414 | JGI IMG/M metagenome (GOLD analysis project Ga0079224, IMG submission 80414) | Agricultural soil microbial communities from Utah to study Nitrogen management - Steer compost 2015 | ecosystem: Environmental > Terrestrial > Soil > Agricultural land | place: USA: Utah...
CAATTTGAAAACGTTCCTGTATACCGTTCTTTTTGTGATTTATTATACATTCATCCTTCCGAAGTAAATCACCTCAAAGACATTCCTTTTTTGCCTATTCAGTTCTTTAAGTCACACCAAGTGCTTGCTGAAAACAAGTCTTATGAAATAACTTTTACAAGCTCCGGAACTACCGGACAAACCCTAAGTAAGCACTTTATACACAACCTCAAGCTTTACGAACAAAGTTTTTTATCGGCTTTCACTCAATTTTACGGAAACGTTGAAGAGTATACCATTTTGGCTTTACTGCCTTCCTATATGGAACGTGAAGGCTCTTCATTAATCTATATGGTCGAGCGTTTAATTAAAGCTTCAAAACATAAAGAAAGCGGTTTTTATCTGGATCATTTAGACCGGTTGCCTCACACCTTGAATAGCTTAAATACACGTGGAAAAAAAACATTGCTTATAGGGGTTTCCTTCGCTTTATTGGATTTAATAGAAAAGCAACATTTCAACCTAAACAACACTATCATTATGGAAACCGGCGGGATGAAAGGCAAAAGAAAAGAACTTACGCGAGAGGAATTACACAACAAGTTAAAAAAAGGGTTTGGGGTAGAAACTATACACAGTGAATACGGTATGACAGAGCTTTTAAGTCAAGCTTATTCCAGTCATGACGGCATTTTCAAGTGTCCCAACTGGATGCGCGTGTTAACCCGAGATACAGAAGATGCCCTGACGCTTTTAAACACTTCCAAAACCGGTGGAATAAATGTAATTGACCTAGCTAATGTGTATTCCTGTGCTTTTATTGCCACGCAAGATTTAGGCAAAGTTTATCCGGACAATTCTTTTGAAATACTGGGTCGTTTTGATAATTCGGATATCAGAGGTTGTAATTTAATGTTGTTGTAAGGAATTTACATTTTATACGACTTACCCAATAGCTAAAAATGAAAGATTTTTTAGTTTGGTTGGTTAGTTTTTAAGTTAGACCCGTTTTCGCTTTAAAAAACGGGTCTTTTTTATACCGCCTTAATAATGTAAGTCTGCTTTTTCCCTTTGTTAAGTATAACGTATCGGTTGTTGATTAAATCAGCAGAAGAAATGCTATACGTTTCATCTACTTTAGATTTATTCACTGAAATTGCATTTTCCTTTAGTGCTCGGCGCGCTTCGCTGTTTGAGCTTAAAAAATTCGTTTTTGCGGCTAGCGCGGCAATCATATCCAACCCGTTTTCGATTTCATTTCTTTCAATTTCCACTTGAGGCACACCTTCAAAAACATCTAAAAAAGTGCGTTCGTCAAGCGTTTTGATATCTTCCTTAAACGTATGACTAAACAATATTTCTGAAGCACGAGCCGCGTTTTCAAAATCGGTTTTGCTGTGTACCATTTCCGTAATTTCCTGAGCCAATCGCTTTTGTAACAACCGAAGATGCGGAGCTTCCTGATGTTGATGTACTAAAGTGTGTATTTCTTCTTGTGTTAAAAAAGTAAATATCTTGATGTATTTTTCGGCATCCTCATCACTGGAATTCAGCCAGTATTGGTAAAACTTATACGGTGAAGTTCTGTCGGCATCCAGCCATACATTTCCGCCTTCGCTTTTCCCAAACTTAGAGCCGTCGCTTTTGGTTATCAACGGGCAAGTAATGGCATAGCCTTTTCCATTGCCTATTCTACGAATAAGTTCTGTGCCTGTGGTAATGTTTCCCCATTGGTCACTACCGCCCATTTGTAAGGTGCAATTATGGTTTTTATACAGATGAAGAAAGTCGTACCCTTGAACCAGTTGGTAAGTAAACTCGGTAAAACTCATTCCTTCTGAAGCATCAGCTGAAATCCGGTTTTTAACCGAGTCTTTAGCCATCATATAGTTAACGGTAATATGTTTTCCAACATCGCGAATAAAATCTAAAAATGAAAATGTTTTCATCCAGTCATAGTTATTCACTAAAACTGCTGCATTTTTAGCATTGCTGTCGAAGTCTAAAAAATGGGACAATTGCTTTTTTATGGCTTCCTGATTTTGTTTTAAGGTAGTTTCGTCTAATAAATTACGCTCGTTTGATTTTCCGGATGGATCTCCTATCATTCCTGTTGCGCCACCTACCAAAGCCATGGGTTTATGCCCGCACCGTTGATAATGAGCTAAAAGCATAATTGGGACCAAATTTCCTATATGTAAAGAGTTGGCTGTTGGGTCAAACCCTACATAGGCACATCGCATGGCTTCCATAAGGTGTTCTTCGGCTCCGGGCATCACATCGTGAATCATGCCTCTCCATTTTAATTCCTCAATAAAATTAATCATCTGGTAAAAGGTGTTTTTGTAGACATGCAAAGATAAAAATACGGCTAAAAATAGCAGGCAATTATTAATAATTCTTTACTTTCGGGATATGATTCTTGTTACCGGAGGAACGGGCTTGGTGGGAAGTCATCTTTTGTATAGGCTAACGCAAACCCATACGGGCATTAAAGCTATCTACCGTTCAGAAAAAAAAATAGATTTGGTAAAAAGGGTGTTTTCCTATTATTCAAAACACCCGGAAGAGTTGCTGGATAAAATTGAATGGATTTCGGCTGACATCACCGATGTTCCTTCTCTGGAAAACGCAATAAACAATGTCACACATGTATACCACTGTGCTGCGTTTGTATCTTTTGAACCTGACAAATATCACTTGCTTCGAAAGGTTAATATTGAAGGCACTGCCAATGTGGTGAATGTATGCCTTGCAAAAAAAGTGTCAAAATTGTGTTATGTGAGTTCCGTAGCCGCATTGGGCGACGCTAAAGAGAATTATGAAATAAACGAAGATTCCTACTGGAATCCCGAAGCTGAACACAGCGTTTACAGCATTACCAAATATGGCGCCGAAATGGAGGTTTGGCGAGGTATACAAGAAGGATTGCCTGCCGTAATTGTTAATCCGGGTGTAATTATTGGTCCCGGAATTTGGCGACATGGCAGTGGCAGTTTGTTTACAAAAGTTCACAAGGGATTGCGCTTTTATACTCAAGGTAGCATTGGACTTATTGATGTAAATGATGTGATAAACAGCATGGTTTATTTGATGGAAAACCCTTACCACAACGAACGCTATCTCTTGGTTTCAGAAAACTGGACTTACCAAAAATTCTTCACAACCCTTGCAAACCGACTGAGTAAAAAACCTGCTGAAAAAGAACTAAAACCTTGGGTATTGCAACTTCTGTGGAGAATAGATTGGGTGTGGCACAAACTTACCGGAAAACGCAGACGATTACCTAAAAGCATTGCGAAAACACTTACGCGAACCGTGAAATATAATCCTTCTAAAATAAAAAGTGTACTTCAACAACCTTTTCAACCCATAGAAAAAAGTATAGAAAAAACCGGTGCTTTCTTTTTAAAAGATTTCGGGAGCAAGTAATGGTTTTACACTGTCTTTCGCTTTTTGTGGCTTTCTCTTTTTTAGAAGTTTGTCAGGTACTGGTACTGTATCTTTTTCTCTTTTTTCTTTTAACTCTTGTTCACTTTTTTCTTTGTAAAACGCTTTCAATTTATCCAGACTGTCTTCCACTTTTTTATAAATAGCGGTGTATTTTTTTAAGTTATAAGCATAATAATCATTGCTTTTCGCAAATTGGGCACTGTCTATATTATGCTTTCGGTAAATATAGTTTTCGGTATTTACATTGTTGTTTTCTAAAACTGCTTTATTCGTTCCTTTAGCCGAATTTAGCAAAGCAATATCTACAATAATGGCCACCATTTTATCTTCCGGAATTAAATTTTTGGGTTTTGATGGTTTTTCTGAGTAATTACAGGAAAATAAGAGTGCGATAAGGCCTATATAACAGATATATTTCATCGGGTAAAGGTTAATTTTTTATTTGCTTTTTTTTCACTAAAGACATTGTTGGCATAGGCTAAATGACCATTCACAAAGGTATGAGTTACTTTTGATTTAAAGGTTGTCCCTTCAAAAGGCGACCAGCCACATTTGTACAAAATATTTGATTTATTGACTTCCCAGGCTGCGTTGGTATCCAGAAGTACTAGGTCTGCAAAGTACCCTTCCTTGATAAATCCTCTTTTTTCAACACTAAAAAGTATTGCAGGATTATGACACATTTTTTGCACTATTTTTTCCATGCTGATTTTTCCTTCCAGATGCTTTTCTACCAGAGCCACTAATGCATGTTGAACCAAAGGTCCACCTGAAGGAGCTTGGGTATAAACATTGTTTTTTTCTTCTAAAGTGTGTGGCGCATGGTCTGTGGCAATTACATCAATTCTGTCGTCCAAGAGTGCTTCCCATAGTTTTTCTCTGTCGGTTTTGGTTTTTATTGCGGGATTCCATTTTATCAAATTGCCTTTTTCTTTGTAGTCTTCATCAGAAAACCACAAGTGGTGTATACATACTTCAGCCGTAATTTTTTTGTCTTTCAGAGGTATTTTATTGGTAAAAAGTTCCGTTTCAATCCCGGTTGAGAGATGAAAAACGTGCAACCTGGCACCTGTTTTTTTGGCTAAAGCAATAGCGCTTGACGAAGATAAATAACACGCTTCAGCACTTCTGATTTCCGGGTGATATTCAACAGGAATAGCATCTCCATAGCGTGCTTTGTACCGTTTAAGATTGTTTTTTATAGTGGTTTCGTCTTCGCAGTGTACGGCAATAGGCAATGTGGTATTAGAAAAAATTTTTTCCAATACGGCAGGGTTGTCTACCAGCATATTTCCTGTTGATGAGCCTAAAAAAAGTTTAATGGCAGGAACTTCTTTTGGGTTTACTTTTAAAATTTCTTCCAGATTATCGTTGGTGCCTCCAAACATAAAGGTATAGTTTGCATACGAAGTTTTTTGGGCTATATCAAACTTGCGGTGCAATTCTTCTATGGTAGTCGTTTGCGGATTGGTATTGGGCATTTCCATAAAAGAGGTAATGCCACCGACCAGCGCTGCTTTGGATTCTGTTTCTATGGTTGCTTTGTGGGTTAAACCGGGTTCGCGAAAATGTACTTGGTCATCTATGATTCCGGGAATAAGGTATTTTCCGTTGGCGTCAATAAGCATGGAAATGTCTTGGGTTTTTTCAATATTTGATGCTATTTTGGCAATATATTCGCCTTCTATTAAAACATCGGCGTTGAAAGAGGTATTTTCAGAAACAATTTTTGCGTTTTTAATTAAGGTTTTACCAGTATGCATAGGTTGTTAACTTTTTATCAGGCTTCTGTATTTCATTTTAATTACTCCAAAAACAGCTTCAGAAATAATGCTTTTGCTCAATTTGGATTCGCCGTGAACCCTATCTGTAAAAATGATGGGGATTTCCACAATTTTGAATTTCTCCAGATAGGCTTTAAATTTCATTTCTATTTGAAAGGCGTAACCAATAAACTTGATTTCGTCTAAATTTATGGTTTCCAGCACTTTTCTGTGATAACACACAAAGCCTGCCGTGGTGTCGTGAATTTTCATGCCTGTTATCAGCCGCACGTACAGCGACGCCAGATAGGATAAAATCACTCTGCCCATAGGCCAGTTGACAACATTTACGCCTTTTATATACCGGGAACCTATGGCCAAATCGGCGCCTTCATGGTGGCAGGCGTGATAAAGTCTTTCCAAGTCTTTGGGATTATGTGAAAAATCGGCGTCCATTTCAAAAATATAAGTGTACTCGTTTTTTAAACCCCATTTAAACCCGTGGATGTAGGCTGTACCTAATCCGGATTTTTCGTTTCTTACCTCTAGGAATAACTGTTCCGGGAAGGTTGCCTGCAATTGAGTGACTATTTTTGCTGTTCCGTCGGGCGAGTTGTCATCTACCACTAAAATATGAAAAGGGGTTGGTAAAGCAAAAACTGCAGTAACTATGGCTTCTATATTTTCAGCTTCGTTATAGGTAGGTATAATAACTACTGCCTTTGTCATGTATCTAAACGTTTTAGCAAATGTAACCTTTTTGTGACAGATATTTTTTTAAATATTCCTTAATAAATTCCTGTTTTTGTATTCTATTTTATAATAATTTTACGGTTATGTATAGAATTGTGGTTTCTAACGAGCTATTTACCGTGCTGATTCTTTTAGGGCTTATTTTTGTAGCCTTATCAAAATTATTGTACACCAAACGCTTTTCAAACTTTATTTTTTTACCCGGAAATTCGAAGTATTTGCTAATTCACACGCGTGAACAAAAGTTTTTTGACAAGTTTGACGCGTTGTTATTTCTAAATTTAATTATTTCGCTGACTCTTTTTTTAGCGATTTGTGCACGGATTTACAATACGGCATTTGAATTTTCAATCCCCATTGCACTAAAGTTAATGGTAGCCGTTTCTTCCTTTTTTTTAATCAAAGTTTTGATAGAACGTTTATTGGGCAGTCTGTTTGAAATAGATGAAATAATGAATGGTTATTTGTTTCAGAAAACGAGTTATAAAAATTATTTTGGTTTACTTCTTGTCCCGATAAACGCCCTTTTTATTTACACTTTCACTCCCGACAAATTCATCATTATAACTGTTGTTGCTGTGTTTATAGTACTTTCAACCATTGGATTACTGGTTTCTTTTAAAACCCATCAAAATACGGTAAAAAGAAATATGTTCTATTTTATTTTGTATCTTTGCGCTCTTGAAATCGCACCCTATATAGTTTTATTTAAATTATTACAGCTTAATGGGGTTATTTAAACTACATAAACCCGTATACTTCTATGTTAAAAGTGAAAACAATTTTAGTCTCTCAACCGGAACCTAAAATAGAAAATTCGCCTTATTTTGACCTTCAGGAAAAACTAAAAGTAAAAATTGATTTCAGACCCTTTATACATGTCGAAGGGGTTTCAACCAAAGAAATTAGACAGCAAAAAGTTGATTTAAACAATTATACCGCCATTATTTTAACCAGCAGAAACTCGGTAGACCATTTTTTTAGAGTTGCCGACGAAATGCGATTTAAAGTGCCGGATACCATGAAATATTTTTGCCAGTCTGAAGCTGTTGCTTTTTACTTACAAAAATATGTAGTATACCGCAAGCGTAAAATTTATGTAGGAAAACGCAATTTTTCTGAATTATCCCCATTAATTAAAAAATACAAAGACGAAAAGTTTTTACTACCAACTACAAACAAGCTAAAACCTGAAGTTCCGGAAACACTAAACGCATTGGGTGTAGACTGGAAAGAAGCCATTTTTTACAAAACGGTAATAAGCGACCTTTCTGATTTGGCCGATGTGTACTACGACATTCTGGTATTTTTCAGTCCTTCGGGAATAGAATCTTTATTCCATAATTTCCCCGATTTTAAACAGAACGATACTCGTATTGCGGCCTTTGGCTCAACCACTATAAAAGCGGTGGAAGATCACGGACTAAGAGTTGACATTGCTGCGCCAACTCCCCAAACACCTTCTATGACGATGGCCTTGGAAAAGTATATTGAAACTGCTAATAAATCAAAATAACCCATCCTATGTTAGGATACTAAAAAAGGCGAACATTGAGTTCGCCTTTTTTTATAGCTTTATACATATAACTAATTTATAATTAGCTTTTTGGTAAAGGTTTGATTTGTTCCGGATGAAAACTGTACTAAATACACCCCGGATTTTAATGCAGCAACATTGATTGAGTTTTGACCAAAGTTTAACTGGTTTTTCAAAACTCGTTTTCCTGTAATGGTATATACTTCTACATGTGCCGAGGGCTTGCTGGACATAATATACAAAGTAGTTTTCACAGGGTTTGGATACATATTAAAGGCCGTAGCATCTGCTGTTCCTACAGATAGCGTAGGGCAATCCATATCGTTTTCATAAAAACTACTTGCGTCATCAAGTGTCCATATTGCTAAATTGGGTTCTGAAGCATCATCCACCATTATACAAGGTCCCGGATTAAAATCAGCTCTAAAATAAATGACATTGGCGTTATTCCCGTTACGCATATCTATTACTGTCAATGCATTGTTTCTTACTTCAACACTTTCTATAACTGTATTGGCAGACAAATCGAGAGACGATAAATTGTTGTATCTAAGATTAATCGATGTTAAACCTGTATTTGTGGAAAGGTCTAAAGAAGTCAAGTCATTATTGAAAAGATGTAACGAAGTCAGATTTGTAAGCCCCGAAATATTAAGTGTTGCCAACGAGGTACACTCTTCAGTGTCAATGCTTGTTAACGAAGTGTTTGCTGTTAAATCTAATGCCGTCAATCCGTTGTTATAACTTACATTTAGCGAGGTAAGATTCACAAACCCTTCAATTCCGGTTAAATCTGTTATACTTCTGTTGATTACGGTTAGATTCGTTTCTGCTGCTGCATCAGCAGATAATATTTGCCCATCCAGTATGCCTTCACTATCTACGCCAAAATCTATTAAGGCTTGTTCAAAATTACTGTCGGGTATGGAAGTGTATTGAGCTGCAGCCGAAAATGAGCCTATCAGCAGTAATAAAATTAAATAAGTAGTTTTTCTCATGGGACTTCTGTTTGAATTACGGTATATATAAAATTACCCAATATCTTCAATAATGCAAAATTATTTTTAGGTTTCTATCTTTTTTTCGACGAAATTCATTCTTGGCTGGGTGCACCGTTCAAAATTTCTTCACTGGCATAAGCCTCAAACTTTTTAAAGTTGTCAATAAAAGATTTTGATAATTTATAAGCGGTCTTGTAATACGCTTCATCATTATTCCAGGTTTGACGTGGACTAAGCACGCTGGTTGGCACATTAGGGCACGTACGCGGTTGTTGCACTTTAAAAACCGAATGGATGTGATAGTTCCCTTTATTGGCCTCTTCTAAACTTCCATCCATAGCCGCTGAAATCATGGCTCGGGTATATTTTAGCGCCATGCGTTTCCCTATGCCGTAAGGTCCGCCTGTCCAGCCGGTATTAATCAACCAAACATTCACTCCGGCTTCCTGCATTTTTCTGCTTAGCATTTCGGCATATTTGGTAGGGTGCAACGGCATGAATGGCGCACCAAAACAGGCCGAGAAACTCGGCACCGGTTCATCTATTCCGGCTTCGGTACCGGCAACTTTTGCCGTGTATCCGGAAATAAAATGATAGGCAGCTTGTCCCGGAGTTAATTTTGAAATTGGAGGCAATACCCCAAATGCATCTGCTGTTAAAAAGAATATATTTTTTGGGTTTTTGCCTATGGATGGCTCTTGAATATTTTCAATGTGGTAAATAGGATAACTCACTCGGGTGTTTTGAGTAATTGAAGTATCTGCAAAATCGACATTGCCTTGAGCGTCTAAAATAACATTTTCGAGAATCGCTCCTTTTTTGATGGCATTGTAAATTTCGGGTTCGTTCTCAGCAGAAAGATTGATAACCTTTGCATAACAACCGCCTTCAAAGTTAAACACAGTGTTTTCTTTGGTCCATCCATGTTCATCATCGCCTATAAGACTTCTGTTTGGATCTGTAGACAAGGTGGTTTTTCCGGTACCCGATAGACCAAAAAAGATTGCTGTGTCTCCATTTTTCCCCACATTAGCACTACAATGCATCGGCAAGGTATTTTTAAATACCGGAAGTATAAAATTAAGTGCAGAAAAAATACCTTTCTTTATTTCTCCGGTATATCCGGTACCGCCAATAAGGGCAATTTTACGGGTGAAGTCTAGTATGGCAAAGTTGTGTTGTCTGGTTCCGTCTTCTTCCGGATTGGCCATAAATTCGGGAGCATTAACAACAGTCCACTCGGGATTGAAGGTTTCCAGTTCATCTATAGATGGTCTCAAAAACATATTGTAGGCAAACATATTGCTCCACGGATATTCATTGATGACACGAATATTCAATCTGTAATCCTTATCTGCACAAGCATAACAATCTCTTACGTAAACATCTTTTCCCGAAAGGTAGTTTACTACTTTGTCATAAAGCTTTTGAAATTTATCAGAATCAAAAGGGATATTTATATTTCCCCACCAAACTCTGTCCCGGGTAATGTCGTCTTCAACTATAAACCTGTCTTTAGGCGATCTTCCGGTAAATTCGCCTGTATTTACCGCTAAGGTTTTATTTGCTGTTTCCACACCTTGTCCCTTAGCTAAGGTGATTTCCTGTAATTTTTCAGGTGAAAGTTGGTAGTAGATGTTTGCGTTTTTAATTCCGTAGTTTTCCAACGAAATCGTTTTCGTAGATTGTGTATGGTTTACCATAATTTTATGTTGTTATTTCTTATGCAAAATTAGAACTTTATTTTGAAGTGAATGATGAAAATTAATTTTATTACAGCTTATTTTTCAAAAAATTAATTAACAAAACAAGCCAAGAGAAAATTAACAACAATCCTCCTGCAGGAGTAATAAAAGCGATTTGCTTAAAATCAAAAGCGGTAAGTGTATTTGTTGACAGCAGATATATAGAACCTGAAAAAAACAACACTCCAGCCAACACCAAAAACCCTACCAAACGCTTAGTTTTTAGGGGTAAAGAAGCCTGATTTCCAACAATTAGCAACAAAAAAGCATGATACATTTGATAGCGTATGCCGGTTTCAAAGGTTTGAATGGCCTCAGCAGAGATTAACGCTTTTAACCCATGGGCTCCGAAAGCTCCCAGAATTACAGCAATAACTCCCAAAATGGTTCCGGATAATAAAACAAATCTGTTCATAGAAATTATGGTTTTAGGTTTTTATAACAGTATGTATTTGTTACATTCGTGCTTACAAATTTACTTAACACAATTATATTATGCGAAACATTTTGGTTATAGGTTCAGGAAAGTCTTCTTCATACCTAATCAAATATTTATTAGAGAATTCTGAAAAAGAAAATTTACACATTATCATTGGCGATATTAACACGGATAATGCCAAAAAATTACTAAAAAACCATCCCAACGGTCAGGCGATTACACTGGATGTTTTTGATGCCGATTCCCGGAAAAATGCCATAAAAAATGCTGATATTGTAATTTCCATGTTGCCGGCCAGCTTTCATATTGAAGTAGCTAAAGATTGCATTACCTTTAAAAAAAATATGGTAACCGCTTCCTATGTTAGTAAAGAAATGGATGCCTTACACCAAAATGCCGTTGAAAAAGGATTGATTTTTATGAATGAAATTGGTGTCGATCCCGGGATAGACCACATGAGCGCCATGAAAGTAATTGATCAAATAAGAGCTAAAGGCGGAAAAATAATTTTATTTGAATCCTTTACCGGCGGTCTTATTGCTCCTGAAAGCGACACCAATTTATGGAACTACAAATTTACCTGGAACCCCAGAAATGTAGTTGTTGCCGGTCAAGGCGGCGCGGCGAAATTTTTACAAGAAGGAACTTATAAATATATCCCGTACAACAGACTCTTCAGGCGTACCGAATTTCTGGATGTTGATGGCTATGGTCGTTTTGAAGCTTATGCCAACCGCGATTCACTAAAATACCAAAGTGTTTACGGACTGGACAATGCCAAAACCTTGTACCGAGGTACCATGCGCCGCGTAGGTTTTAGTCGTGCGTGGAATATGTTTGTACAACTGGGAATGACCGATGATAGTTACACTATAGACGACAGTGAAAACATGAGCTATCGCGATTTTGTAAATGCCTTTTTACCTTATAGCCCAACTGATTCGGTGGAATTAAAATTCAGACACCAACTCAAGATAGACCAAGATGACATCGTATGGGACAAGCTGGAAGAACTGGACCTTTTTAGCAAAACCAAAAAAGTGGAACTCAAAAAAGCAACTCCCGCTCAAATACTTCAAAAAATATTAATGGATACCTGGACACTTGCCCCTGACGATAAAGATATGATTGTAATGTACCACAAATTCGGTTACGAACTCAACGGCAAAAAACACCAGATAGATGCTACAATGGTAACTCTGGGCGAAGACCAAACCTATACGGCCATGTCGAAAACAGTAGGCTTGCCGGTAGCTATGGCTACTTTAGCCATTTTGAACGGAAAAATCACAACACCCGGAGTTCAAATTCCAATTACCGAAGAAGTTTACACTCCCATACTGGACGAATTGGCTCAATATAATATTCAGTTTAATGAAAAAGAAGTGCCATATCTAGGATACAACCCTTTAAATCTTTAGTAAATGTGTATCTTTTGGTATAAAAATTTTCACGTGTTATGAGCCTTACAAATCCAAACTTGTCTATTGATGGTATTGACAAAAAAATACTTCGAGCCCTAATGCAAGACGCGCGCACTCCGGTACTAGAAATTGCCAGACAAGTGGGCATTTCCGGTGCAGCCATTCACCAACGCCTTCGCAAATTAGAAAAGTCCGGGTTATTGGCCGGCTCAAAGTTTATTATCAATCCAAAAGTTTTAGGCTATACTACTATGGCATATGTTGGTATTTATCTTGACAAAGCCATAAGTAATCCGGAAGCCGTAAAACAGCTTAAGAACATTCCTGAAGTACTGGAATGTCATTACACTACAGGTCATTGGAGTATTTTTATAAAAATACTTGCCAAAGACAATGAACATTTAATGCATCTACTAAACAAAAAAATTCAGTCTATCAGTGGTGTTTCCCGAACGGAAACATTCATTTCCTTACAACAACAAATTGACCGACAAATCAACATATAAAAAAAGCCGGACTATTAAATCCGGCTTTTTTAAACTTATTTTTTTAGTCTCTTCCTAAAAGCTGAAAAGCCCAATAAACCAAAGACGCTAAGGCACCCAAAGCAGCAACCAAATAGGTTCTGGCTGCCCATTTTAAGGCATCTTCAGCACCGGCATACTCCTGCTGAGAGACCATATTTTTGTTCTTTAGCCAGGCCAAAGCTCTATTACTGGCATCATATTCTACCGGCAAAGTTACAAAGCTGAAAAGTGTAGCAACGCCCATCATTGCCAATCCGGCAATGGCAACCCACCAGCCAATTCCGGTTTGTGCAGCAGCACCCAGTATCAAGCCGCCAATAATTAACCATTGCGAAAGTCCTGAAGCTATACTTACAACCGGCACCATTTGTGAACGCATTTGTAACCAACTGTAGGCTTTGGCATGTTGTACGGCATGACCACATTCATGTGCCGCAACTGCTGCTGCAGCTGCATTACGTTCGTTATATACCGATTCGCTTAAATTCACGGTTTTATTTTTAGGGTTGTAATGATCGGTTAATTGTCCGGCGGTGGAAATAACCTTAACATCGTATATACCGTTGTCTGCCAGCATCTTTTCGGCTATTTCTTTTCCACTCATTCCATTTCTGAGTGTAACTTGTGAATACTTTTTAAATTTTTGTTTTAGCTGACTGCTTACCAGCCAACTCAATAGAGCTATTCCTCCTATTAAGATATAATATTCTAATCCCATATTTTTTAATTTTTAGTAAAAGTAATTTATTTCAAACAAAAAATGAGCCAAATTTTAGTTAAGAAATTTTGTCAGTTATTGTATTATTTTCGGGTGTATTTAAGTTTAAAATACAGCAGCAAAAACGAAGAAATCAGAGTAATACTGTTTGCAAAAATCATGGACGGACTTTCTTTCAAAATCCCATATACAAACCAAAGTCCTATGCCGAGAAAAAAAATAAGCAGCATAGGTAGTGACAGCCCGGTAACATCCTTGGTCTTCCAGGTTTTGTAGACCTGAGGCAAAAAGGCTGCTGTGGTTAAAATGGCTGCTGTAAAACCTATGGCTTCTGTCATGGTGTAACTATCCCACTATGTTTATGATTTTACCCGGAACCACAATTATTTTTTTAGGGGTACGCCCCTGCAACTGCTCTTGGGTTTTTTCGTTTTCCAATACTGTTTTTTCAATATCTTCCTTGCTCATATCTAAAGGCAATTCCAGTGTAAAACGTGTTTTCCCGTTGAATGAAATCGGGTAATTTTTACTGCTCTCTACCAAATATTTTTCATCAAATTTGGGGAACGGTGCTATTGAAATCGATTCGGTATGTCCCAGTTTTTCCCATAATTCCTCAGCTATGTGCGGTGCATACGGTGATATTAAAATCAACAGGGGTTCCAATATGTCTTTTGAAGTACATTTTTGGGCCGTTAATTCATTCACCGCAATCATAAAGGTAGACACCGAAGTATTGAAAGAGAAATTCTCAATATCTTCTTCTACTTTCTTGATGGTTTTGTGCAATGTTTTTAAACTGTCCTTTGCCGGTGACGTATCGGTTACTTTGAGTCCGTTATCATCAAAATACAGTTTCCACAATTTTTTAAGAAAACTGTGAACTCCACTTATCCCGGCGGTATTCCAGGGTTTGTATTGTTCCAATGGTCCCAAAAACATTTCGTAGAG
>Ga0079224_100007968_pt1 | contig 14289 bp, 27 predicted proteins | sample Stecom2015_FD_80414 | JGI IMG/M metagenome (GOLD analysis project Ga0079224, IMG submission 80414) | Agricultural soil microbial communities from Utah to study Nitrogen management - Steer compost 2015 | ecosystem: Environmental > Terrestrial > Soil > Agricultural land | place: USA: Utah...
ACAACGTGCAGATGGTGGTTGACCTGATTGCGCCGATTGCCATGGAAGACGGCCTGCGCTTCGCCATCCGCGAAGGCGGCCGCACCGTCGGCGCAGGCGTCGTAGCCAAGATCATCGAGTAAGCTTAAGGGGACAGATTTAATTAAATCTGTCCCTATCCTCCAGAAAAAGGAACGCGGTACCTATCGTGGCAACAAACCAGAACATTCGTATCCGGCTGAAGGCGTTCGACCATCGCCTCATCGACAATTCCGCCCGCGAGATCGTGGATACCGCGAAGCGTACCGGCGCGACCGTCAAAGGCCCCATCCCGCTGCCGATGAAGATGGAGCGCTTCACGATCCTGATTTCGCCGCACGTCAACAAGGACGCGCGCGACCAGTACGAGATCCGCACTCACAAGCGCCTGATGGATATAGTGAACCCGACCGACAAGACCGTCGACGCGCTGATGAAGCTGGAGCTGCCGGCGGGTGTGGACGTCCAGATCAAGCTGAACTGAGGTGGGGTCAGACCCCTTTTTCATCCTGAAAAAGGGGTCTGACCCCATTGCGGCAGCGTCGAATCCGGCTATAATAACCGGCTCGACAGGACCAGGCCGGTCCGGGAGTCGGCCAGGTTCGGAAACGGCGTCACAAAGCCTTAAGCTTCGTGGCGCTCAATGGTTAGGTCGCCTGTAAAACCAAAGGCGTACTCGGCAAATCCCGGGAACCGGTCATCCGACCGGAGTGGGGTCAGCTCCTCAAGCACCGGAACATCAAGCATGTTCCCCGCGTTGGCGCTGGCCCTTTCGTGTGTTTGAGAGATTCAGTATCGGCAGTATCGGCCAACCGCAGTCGGTACGGTGAGAGATAACCGAAATTTAGCCAACGATTCAGGCGATAGCCCGAAGTGGCTGTCCATGGTGCTGGCCAACCGAAGTCAGCGAGGTTGATTGTGATGACGATGGGTCTGGTGGGCCGCAAGTGCGGCATGACACGGATTTTTACGGAAGCGGGCGATTCGATACCGGTAACGGTGATCGAGGCGCAGCCGAACCGTATTACGCAAATGAAGTCCGTCGAGAACGACGGCTATCGCGCGCTGCAGGTTGCAACGGGAACCCGCAAGGCTTCGCGCGTCCGGAAGTCCCAGGCGGGCCACTTCGCGGCAGCGAAGGTCGAGGCCGGCGACCTGATGACTGAATTCCGCCTGGAGGACGGCGAACAGGGCGAATTCGAGATCGGCGGCGAGATCAAGGTAGACCTCTTCGAAGTAGGGCAGAAGGTCGACGTCATCGGGACGACGATCGGCAAGGGCTTTGCCGGCACCGTCAAGCGGCATAACTTCTCCATGCAGGACGCCACCCACGGCAACTCGGTATCGCACCGGGCGCCGGGCTCGATCGGGCAGAACCAGTCTCCTGGCCGGGTGTTCAAGGGCAAGAAGATGTCGGGCCACATGGGTAACGTGCGCCGTACGGTGCAGAACCTCGAAGTGGTTCGCGTAGACGCAGAGCGAAACCTCATCCTGATCAAGGGCGCGGTTCCGGGACACAGCGGTGGCCGTGTCCTCGTACGTCCGGCCATCAAGGCCCGGAACAAGGGAGCCTGAGCATGAAGATCAAGATGCAAGGCAACGGCAGCAGCGTCGAGGTCGCCGACAGCGCGTTCGGCGCCGAATTCAACGAGCCGCTGGTGCACCAGGTAGTAACGGCTTTCCTGGCCGGCAGCCGTACCGGGACCAAGGCGCAGAAGACTCGCGCAGAGGTACGCGGCGGCGGCACCAAGCCGTGGCAGCAGAAGGGCTCCGGGCGTGCGCGCGCCGGCACCATCCGCAGCCCCATCTGGGTTGGCGGTGGCAGGGCCTTCGCGGCGAAGCCGCGCGATCATAGTCAGAAGGTCAACCGCAAGATGTATCGCGGGGCTCTCAAATCCGTGCTGTCGGAGCTCATCCGGCAGGACCGGCTGGTCGTCACCGAGTCGCTGGCGATGGAAGCGCCGAAGACGAAAGAGCTGGCGGGCAAGCTGAAAGAGCTTGGTCTGAAGAGTGTATTGATTGTCAACGAAGCGTTCGACGAGAAGGTGTTTCTCTCGGCGCGCAACCTGCCCGACGTCGGAATATGCGATGCATCCTCGATCGACCCGGTGGTGTTGATGCGGTTTGAGAAAGTGCTCGTCACCCTGCCGGCGCTGAAACTGATTGAGGAGCGCCTGTCATGAGTGCAACCGAGCACCAGGAAAGGTTGATGAACGTGATTTACGTGCCGCACCTTTCAGAAAAAAGCACGATCGTGGCCGAAGAGAGTAACCAGATCGTGTTCAAGGTACGAACAGACGCAACCAAGGCGGAGATTCGGCAGGCAGTCGAACTGCTGTTCGAGGTCAAGGTCGAGGATGTCACCGTGTTGAACGTCCGCGGCAAGATCAAGCGTCATGGCGGGAACTCCGGCCGGCGTTCTGCGTGGAAAAAAGCCTATGTGAAGCTTGCTCCGGGCAGCCAGATCGACTTCCTCGGCGCCGACTGAGCCGGATCCAGGAATACGGGAATAGATCATGTCACTGCATAAAGCAAAACCGTCGTCACCGGGCCGCAGATTTACGGTTGCCGTGAAGACTCCCGGCTTGCATAAGGGCAAGCCGCACAGTGCGCTCATTGCGCCGAAGTCGAAGACCGGCGGTCGCAACAACAGCGGTCGCATTACGGTCCGGCACCAGGGCGGCGGTCACAAGCAACGTTACCGCATGGTGGATTTCAAGCGCGACAAGGACGGTGTCCCGGGTGTCGTCGAGCGGCTGGAGTACGATCCGAACCGCAGCGCCCATCTTGCGTTGATCAAGTACGCGGATGGCGAGCGCCGTTACATCCTCGCGCCGAAAGGAGTAGAGCCGGGCACGCCGATCGTGAGCGGCGACGAAGCGCCCATCAAGCCGGGCAATTCGCTGCCGATCAGGAGCATTCCTGTAGGCACCACGGTGCATTGCGTAGAGCTGAAGCCGGGCAAGGGCGGCCAGCTCGTTCGCTCCGCGGGTTCCGGCGCGCAGATCGCGGCGCGTGAAGGCGCGTATGCCACGGTGCGACTGCGCTCCGGCGAAGCACGACGTATCCACGTCGAATGCCGCGCGACGGTGGGCGAAGTCGGACACGGCGAACACAACCTGCGAAAGCTCGGCAAGGCCGGTGCGAAGCGCTGGAGAGGAGTACGACCGACAGTACGCGGTGTGGCGATGAACCCGGTCGACCATCCGCACGGCGGCGGCGAAGGCAAGACCTCCGGTGGACGACACCCGGTAAGCCCGTGGGGCACGCCGTCCAAGGGATACAAGACGCGCGCGAACAAGCGAACGGACCAGATGATCGTTCGCCGTCGCAAGAAGAAGTAGCAAAGCAAGCCACGCCTTTAAGAGACGCAATCGAGGAATTTGAAACGTGCCACGTTCCGTTAGAAAAGGACCATTTGTCGATACGCACCTTGCAAAGAAGGTGACGGCGGCATCCAAGGCGAACGACCGTCGACCGATCAAGACCTGGTCGCGCCGCTCCATGGTGTTGCCCGACATGGTCGGACTGACCATTGCCATCCATAACGGACGGCAGCATGTGCCTGTGCTCATCTCCGAGAACATGGTGGGGCATAAGCTCGGCGAATTTGCCGTCACCCGGACCTACAAGGGTCATTCGGGCGACCGGAAAACCAAAGGTTGAAGGAGCCAGTGATGCAGGTAGCAGCAACACTTCGATATGCGCGTATCTCTCCACAGAAATGCCGGCTTATGGCTGATGCCATTCGTGGCAAGAACGTAGAAGAGGCTTTGCGGACGCTGGCGTTTACGCCGAAAAAGAGCGCGCGCATTGTCAAGAAGGTGTTGGAGTCCGCTATCGCGAACGCCGAACACAACCACGGGGCGGACATCGACGAACTGAAAGTGTCCACTATCGAGGTAAACGAAGCGCCGACGTTCAGGCGTTACCGCGCACGGGCCAAGGGCCGGGGCGCACGCATCATCAAGCGCAATAGTCACATTACGATCTCCGTGGGCGACGAGTAAGACACCGCACCGGATCGACGATTCGACAAAGAGAGAATTGCATGGGTCAGAAGGTACATCCAACAGGTATTCGCTTAGGCATCGTCAAGGACTGGGCGTCCAGGTGGTATGCCGACTCGCCGGGGTACAAGGATTATGTGCGCACGGACCACGAACTCAGAACGTTCGTGAAGAAAAAGCTGAAGGATGCATCCGTCAGCCGAATCCACATCGAGCGTCCCGCGAAGAAGGCGAACATCACGATTTTCACGGCTCGCCCTGGAATCGTCATCGGCAAGAAGGGTGAAGATATCGAGAAGCTTCGGGCCGAGGTCGCGAAGTTGCTGGGCATGGGCATCCATGACGTGCGCATCAACATCAGCGAAGTACGCAAGCCGGAGCTGGATGCGCAGCTGGTTGCTGAAGGCATAGCGCAGCAGCTGGAACGCCGCGTCATGTTCCGCCGGGCGATGAAACGTGCGGTGACCAACACGATGCGCGTCGGCGCGGAAGGCGTGAAGGTTAAAGTCGGGGGCCGGTTGAACGGTGCAGAAATTGCGCGGTCTGAGTGGTACCGCGAAGGCCGGGTGCCCCTGCACACGCTGCGCGCCGACATTGACTACGGCTTCGCCGAAGCCATGACTACCTATGGCGTCATCGGCGTGAAGGTATGGATCTTCAAGGGCGAAGTGTTTGACAAGCCCGAGGCAGCTGTTGCCGAGCCGCAGGAAGCGGCGGCCGCTGCCCGGTAAGGCCCGGACCAGGACAGAACAATGCTACAGCCAAAGCGAACTAAATTTCGGAAGCAGATGAAAGGCCGTAACCGCGGGCTCGCGGAACGCGGCAGCGATGTCTCCTTCGGCGAGTATGGCCTCAAGGCGACGGAACGAGGCCGGCTGACGGCGCGCCAGATCGAAGCAGCGCGACGCGCCATGACCCGTCACATCAAGCGCGGCGGCAAGATCTGGATCCGGGTATTCCCGGACAAGCCGATCACCAAGAAGCCGCTCGAAGTGCGGCAGGGCAAGGGCAAGGGCAACGTCGAGTACTGGGTGTGCCAGATTCAGCCCGGCCGGGTGCTCTACGAGATGGAAGGTGTCACGGAGGAAATCGCGCGGGAGGCGTTCCGCCTGGCTGCGGCCAAGCTGCCATTCCCGACGACCTTCGTAACGCGGCAGGTGATGTGATGAATGCGAGCGAACTGAGATCAATGTCGCAGGAACAGCTCGGCAACGAATTGCTGAAGCTCCGTCGCGAGCAGTTCAATCTGCGGATGCAGCAGGCCACGGGCCAGCTGTCGCGCCCGCACGAGCACGGGCGAGTGCGCAAGGAAATTGCGCGGATAAAGACGGTTATGAACGAGCTGAAACGGCAGGATGACGCGAAATGAGCGCAGTAGAAGCAGGTAACCAGGCAACTGGTTCCGAAGACAAGAAGACCCAGCGCGTCGTCGAGGGACGCGTGGTCAGCGACAAGATGGACAAGTCGGTATCGGTCTCCATCGAACGCCTGATCAAGCACCCGGTTTACGGCAAGTACGTTCGCCGTACCAGCAAGGTGATGGCGCACGACGAGGCGAACGAGTGCAAGGCCGGCGACAAGGTTGCGATCCGGGAGTGCCGGCCAATGTCGAAGAGAAAGGCATGGCAGGTGGTGAGCATTATCGAGCGAGCGGTCCAGGAATAACGGCGCTCCGCGAAGGCAGTTGAAGTGAACATATTGATTGACGGAAAGCAGCCATGATTCAGATGCAGACGGTTCTTGATGCGGCGGACAACTCCGGCGCCAGGCGGGTTCAGTGCATCAAGGTGCTGGGCGGTTCGAAGCGTCGCTACGCGGGTGTGGGCGACGTTATCAAGGTGAGCGTCAAGGACGCCATCCCGCGCGGCAAGGTCAAGAAGGGCGAGGTCTACAACGCGGTTGTGGTTCGCACGCGCAAGGGCGTTCGCCGCAAGGATGGTTCGCTGATTCGCTTTGACGGCAACGCAGCAGTGCTCCTCAATGCCCGGCTCGAGCCGATCGGCACCCGCATTTTCGGGCCGGTGACGCGCGAGCTTCGCACGAACCAGTTTATGAAGATCATTTCGCTGGCGCCTGAAGGCCTGTAAGGCACTCGGGCCAAGGAAGTTAGAGATGAACAAGATCAGGAAAGGTGACGAGGTGGTCGTCATCAGCGGGAAGGACAAAGGGCGCCGCGGCACCGTGCTGCGCGTGTTCGACGATGAGCGTGTGCTGGTGGAAGGCATCAACATCGCCAAGAAACACCAGAAGGCCAATCCGAACGCCATGCCTCCCGTACAGGGCGGCATCGTTGACAAGGAAATGCCGATCGCAGTTTCCAATGTCGCATTGTTCAACCCCAAGACGAAAAAGGGCGATCGCGTCGGATTTCGTGTTGCGGAAGACGGCGGAAAGGTACGAATTTTCAAGTCCAGCAATGAAGTTGTGGACATCTGAATCAGGGTTTGAGAATGGCCAGATTGTACGATCAATATCGCGCAGAGCTGCATGACCAGATCAAGGAGAAGCTTGGTCTGAAGAATGCCATGGAAGTGCCGCGCATCACGAAGATTACGCTGAACATGGGCGTAGGCGAGGCCGTGGCCGATCGCAAGGTGCTCGACCACGCGATGAGCGACATGGAGCGCATCTCGGGGCAGAAACCCGTCAAGACGCTGGCCAGGAAATCGGTTGCCGGATTCAAGATTCGGGACGGCTACCCGATCGGCTGCAAGGTGACGCTGCGCCGGGAACGCATGTACGAGTTTCTGGACCGGCTGGTGAACATCGCCATTCCGCGCATCCGCGACTTCCGCGGGCTGAACGGGCGCTCGTTCGACGGGCAGGGCAACTACAGCATGGGCGTGCAGGAACAGATCATTTTCCCGGAAGTTAATTACGACCAGGTAGACGCGATTCGCGGCATGGACATCACGATTTCCACCACCGCGCGCAACGCTGAAGAAGGGCGGGCACTGCTCGAAGCGTTCAACTTCCCATTCAAGAAGTAGGCAGAGAAGGATTATGGCTAAAAAGTCGATGATTGAGCGTGAGCTCAAGCGCGCCAAGCTGGTGAAGCGCTACGCCAAGAAGCGTGCGGCGCTGAAGGCGACGATTCGGGATCTCACGGTTTCTGACGAAGAGCGGGTACTGGCCCAGGAAAAGCTGAACGCGCTGCCGCGCGACGCCAGCCCGGTGCGCCAGCGCAACCGTTGCGCCATCACCGGTAGGCCTCATGGCTACTATCGCAAGTTCGGCTTGTCCCGTAACAAGCTCCGGGAAGGCGCGATGCGCGGAGAGATTCCCGGGCTGACCAAGGCCAGCTGGTAGGCGGAGACAGAACAATGAGTATGACCGACCCCATTTCCGACATGCTGACACGCATCCGTAACGGCCAGAAGGCTCGCAAGGTAAGCGTCAGGATGCCGGCATCGAACGCGAAGGCTGCCGTGGCCAAGGTCCTTAAGGACGAAGGTTACATCGCCGACTTTTCGACGACAGAGGACGGCCAGAAGGCCGAGCTGACCGTTGAACTCAAGTACTACGAGGGCAAGCCTGTCATCGAAAACATCAAGCGCATCAGCAAGCCGGGCCTGCGCATATACCGCGGCAAGGAAGAGCTGCCGAAGGTGCTTGGCGGCCTCGGCGTTGCGATCGTGTCGACCTCGGCAGGCGTCATGAGCGACCGCCAGGCTCGGGAACAGGGTATCGGTGGCGAGGTTCTTTGCGTCATTTCCTGATGCGGCTTTAGCGCAGCGGAATCACGAGAAACGATTATGTCCAGAGTTGCAAAAAACCCGGTGGTAATGCCGGATGGCATTGAGTTCAGCCAGAGCGGCACAACCGTGACGCTGAAAGGCAAGAAGGGCGCCCTTTCGCTCGACCTGAATTCCGAGGTCCAGGTGGCGCAGGACGGCAACGAGCTGTCCGTAAAGAGGCGCTCGAACTCGCGCTTCGCATCGGCGATGTCCGGCACGACGCGAGCCCTGCTGGCGAACATGGTCAAGGGCGTATCGGACGGTTTCGAGAGGAAACTCGAGCTGGTCGGCGTCGGTTACCGCGCCTCGGCGGCGGGTAACAAGCTGAACCTGACGCTCGGTTTTTCGCACCCGGTCGTCTTCGATGTGCCCGAGGGCATAACAATCGAAACACCCAGCCAGACCGAAATAATCATCCGCGGTGCCGACAAGCAGAAGGTAGGGCATGTTGCGGCAGAGATCCGGAGATTCCGGCCACCGGAGCCGTACAAGGGCAAAGGTGTCCGCTATTCCGACGAACGAGTGATCATCAAGGAAGCGAAGAAGAAATAACAGCAGCACTGCTGCCGGCATTTCAATTGCTTATCGGATTCAAGAGACAGTCATGAAACTGGACAAGAAACAGAATCGACTGCGGCGCGCCCGCAAGGCACGCGCGAAAATCGAGCAACTCGCGGTGAATCGCCTGAGCGTCCACCGGACTCCCAGGCACATCTACGCGCAGATCATAGCGCCGGACGGCGGCACGGTTCTTGCCGCGGCGTCCACGCTCGAGAAAGACCTGCGCAAGGGCATGCAAAGCACCGGCAATGCCGCGGCGGCGGCGATTGTCGGAGCGCGCATCGCCGAGAAGGCGAAAGCGGCGGGTATCGATACAGTCGCATTCGACCGTTCAGGTTTTCGTTATCACGGCCGCGTGAAGGCGCTGGCTGATGCGGCCCGCGAAGCCGGCCTGAAATTCTAGAAAGACGAGCAGGATCAACTATGGCACGAATGGATCAATCACAAGGCAGCGATGACTTTCTGGAAAAGCTGGTCACCGTCAACCGCGTCGCAAAGGTCGTCAAGGGTGGCCGCCAGTTCGGTTTCACCGCGCTCACCGTGGTCGGTGACGGAAACGGACGCGTCGGCTTCGGTTACGGCAAGGCGCGTGAAGTGCCGGTCGCAATCCAGAAGGCGATGCAGGCCGCCCGGAAGAACATGATCAAGGTCAACCTGACGAACGAAACGTTGCAGTACGCGAAGAAGGGCCGCCACGGCGCCACCTATGTGTACATGCAGCCGGCTTCGGAAGGTACGGGCATTATCGCCGGTGGCGCAATGCGTGCCGTGTTCGAGTGTGCAGGTGTTCGCAACGTTCTCGCCAAGAGCTACGGTTCGCGCAATCCGATCAACGTCGTTCGCGCAACGATCGGCGCGCTGTCCGAGATCCACTCACCGAAGGCGATTGCCGCAAAACGCGGCAAGAAGATCAAAGAGATTCTGGCCTGAGTGCCGGAGCAGTTCCAAGTTTACGGACAGAGACGATGGCCAAGCCAAAACAGTTGAAAGTGACGCTCCAGAAAAGCCGATATGGGCGCCTGGAAAGCCACCGCGCGTGCCTCAAGGGTCTGGGGCTGCGCAAGATTCGGCACAGCGTGACGCTTGCCGACACGCCGGAAATACGCGGCATGATCAACAAGGTTTCGTACCTCGTTTCGGTCGAGGAGGTTTGATATGCGCCTCAATTCATTGACGCCGCAGAAGGGTTCGAAGAAAGACGCGAAACGCCTCGGGCGCGGGCATTCGGCAGGCCAGGGCAAGACCTCCGGTCGCGGCCAGAAGGGCCAGCACGCACGCTCCGGCGGTTACACCAAGGTCGGGTTCGAAGGCGGCCAGATGCCTTTGCAACGTCGCCTGCCGAAGGTGGGTTTCACTTCGCTGCAGAAGGCGAGTTCGGTCGAGGTCCGGCTGCATGAACTGGCGCTGCCGGAAGACGAGATCATCGACAAGGCAGCGCTGCGCAAGGCGCGGTTGATCCCCGCACAGGCGGAGAAGGTCAAGGTGATTCTCTCCGGCAAGCTCGAGAAGGCCGTCAAACTGAAGGGCGTGAAAGTGACCAAGGGCGCGCGCGCCGCTATCGAAGCGGCCGGCGGCAGCGTCGAAGAGTAACTGACGGGCGATACCGTTTAAGGCAATACCAGGATAAATCGGGAACAGACGTGGCAAAACGGCCAACAGGCAATCCGGCAGACGTAGCGAAAGCGGCGAGCAAACTCGGCGAGCTCAAGAAGCGCCTGGCGTTTCTCGTGGGCGCGCTGATCGTGTTCCGTGTCGGCACGTTCATTCCGGTGCCCGGGGTGGACCCGGCGGCGCTCGCGTCGTTCTTCGACCAGCAGGCCGGCAACATGCTGGCGCTGTTCAACATGTTCTCGGGAGGCGCCCTGGCGCGCTTTGGCCTGTTCGCGCTCGGCATCATGCCTTACATCTCGGCTTCGATCATCATGCAGATGGCCAGCATGATTGTGCCGTCACTGCAGCAACTGAGGAAAGAAGGCGAGGCCGGCAAACGCAAGATTACGCAGTACACCCGCTATGGAACGGTGGGACTGTCGATGTTCCAGTCGGTTGCCGCCGCGTCGTGGCTACAGAGCCAGCCCGGAGTGGTCGTCAATCCCGGTCCGATGTTCCTGATCACGGCCTGCATCACGCTGGTCACGGGCACTATGTTCCTGATGTGGCTGGGCGAGCAGATCACCGAGCGCGGTATCGGTAACGGCATTTCGATGATCATCCTGGCCGGCATCGTGGCCGGGCTGCCCGCTGCCGTGGCGGGAACCGCCGAACTCGTGCGGAACGGCGAGATGTCCTCGGGTATGGCCATCATCATGCTGATTGGTGCGATCGGTGCCACGACCTTCGTCGTGTACATGGAGCGCGCGCAGCGGCGGATTACCGTCAACTACGCGAGACGACAGCAGGGCAGGCGAATGTACGCGGCGCAAAGCACGCACCTGCCGTTCAAGATCAACATGTCGGGCGTGATCCCGCCGATTTTCGCCTCGAGCATACTGCTGTTCCCGGCGACGATCGCGCAGTTCTTCGGCCAGTCGACGAACCCGAACGCGTTCCAGCAGGGGTTGCAGACGCTGGGGGCGAACCTGGGACCCGGCCAGCCGGTCTACGTGCTGCTCTATGCGGCCATGATCGTGTTTTTCTGTTTTTTCTATACGGCGCTCGTTTTCAACTCGAAAGAGACGGCGGACAACCTGAAGCGTTCAGGGGCTTTCGTGCCGGGTATCCGGCCCGGGGCGCAGACCGCGGACTACATCGACAAGGTGCTGACTCGGCTGACGTTCTGGGGCGCGCTCTATGTTGCAGGCGTTTGCCTGTTGCCGGAGCTCCTGATCATGTTCAACCCGAGCATCCCGTTCAGTTTCGGCGGTACGTCGCTGCTGATCCTGGTTGTCGTAACAATGGATTTCATGTCCCAGATGCAGGCTCACGCAATGAGCCACCAGTACGAGGGCATGATGCAAAAGGCCAATCTGCGCAATTACGGGCGCAGCGGCCAGCTTCGCTGAAGAATCTTCGGCGGTTTCGGAGTAGAGCTCATGAAAGTCAGGGCATCGGTCAAGAAAATGTGCAGGAACTGCAAAATCATCCGCCGCAACGGCGTGGTGCGGGTGATTTGTACCGACGCGCGTCATAAGCAGCGTCAGGGTTAAGAGGAAAGTAAAAGTGGCACGTATAGCAGGCATAAACATTCCGCTGAACAAGCACGTCGGCATTGCGCTGACGTCGATCTTCGGTATCGGGCGCTCGAGGGCGCGGCAGATCTGCCAGGTTGCAGGTATTGCACCGGAGACGCAGGTCAAGGATCTCGCGGAACCGGAAGTCGCAAATATTCGCAGCGCCGTTGCCAAGTTCATCGTCGAAGGTGACCTTCGTCGGGAAAATTCGATGAATATCAAGCGCTTGATGGACCTCGGCTGCTACCGGGGAATCCGCCACAGGCGTGGCCTGCCGGTGCGCGGACAACGTACCCGCACGAACGCGCGCACCCGCAAGGGGCCGCGCCGGCCGATCAAGCGATAGTCGGACGAAAAACAGTCGGGCGAAAGAGATAGTCGGGCGAGCTATAAGCCGACACACGAGCGAATCTACAGGATCACGAAATGGCTGAACCGCAAAAACGCAAGAAGGTAAAGAAGCAGGTTGTGGATGCAATCGCCCACATACATGCGTCCTTCAACAACACGATTATCACGATTACCGATCGGCAGGGTAACGCCCTGTCGTGGGCGACGGCGGGCGGCTGTGGATTTCGCGGCTCACGTAAGTCAACGCCGTTCGCAGCCCAGGTCGCGTCGGAAAAGGCGGGACGCCAGGCGCTCGAGTTTGGGGTGAAGAACGTCGACGTCCGCGTTCGTGGGCCGGGTCCCGGACGTGAGTCTGCCGTTCGTGCACTCAACGCCCTGGGCTTCCGTATCCAGAACATCGAGGACGTAACGCCGATACCACACAACGGCTGCCGTCCGCCGAAGAAACGCCGCGTTTAGAGATCAATTGAAAGAGATCAACTGAAAGAGATCACGATGGCAAGATATCTAGGACCAAAATGCAAACTGTCCCGCCGCGAAGGCACGGACCTGTTTCTGAAGAGCGGCGTTCGCCCGCTCGAGTCGAAGTGCAAGCTGGAGGTTCCGCCGGGCGGAGCCGCACAGCGCCGACCGCGTCTTTCCGACTACGGCATGCAGCTTCGTGAAAAGCAGAAACTGCGTCGCATGTATGGCGTACTCGAGCGACAGTTCAGCAACTACTACAAGAAGGCGGCGCAGCTTAAAGGCTCAACCGGTGAAAACCTGCTGCGGCTTCTTGAAGGTCGCCTGGATAACGTCGTTTATCGAATGGGCTTTGCCGCAACGCGCGCCGAAGCGCGCCAGCTTGTAAGTCACAAGGGCGTTGAAGTGAACGGGCAGGTAGTCAACATTCCGTCCGCACAGGTGAATGCCGGCGACTCTATCGGCATTCGCGAAAAGGCCCGCAAACAACTCCGCATTCAAAGCGCCCTTGAAATCGCGAGCCAGGTTGGTTTGCCCGACTGGGTCGAAGTGGATGCGAAAAAGATGGCAGGCGTACTCAAGTCGTTGCCGGACCGCCAGGACATACTGCCGGATATCAACGAGAACCTAGTCGTCGAGCTGTACTCGAAATAGTCAGGAGGGTTTTTACCCATGCAGGAATCTGTACACGAGTTTCTGAAACCGCGTGTTGTCAAAGTCTCACCGGTCGACGAATTACATGCAAAAGTCACGATCGAGCCGTTCGAACGCGGCTACGGTCATACGCTGGGCAATGCGCTGCGCCGCATTCTGCTCTCCTCTATGCCGGGCGCCGCTATCGTAGAAGCTGAGATTGAAGGCGTTCTGCACGAGTACACCAGTATCGAGGACGTCCAGGAAGATGTCGTCGATATCCTGCTGAACCTGAAGCAGGTCGCCGTGCGTATGCACGGGCGCGATACCGCGGAACTTCGTATCTCGAAGAAGGGCCCCGGTCCCGTGACCGGCGCGGACATCCAGCTGGACCATGACGTCGAAATCATGAATCCGGACATGGTCATCGCCAACCTGACCAAGGCCGGTGAGCTGAACATGGTGCTGAAAGTGGAGCGCGGCCGTGGCTATCGGCCGGCGACGCAGCGGCCGGCTTTCGAAGAGCAGTCGGGACCAATCGGTCGCCTGCAGCTGGACGCTTCGTTCAGCCCGGTCAACCGCGTTACCTACGACGTCGAGTCTGCCCGTGTCGAACAGCGTACCGACCTCGACAAGCTCATTATCGACATCGAGACCAACGGTACGATCGATCCGGAAGAAGCCATTCGACGTGCCGGCAGCATCCTGAAAGACCAGCTTTCGGTCTTCGTTGACCTGCAGGGACAGGACGAAGGTGCGGGTGCGCGGGCTGAAAGCCAGATCGACCCGATCCTGATGCGCCCGGTGGACGAACTGGAACTCACCGTCCGGTCGGCGAACTGCCTGAAGGCCGAGAACATCATGTACATCGGTGACCTGGTGCAGCGCACGGAGGTGGAGCTTCTTCGCACGCCTAACCTGGGCAAGAAGTCGCTTACCGAGATCAAAGAAGTGCTCGAACAGCACGGTCTGGGACTGGGCATGCGCCTCGACAACTGGCCGCCCGCAAGCCTGCGTCCGGAACACGAACTAGCTATGTAGTGGGGGACGAGCGCAGCCTCGCGGCTGCGCCCGGCCGTACCCACGGCAACAGAAATACTGAAAGGCAAAAGCCATGCGTCACAAGAAAGCCGGCCGTCGACTTGGCCGTAACAGCTCGCACCGACAAGCCATGTTTCGCAACATGGCTGCGTCGCTGTTGCGCCACGAGACGATCAAGACAACCCTGCCCAAAGCGAAGGAACTGCGCCGCGTAGTTGAGCCGCTCATCACCCTTGCGAAGGAAGACGGCGTCGCCAAGCGCAGGCTTGCGTTCGACCGGCTGCGCGACAAGGAAGTTGTCGGCAA
>Ga0079224_100007969_pt1 | contig 14288 bp, 14 predicted proteins | sample Stecom2015_FD_80414 | JGI IMG/M metagenome (GOLD analysis project Ga0079224, IMG submission 80414) | Agricultural soil microbial communities from Utah to study Nitrogen management - Steer compost 2015 | ecosystem: Environmental > Terrestrial > Soil > Agricultural land | place: USA: Utah...
TAGTCAGCCATGATCGCGAAACGCGAGTGAGTCGTAGCCAGGCCCGCAAGCCCCTTTGTCGCGCGTTTGCAGATCTGGCGGATCTGTTCTTTCGTAATGCCAGTGTCGCTGCCAACCTCGTCGAGGGTCGCATCGCCAAAGACCCGTCGCTCGAGAACTTCGCGATCCCGCATGAGCCTCTCGTCAAGCCGCTCGATCTCGTCCGCGTCAATCCGGCCGGACGGTGAACGCTGGGCGGCCGGTGTGTCGGTCAAAGTTCGCGCGGCGCGCTTGGGAGCCGGACGCTTATGGAGTTTGTCCAGACCGACCGCACGATTATGGCTGACGTAGGCTTTGATCAGTGCCTCCGTAGCTTGCTTGGCCAGGTAGTCGGAGGCGCCACTTTCGGTGAGTTCCCGGGCGTTTTCGTCCTCAATCATGGCCTCGAGGGAAACCTCTTCGCCGTCCGGTCCGGTGGCGCCGGCATGAAGCGAGACGGTTTTCGCTTCGACTTTCTTCGCTGAAGCTCGCTGATCGGTCATGAGACGGAACCGCAGGCTCTGAAGCTCTCCCCGGAGCTGCCAATTCACAAACGTCGTGAACTGAGCCTTGGTGGGATCGTAGGCTTGGATAGCCCGGTGAACACCGATCGCGCAGCACTGCTCAGCATCATCCCAGTGAGCGGTGAGACCATACTGGCGGATGAAATGGCGAACGCGCGGCGCGATCAACTTCAAAATTGCCGCAAACGCACGATCGACGTTTGCCCGCTGACGCGCTGTCGCACGCTCCCCTTCTAATGGCGTGTTCTCAATGACGGTGGCGACAGCTGCTTCCAAAGCGGCGCTGGTTCTGGACATTGGATAAAACCCGTTCCCTCAGTGGCGGCCAATCCGCCTCCCCTTGAACGGCCAAATGCCCGCTATTCCTTTAATAGGAGGGGTCGTTAACTATAAGGAAAACTACTAGTCCTATATCAGGCGTAGCGACTTGGGTCGATCCGACGATCGATGTAGCTGTTGAGCCATTGCCTATGCGCGTCCGCCGGGTTCCCGATTGCGGCCACGTGGCGCAACGCGACCGCTCGGCCGATCTGCGCCTCGAGAAGGCGTTTCGCGCGGGCCTGATCAAGCCCATTGCTAAGGAACTTCGCCGCGTCGCCTGGGCCAAGGTGATGTCCTAGGTAAGCGGCGCGCGCGATGCTCTCGACGCTTTCGCCCACTCGCACCCCCGCCTTCTCAAGCCTAAGCAAATTACCGCGCGCGTAGTCGGCCGTAGCCTGGATCGACGCTTCCGGATCATACCTCAGGGCGAGCAATGAGCTGCGAGCGGCGGCAGTCACTTTCCCGTTCGAATTCAGCCAACCACGCCGGCGAGCTTCGCCATTCAGCCAGGTCCCGGGCCGCTCTGCCTCACTTTCCCAGGTCCCACTGAGGAATTGCCCAAGCCCAGCAGCGCTCGATCTCGGGTTGCGCGAGTGAACGTTCCAGGTCCCGTCATGCCCTTTGGCAGCTTCAGCATCGACGATGCACGCGAGCGCGCTCGCCGGGATACCCGCTCGGTCTGCAGCCCGGCTGATTGCCTCTGCGAAGCGGGAGTTGGCGCCGAGCGCTTCCGCCCGCAAGTCGCCTTTCTCCGCGACGAAAGGCGCAGATGCCGCGGACGCCTCCAAAGCGGGTTCAGTTCGGCCGGCAGGTGGTAACTCTAGAGACCGATATCCTTCGCCCCCCTTCGTCACCAGAGCGAGCACTGCCTCGAGCCTACCCAGGCGAGTGTCGGGCGCACGTGCGACAAGCGGGTTCTCGCGCTTATCCTGCTCACCCAGCGCCGCGCGCCACAATCCCTGCGCCAGCTCAGCGCGCGCTTCGCGGTAGATCAGCTTTGCTCGTTGGGCGGGCGTCAGCGCCGGCAATTGCCCAAGATCAATCATGCCGACCGCCGCGTAGTCGTTGCGCGCGCCGTTCGGCTATGAGCCAGAAACGCCGCCGCTGACCGGTCGTCCATCGCGGCCTGCTCGAGCCCTTCCAGGCGACGCCTTTCCTCATCGCGGTAGCGTTCAGCGGCGCCCTCTACGGCGCTGAGCGAGCCGTAGACTTCGCGAGCCTGCGAACGAAGCTGATCAATCCGGGCACTTATCGCGCGACGGTTTTCGTCGAGCCGCTCCTGCTCCGCTCGCATAAGCAGAAAATAGGCCGTGCTCGGTACGTCGAGCGAGCAGGCAACACTGCGCTCCCGCCGCAAATCGACATCAATCTTGGCGTGGCGTCGCTCGACTTCTGCCAAGCGGTTCACTTCCACCCCGATTACGACACGCATTGCGTCGACCTCGCGCCGCTGCACGCCGATAGCTGCGCAATAGGGCGTCTTCACGATACCTCATCCTCGGCTTCGGCCGGCTTGGCGAGGATCTCCGCAAGCGCGGCGAAGCTCTCGTGACGCCGGCCTTGGTCGGCCTTGTTCTGGTTGAGCAGAGCCTCGATGCGAGGAGCGAGGGCTATTGCGCGGTCCACTTCCTGACTCGCCCCGGCTTTGTAGGCGCCGAGCCGGACCATCTCTTCCATATCGGAGTAGAGCGACAACACGGCGCGGGCTTCGATCCTGAGCGCGTTCTCCTCATCGCTGTGGGCGCGCGGTAGAGTGCGAGATACCGATTTGAGGAGGTCGATTGCCGGATAGCGGCCGCGCTCCGCAATTCGACGGCTCATAACGACGTGCCCATCGAGGATGCCGCGCACCGCGTCGGCGACCGGTTCGTTGTGGTCGTCGCCATCGACGAGGACGGTAAACAGGCCCGTGATGCTGCCTTGGCCTGCAAGCCCCGGACCGGCGCGCTCCAGGAGCCGAGGAAGCTCGGCAAATACCGTTGGCGTATAGCCCTTAGTCGCCGGCGGCTCGCCTGAGGCTAGCCCGATCTCGCGCTGCGCCATCGCGAAGCGGGTCACTGAATCCATCAAACACAGGACTTGGAGCCCTTGGTCGCGAAAGTGCTCTGCTACCGCGAGCGTCGTCCAGGCCGCCTGGCGGCGCATGAGCGCCGGCTCATCGGAGGTGGCCACCACCACCACGGAGCGAGCAAGGCCCTCGGGCCCTAGCTCATCCTCGACGAACTCCTGTACCTCGCGTCCGCGTTCCCCGATCAACCCGATCACCGCAACGTCGCACCGGGTCCACCGGGCGAGCATCGAAAGGAGTACGGACTTGCCTACGCCGGACCCGGCGAACAGCCCGAGGCGCTGCCCGCGACACAGCGGCGCAAAGATGTCTAGCGCGCGAACCCCTGTGTCGATCTTATCAGTGACGCGGCCACGTGCCGCGGCGGAAGGCGGCGACGCTTTGATGGGGCGAGGCCGATTTCCCTGCGCGAGCGGCCCCTTACCGTCAACCGCACGGCCGAGACCGTCGATCACGCGGCCCAGCCACGCGTCGTCGGGTCGCAGGGCGAAGCGCGCTGCCACAAGGCTGGCACGGGCTCCTGAAGCGAGCCCCTGCGGATCCCGGAAGGGCATGCAATGCGCGAGCCCGTGATCGAGCCCGGTAACTTCGGCCTCGACATTCCCGCCTTCGGTTGCAATCTCAACGCGTGAACCGATCTGCGCAGCACCGCCTAAGCCCGCCACTTCGATCAACGCACCACGAACCGCCACCACCTCCCCGAAACGGAGGTCAGGGCTGAGTTCACGGATCGCATCGGTCGCGGATGCGAGACTAGCCATAAGGAGCAACCCGAGCAAAAAGTTGAGTGGTCTCAGGCGAACTTCATGCAGCGGCGGTGAGCCCGTCGAGCGCCTCCGCCTCTAGCTGCATCAACTGCCGGCAGGCGCCGAGCGCTTTGTAGAACTGAAGCTGCGCGACATGCTGCGCGAAGCGAAGACTGACCGCCCCGGCTTCTTCAGAGGGAAGCAAGGTCATCACCTTTTCGAGCGTTTCGACGATGCTGTCCTGGTGCTGCTCGCTGCCTGCCGGATCCACGTAAGCCATGATCGTGTGGAAGTAGAGCTGCCGCGCCGGGGTGGTGGCCTCTTCCGGCTTCATGACCTCGCGTCCACGAAGGACAGAGGCCTGGTTCTCGACGATAAGGTCGGTACGTCCGACCGCTCTTACCACGGCGCCGTTGACGACGATCTTTTCACCGTCCCGAAGTGATATCCGAAGCATGCTGACAATCCTTGTGGTTGCTCGACCAGTATAGGATGAACGCCGAAGCTTCGGCGCGCCGTGACATTTTTTTACCGTGTGCCCGGCCTCTCTTCCTCCTTTTCCTATAATGTGGATCAACGGGCGGCGGCATTCAGCCAGACGCCATCACTTCCCCAAGGGAGATCGCTGTTGAGCCTCTATTCCGCACTCTACTCAGGCGTTTCCGGCCTAGGTGCCCAATCTAGCGCGATGGCAACGGTTGCCGACAACATCACCAACATCAACACGATCGGCTACAAGGGTATGACGGCAGAGTTCCGCACTCTGGTGACCGACGGCCGCTTGCGCAGTTCCTATTCCGCGGGTGGCGTTGCCGCGGCGCCCCAGGCGATGATCTCGAAGCAGGGCCTGCTGCAGGCTGCCGCGGGCGACACCGACCTCGGCATCGACGGCGCGGGCTTCTTCGTCACGCGCAGCGGCAGCGGCCCGGACAGCGAGGTGGCCTTCACCCGCGCGGGTTCGTTCAAGCCCGATCTCCAGGGCTATCTGCGCAACACCAGCGGGTACTATCTGCAGGGATGGCGTCTCGACGCGCAAGGCAACTACTTAGACACAGGCAGCCTCGACGCACTTGAACCGGTGCGTCTCAGCGAGCTGACCGGCTCTGCATCGGCAACCAGCCGCATCCAGCTACGCGCCAACCTTCGCGCAGACGAAACACCGCATGCCGGCACCTACGGTCCAGGTGACATGGCAACGGGAGCCGTTACCCCTCACTTCTCGCGCACGATGGACATCTATGACGCCCAAGGCGGAGCGCATCGTATCACGATGTCCTACCTCAAGACCGGGCCGAACCAGTGGGCGAGCGAGATCTACGCTGTGCCGGCGGCCGACGTTACCGCCGCTGATGGCTTACTCGCCAGCGGTACGATCGCCTTCAATGCGGACGGCAGCCTCAATCGCAGTGGATCCACATCGGCCCTGTTCGACCCGCTCAACGTCAATTGGACGAACGGCGCAGCGTCAGAGCCGATTGTCATGGCGCTCGGCCGCGACAACGGCTTGGATGGACTGACCCAATTCTCCGGCGAGTCCGCACTGATCTCGTCGTCGGTCGATGGCGGACTTCTTGGAACGATTGCTTCGATCGAGGTCTCGCCGGAAGGTCGGGTAAGTGCGATCTTCGCCGACGGTACCGCGCGTGCCGTATTCCAGCTGCCGATCGCAACTTTCCAGAATCCAGACGGACTGACCCGGCTTTCGGGCAGCGCCTTCATGACCTCGAGCGCGTCGGGCAACGTTGCGGTCAACACGCCCGGATCGCTCGGTGCCGGCATGATTTCACCTGGCACATTGGAGGCCTCGACGGTCGATCTGGCGCAGGAGTTCACCAATATGATCCGTTTCCAGCGCGCCTACAGCGCCTCGTCTAAGATCATCACCACGGTCGATGACATGCTGCAGGAACTGAGCAGCTTGAAGCGCTGATCTCGCGCGCTCGTTGACTGCTCGCTGCGCCATTGAGGAACTGTCACTTGTCACTGAACGATATCTTGGGATCTGCCCTTTCCGGCCTGGGTGCTTCGCAAGCCGGGTTGCGCACGGTGTCCAACAACATCGCCAACGTGAACACCCCCGGCTACGCCCGCGAGCGGGTATCCCTATCCACAGGGGTGACAGCCGGCCGTGCGAGCGGCGTCGTGGTCGGCGAACCCGAACGGATCGCCGATCGGTTCCTTGAGGCCGCCGTTTACCGTCGTTCGGGCGAAATGGGGCGTGCGGAAGTCACCGCCAACTATCTCGATCGGCTCCAGGCTCTGCTCGGTGCACCAGGAGCCGAAGCAAGCATGTCGGCACGGCTCGACGCAATCTCCGCAGCTGCGGTCGAGATGACCGGAACACCTGGTTCGGAGCAGACGCTCGCGGCATTCACGCACCGCATCGACGACGCCATCAATTCAATGCAGCAGCTCGACTCCGAAGTCGCAGTGCTGCGGGCCGACATTGAGACGGAAGTCGGTTACACCGTCGAGCAGATCAACGGACTCCTGAAACGCATTCACGAGCTCAACGACACTGTAGCTCGCCTCAACGGCCTCGGCCGCAGCTCGGCGGGCGCCGCCGACCAGCGTATGATAGCGCTGGAGGAGCTTAGCACGTTGATCAGCGTGACCGCGCGCGAACAACCCGACGGGCGGATCACCATCGATACCGCCTCCGGCGCGGTGCTACTCGACCGGCGCCAGCGGCAGCTCTCTTATCCAGTGGCGGGTGAAGGCGTGGCACAGCCAACTTATCCGCCGATCGAAATCCGCTTCGCAGACGGCGCAGCAACGGGCGAGCGGATCGATTCAGCCAGCACGGGTGGAAAAATCGGCGGGCTGATCGACTTGCGCGATCGCGCCTTACCCGAGTTCGCGGACCAGATGGGCGTTCTTTTCAGCGGGCTCGCCGAAACGTTGAACGCAGCAGCGAACGAGGGAACCTCCGTTCCCGCTCCGGCTAGCCTCCAGGGAGGCCAGACCGGTTTGCGCGGCGGTGACCGTCTCGGCTTCACCGGCAGTGCAGTGTTCGCGGTTCTCGCCGGTGATGGCGAACTTATCGCGAAGGCTCGTATCGATTTCGACGCGCTCGGGCCGACCGCCACGATCGATGACGCCGTGAACGCGATTGAGGCGGGTCTTGGTGGGGCTGCCGCCGTGTCATTCGCCGACGGCAAGTTCACAATCGCAGCCACAGCGTCAGGACAAGGCGTGGCCGTGGCGCAAGACCCGCTCGATCCTAGCGACCGGGCCGGTTCCGGCTTTTCGCATTTCTTCGGCCTCAACGACATCGTCCGCAGCGCGGACAGCGCGCTGGTGCCGACCGGCCTGACCGCGTCCGACCCCCACGGCTTTACCACCGGCGAGACCACGCAGCTCGTTCTTCGCGATGCCAGCGGGCGCGCCCTCGTGCGCTATACTCTCGAGCCGCAGACGGGCGGGACGATGGGCGACCTGCTGACCGACCTGAACGCCAGCCCGCTCAAGGATTATGGCAGCTTCTCGGTCGATGATCGCGGACGTTTCCAATTCCAGCCCAGTCCGGCACTTAGCGGCGCAGCACTCAGCATTCCCGCCGATTCCACTAATCGCTTCGCAACCGGACGCTCTTTTTCTGCGCTCACAGGCCTGACGGGGGCGGCAAGCGGCCTCGCCAGCGCCGAAGTGCGACGTGACCTCCTTGGAGCTCCGACGCGCCTTCCGCTGGCGCGGCTTGATACCGCCGCGGTCGTAGGCGCCAAGGCTGTTGGTCCCGGCGATGTGCGCGGCGCCAGTGGTTTTGTGGAAAAGCTTTCACAGCCGTCCGACTTTGGAAAGCACGGCAGCGCCACGATCGAGCGCTTTGCGGGCAACGTCCTTGGTGGTGCGGGGCTGCAGGCTGCGCAAGCCAACACTTCACTCGTAGACGCCGCAGCGCGGCGTGACGACGCGGTAAACCGGAGAGATTCGTTCGCCGGCGTCAACATCGACGAGGAACTCGCACAGCTCGTTGTGTTCCAGAACAGCTATTCCGCGGCCGCCCGCGTGATGACGACGGCCACCCAGATGTACGACACCCTCATCGAGATGGTGCGCTAAGAGGAGCCAGAGCATGACCAGGGTCGCCTCCATTCCCATGCAACGCACGCTGTTTGATGCCATCCAACGTTCGCAGCAGAAGCTGACGCAGACGCAGTTGCAACTCGCAACCGGGAAGAAGGCTCAGACCTATGCCGATCTCGGCACCGAAGCGGTGCGGACGCTTTCAGCGCGCTCTCTACTCGCGCGACAAGAGGCGCACGGCACAGTCGCCAAACGCTTAGACACGACCCTGGCAATCCAGGATGCGAACATCTCCAGCATCGAATCTGCAGCGGAATCTATGCGGGTGGAGATCCTGAGAGCTATCGGCACCGGGCAGTCGGCCGGCCTCCAAGAGACCGTCGACGCCGCGTTTCAGCAGGTCCGCGCCGCCCTTAACGCGAACGAGGGAGGCATTCCACTGTTCGCCGGTTCGCAGACTGGCGCAAATCCGTTTAAACCTGAGAAACTGTCCGACCTCCTTGGGCTGCCCATTGCGGACGCGTTCAGCAACGACAACGTGCGCGCCTCCGCTCGCGTCGCCGAGGGCCTAGACGTCGAGTTCGGAGTGCTTGCAAGCGATCTCGGCCAAAAGCTGATGGAAGGATTCCGCACGCTCGCCGAGATCGCGCCGATCGACCATACGGTGTCGGCTGCGGACACCGCCAAGCTCAGCGAGGCTATGCAGCAAATCGAGGAGGGTCTCAGCTCGATCCGCTCGATCAATGCAGAGAATGGCCGTAAGCAAGCGCAGATCGAGACGCTCGGCACACGTGCTGAAGATCGCGCAATTCTGCTCAAGGACCTCATCGGACGCAACGAGGATGCGGACCTCACCGAAGTTGCATCCGAACTGACGCAGCGCCGGACTGTTCTGGAAGCCTCGTACAGCGTGTTTTCGCAATTATCAGGGCTAAGCCTGCTACGCTTCCTGAACTAGCGTTCCGGCGTGGCCGCGTAGAGATACGCAGTCCCAGGTTGGCTCCCGAGTTTCAGCGCTCTTCTTACCCGCGTTGCTCTGTAAGGGGTGCGACTTCAAGTAAGTCGGCGAAGGGTCCGGCAGGGCTAGCCGTCGGGATGGCCGACATTGCGCGCGATAGTCGGTCCGGATCAACGCCAGCCGTGCCATCGGTCAGCATGTCGAAGACGGGCGCAGTAGGCAGATCCGCAAAAGCAGCCCGGTAGCGCCCACGCAACGCGCCAAGCTCGCTGTCGCGGCCGAGCATGCACAGCGCGATTGCAAAGCGTAACACGGTCGCCTGCTGCACTTCGCTCAGTGCCCCACCCCGAGGCAGATCAGTTCGGCTTTCGGTAACCAGCCGGCGCCAATCGCGGCGCTTCCACAGCAGTTCGGCACGCAGTCCGCTGGCAGCCGGTACGCCTTCTAGAACCGCAAGGGCTTCTTCCGTCTCGCCATTCTGATGCAACGCGACGGCTTCGATGCGTGCCCGGTCCCACAGCATCGGCTGCGGGAATATGGTACCTTCAGTGTCGTGGATCGCAGCAAGCGCACGGTCCGCGCGGCCTGCCAGGATGTGCAGAGTCGCCACCCGAACCGAAAGCGGACCTTGCGCAACATCCAATGCGCGGTGGCGTAGCTGATGTTCGAGCAACTCCGCTGCTCGGGCATAAAGCCCTTCCCCCTGGAGACGGTCGGCTAATCGGGCTACGAGACGATCGCCCTCGCCGCCAGCTGGCGCCAGATCACGATAATCCCAGAACAGGCCGGCAGCCTCTGCCAACGGAGTGCGGCTCTCGACTGCCAAAAGGGATGCGAGATAGCTCTGCACCTCGGCAAGCAGGGAAGGCAGTTCCGATCCCAGTTCGAAGTAGCGGATCAATGTGGCGCCAGCCGCTAACGCACCGCGAGTATCGTCGGCCTTCTTGGCCAAGCGGTAGCCGAGGCGCAGCGCTTGCTCCTCCACCCGACCCCCGCGCCAGACGAAGCGGATGTGATCAATCCTCCTCCGCGCCTCGGCCATCTCCATAGAGCCCTGCTCGACGGCCATCTCTATGAGTACCAATTGAGCCCGGTAACGGATTGCATCCCTACCCGCCCTCTCGGCCCTCCCCAATCGAATGCGCGCCTCACCGAACTGCTTCAGTGCAGCATGCGCCCGGCCGCGCACGATGTTGGCCGCCGGGTCGGCATCGGGCGCCCCTCGAAGCCAGTTCAACGCTAGCTCGGGATATCCTTCGGCGAGCGCCACCTCAGCCGCTTCCACAAGGAACGGGACCTTCTGGCTCCCCGGGCGACCAGGAACGACTGCCCTGGCACAGCTAATCTCGCGCAGTGCGTCTTTGGTCCTTCCGGCGTGCGCATGGACGCGCGCGCGCCAAAAACAAGCTTCCGAATTGTGGACCAGCTCTTCGCGGTCGAGCGCGGCAAGTGCCTCGGCTCCACGATTGAGCGCCGCCTTGGTTATGCCACGGGCGAGCTGAAAGTTCGCGACGAGCGCGAGATCGCGATCATCGCGCAGCATTACATCGAGGACGCCGAGAGCGTCGGCGTAGCGCTCCTCCGCAATCAAGCTGGTAGCATAATCCCACCGCGCCCGCTGGCGCGACGTCGGCTGCGACCGGGCCAGCGCCGCTAGCGCCTCGCGGCGACTAAGCTGCTTCCACCCATCAGGTCCAGTGACACGCGGCTGATCCGCCAGCTCGGGCGCAAAGCTCGGTAAAGGAGGTCGACTGATCTGCTTCGATGCCCCGGAAGGTGGCGATCCCGGTGTTGGGACCTGTACGTGAAGCGGTGCGGGCGCCAGCGGAGCCTGCACGAGATCGCGGGGCGCGCTGGCGAGCAGAAGCGCAAGCGTCACGCTCATTGCACTAGGCCCTCAACCAGCCCCAACATTACCGTGCAGGCACCGCCCGCGGCGCACGCCAGCAGGAACAGCGACGCGAGGAGGAGAACACGCGGCGGTGAAGTTATTGCGTCAGCCGTTTCGCCGGGATCGTCGACAGATGAAGCCAGTGCCGGCGATGGCGCAAAGCGGTCATCACGGCGACGGCCGGGATTAGGTGTTGAGCCGCCGACGAGCTTGAATCTTCCCGGTTTCTGGTCGCGCGTCACAGCCTGTCGCCTCAATATCCTGTCAACTCTTCTATTATAGGAAGAAAGGCGTCGGGCCGGCCCTACGCCACTATCCGACATCAGGAGAACACCTTGATGCGCAAGAGCATTGCCATAGCGGGCACCGCGCTGACGCTTGCGGGCACGGGCGCGGTTGCCGCGACGTCGGCGGACGTACTCACCGACACGGTGGCAGCCGATCCTCACCTCGTGCCGATGCAGGAGATGGTGCTGCCGATTATCGACGGCGATCGCCTCGAGGGATCGCTGCAGGTAACTATGGTGCTCGCCACCGCCGATCCCGCAGCCGCGCAGCGGGTAAACGCCCAGATGGCGCGGCTGCGCTCGATATCGCTGTCGGCAGGTTTGGAGTTCTCGCGGCTGTTTGCTTCGCCGATGCGTCCCGTGAACGCGGAGATGCTCAGCCAGGATCTTACTGCGGCGCTGCAGCACGAAGAGCCTGGCATCCTGCGCGCGTTAATCGTAACGGTGGCCGCCCGCCCCGCCTGATCTCGGGCGGCTACTACGACGCGCAACATCGCTGACTACGACGCGGCGCGCGATGCCCCTGCTCTCGTTGCGCTATTCGGTCGCTTCGTCTGGGGCAATCTCGCCATGGCCATCGTCAGTGCAGCAGCACCTTCTGCCGACATGTTGGCAAGGATAAGCGCGGTCGATCGGTCGCGCATACGGCGAGCGACGGCGACCTGAACATCCATATCGAGCTGCTCGAAAACGGCAGCCGCCGGCTTGGGGCGCATCGTCTGGTATATCCGAGCCAGTTCGTCATAGCGTTCCTCGGTGGGATCGCGCACCTCGCTGCCCGATCGCGACGGCTTTGCGTTCTCGTTCGTGCGCAGCCGCTGCTCGGCAGCTCGAGCTGCTTGTTCGCGTAATTCAAGCGCGCGGTTGCGGCGCGCGGCGTCCTGGTCTCGCCGAGCGACGTCCTGCCGGATCGAGGCGCCGAGCCGCGTCTCTGAAGTTGCAGGCGCGGGATTGGCGGCGCTGACCCCGTTGGCGAGCACAGCCGCGCCCGCTGCAGCGGCGGTCAGCATCAGGAGCGAAGGACGCATCTTCATGCCGCGACCTGATCAAGCTCGAGCGGCTCTTCGCCAACTTCGGCCACGCGTTGGCTGCTCGCATCAAGGAGACGGTCGGCCGAGGCGTTAGCGATTCCAATCATAATGCCGAGCTCGTCGCGGATCTCCATAGCTTGCGCGAGGACCTGGGCGTTGGCGGAACCGTCGGTGCGGAGTGTCTCCTTGAGCTCAGCAAGTACGGCGCTGGCCTGCCCGGTCGCTTTATCGAGCCCCTCGATCATCTGCGGCAGAACGGCACCAGCACCTTTCACCGCATCGAGGCTGCGCATCATCCGCACACTCTGCACCAGAACGGCGAGGCAGAAGATGACGGTGATGATGTTAATGAACGTTGCGAAACCCATGCTTTCAGTCCTTGCTGATGTCGCTAACCAAGCGGGCCGCGACATTCTGATTCCGTTGCCCCAGCTGCGCGCGACCGAGCTGGACCCCACTGCTCTGGATATCGAACGGCTCGTCCGGGTGTTTATGCAGCGCGAGCGTCTGTCCGACCTTCAGTGAGCGCACTTCGGATAGCGGAAACATCCGCTCCGCAAGTACCGCATCCAAGTGAACCTCTGTCTTGCGAATCTCTGTTCGCATATGGGCCTCCCACATGGCGTCACGGCCCATCTTCTCGCCCATAAATCTCTGGAGCAGCTTGTTCCGCACCGGCTCGAGCGTCGCATAAGGCAGCAGGAAGCTGAGCTTGCCGCCGCGACCTTCCATCTCGACCCGGAAGGTCGAAACCGCTGTCACGTTGCTGGGGCTGGCGATCGCGGCAAAACGCGGACTGGTTTCGATCCGCTCGAGCTTGGTCGTGATCGGCGCGATCGGCTCGAATGCCGCGGCGAGATCGGACAACGCCAGCTCGAGCATCCGCGAGACGAGCGAAGTCTCGATCGTAGTGAAGCCTCGTCCGTCAATCCGGCCGGGGCCGCTGTTGCCGCGCCCGCCGAGCAGCGCGTCGACGACCGAGTAGATTAGCGCCGCGTCGACGACGACAATGCCGTAATTCTCCCACTCCTCGACGCGGAACACACCGAACATCGCCGGTAGCGGAACCCGGTTCATGAACTCGCCGAAGCGGACGGATGTCGTCGCATCGAGACTGACGTCGATGGCGTCGGAGGTAAGATTGCGCATGTTGGTGGCAAACGTTCGGATCACCCGGTCGCACACCACTTCGAGCATCGGCAGGCGTTCGTGATTGATCACGTCCGCTTCGATAATCGCGCGCAGCCCGCTCTTCTGCGGTGCAGGCGCTCCGACGTCCCCGAATAGGGCGTCGATGTCGGCCTGATCGAACTCGACGTCGGCCGTCATTGCTGCACCAGATCCTGAATGAGAACGTCTGCCACAGCCCCCTCGCCGACCTCTCGGTTAGCGCGGATGAGCATCTCTTCCTTGAGCCGGAAGGCGGCGGCCGATCCGGCGAGATCCTCGGGCCGAAGCTCGCGCAGGAACGGTTGATAGGCGTCGATGATCAGAGGCAGCTTCTGGGTGACTTCATCCTTCCAGCGAGCTGAACTTGGCACCAGCATAAGGTGGACCCGCAGGAAGTGCGGGGTTCCATCGGCGGAGCGAAGGTTGACCGTCAGGGCCGGAATGTCGACGAAGGTCTCGGGTCCGCCGCCGGCTCGGCCTTGGCTTTCACTCGCTTCGTCGTTCCCCATCAACGCGTAGGTCGCACCAGCGGCCCCGAGCAGCAGAACCACCGCCACCGCCACGCCAACAGCGACCTTCTTCCTATTACGAACCGGTTGCGCGGCCTCCTCGCTCGCAGCGGTGTCCGTCTCAACCTCGGCATCGAGCTCCTGCACTTCTGCCATCTTCAAATCCCTGTGACCGGCGGCTCAGTAAAATGGGAGCCTACGCACCGGATGCTCCCGGTTTCGCCTATTATAGGACGGCGGACCGGCAAATTCTGCCTAGTGCACTTTCCGCGCAGTTTTTTTGGAGCGAGTGAATGGACATCACCTCCTACGTGCTTCTGAGTCATGAGCAGGCGTTGCGCCGGCGGATGGATGTCGTCGCCAACAACATGGCGAACACGAGCACGATCGGCTTCCGCCGGGAGCAGCCAGTGTTCCACGAGTACGTGAACAATCGGGCAGAAGGTCCGGTCGATGCTGGGCGCAGCGTCTCGTTTGTGCTCGACTACGGCGCCGTGCACGACACTCGTGTCGGCGCGTTTCAAGCCACCGACAATCCTCTTGATGTCGTCATCGAAGGCAGTGGCTACCTGACCGTGGAAGCGCCGGAAGGCGGAATTGCCTATACACGTGCGGGCGCACTTAAGACGCTCGAGACTGGGGAACTGGCCACTTCGGCAGGGCAACGGCTGCTCGGTGAGGACGGCGATCCGATAGTCGTCCCACCCGATGAAGCCACCGGCCTACGGATTGGTGAGGA
>Ga0079224_100007970_pt1 | contig 14287 bp, 11 predicted proteins | sample Stecom2015_FD_80414 | JGI IMG/M metagenome (GOLD analysis project Ga0079224, IMG submission 80414) | Agricultural soil microbial communities from Utah to study Nitrogen management - Steer compost 2015 | ecosystem: Environmental > Terrestrial > Soil > Agricultural land | place: USA: Utah...
CGTGATCATGGTCATCGGCGCGAACCCTCCGGACGCCCACCCAGTCTTCGCGAGCCAGATGAAGCGGCGGATCCGGCAGGGCGCGAAGCTGATCGTCGTCGATCCGCGCGCGACCGATCTCGTGCGCTCGCCGCACATCGAGGCCGACTATCACCTCGCGCTGCGCCCCGGCACGAACGTCGCCGTGCTGAACGCGATGGCGCACGTGATCCTGAAGGAGGGGCTCGAGGACAAGGCTTTCATCGAGTCCCGCTGCGATCTCGACGCATACCGCGACTGGCGCGAGTTCATCCTCGAGGAGCGCAACTCGCCCGAGGCCGTCGAGGCCGAGAGCGGCGTGCCGGCCGAGAAGATTCGCGGAGCGGCGCGCCTCTATGCGTCGGCGCCGAACGCCGCGATCTACTACGGTCTCGGCGTCTCCGAGCACAGCCAGGGTTCGACGGCGGTCATGGCGATCGCGAACCTCGCGATGTGCACCGGCAACATCGGGCGCGAGGGCGTCGGCGTGAATCCGCTCCGCGGCCAGAACAACGTGCAGGGCTCGTGCGACATGGGCTCGTTCCCGCACGAGCTGCCGGGCTATCGGCACGTCTCGGACCCGAACGTCCGGCGTCTGTTCGAGCAGGACTGGGGTGTGAAGATCCAGCCCGAGCCGGGCATGCGCATCCCGAACATGTTCGATGCGGCGATCGCCGGCACGTTCAAGGGCCTTTACGTGCAGGGCGAGGACGTCGCGCAGTCCGATCCCGACACCACGCACGTCACGAAGGCGCTGTCGTCGCTCGAGTGCATGGTCGTGCAGGACCTCTTCCTGAACGAGACGGCGAAGTTCGCGCACGTGTTCCTGCCGGGGTCGTCGTTCCTCGAGAAGAACGGCACGTTCACGAACGCTGAGCGGCGTATCTCGCCGGTGCGTAAGGTCATGGAACCCCTCGCCGGCTACGAGGACTGGGAGATCACGCAGCTCCTGTCGAACGCGCTCGGCTATCCGATGAACTACTCGCATCCGAGCGAGATCATGGACGAGATCGCGCGGCTGACGCCGACTTTCGCGGGCGTCAGCTACGAGAAGCTCGAGAGGCTCGGCAGCATCCAGTGGCCGTGTAACGAGAAGGCCGAGGAGGGCACGCCGACGATGCACGTCGAGGAGTTCGTCCGCGGCAAGGGTCTCTTCCGCGTGACGCCGTACGTGCCGACGGACGAGCGCACGACGCCGATGTACCCGCTGCTCCTGACGACGGGCCGGATCCTCAGCCAGTACAACGTCGGGGCGCAGACGCGGCGCACGGCCAATGTCCACTGGCACGACGAGGACGTGCTCGAGATCCATCCGCACGACGCCGAGCAGCGCGGCATCCAGACCGGCGATTGGGTCGGCTTGAAGAGCCGCGCCGGCGAGACGGTTCTGCGCGCGGTGATCACCGAGCGCGTAATGCCTGGCGTCGTCTACACGACGTTCCACCATCCCGAGTCCGGCGCGAACGTCGTGACGACGGACAACTCCGACTGGGCGACGAACTGCCCCGAGTACAAGGTCACCGCCGTGCAGGCTTACAAAGTGACCAAGCTTTCGGACTGGCAGCAGAAGTACAAGGAGTTCACGGAGGAGCAGCTCGAGCACCTGCGCCGCGCGCGTGAGGGCGCCGAGCGGGCAATTGGCTAGGTGGGGGGCGAATGGATGTAAACAAGCTGGTTCGCATGGCGAACCAGATCGCGGCAAATCTCGACCACGGCAAGGATCCGGAGAAGGCCATCGCTGGCACGGTCGACCATTTGAAGCGCTTCTGGACACCGGAAATGCGGCGCCAGCTCGTCGAGCATTACCGGCATGGCAGCAACGGCTCGTCGGCCGCGATCGAGCTTTCGTACATCGCGGCGAAGGCCGTCGGCCGCCTTGCGGAGGAGCAGGCCGTAGCTTGACGTGGTCAACGTAGAGGAAGCGCTGGGCCGGCAGAGCGTTCGGCAATTCGAGATCCGCCGCGTCGGCGTCGCCGGCGCCGATACGGCTGCCGTCGCGAACGACGTCGTCGCGACCGAGGAGCCGCTCGAGATCCGGCTCGGCTATTTCGTCGACGGTGAGCATCGCGAACGGAGCATTTCCGTCACGATGCGCACGCCCGGCAAGGACCTCGAGCTCGCGGTCGGGTTTCTCTACACCGAGGGCATCATCCGCCGCTTCGACGACGTCGCATCCGTCGGCCCATGCGGCCCGCCCGCACCGGACGGCCTGATCAACGTCGTCCGCGTCGAGCTTACGCCCGGGGTCGACGTCGATCTCGACCGTCTCGAACGGCATTTCTATACGTCGTCGAGCTGCGGCGTCTGCGGCAAGTCGTCGCTGGAGGCGGTGAAGGTCCAGAGCCGTTTCGATCTGCATCACGCTCGATTCACCGTAAGCCGCGACGTGCTCGGCCGTCTCCCCGACGCGCTCCGAGCGAAGCAGGACGTATTCGACCGCACCGGCGGCCTGCACGCGTCCGGTCTCTTCGACGCCGCAGGCGAGATCTCGATCGTCCGCGAGGACGTCGGCCGCCACAACGCGCTCGACAAGCTGATCGGCAACCGCCTGATGGCGAACGCGCTGCCGCTCCTCGACTTCGGCATCGTCGTCAGCGGCCGCGCGAGCTTCGAGCTGATGCAGAAGGCGATGATGGCCGGCTGCCCGTTCCTCGCCGCCGTCGGCGCACCGAGCTCGCTCGCGGTCCAGCTCGCCGAGGAGTTCGGCATGACGCTCGTCGGCTTCCTGAAACGGGATCGCTTCAACATTTATACCCGTCCCGATCGCGTCGTTTGACGAGCGACCGCGGAGACTCTGATCCCGTCGAAGTCGCGCAACGTGACTCGCCCGCAGTCGGCGGCACGTCTCAATACCTCGGCCGTGCGCGGATCAAGCCGCCCGGTCTTCGGCAGCCTCTCCCCGTCCGGCGAGAAGAACGCGAACGTACCGTCGTCGAGCCGTCGAATCGAATAGCCGCCTTCATGGAAAAGCGTGTGGTGAAAGGTGCATAGCGTGAGCAGGTTGCGGAGGCTCGTCTCTCCGCCGTCGGCCCAATGCACGACGTGATGTCCCTCCGTGAATCGCGTGCGGCCGCATCCGGGAAATCGGCATCCGCCGTCCCGGGCACGAAGCGCGCGGCGTAGAGCAGGGGAGATCGCCCGCGTGCGGCGGCCGACGTTGAGCGGCTCGCCGTTCGCGCCGTCGACGATGCCGACGAGCGTCGCATCGCACGCAAGGCGCCGCGCAGTTTCGACGGCCAAGGCCCGCCCGTCCTCGAGCTCGCACAACCGCCCGGCGTGACTTTCGAGCAGGTCGCCGGCCGAGCGCTCCGAGGTGCGCGCACCGGCGAGCAGCGTCTGGTCGATGTGCACGACGACCTGATAGCGGTCGGCGGTCGTATCGACGCGAGCGCCTGGCGGTGCAGACAGGAAGGTCTCGGCGAGCAGGCGCAGCCCGTCCGCGCGACGCGCGGCTCGAGCGTGTTGCTTATTTCCGTGTTGTGTACTTCCGTGTTGTCTACCTCCGTGTTGCCTATTTCCGCATTCTCTTTTTCTGCGTTATCAATTCCCGCGTTGTCGATTTCAGCGGGCTCGCTTGCCGACGAAACCTCGGTCCGCGCATCGACGTCTTCCACCTCTGCTGCGCAGACATCGAGGCTGTCATGGGGCAATGTTTCCGCTGGAGCTCGAGACGCGGTTTCGAAGTCGGCTTGCGTTCGGGCGACGCCGTTGTGCGTGCAAGTTCCCGCTGAAACATCGTCCTTCGCGATGCGATCCGTCGCGCTCTCGATTGCGTCGGGCACGGGTGCGTCGATGCGATTCTTGGGATTCGCCGTCACGTCGAGATCGGGCTCCGAGTTCGAGCTCGGGCGGTTCCCGGTGGTCCTTCTCCTGGACGCCGCATCCCGATAAAGCACCTCTACGGCTGCATCGAGCGCACGGATCACGACTTCGCCGATCTCCGCAGGCAGCCGCGCCTCGATCAGGACCGTGCCGTCGTCATCGTGCCGGTAGCGCACATACCTTCGCCTATACTGCGCAACGGCATCGGCTGCCGCGCTCACATGCTCGACTCGACGATGCAGCGCGACGATCCTCTGCACCTGCGCGGCAGTGCCACGCAGTGCGAAGTCGAGCAACGCGCGCTCCGTCTCCGGCCGAGCGACGCGAGTCAGCTCCCGAACCTTCGAGTAGCTGAGCTCACCGCGCCGAAAAGCCGCGCTGATCTCGGGAAGCTTCTCGAGCGCCCGGGCGACGCGGACCCTTTCCCGGGCTGCGATTTCCCCGAACCCGCACTGCCACGTCAGCCAATGCGCGGCGCTGTGACAGCCGAGACATCGCCACAGCCCGTCCCGATCGAACTCCGCGAGCAGCTCGAAGAAACGGGCTTCGGCGGCGCTGATATGGGCCGTGAGCTTTATGATTTCGCGACCGAGCAGACCGGCACGGTCTCGCTCCGCTCCTTGCGTAGCCGCTCTCGGCTCGGGCAGGACTGCGCACGCTGAATCGGCCGGCATATTGGGCGAAATAACAGACTGTTCACATGTACAGCATCAATAGCAGACGATCCCGACCTGTCAACAGACCCCAATCCAGCGATTTTGCCTGGAAATGAAGTTCGATCCCCGATCCATGGGGCGGACCGTCGCCGTCGCCCGCCTTATGCGCCGTCACTGGCGCCCCCTCGCACCGAAAACGCTTACCCACCGTGGCCGTAGGCGTTCGCGCATCGTCTGTCTTGACGGACTGCGCCCGACACGCAAACAATCAACCGTAGAAACAAAACGAATATTCTGTTTCTGCGAAACCCCGACTCACTGCACGAGGAGACAAGAACAATGGCGAAACTTGCAAAGTCCCTCGTTCTCGCTTCGCTCTGGGCCGCCGCCGGGCTCGTTCACGCCGCCGACGTCAGCGGCACGTGGGAGGCAAGCTTCGATACTCAGGTGGGCACTCAGAACTACACGTTCACATTCCAGGTCGACGGCGACACGCTGACCGGCACTGCAAAATCGAACCTGTTAGGCGACTCGACATTGTCCGAGGGCAAGATCGACGGCGACAGGATCACGTTCGTCGAAATGGGCACGTACCAGGGCATGCCGCTCACGTTCACCTATTCGGGCGAGATCGTCGGCGACGAGATCCGCTTCCGACGCGAGCTGATGGGTTTCCCACCCGAGGAGTTCGTCGCGAAGCGCGCGGAATAGCGGCAGTCGGCCGCGCGAGCTCGACCCGCCCGCGCGGCCGTGCTTCATTCGCCGCCAGAGCCGCCCGTGCTTGCAGCCCCGTCGACCCTGCGCCCCGACATCCACACCGAATCGATCCGCCGCGTGTTCCTGATGTCGTCGAGCGGATTCGCATCGAGCACGATGAAATCGGCGAGCTTGCCGGCCTCGAGCGTGCCGACGTCGGCGAGCCCCATCGCGCTCGCGGCACCGCCCGTTGCCGCGACCAGCGCGTCCATCGGCGTCATGCCGGACTCGACCATCATCTCGAGCTCGACGTGCTCGAAGTAGCCTTGCCAGCGGCCGGGGTTGCCCGCCGCGCCGCTGTCCGTGCCCATCGCGATCGGTACGCCGGCTTCGGCGAGAAGGCCGAGGTTGCGCTGCGCCTGCTCGAGTGCTCGTTTGATCGATTGCGCGTTCGCGTCCTGCCGCACTCGTTGCTGGTAGGCGGGATCCGACAACATGGGAATCTGCTCTCGGTATAGCGATTCGCCGCGCAGGAAGAACGGATCCTCGAAGAATGCGGGCGTCGACTCGTACACGAATACCGAAAGGTCGCGGGTCAACGTCGGCACGTAGTAGACGTTGCGCTCCTTCAGCGCGGCGATGAACCCGGGCGTGACGTCCTGGTCACGCACGCTGTGGCCGATCACGTCGACGCCCGCGTCGACGGCCATTTGCGCATCCTCGAGATTGAAGATATGCACGGCGGTACGCAGGCCTCGCGCGTGCGCCTGATCCACCTGCGCTTTGAACGTCTCGAAGTCCGGATCGTTCGGGCCGCCGTTCAGACGCAGCTTGATCACGTCGACGCCGAGATCCGCGAGCCGGTTCACGGCCGCACGGCTCTCGTCCGGCGTGCGCCCGGCGACGGCGCGGCCCGACGTGTAAAGGCGTGCCCCGTCGGCCCGTCCGGCCCGCTGGTCTGCGGCAAGAGCGACGCTCTCCGCCTCGTCGCGCGCGCCGGAGCCGAGGCTGACGACGGTCGTGACACCATAGCTCGCATACATCCGCAGCCGGCGCAGCAAATCGTCGCGAACGGGCAGCGTGCTGTCCTGCTCGACCTGCACGTGGCCATGCGCGTTGACGAGACCGGGGACGATGGTTTTGCCGGAAATGTCGATCCGCTCCGCTCCGGCCGGAACGCCGACGGCGCTCTCGGGCCCGACGGCCGAAACTCGCCCGTCCTCGACGACCAGCACCGCGCGCTCGATCGGTGCGCGCCCGGTGCCGTCGATCAGGCGCGCGCCCGTGAACGCGACGACGCGCCCGTCGGGGGCTTGTGCCGACGTCTCGTCGATCGGAAGCAGGATGGGAAGGAGGAATACCGCGGCGGACGCGAGTGAGCGAAGTGCATTGCGCATCGTTTTGACACCTTCTTGTCGTTGTCCCTGGCGCTGCCCGGCACGGGCCGTGCGCGCGTCGATCGATGCCCGGCCGGCGAGCGATCGTCCTCTGCGCGCCCGTCGTCGAATCTATCATGGCGCGATCCCGGAGGTGGGACGGCGCTCCCGCGCTCGGAACGGCGGCTTGCCGGCAAAGGCGCGAAAAATTCCGAAGTAACAGTGGCTTAAGGGCGGGCACGGTTCTTGTAACCGACGTGCGTGCGACGTGAACGCCCACGCGCCGAACGAGGTATAGGGATGACCGCCTGGCTCTATGACCTTCGCTGCTCGCTGACCGCTCTTCGCAAGCGACCTCTTTACGCGCTCGTGACCGTGCTCGTGTTCGCGATCGCGATCGGCGCGAACACGACCGTGTTCAGCGTGTTCAACGGATTCTTTCTGCGGCCGCTGCCATACCCCGACGGCGATCGGCTCGTGATGGTCTACGACTCCTATTCGTTCCTCGGGCTCGAGAACGTCGGTACCGCGATACCCGACTACGTCGAACGGCGCGAGCGGGCCGCGTCGCTCGACGAGCTCGCGATCTACCGGACGCTGCCGCGCACGCTGTCCGGCGACGGTGAACCGGAGCGGCTCGTGACCGCGAGCGTGTCGCCTTCGCTGTTCGACGTGCTTCGCACCGAGCCCGTCCTCGGACGCCGCTTCACGGAGGCCGAGACCGATGCCGGAGAAGGCCGGCTCGTCGTGCTCAGCCATCGCTTGTGGACGACGCGTTTCGGCGCTCGTCCCGACGTCATCGGGCGCGACATCAGGCTCGATGGCGAGCCCTTCCGCGTCATCGGCGTCATGCCCGAGGGGTTCGCGTTTCCGAGCGAGGCGGTGGACGCGTGGCTGCCGTTCGTCATCACGCCCGAGATGCGAGCGGACAGTCAGCGCGGCATGCAGTTCTCGAACAGCATCGGACGACTCCGACCGGGCGCCACGCTCGCCGGGCTCAATGCCGAGCTTGCCGCGATCGTGCGCCGGAACGTGGCCGAGGGCCGCCTCCGCGCGGACGCCGTGGAGGTCGCGGGGTTCACCGGGCAGGCGACGCCGCTTCGCGAAGTCCGTGTCGGCGATCTCGAGCAGACGCTGCTCGTGCTGCAGGCGATCGTGCTCGCGGTCCTGCTGATCGCTTGCGCGAACGCCGCGAATCTCCAGCTCGCGCGGATTGCGGGGCGCAGCCGTGAGCTCGCGATCCGGGCGGCCCTCGGCGCGGGCCCTGGGCGCCTCGTTCGCCTCGTCGCGGGCGAGAGCGCTCTGCTCGCGCTGCTCGGCGCCGCGTTGGGCTTCTTGCTCGCGCGCGGCGGACTCGCCGTCGTCAAGGCGCTCGGGCTCGAGCGGGACGGATTCGACCTTACGCTCGACGCACGCGTGCTCGCTTTCACGCTCGGCGTCGCGCTGCTCGCCGCGGCGGCATCGAGCCTGCCGCCCATCCTCGCGTTGCTGCGCGAGGAGACGATGCAGGCGCTTCGCGAAGCCGGACGGCAGGGCGGAGGCGGCCGAAAGGCGCAGCGGATGCGGGACGGCCTCGTCGTCGCGCAGATCGGGTTGAGCGTCGCGCTCCTCGTCGGAGCCGGCCTGCTGATCAAGAACTTCTATCTGCTGCAGCAGGAGGGGGCGGGATTCGACGCCGAAGGCGTCTGGAGCGCGCAGCTCGCGCTGCCCGATTCACGCTACGCCGAGCCGGGCGAATGGGCACGCTTCCACCAGCGCGCCATCGACAGGCTGCGCGAGCTGCCGGGCGTTGCCTCGGCCGGATTCACGAGCGTGCTTCCCTTCAGCGGCAGCAACAATCAGGGGTCGATCGTGATCGACGGATACGTGCAGTCGCCGGGCAGCGCGCCGCCGCATGCGCAATACCGCAGCATCGACGAGGGTTATCTGCCGACGCTGCACATCCCGATCATCGCCGGCCGCAATTTCGCCGCGACGGAGACCGAGCCCGTCGTGATCGTCGACGAGAACCTCGCCGCGAAGTACTGGCCCGAAGGAGCGCTCGGCCAGCGCCTGCGCCGATCGGTCGGAGACGATCGCTGGTACACGATCATCGGCGTCGTGCCGGCCGTGAAGGAGACGAGCCTCGCAACCGCGGCGGTCACGGACACCGTGTACTGGCACCACGCCCAGAGCCCGTCGAGCTTCGGCGCGTACGTCGTGCGCACGATGCTGCCGCCCGCGCAGCTGACCCGCGCGGTCCGTGCGGCCGTTGCGGAGCTCGATCCGGAGCTCGCGCTCTACGACATTCAGACGATGCAGGAGCGCGTCGCGGGCTCCGCCGCGATGCAGCGCACGCCGATGGTCCTCACCGCGGTGTTCGCCGCGGCGGCGCTCGTGCTGGCCGTGCTCGGCGTGTACGCGGTGCTGAGCTGGGCCGTCGCGCAGCGCACGGCGGACATCGGCGTGCGCGTCGCGCTCGGCGCGCAATCGAGCGACGTCGTCCGAATGGTGCTCGGTCACGGGCTGCGCCTGATCGGCATCGGCCTCGTCGTGGGTCTCGTCTGCGCGGCGGGGCTCGGCCGGATCCTGGCCGCCCAGATTCGCGATCTGAGCCTGGCCGATCCGTCCGTGCTCGCGCCGGCCGTGCTGACGCTTGCGGCGGCCGCGCTGCTCGCGACGTGGGTTCCTGCCCGGCGGGCCGCGCAGGTGGACCCGCTGCGCGCGCTGAGAGCCGAATAGCGCGCGGGGCATGACTCTTGCACCCGAACGAGCCTTTGAACGAGGAGAAGAATATGGCTCGATCGACAGAGCCCCAGCGGCACCTCTACGACCTGCTCAAGGATTTCGACACTGCGATGCTCGTGACGCGCTCGCAGGGCGGCCATATGCACGCGCGGCCTATGGCGGTCGCCGAGCTCACGCCCGACGCGGACGCCTACTTCGTGACCGGCATCGACTCGCCGAAGGTCGCCGAGATCGAAGCGGATCCGCAAGTGACGCTGACGTTCCAGAGCCCGAAGCAGTACGCGACGCTGTGCGGCCGGGTCAGCGTGGTGCGCGACCGCCAGCTGCTCGACCGGCTGTGGAAGGAAGCGTGGAAGGTGTGGTTCCCGAAGGGCAAGGACGACCCCGAGATTTCGATCCTGAAGTTCGATGCGGAGCACGGCGAGCTCTGGGACAACGCCGGCGCGAAGGGCATGAAATACGCGTTCGAGGCGGCGAAGGCGTACGTCAAGGGCGAGCGCCCGAAGACCGACCCCGACCAGCACAAGCGCATCGATCTGTAGGGGAGGCGACTCGAGCGCGTCGCCCTGGGGCAGGCGGCTCGAGCGCGTCGACTTGCAGGGCGGCGTCTGAGAAAATTGCGGCCCCGCCGCGCTCGGTCGAGCCGGCTCGATCGAATGCGGCTGGAGGCCGCCCTTGCTCCGCATCGGAAAGACACACGAGCGCGCACCGCGTCTCGTCGAGATCGAGTACCGTGAAAACACGGCGGCGCGCATGTGCGCGCTGCTCGATCGACCGTGGCACGTCTTTCTCGACAGCGGCCGCGGAGGCAGCGAGGCGGGCCGCTACGACATCGTGGCGGCCGAGCCGTTCGCGACGCTGACGACGCGGGGCGACGCAACGGAGATCCGGACGCGCGACGGCGTCGACGTCTCGGCGCGCGATCCGCTGGAGCTGTTGAAAGAGGCGCTCGGCGAGCCCGCGCCGCGGCCCGAGACTCTGCCGTTCGCAGGCGGTGCCATCGGTTATCTCGCGTACGATCTCGGCCGGCGCTTCGAGCGCCTGCCATCGATCGCCGACGACGACATCGGCGCGCCGGAGATGGCCGTCGGGCTCTACGACTGGGCGTGCATCGTGGATCACGTCGAGCGGCGCGCGTGGCTCGTCGGCGCGGGACGCGACGAGCGCACGTTCGACGAGTGGGACACGCTGATCGAGCGGCTCCATCCGAGCGGGGGAGCGACCGCACTCGACCTGCCGCCCTTCACGGCGACGTCTACGATCCGCTCGAGCTTCGATGCGGAGAGCTATGCGCACGCATTCGAGCGCGTCAAGGCGCACATTCGCGCCGGCGACTGCTATCAGATCAACTTGACGCGGCGCTTCGAGGCAGACGTCAGCGGGCATTCGTGGCCGGCCTATCTCGCGCTCAGGCGCCTGAGCCCGGCGCCGTTCTCGGCGTATCTCGGGCTGCCGGAGCTCGACGTGCTGTCGTCGTCGCCGGAGCGCTTCCTGAAGGTCACGGGCGGCCGCGTCGAGACGAAGCCGATCAAGGGCACCCGGCCGCGCTCGCCGGATCGGAAGCGCGACATCGCGCTCGCCGAGGAGCTTCGCGCGAGCGAGAAGGATCGCGCAGAGAACGTCATGATCGTCGATCTCCTGCGCAACGATCTCGGCAAAGTCTGCGTGCCCGGGTCCGTCGAGGTCGCGAAGCTCTACGATGTCGAGAGCTTCGCGAATGTGCATCACTTGGTCAGCACGGTCGTCGGACGACTGCGTCCGGACCGTCATCCGCTCGATGTCGTTCGCGGCGCGTTTCCCGGCGGCTCGATCACCGGTGCGCCCAAGGTGAGAGCGATTGAGATCATCGAGGAGCTCGAGCCGCAGCGGCGAAGCGTCTATTGCGGGGCGATCGGCTACGTCGGCTTCGACGGCGATCTCGACCTGAACATCGCGATCCGCACGCTCGTCAGGCGCGGCAATCGGCTCTACGCATGGGCTGGTGGCGGCGTCGTCGCGGACTCGCGCGTCGACGCCGAGTATCAGGAAGGTCTCGACAAGGCGAGCGCATTGCTCGCCGTGCTCGGCGCGCGCATGTCGGACCGATCGCCGTCCGAGGCCGCGCGGGCCTGATCTTCGGTCGGTCGCTTCGTCCGTCGAGTCATCGCGCGCATGCTCGTGTCGAGTGAGCACTGATATCAACCGGCGCCTGCGGACTCGGCGGCGCCTTCACACGGGCAGGAGGTGAACCCAGCCCCGATACGCGCTCACATGCGCCGCGGCGTCGTGAACCCGCAGCACGTCGACGCCTTGTGCGCAGAGCTGGAGCGACGCTCCGATCGTGAAGAGATCCTTGTCCGCAACGTCCTGCTTCGCGATGCCGGTCATGAAGGACTTGCGCGAATGGCCGACGAGGCAGCGGAAGCCCGTGCCGTGAAAGCGCCTGATGTTGCGCAGGAGCGTGAGCGACTGCAGCGGATTCTTGCCGAATCCGATGCCCGGATCGAACAGGATCCGGTGCGCGGCGATGCCCGCCGCTTCCCATTCGCGCCGCCTCGCGTCGAGCCAGCGAAGGAGCTCGTCGACCGGATCGCAATCGGGCGGCAGCACGACGCTGCGGTCGGCTGGCACCGTCAGACTGTGCATCGCGACGATTTCCGCATCGCTTTCGGCCGCGACCGCGAGCATGTCCGGTGACGTGAGCCCGGAGACGTCGTTGATGATGTCGGCGCCGAGAGCGAGCGCACGGCGCGCGACGTCAGCGTGATAGGTGTCGACACTGATGCGCGGCGGCAGCGGCAGCGCGCGAAGCTTGTCGGCGAGCCGTGTGAGGATCGGCTCGAGCCGCGCCCACTCGGCGTCCGGCGTCAGCGGCTCCGCACCCGGGCGCGTCGACTCCGCGCCGATATCGAGGATCTGCACGCCCGCATCGATCATGCCGTCGACGCGGCGCTCGACCGCGTCCCACGTCGTCGTTTGGCCGCCGTCCGAGAACGAGTCGGGCGTGACGTTCACGATGCCCATCCACAGCGGGATGCGGTGCTCCAGATCGCGCGAGAGCTCGAGCACGGTCCGACCGATGCCGGGCACCGAAAGCGTCGGATCGAGCGCGACGAGCGGCGCGAGCACGAAGTTGCGCGTTGCAAGCCCGGGGTGGGGGACCGTCAGCCTTTCGCTCCGGATCGTTTCGCCGCCCCATAGCAGGATGTCGAGGTCGATCGGCCGCGGCGACCAGCGGGCGGAGAAGTCCCGTCCGAAGCGCTGCTCGATCGCCTTCAGCGCGTCGAGCGCATCGTGAGGCGCGAGACGCGTCCGGCAGCGAACCGCGGCGTTCAGGAACGGCCGGTTCCAATCGGGCGGCGCACCGTCGGGAAGCATCGCCGGGGATTCGACGACCGGCGATACCGCGACGACATCGAGGCCCGCCGCGGGCAAGGCCGCGATCGCATTCGAGATGTGTCGGCGACGGTCGCCGAGATTCGAGCCGATGCCGACGTAAACGTCCATTGCGATCGTTGTGAGCGGGGGCGACAGGGAAGCGGCCACTTTCATACAATGAGATCCCCCACAATTACAACGTCAATTCAACGTCAACCCGAGAGGAAGCGAGCGATGAAAGCGAAAGCGGCCGTTGCATGGGAGGCGGGGAAGCCCTTGTCCATCGAGGAGGTCGACGTCCAGGGGCCGAAGGCGGGCGAGGTGCTCGTGCGGCTGGTCGCGACCGGGGTGTGTCACACCGACGCATACACGCTTTCCGGCCAGGACCCGGAAGGCGCGTTTCCGTGCATCCTCGGCCACGAAGGGGGCGGCGTCGTCGAGGAGGTCGGTCCGGGCGTGACGAGCGTGAAGCCCGGCGATCACGTCATTCCGCTCTACACGCCGGAGTGCGGTGAGTGCAAGTTCTGCACGTCCGGCAAGACGAACCTGTGTCAGAAGATCCGCGTGACGCAGGGCCAGGGTCTGATGCCTGACGGCACGAGCCGATTCTCGATCAACGGCAAGCAGATCCTGCACTTCATGGGCACGTCGACGTTCTCCGAGTACACGGTGCTGCCCGAGATCGCGGTCGCGAAGATCAACAAGGAAGCGCCGCTCGAGAAGGTGTGTCTGCTCGGCTGCGGCATCACGACGGGCATCGGCGCCGTGCTGAACACCGCGAAGGTGCAGCCCGGCTCGACGGTCGCCGTGTTCGGTCTCGGCGGCGTGGGTCTGTCGGTGATCCAGGGTGCCGTGATGGCGAAGGCTTCGCGCATCATCGCGATCGACATCAATCCCGCGAAGGAAGAGATCGCGCGGCAGATGGGTGCGACCGATTTCGTGAACCCGAACGACTACGATCGGCCGATCCAGGAGGTCATCGTCGACATGACGGACGGCGGAGTCGACTACTCGTTCGAAGCGGTCGGTAACACGAAGCTGATGCGCGCGGCGCTCGAGTGCTGCCACAAGGGCTGGGGCGAGTCGACGATCATCGGCGTCGCCGGTGCGGGGCAAGAGATCTGCACGCGCCCGTTCCAGCTCGTGACGGGACGCGTGTGGCGCGGCAGCGCGTTCGGCGGCGTGAAGGGGCGAAGCCAGCTTCCGGGCATGGTCGATCAGTACATGAAGGGCGAGATCAAGATCGATCCCTTCATCACGCATACGATGGGCCTCGAGGACATCAACAAGGCCTTCGACCTGATGCACGAAGGGAAGAGCATCCGCTCCGTGATCCACTACTGAGCGGCGCCGGCGGCCGACCGTGAGCGGTCGCGTCGATTCGCGTCGATCCGTGCCGGCAGCGCTCGTCGCGCTGCCGGCAGTCGCCGCCATATGGAGCTACGCTGCCGCTCAGCATCGCGGTTTCCCCGACGCAGGCGGCGCCCCGACCGACTACGTCGTCGAGTGTCCGGAAACGTCATCGGCCGAAGCCGGATGCGCGGCGGATGTTTCGACCTACGTCGGCTGGCGCGTGTTCGCTCGGTATTGCGCGAGCTGCCACGGCGACGATGCCGAAGGCAGCTCGTTCGCGCC
>Ga0079224_100007971_pt1 | contig 14287 bp, 12 predicted proteins | sample Stecom2015_FD_80414 | JGI IMG/M metagenome (GOLD analysis project Ga0079224, IMG submission 80414) | Agricultural soil microbial communities from Utah to study Nitrogen management - Steer compost 2015 | ecosystem: Environmental > Terrestrial > Soil > Agricultural land | place: USA: Utah...
CTGCCGTCGCGGACCTCGACCGTGCGGTCGCACCAGCCCGCCACGCCCGGGTCGTGGGTGACCACGATCAGGGAGGCGCCGTTGTGCTTGGTGGCCTCCACCAGCAGCCGCATCGTGTCGTGGCCGGTCGCCTGGTCGAGCGCACCGGTGGGCTCGTCGGCGAAGACCACGGCAGGCTTGGTCACCAGCGCCCGGGCGATGGCCACCCGCTGCGCCTGCCCGCCGGACAGCTCGCCGGGCCGCCGCCGTTCCATGCCGCCGAGCCCGAGGGGGCCGAACCACTGCCGTGCCGTCCGTACCGCGTCCTGGCGGGAGACGCCGCCGAGCATGAGCGGGAGCGCCACGTTCTCCTCGGCGGGCAGCTCCGGCAGGAGCTGGCCGAACTGGAACACGAACCCGAACCGGGTGCGGCGCAGCGCGCTGCGCCTCCGCTCCCCCAGGTCGTCGATGCGCTGGCCGAGCAGGTGGACCTCGCCCGCGTCCGGCTTCATGATCCCGGCCAGGCAGTGGAGCAGCGTCGATTTGCCGGAGCCGCTCGGCCCCATGATCGCCACCGCCTCCGCGGCGTGCACCGTGAGGTCCACCCCGGCCAGCGCCACCGTCTGCCCGAACCGTTTGGCGAGTCCTCGCCCGACAAGCACCTCGTTCATGGCTTCGAGCGTGCCGGGGCGGGCCGGTGCGGCGGATCGGCCATGTGTACGGTCCGCATCGGCCGTTCGGTTGATCCTAGAGTTTGGGTCGTGACTATTCGGGTTCTCATCGCCGATGATCAGGAACTGGTGCGTACCGGATTTCAGATGATTCTGGATGCGCAACCGGACATGAAGGTGGTGGCCGCCGTCGCGGACGGCGCCGAGGCGGTCGCCGAGGCCCGGCGGCTGCGGCCGGACGTGTGCCTGCTCGACATCCGGATGCCCCGCCTCGACGGCCTGGAGGCGACCCGCCTGCTGGCCGGGCCCGGTGTGGAGAGTCCGATGCGGGTGGTCATCGTCACCACCTTCGACCTGGACGAGTACGTGTACGGGGCGCTGCGGGCGGGCGCGACCGGGTTCCTGCTCAAGGACAGCGGGCCGACGCTGCTGGTGGAGGCGGTCAAGGCGGCGGCCTCCGGCGAGTCGCTGGTGTCGCCGTCGGTGACGGTCCGGCTGCTGAAGCACCTGTCGCAGCCCAAGCGCTCCCCCGCGCCGCTGCCGGAGCCGCTGACGGACCGCGAGCTGGACGTGGTGCGCCTGGTCGCCAGAGGGCGTACGAACCAGGAGGTGGCGGCCGAGCTGTTCGTGTCGCTGTCGACGGTGAAGACCCACCTCGGCAGCATCTTCACCAAGCTGGGCACCCGGAACCGGGTGGAGATCGCCGCGTGGGCCTGGGAATCGGGCATCGTGGGCTGATTAGCGAGTCAGCCTCCGGGATACAAGTGAATCAGAACCTCAGCACCTGGCCCGGGGGGAGAACATCGTGCGCGTCGCCCACGCACCCACCAAGCCCACCGGCGTCAGCAGGGCCGCCCGCGCCGTCTACGTGACGTTCGCCGCGCAGACCCTCTCCCTGGCCGCTCTCGTGATCTTCGAAGAGGTCCGCGGCAGGCAGCTCGCCACCGAACTGGCCGCGTTCGGCGGCCGGCCGTCGGGCGCCGACGCCGAGGCGCTGGCGGGCCCGGCGACGGCCTTCGCGGTCCTGCTGCTGCTCGCCGTCGCCGCCACGGTCGCCGCCGCCGCCGCGTACACCACCTGGCTGCTCCGCATCCGCCAGGCCTGCTCCCTGCCCGCCGCCCGGAGCGCGGTGGCCGCCGCCTGGCTCATCCCGGGCGTCAACCTGCTGGCGCCCGCGGTCCTGCTGTCCGAGACCTGGCGGCTGGCCACACCCCAGGAGAGCAGGCGCACCCGGCTGGCCCTGGTGACGGCCTGGTGGCTGAGCTGGCTGACGACGCTGGCGGTGTTCACCCTCGTCCTCCCGCACGACGCCTCCGACGGCCTCACCGGCCTGGGCCTCTTGGAGCTCGCCTGCCTGACCCTGTCGGCCGCCCTCTGCGCGGCCACGGTCCACCGCATCACCGTCCTCCAGCCCACCCCCGCCCTCCACACCCAATCCCCCACCCCGAAGGTCACCCCCACCACCTCCCTGGGCCGCGCGACCTGACCGCCTGTCACGCAGCGGCGGGGCCGCAACACCACCTCCCAGACCGCACGACCTCACCTCCCGAAGCACCCGTGCAGGGGCGGGTGCGCGGTCTGTCACGCGGCGGTGGGGCCGGAGCTGCCGGGGCTGGCGTGCCAGAGGAGGCGGGGCGGGGTGGTGATCGCCGGGCCGATGTCGGCGTAGGGCGACAGCCGGAAGCCGTTGGCGTACTCGATGGCGCGCCCGCCCACCGGCCCCCGGTCCGCAGAGGGACGGGCGAGGGCGGCGCGGACGGCGTCGAGGCCGCGGGTGCGCCAGAGCGCGTCGAGGTCGGCCAGGTTCCAGCAGTCGAGGGCGCGTATCGAGACCGCGCGGGCGCCGGTGCGGCGGACCACGCCGCGCGCCAGCAGCAGCCACGACCCGAAGACGGTGGCCGCGCAGCGTCCCTGCACGGACTCGAAGAAGGTCAGGTCCACCGGCCCGGTCGAGTCGTCCAGGGTGGCGAAGATGATGCGCTGGCCGGAGCGGATGGCGGGCGTCTGGGTGGCCACCTTGACCCCGGCCACCAGCACTTCGGCGCCGTTGCGGGGGCGCAGCAGGTCCTTGGCGCGGATCACGCCGAGCGCGTCCAGCAGTTCGTCGTGGAAGCTGATGACGTGGCGGCTGATGTCCATGCCGAGGATCTCCAGCTCGGCCTCGACCATCTCCGTCTAGGTCATCTCGGGCAGTTCGCCGGGGGTGACGTGTTCGGTGAAGCCGAGGGGCAGTTGCACCGCGGCCTGGTGGCTGGTCTCGGGGGGCGGTGCGGGTGCGTACCGTCTGCTGCGGCGCGGCCCGGCCCGCACGCCGCTCGACGAGGCGCGCTCCAGCGCGCCGACCTGGGCGATGAGGTCGCGCCTGGTCAGTTCGCCGGGCCGCCAGCGCTCGCCGTGGCCGGGCCGCAGCCCGTGCAGCGCGTCCAGCCCGCCGACCTGCACGATCCGCTCCAGCGTGGGGCGGGAGGGGCGGGCCCGGTCCCAGAAGTCGGCGAGCGAGGTGTACGGCTGGCCCGCCACCATGCGCTCCACCTCGGCCTCGCTCACTCCCTTGACGGCCGAGAACGGCACCCGCAGCGCGTACCCCGCGCCGATCTCGGCGGCCTTGAACTCGCCGCGCCGGGGCCGGTCGGCGCCTTCCAGCCGGGCCGGGTCGACGCGGACTCCGAGCCGTTCCACCCGCCAGTGCCTGGCCGACCTGTTGACGTCGAGCGGGAGGATCCGCACGCCGCACTGCCGCGCCTCATCGATGATCACCCGTGACGGGTACATGCCGGGTTCGTGGGTGAGCACTCCGGCGAAGAACGCCGCCGCGTGGTGCCGTTTGAGCCAGGCAGACTGGTAGGTGGGCAGCGCGAACGCCGCCGCGTGCGCCTTGCAGAACCCGACCCCGCCGAACGCGTCCAGCACCTTCCAGGCCCGTTCCACCTCCTCGTCGGAGAACCCGTTGGCCTTGGCGAGCGGCACGAAGTGGCCGCGCACCTTCTCCCGTCCCTCGGGCGTGCCGAGGCTGCGGCGGAGCATCTCGGCGAACGACAGGTCGCGGCCGGTCATCACCTGGATGACCTTCAGCACCTGCTCGTGGAAGACGATCACGCCGTGCGTCTCCTTGAGCGCCTCGCGCAGCCGCTCGTGCGGGTAGGACGGCTGCCGCCAGCCGTGCCTGGCCTCCAGGTACGGGGTCACCATGTCGGAGTTGACCGGCCCCGGCCGGAACAGCGAGATGTCCACGATCAGGTCGTGTATCGTGCGCGGCTCCAGTTTGGAGACCAGTTCGCGCTGGCCGGGCGACTCGATCTGGAAGCAGCCGAGCGTCCGCCCGGCGCCGATCATGTCGTAGGTCTCCTGGTCGTCGTGCGGGACGTACTGGACGCCGGGGTCGTCGCCGCGCTGGGCGTCGAGGTCGACCTCGACGCCGTCCACCCGCTTGATCTCGCCGAGGGCGTACGCGAGAGCGGACTGCATCCGGACCCCGAGCACGTCCAGTTTGAGCAGCCCGGCCTCCTCCACGTCCTCCTTGTCGAACTGCGACATGGGGAACTCCAGCAGGCTGCGCTCGACCGGGGTGCGGTCGCGCAGCCCGGCGTTGCCGACGAGCACCCCGCACGGGTGGAGCGCGATGTGGCGGGGCAGCCCGTCGAGCTTCTCCGCCAGCCGGAACACCCGCTCCAGCCCGGCCTCGCCGAGCCGGCTCTCGCGCAGCTCGGGCAGGTCGTGCAGGGACGCGGTGATCTGCCTGGCCCGGATGTGCGGGAACGCCTTGGCGATGGCGTCGATCTCGTGCGGCGGCAGCCCCATCGCGCCCGCCACGTCGCGGATGGCGCTGCGCGCCCGGTAGGTCTCCATCATGGACACGCACGCCACCCGCGACTCTCCGTACCGGTCGAAGATCGCCTTGTAGCAGTCGAGCCGGCGCGCGGACTCCACGTCCACGTCGATGTCGGGCAGCCCGACGCGCCCCTCCGACAGGAACCGCTCCATGAGCAGGCCGTGGTCGAGCGGGTTCACCTCGCCGACGCCGATGAGGTAGTTGACCAGGCTGCCCGCGCCGGAGCCGCGGATGGCGCAGCGCACCCCCATCTCGCGGATCATGTCGGTGATGCCGGCCACCACGATGAAGTAGCCCGACAGCCGTTTGCACTCGATGATGGCGAGCTCGTCCGCCGCCCGCTCCCTGGCCTCGCGGGAGCGGTGCAGGCCGCGCCGGGCCAGCCCGTCCTCGACGCGGCCGCGCAGCAGCGGCACCGGGTCCTCGTCTATCTCCGGCAGGTGGAGGCCGGGCGGGCTCTGGCGGAGCGCGAGCAGCTCCAGCGGGTCGGCGGCGCACGCCTCGGCGAGCCGCCGGGTGGTGCGCAGCAGGCGGGCGATCCGGCTCTCGTCGTGGCCGCAGATCTTGGCGGCGACCTGGGCCATCTCCTTGCCGCTCTTGAGGTAGGCGTGGGAGGTGGTGCGTTCCAGGTGGCGCGGGTGCAGCGGGACGAGCTGGCGGGCCGCGTCGAGCACGTCGCCGATCTGGTGGTCGGCCGGGTCGAGGTAGCGGACGGCGTTGGTGAGCACGGCGGGCACGCCCATCGACTCGGCCAGCGCGAGCATCCGCAGCGCCGTGGCGGCGTCGTGGAAGCCGTACTGGTCGACCAGCTCGATCGCCACGCCGGGCAGCGCGTCGCGCCACCGGCCGAGCAGCGTCCGGGCGTGGTCGTCGCGCCGTTCGGCGACCGCGCGGCCGACGTCGGAGCGGGGGCCGAGCAGCACCACCAGCCCGCCGTCGCCGCCGGCGTCCCACTCGGCGGCCAGTTCGCGGGTGAGGCGGGGGTCGCCGCGCTCGCCGGTGTAGTGGGCGGCCGTGACCAGCCGCGCCAGCCGGGACCAGCCGCGCGACCGGGCCAGCACGGTCACCCTGTCCTGGGCGCCGGGCCCGGTCCGCGGCCGGGCCGCGGCCCTCCGGGCGCCACGTCCGGCACCGGGCGGCTCGCCGTAGCCGGGCAGCGGATGCTGGTCCAGCGCGGGGTCGGCGAGTGCCAGGTCGACTCCGTACACCGGGGAGATCCCGGCGTCGGCGCACGCCCGCGCGTGCTTGACCGCCCCGTACAGCCCGTCACGGTCGGTCAGCGCCAGGATGTCCATCCCGTGCTCGAAGGCCCGCTCGGCCAGCTGCTCCGGGAACGCGGTCCCGTAACGCATCGAGTAGGCGGAGCTCACGTGAAGGTGCGGGAACGGGGCACCCATCAGTCCCACGCCCTCAGGAGCAGCCAGCCCCCGCTGGCGGTGTCGTACCTCAGCTCGTACGTGCCGGTCTCCCGGCCGGGAGTGGCCTCCACCCTCCAGAACCGGCGCTCTCCGGGGTCGCTCTCGCTGATCTTCCACCATTCGCGCGCCACCACCCAGTGGTCGAGCACCCTGCGGACGAGGTAGAGCCGGTCACGCCAGACGAACTGGGACGGCTCCCCGTCTCGGGTCCACACCTCTACCGGATCGCCATAGAGTCTGCTCAAGACGCTTCTCCCCGCGGCTCTCGTACCTATGCATGAGCCACCCGGGGGAAGGCGGGCGCTACGACTCGAACATATGTTCAAACGCGCTGAAGCGCAAGTCGGCCCTGCCGTCGCACGCCGCCGATCCGTTCACAGCGAGCAGCCGTCCCCGACCGATCCCGTTCACGAAAGAGCAACGGAGATGGGACTAACTGGTGCCCGCTTGGTTGTCCAAGCGCACCTACATTCCTCGCACATCCCCGGAGTGGAGGCGACGTGTTCACACCTCGCGCTCGTACGGCAGGCGCCATCGCGGCCCTGACAGTGATCACCGCGGCCTGCGGCGCCGCACCAGGAACCCAGGGAACCACGGCCGAAGGCGGGGTCGACGCGCGCACCGCCACCTCGGCCGCCGACTTCGGCGGCTTCGACGCGCTCGTCGAGGCGGCCAAGAAGGAGGGCAGGCTGCACGTCATCGCCCTCCCGCCCGACTGGGCGAACTACGGCGAGATCATCAAGACCTTCGAGAGCACGTACGGCATCACGATCGAGAGCGAGGACCCGGACGCGTCCAGCGCCGACGAGATCAACGCCGTCAAGACCCGCAAGGGCCAGGACCGCGCCCCCGACGTGCTCGACCTGGGCCAGTCGTTCGCGCTCAGCGGCGCCGCCGAGGGCCTGTTCGCCCCGTACAAGGTCCAGGCCTTCGACAAGATCCCCGAGGGGCAGAAGGAGCCGACCGGGCTCTGGGTGAACGACTACGGCGGCTACATCTCCATCGGCTGCGACGCCAACAAGATCAACCCCTGCCCGACGAGCTTCGCCGACCTGCTCAGGCCCGGGTACAAGGGCAAGGTCGCGCTCAACGGCAACCCGACCAAGGCGGGCGCGGCCTTCGCCGGCGTGTACGCCGCCGCGATCGCCGAGGGCGGCTCCTTCGACGACATCCAGCCCGGCATCGACTTCTTCAAGAAGCTGAAGGACGTCGGCAACTTCAACCCCGTCGAGACCACCCCGGCCACGATCGAGAAGGGCGAGACCCCGATCAGCATCGACTGGGACTACATCAACGCCGCCTACGCCCCGCAGCTGGCCCCCAAGGGCCTCGACTGGCAGGTCAACGTGCCGACCGACGGCAAGTACTTCCAGATGTACGCGCAGGCCATCAACAAGGACGCCCCGCACCCGGCGGCGGCCCGCCTCTGGATGGAGTTCCTCTACAGCCCCGAGGGCCAGAACCTCTACCTGAAGGGCTTCGCCCGGCCCGTACTCATGCCCGTGATGCAGGAGGACGGCACCATCGACGAGACGGCCGCCGCGGCGCTGCCCGAGGTCGAGGGCGAACCGGCCTTCCCGACCACGGAGCAGGTCGACGCGGCCAAGGAGAAGCTGGTGAGCGGCTGGGACGCCGCGATCTCCGGATGAGGCGGCCCGCGGGGTGGCTGGGCGCGCTGCCCCTGCTCGTCTTCTACGCGTTCGTGTTCGGCATCCCGCTGGCCGCGCTGCTGGCGGGGGCGTTCACCTCGCGCGGCGAACCGACGCTGGCCAACCTGAGGCAGAGCCTGGAGGGCGGCAACCTGACCGCCATGATCGGCAGCGTCCAGGTCTCGGCCGTGGTGGCGCTGTCGGGGGCCGTGCTCGGCACGTTCCTCGCGTACGCGGTCGTCACCTCCCGCTCGGCCGCGCTGCGCGGCGCGGTGCTGACCGCCTCCGGCGTGCTGGCCAACTTCGGCGGAGTGCCGCTGGCCTTCTTCTGGGTGGCCACGCTGGGCAACTCCGGCGTGGTGAGCGGGCTGCTGGGGCTGCCGTCGGGGTCGCTGTACTCGTTCTGGGGCCTGGTGTTCGTGTACCTGTACTTCAGCGTGCCGCTGATGGTGCTGGTGATGGCGCCGGCCCTGGACGGGCTCCGGCCGCAGTGGCGGGAGGCGGCGGCGAACAGCGGCGCCACCGCCTGGCACTACTGGCGCCACGTCGGCCTGCCGGTGCTGACGCCCGCCCTGCTCGGCGGGGTGGTGCTGCTGTTCGGCGCGGCCTTCGCCGCCTACGCCACGGCGGCGGCGATGGGCGCGGGCACGGTCGTCCCGCTGGTCACCCTGAAGATCGCGAACGCGCTCACCAGCGACGTGCTGGTGGGCCAGGAGAACGTGGCGCTCGCGCTCAGCCTCGACATGATCGTCATCGCCGGCCTGGTCATGGCCGTCTACCTGCCGCTGCAGAGGAGGAGCACCCGATGGCTGCGGTGACCGGCCTGGAGCGGCCGCTGTCTCCCGGCCCCGCCCGGCCGGGGCGGTCGCGCGCCTGGCGTGCCGTCGTGTTCGCGCTGGCCGGGCTCTACTTCCTGGTGCCGCTCGGGGCGTCGCTCTGGTACACGATTCATACGCCCACGACGGGCGTGTCCTTCGCCCCGTACGCCGAACTGCTGACGGCGGAGGGCTTCATCTCCAGCCTGGCGCTGTCACTGGCGCTCGCGCTGGCCACCATCGCGCTGGTGCTGCTGCTGACGCTGCCCGCGATGCTGGCCGTCCGGCTGTTCGCGCCCGGGCTGCGGCCCCTGATGGAGGTGCTCTGCACGCTCCCGCTCGTGGTGCCGCCGATCACGTTCGTCGCCGGGCTGAGCACCTCGCTGCGGGTCGGGGCCGACGTGCTCGCGCCCACCCCGTTCTGGGCCACGCTCATCGCCATCCAGGACCCGGGCTTCCCCGTCGTGCTCGTGCTCGCGTACGTGGTCCTCGTGCTGCCGTTCGTCTACCGTTCGCTCGACGCGGGGCTGCGCACCATGGACGTGCGGACGCTGGTGGAGGCCGGGCGCAACCTCGGCGCGTCCTGGCCGCAGGTGCTGCTCCGGGTCGTCGTCCCCAACCTGCGCTCGGCGCTGGCCAGCGCGTCTTTCCTCACGCTCGCCCTGGTGTTCGGCGAGTACACCGTGTCCAGGCTGCTCGGCTACCAGCCGTTCGCGGTGTGGATCGTGACCGTCTCCGGCTCGCGCGGGCAGCTGTCGGTCGCGGTCTCGATCCTCAGCCTGCTGCTCGTCTGGCTGCTGCTGCTCGCGGTCTCCACCGCCTTCGGAAGGGAGAAGAAGTGACGTCCAAGGTGGAGTTCCGCGCCCTGCGGCGGGTCTTCGGCAGGACGGTGGCGCTCGACGGCCTCGACCTCACCATCGAGCCCGGCCGGCTCGTCGCCCTGCTCGGCCCGTCCGGCTGCGGCAAGACGACGGCGCTGCGCTGCGTGGCCGGGTTCGAGCGCCCCGACTCGGGGGCCGTGCTGATCGACGGCGAGGACGTCACCGATGTGCCCGCGAACAAGCGCGACGCCGGCATGGTGTTCCAGTCGTACTCGCTCTTCCCCAACCTGAACGCCCGCGACAACGTCGCCTTCGGCCCGCGCGTGCGCAAGGTGCCGGCCGCGGTCCGGCGGGCCCGGGCGGACGAGCTGCTGGAGCTGGTCGGCCTGCCCGGCCTCGCCGGCCGCTACCCGCACCAGCTCTCCGGCGGCCAGCAGCAGCGGGTCGCGCTGGCCCGCGCGCTCGCCCTGGAGCCGCGCGTGCTGCTGCTCGACGAGCCGCTGTCGGCGCTGGACGCCAAGGTACGGGTCGCGCTCCGTGAGGAGATCCGCCGCCTCCAGCTCGACCTCGGCATCACCACGATCTTCGTCACGCACGACCAGGAGGAGGCGCTGTCGATCGCCGACCAGGTGGCGGTGCTCCGCGACGGCCGCCTGGAGCAGGCGGGCCCGCCGGCCGAGGTGTACGACCGGCCCGCCACTCCTTTCGTGGCCGAGTTCGTCGGCACCATGAACCACCTGCCCGGCCGGCTCGCCGGTGACGGCAAGGTGACTGTCCTCGGCCAGGCGCTGCCCGTCGACGGCCCGGCCCCCTCCGGGCCCGAGGTGGACGTCCTCGTCCGTCCCGAAGCCGTCCAGGTCAGCCTCTCCCCCGGCGCCGATCCCGGCTCAGGCTCGGGTGAGGTGGTGGCGGCGTCGTTCCGGGGCTCCTCCGTCCGCCTGCGGCTGCTGCTGGACGGGCAGGAGATCCTGGCCGACGTGCCCGGCCACGAGGCGGCCCGGCTCGCGCCCGGCACCCGCGTCGACGTCCGGCTCGTGGAGCGTCCCGTCCTGGTGGCCGCCCGTTAGTCGACCGCGAGCCGTACACCGAAACCGACGATCACCACGCCCGTCACGCGGTCGAGCAGGCGGCGCACGGACGGATGGCGCAGCAGGCCGCTCATCACGGCGGCGAACCCGATCAGGCCCGTGCTCCACACCAGCCCCTCGGCCGCGTGCACGGCCGCCAGCAGCAGTCCCACCGCGGCGGCCGGCGCGTCCGGCGGGATGAACTGCGGCAGCATCGCCACGTAGAAGGCGCCCACCTTCGGGTTGAGCAGGTTCGTCACCAGCCCGCGCCGGAAACCGGTGCGGAAGCGGACCTCCCGCGTGTCCGGCGTGTCCGCGTGCTCCCGCCTGCTCGCCAGCAGCATGCGCAGCCCCAGCCACACCAGGTAGGCGGCCCCGGCGTAACGGAGGACGTCGTAGGCGAGCGGCGCGGCGGCCAGCAGCGTGGCCAGCCCGGCGGCCGTCACCACGCCCCAGACGAGCAGCCCGAGCTGGATCCCGAGCGCCACCCCCCACGCGGGCCGCCTGCCCGAGAGCAGCGACGTGCGGAGGATGAGCGCGGTGTCCAGCCCCGGCGTGATCGTCAGCAGCGCGACGACGGCGGCGAACGACACGATCGACGTGGTCAGGTCCATGCGCGGCTACGGGATCAGCAGCAGCTTGCCGGTGGTCCGCCGGGCGGCCAGGTCCTCGTGCGCCCGGCGCGCCTCCGCCAGCGGGTAGCGCTGCGACACGTTCACGCGCAGCTTGCCCGAGCGGATCCAGCCGAACAGGTCGGCCGCCCGCCACAGCAGCTCGTCGCGCTCGGCCACGTAGTCGGCCAGGGTCGGCCTGGTGAGGTAGAGCGACCCGGCCCGGTTCAGCCGCATCGGGTCCACCGGCGGCACCGGGCCGCTGGCCGCCCCGTACAGCGCCATCAGCCCGCGCCGGCGCAGCGACTCCAGCCCGCCGTCGAATGTGGCGGCGCCCACGCCGTCGTAGACCACGTCCACCTTGCCGCGCAGCGCCTCGGCGAAGTTCTCGTAGGACAGCACCTCGTCGGCGCCCGCCTCCCTGGCCAGCTTCTCCTTCGCCGGGGTGGACGCCGTCCCGTACACGGTCGCGCCGAGCATCTTGCACACCTGGACGAGCAGCTGCCCCATCCCGCCCGCCGCGGCGTGCACCAGCACCACGTCGCCCTCCTGCACCCGGTTCGTCGAGTGGGTGAGGTAGTGGGCGGTCATGCCCTGCAGCATCGCCGCGGCGGCCAGGTCGGGCGCCACCTCCTCGGGCACCGGCACCACCAGGCGCGCGGGCACGACCGCCTTCTCGGCGTAGCTGCCGAGCGACATCGCCCACGCCACCGTCTCGCCCACCACGAGGTCCTCGACACCGGGGCCGATCGCCGACACCACGCCCGCGCCCTCGGACCCGATCGTGGCGGGCAGCTCCAGCGGGTAGACGCCGGAACGGTGGTAGATGTCGAGGAAGTTGACCCCGCTCGCCGCGACGTCGACCACCACCTCGCCCTCGCCCGGTTCCGGATCCGGCCGCTCGGTGTATTCGAGCACTTCGGGACCGCCCTGGGCGGCCAGCACTATCGCACGCATACCCCTAGTCAACTACGCCCCGCCCGCCACGCGACGGAGGGGCCCGGCGGTGGGTGGTTCCCGTGTGTCAGTACGGGAATCGCGCCGGACTCCGGCCGAGGTGATGTCAGGGGGTCACCCGGGCGAGGGCGCCGGATTCCAGGGCCACCCAGATGGCGCCGTCGGGGCCGGTGGTGAGGCCGTGCGGCTCCTCGCCGGGCAGGTCGAGCTCCCGGATCGCGCCGCCGGTGGTGATGCGGCCGAGCCGGGAGGTCGCCCACGCGGTGTACCAGAGCGCCCCGTCCGGGCCGGTGATGATCGCGTGAGGGCGGCAGGCGCGGTCCGGCAGCGGGTACTCGGTGATCTTCCCCTCCGGGGTGACACGGCCGATCTGGCCCGCGCCGATCTCCGCGAACCAGAGCGCGCCGTCCGGCCCCGCCGTGATGTGCACCGGCGCCGCCCCCTCGGTGGGCAGCGGGTGGAGGGTCGTCTCGCCGTCCACGGTGATCCTGCCGACGGTCCCGGCCTGGTTGAGCGTGAACCAGAGCGCGCCGTCGTCCCCGGCCGCGATCCCCGACGGCATCCCGCCGACGACCGGCAGCGTGAACTCCGCCCGCCGCCCGTCGGCGGCGATCCGGCCGATCCGGTCCGAGCGCATGCTCGCGTACCACATCGCGCCATCGGGACCGGCCACGATCCCGTACGGGGAATCCGCTTCGTACGAGGTCACCTCGGAGTCCGGCGTGATCCGCCCGACCCGGTTCCCCCGGAACTCGGTGAACCACATCGCCCCGTCAGGCCCCGGTGCGATCACGGTCGGGCCGCCGTCCGCCGGGTCCAGCCGGTGCACCACGGGCTCCTCGCCGGGGACCAGCCGGCCGATCGCGCCCGGCTCCGTCAGCGTGAACCAGAGCGCTCCGTCGGCCCCGGTCGCCACCCCGTACGGGGCGCCCTGCGTCATCTTGATCAACATGCGGGTCCTCCCGTGAGTTCCAGTACCGTCCCGCGGAAGCGGTCCCGCAGTGCCCGGTCGTGCGTGGCGATCACCAGCGCCCCGGGAAAGCGGTCGAGAGCCTCCTCCAGCTCCTCCACCAGGGCGGGCGACAGATGGTTGGTCGGTTCGTCCAGCACCAGCAGGTCGTGCTCCCCGGCCATCAGCGCGGCCAGCGCGAGCCTGCGCCGCTGCCCGACCGACAGCTCGCCGACCCGCTGGTCCAGCGTCTCCGCCCGGAACAGCCCGGTGCCCAGCAACGCCGCCCGCCGCTCATGCCGCGGCCCATGCGGATAGGCGTCCAGCACGTACTGGTTCGCCTCGTACGCAACCTCCTGCGGCAGATAACCCACCCGGCACCTGGCCCGCTCGGCGACGGCCCGCAGCAACGTCGACTTCCCGGCCCCGTTGGCCCCCGTCACCAGCACCCGATCCCCGGCCCGCACCACCAGCCCGGAAGCGGCGAGCCCCCGCGAGGCACACCCATCCACGTGTTCGGGCGCTCGTGAAGCCTGCTCGCGGGGAAGTTCGACCAGCACCCCCTGTTTGCCGGTGGCGGTGAAGGTGCCGTGGAAGCGGAGCGGGGCCGGGGGCGGGGGCACCGGGTCGGCTTCCAGGCGGCGGAGGCGTTCGCGGGCGTTGCGGACCCGGGAGGCGACCGAGCTCTGCACCCGTCCGGCGTTGCGGTCGTAGGCCATCTTGTTGTTGTCGCGCATGGCCCGCCCGGCGGCGACCCGGTGCGCGGTGGTGGCGGCGTGCTCGCGTACCTGCCGTACCTCCTCGCGCCAGGCGGCGTGGGCCTGCTCCTGCCGGGCCCGGGCCGCCGCCTTCTCCGCCAGGAACCCGGAGTAGCCGCCGCCGAACCGGGTCACGCCGCCCGCCTCGACCTCCACCACCGACGTGACGACCCGGTCGAGGAAGACACGGTCGTGCGAGACCACGACGACGCTGCCGCGGTGGCCGCGCAGCCGGTCTTCCAGCCAGGTCAGGGCGGATTCGTCGAGGTGGTTGGTCGGCTCGTCGAGCAGCAGCGTCTCGGGTGAGGCCGCCAGCAGGCAGGCGAGGCCGAGCCGGGCCTGTTCGCCGCCGGACAGGCTTTCGAGTACGCGGTCGCGCCCGAGGTGGCTCAGCCCCAGGCCGTGCAGGGATTTGTCGACCCGGGCGTCGGCTTCGTAGCCGCCCCTGGCCTCGAACTCCGTGAGCAGGTCACCGTACTCCTCCATGGTCGAGGCGTCGAGCGCGGTCTCCAGCTCGCGCATCCGCCGTTCGATCGCGCGCAGGCCGGCCAGCGCCGCGTCGATGGCCTGCTGGACGGTGTGGCCGGGCGGCAGGTCGAGCGTCTGGCTCAGGTAGCCGCCGCGGGCGGGCGGCACGGCTTCGCCGTCGTCCGGCTGTTCGACGCCGGCCAGCAGCCGGAGCAGGGTGGATTTGCCGCAGCCGTTGTCGCCCACGACGCCGAGCCGTTCGCCGGGCCGCACGGTCAGGGACACGCCGTCCAGC
>Ga0079224_100007972_pt1 | contig 14287 bp, 14 predicted proteins | sample Stecom2015_FD_80414 | JGI IMG/M metagenome (GOLD analysis project Ga0079224, IMG submission 80414) | Agricultural soil microbial communities from Utah to study Nitrogen management - Steer compost 2015 | ecosystem: Environmental > Terrestrial > Soil > Agricultural land | place: USA: Utah...
AGGATAATAAATGGGCTTTTAGTAAGGAGCAACCTTTATTTCATTATAGAGGGAGTTTTACTTCTGTTTTGAACTATGTGTCACTTAATTATGCTGGATATTCGATTTTGTTGGTAGGGGTCGATTTTGATTCACCAGAGTATTTCTTTCAAAAGGAAATGGAAGCGCTCACGTTTGAAACATCGGATAGAACTACAGATATTATTAAAAAAGAACAAAAGCATTTCAGTATAATAGATGAAAACGGGACTAAAATGGACGATCTGATGCCTTATGTGCTTGAATGTTTAGAGACAACAAAAAACCCAATGTTTTCACTAAATGAAAGTTATGCTGTTAAACAAGGGTGGGCTAAATTATTATAAATAGATGAAAGTTTTTGCTATCATAGTTATTTACAATGGGTTAAATAATAATTGGATTCAGAAATGCTTGGATTCAATTTTGCAATCTAATATTCCCATTCAGGTTATAGCAATAGATAACAATTCTTCTGATAATTCTGTTGCTTATATTAAAAAGCATTATCCTCAGGTGCTATTGATAGAAAACAAGGAGAATAAGGGGTTTGGAGGAGCAAATAATCAAGGAATGAATAAAGCCTTGGAATTGGGGGGCGAATATTTTTTCCTTTTGAATCAAGATGCCTGGGTAGAAGTAGATACGATACAGAAACTAATACAAGTGGCTGTTAAAAATGAAGACTATGGGATTATTTCTCCTGTTCATCTGAATGGAAAGGGGGATGCTCTTGATTATAACTTTTCGAACTATGTCACGCCACAGAAGTGCCCCGGTTTTTACTCTGATGCCGTAACAGGGAATTTTAAAAATGAAATATACCCTTTGGCATTCATGTGTGCAGCAGCTTGGCTTTTACCGAAGAGATCTTTAGAGATTATTGGAGGGTTTAACCCTTTATTTTCACACTATGCCGAAGATAATAACTATTGTGACCGTGTGTTATTTCATGATTTTAAGATTGGGGTAGTTCCCAAAACTTATATTTGTCATGATAGAGCTATGAGGGAAAATGTAAATGTACCCCAAAATATCGAATATAGAAAAAGAAAGTTTATCCAGGAGATTGCACACCCTAAAAACCGCTCCTCTGTATCAGAACTATTAAATAACCTTGAAAAGGCGATGGTGTGGTACAATAGAATCCGGTTAAGTCCAGAGGTGCGAGAAGAGTTGATATGGAAGATTGAGCTGCTAAAAAGTAAGAAAGAGCTAATTGATTATTGCTCAACACTTGAAGACAGCGATGCAAAGTATATATATATACAATGAACATCTCCGTTATTATCCCCTTATATAATGCTGAAAAATATATAGCAAAAGCATTGGATAGTTGCTTGGCTCTCTCAGAGGTCAAGGAAATCATTGTCATAGATGACGGTTATAAAGACAATGCGAAAGAAATTGTAACGCAGTATCAAGAAAAACATCCAATTATAAAGTTATATGAGCATCCGAATAATGAAAATAGAGGAGCAGGCGAATCGAGAAATGTGGGGATAAAAAATGCCACACAAGAGTATATCGCTTTTTTGGATGCAGACGACTTTTATTTGCCTAATCGGTTTCAAAAGGATAGCGAGGTGTTTGAGAGACATCCCGATGCAGACGGATGCTATAATGCCATAGGTTCCTATTTTTACTCTAATATAGGTCAAGAACAATTCGCTAAATCTTCTTTATCTGAGCGTACGACCGTAAATCCTGAAGCTAATCCTTCTCCACAGAATTTATTTCAGGGACTGTTGGGAATGATTCTTGGGTACGGGTACTTTTCATTAGATGGTTTGACCTTAAAGCGGGATTCTCTTTTGAGGACAGGTGTTTTCTTTACAGACCTTAAAGTTCATCAGGACACAGACTTTCTGATTAAATTGGCTTTCCTGTTGAAATTATACCCTTCGAATGTTGTCGAGGATACGGCTATGCGCGGAGTCCATAATGAAAATCGTATAACAGCAAGTCAGGAAGCTAAAGAGGAAGAAAAGTCATATAGGAGGTATCTAATGTGGCGATCGATATATGACTGGGCAGTAGTAAACGAAATTTCGGAAGAAGAGTATTCTCACATAAAGGTGAGAAGAGATTATTATTATTTACTTTCTCGTCCAGCTAGGTCTCCATTTTCTGTTTTGAAAATAATGTTGGGAAATAAAGATCTTTTCAATAGTAGATTCTATATGCCTTTGCACAAGAAGCACTTGGAGGGGAGCGCATGGGCAGGAATAATTTATAGGTTTCTACGGTTTACTGTTGGACTACCGGACAACAAAAAAATTGTATAATGGACAAAGGTAAAGTGTCAATTATAATCCCTACATTTAACTGTGATGTATTTGTAGAAGAAACATTACGTTCTGTATCTGCTCAGAAATATACTAATTGGGAATGTATTATCGTTGATGATGGTTCTACCGACTCTACGGTTGCGGTCATTCAACAATATATAATTAATGATAATCGTTTTAGTTTTTTTAATCGAAGTGACTTTAATAATCGAAAGGGAGGGAATGTATGTCGCAATATCGGGATAAAAAAAGCAATTGGATTTTTTTTGATTTTTCTTGATGGAGACGATGTGCTACATTCCTTTTGCTTAGAACAGCGGGTGAAATATTTTGAAGATTATCCCGACCATGATTTTCTCGTATTTCAAATGATTAGATTTAACAAGGATGGAGAGATTGAGGGGTCAGAATTAACACGTAACAGTAATAACTACCTATACGACTATCTTTCATATAATGTTCCTTGGCAAACCACTTGTGCAATAATCCATACAGGCTTTGTACACTCGTTTTTAAGAGAGTTTGATGAAGATTTCCCCCGACTTCAAGACCCTGAATTCTATACACGGGCTCTATTGGTTGATGATGTGAAGTTTAAGGTTCTTTATGATTTGCCAGCAGATGCTATGTACCGTACTTTTGAAGGGAAAAAATTTAATCACGTGAATTCGTTGTTTAGTTTTTCTCTTTATATCAAGAAATTTTATCCGTTGGTTTGTATTAGGGAGGATCGAGAAGAAGCAATTGCAAGCTTAAAAACAATGTATAATCATGTTTCATATAAGTATCTTGCACATCTGCATGGAAAGGAAGCGTTTAAAATAATGGGAGCACTTTGGTCTTTTCATATTTCCGCCAAAAGCATAGGGTTAATAGGTTTCTCTTCATTCTTTGTAAATAGTTTGAGGGTTGCGTATATCATGTTTAAAAATGGTGTACGATCTGTTTTGACGAAAGTGAAGAGGATTTTAAGTAAATAAGTAAGCGATTGTTTGTTATGTCTAAACTTACCGTAATTATTTCAACATATAGTGACCGTGTTTTTTTATTGGAGAATATCCTTCAGGACGAAAGACCAGATGTTAGATACTTAGTTGTGCATCAGCAATACCAAGAGATAGATGCTCCTTCTTTTCTAGATAGAGAAGACGTAGAGGTCGTGCAAACGGACACCAAAGGATTGTCAAAAAGCAGAAATGTAGGACTGTCTCATTGCACCACGCCATACGCCTTAATAGCGGATGATGATGTGAGGTATCTAGATAATAGTTTTGATTTAGTCATAGAGTCCTTAGAGAGCGGGGCTGTCGACATTGCTGTTTTTAAGATTAAAACCCTTGATGGAGAGCCCCAGTATAAGCAATATGTCGAGGAGGATTATTTGTTGAATCAGGGGGCGCGGCATTGGGTGTCATCGGTTGAGCTAGCCTTTAATGTTGAAAGCGTAAAAAGTAAAGGGATTTATTTTGACGAACGTTTTGGATTGGGAACTTACTTGAAAAAAGGGGAGGAGCAGCTATTCGTGAATGACTGTATGCGTGTGGGGCTGGTGTGCAAGTTTTTTAACAGATACTTGGTTATTCATCCTTTCGAGAGCTCAGGGAAAAGGGATAATTCTATTAAATTTTTAGAATTTTATAGTGGGGCATTTGCAAATAGAAATAAGGAATTTCGGATAAATTTTAGACGAATTATGGTGTACTTAAAACATCCAATGTTGTTTATTGTAGACGTTTATTACATGGCCGGTTTTATCTATATTTGGGTCAAGAAAAAGAGATAGCTTAGTAGGTTAAAAACCTTTATAAGAAGTAGTTTACCCTTTAAGGAACAAGAGGTTTTGGCGGCTCTAGGTAAAAAAAATATCATAGTGAATTGTACTTAAATAAATTATCAGTATCTTTGGAGTCGACATGCTGATATTGGCATTGAATCAACAAAAAAAATACATACCAGTTACCGTGATTCTTTTAGCTTAGTTTTATTAGAAATGAGAAACCAATTTACACAATCTTTGTGCTTATCTCTGCTTATCTCCTGTTTATTTATACTTATTGTCGGATGTAGGAAAGAGAATATTACTATTCTAGAGGATAAACCTCATGTACTCCTGCCACCAGAGGGATATAAGCTATTCTGGTCAGATGAGTTTAATAAAGAATCATTAGACATGAGTAAATGGAACTATAGGTATCTTGGTAATCGTCGGGAAGGGTTTAATAGTAAAGAGGCTGTTTCAATTGACACTGCTTTGGGAGCCTTGGTTATTGAAACTTTTCATCGGAATGATACGGTGTTTACAGGGATGATAGGGACAATGGATAAATTTGAGACAAAGTATGGATATTTTGAGATTTCCATAAAGATGGAAGATATATTCCCTAATTATTGGTCTGCCTTTTGGATGCAATCACAAAAATTTGGTAAAACTATGGTGCCAGAAGATGATGGGATGGAAATTGATGTTTTTGAATTTATTGCGGGGCAGCCGAATAGGGTTGATCATTATCTTCATTGGAATGGCTATGGTGTGAATCACCAACAAGCTTATTCTATAACAGAGAGCCGAACACCGTTTAATGACGGGAAGTTTCATCAGTTTGCCTTGGAGTGGACCCCAGACTATTATCGTTATTTCGCTGATGGTCGTATGGTGTGGGAATACTCAAATAGTGTATCCCAGACGGATCAATATCTGATATTGAGTACTGAGGTTAAAGATAGAAAGTATTTTAAGGAAGTTCTGGGAGATAGAAAAGGTACAAAATTTATTGTTGATTATGTTAGGGTATATAAAAAATGAAAGACAAAGTGATTAACGCAAAGCCACTTTTTTCTATCTTAATAGCTAATTATAACAACTCAAAGTATCTGACACAGTGTATGGAAAGTATTGTTGCTCAGACTTATGATAATATTGAAGTCATTATAGTCGATGATCGTTCCACAGATGATTCTATTGTCGTCATTGAATCCTTAAAATCAAAATACCCGATTATTCAGCTTCATCAAAACGATATTAACAGAGGGGCTGGATTTACAAAAAAAAGATGTATTGATTTGTCAGCTGGAGAATTGTGTGGTTTTTTGGATCCAGATGATGCTCTAACACCAGAGGCTGTAGCACTCATGGTGGAAAAACATAGCCAGTATGAGAATGCTTCTTTAGTCTATTCTACCAATTATGAGTGTGACCAATACTTAAATGTTAAGTTAGTCAACTCCTGGATTAAACAACAGCCATCAAATGAACCGGTTTATAAAAACACCTATGTAGGTCACTTTGCTACCTTTAAAAAGGCTCTTTATGCTAAAACTGCAGGGCCTGATTCAGCACTAAAAAGAGCAGTTGACCATGATCTTTATTGTCTTTTGGAAGAGGTTGGAGAGTTGATCTTTGTTGATAAGCCTTTGTATTATTATAGACAACATGATGGAGGGATTTCTCTTAAATCGAATAGGTATAAAGCTGAATACTGGGATTGGATAGTAAAACATAAATATGCGATAAAGAATGGAGCTGACCTGGAAGAAGAGTATAGTCGCATTATGAGTTCTCGTATACCTGTTGAGGGGCGTTTGGGAAAAGTATTACTCTTTATTTATAGAATTAGCAATAAGCTGCTTGGTCGGATATAAAACTCTCTAATGGATAATCTGGTTTCAATAGTAATTCCTGTCTATAATGTAGGAGAATATCTTGAGGAATGTTTAAACAGCGTTCTTGCTCAGTCATATTCTAATATTGAAATTATATTAGTGGATGATGGATCTTCAGATGATAGTTTGGAATTGTGTTTTAGGTTTGCTTCTAAAGACAGGCGCATTAAAGTAATTAGCCAGGAAAACGGTGGGCTATCAGTAGCGCGGAATAAAGGGCTTGATTTGGTAGAAGGAGAATTTATATGTTTTGTGGATAGTGATGATATTATTCATCCTGATTTTGTAGAAGTATTATTAAGCTATCTGGTCAATAATGATGCGGATATTGCGATGTGTAGATATCGCAATTTTAACAATGCCGACGAAATCACTTCCATTGGAGAGTCAACGGAAACAAAGACAATAATAATTAGCGGTGAGGAAGCCTTGAATAACTTATATACTGAAGGATGGTACCCAAACAATATTATTGCTGTTAATAAACTATATCGTCGATTTATTTGGCAAGATTTAAGATACCCTGTAGGCAAAATTCATGAAGATGAATATATAATTCATCATATATATAGTCAAGTAAGAAAGATTGTATCTATTAGTATCCCCTTATATTATTATCGTCGAAGAGAAAACAGTATTATGAACTCCTCAATTAGTGAGAAACGGATACAAGATATAGAAGAGCTGTATACCTCTCGAAGATTATTCTTTACTGAAAGGGCTAACTATGATTTAGTGGAAAAAACTAATGACGCAGAGACTATGACCATGGCTCAATTATTTTTAGAAAAAGAACATGATCTTCTTCAACAGTATATAAAGAATAATCAGGTGAAAATTATGTTGAATAATGTTTTACCTCTTAAACTGAGAGCAGCAGTTGTTTTTAAATTATTCTTCCCACAACTCTATAGGTATTATTATGGAAGGAAGAAAAAAGGATAAGATACATTTAGTTCATTGCGATGTACTTGCTACGGAAGGAGGAATGGCTCGTAATTTAGCATTTTATAAGTATTACGTCAGTAGAACGGACGTTAAAGTATATAACCTATTTACGAGGAATGTTCTGCGACGTGTTCTGAATATGCTCTTCGTTCTCCGCATATTGTTTTTTTCAAAGGGGAGAAAGATATTGTTACATCAAGGCACACTTTTATACGTTTTTACAAAAAGAATACTTGACTCACGCCTTCTTTCGCGCTGTATTTTTCATTTCTTGCAACGAGCCGGCTATCGTAATGAATTTTTTCTTGAAATCAATGATTTGCCATATGAGCAATCATTAGATTTAGAGGTTAATTTAGACCTATCAGAATTTTATGAGGAGTTACAGAAACGTATTTTTGAGTTGAAAAATATTCGTTTTCTTTTTGCCGCTAATGAAATGCGCCACTATGCCGAGCACAAATATAACCTTGACGAGAACTTAAATGAAGTTGTTGTAAATGGTGGTCCATATCTTGAAGATATGGTTGACTTGAAACCACATTGGGTTAATGATAAACGCCTGAAATTTATATATGCAGGAAGCCTAAATAAAGGGCGTCAAATTGAAGAGCTCATTAGGCTTTTCCAATCTTTAGAGAAAGAATGTATATTGATTCTTGTGGGCGGCGATGGAGAATGGGTGGAAAATCTTGATAGATCAGAGAATATTTATTATCAGGGAGCATTATCAGAACAGAGGGCACATTATATAGTGAGTCTATGTGATTGGGGGATATCTCCCTATGATATAAGTCGTTTGTACTATAATATCTGTTATCCTACTAAAGTTGCATTCTACCTAACCGCGGGAATTAATGTTTTATCTACCCCGACGAAGGAACTGAAGAAGCATTTTGTTGACAGTAATTCTTTATATTTGTTACCAATCGAAGCGTGGGGAGATTTTATCAAAACTAAAATTCCGGGATTGCATTGGTCAAGGGAGAAGAATATTGACTCGCAATTTTATTGGGAAAACATTCTTAAAAATACTAGATTTTCATTGTAAAGGGGGTGAGTATTGTATTTATTTGTCTATATATTCTCTATTATAATTTCTTTTTACCACAACAAGTACTTTAAATATTTGGTTGTGCCAATTCTGGCATTCTCTTTAATTGCAATTGCTGGTTTAAGGGCAGAAGGTATAGATAATGATTATCATCAGTATATTAAGAATTTTAAGGAAAATGTGTATAGTATATCCAATTATGTTCCATTTGTTTCTTCTGAAATAACAAGCTATTTTATTCCTTATTTTTGGTATTTACTTACACCAACATTCTTTATCCAGCTTACTTTTTTAACTTATGCTTTTTTAGGTGTTGGTTTTAAAATATGGGCACTCCGGAATTATGAATATTTTCTACTCGCTATCGTTATTTATGTAGGAAACCTATATTTCCTACAGGAGTTTACTACGATTAGGGCTGGAGCCGCTTCTGGGATTCTACTCCTGTCAATACAAGATATCATTAAGAAAAATAATAGAGGTTTTTTTTTAAAAGTTTTCTGTGCGTGTCTTTTTCATTATTCAAGTTTGATTTTTGTGGCAATCTGGTTTGTTCAAAAGTTTAGAATAAGTTATAGTGTGTTATTTTTAATATTGGCAGCCTCTTTTTTAGTGCCTGTTTTGAATCTGAATTTTGTACAAATTTTATACTTGGATAGGTTGTTTCCGAAAGCGGCGGTCTATCTGGAGATTATGAAATCACAACAACAATCACTTAACCTGTTCAATTTTAGGATACTCATTTCTTGTTTTATGTTGCTTTTCTTTTGGAGTTTTCGCAAACGAATAGATTATCCAGGGTTTAATGTACTCCTAAATTTACAGTTTTTATCACTGATTTTTTTCTATTTGTTTTCTACTACCGGATTGGCTTTTTCATTGCGGTTGTTTGAAATGTTCTCTATTGTTCAACTGATTTTGTATCCACTGATTGTTCAAGTGTTTCCGACTCGCCTCCGCTTCTATGGCCATATTGTGGTGTTGGGAATAGCAACATTAAACTTTTTTTATAACGTATATTTATCCGGTATTATCAGAAATTATTCATCATGGCTCTTCCCAACAACAATAACCCTTTAGCATTTTTAATTGTAACTTATAAAGAAAAATATTGGGAATGCAAATCTTTTTTATCTTTATTATATAGCTATAAGCAACAGGACGATAGAAAATACCCATTATCTATTGTTGTAATAGATAATACTGAAGAAGAGATGCCCTTAGATCACCCGATTTTTCAAGAAAATATCTCTGTCCGTTATTACTCTTATGGCCAAAATATGGGAGTGTCTAAAGCTTATAATAAAGGGGTAGGCTTGTTAAGAGGCCAAGTAGATAAAGTTGTTTTCTTAGACCAAGACACTAATTTGCCGATAGATTTTTATGACCGATATTTGGAGGTAATATTATCTATAAATCCTTTAGTAGCTTGTCCGTTGATATATGCTAATAATAACTTGGTTTCACCGATAAAGTTTAAGAATTATCGACCTATTAAGCATATAAACGACAATAAAGGGGATTGGGCACATAAAAAAATTGATTTTGAGAATCATTCAATTATAAACTCAGGGTTGATGGTGGATATTCGTCTATTCGATGAAATAGGAGGGTATAATGAAAATTTGTTTTTAGACTTCTGTGATCATGATTTTATTCAAAGAATGAAATCACAAATAGCTTCTTTTGTCCTAATTAATGTTGTAATTCAGCAAGATCTTTCAAGCTACACAGATAATAAAGAGAGAGCTCTTAAGAGATATCATTTCTACCTGCGAGATAGGCGAGTATTCTTTTTAAATAAAGATTATTGGAAGTCTTTTTTATACGTAGATCTTCCTCATCTGTTAAAATTAACTTATAAATTCAAAAGTTTTTCATTTTTGAAGGCTTATTTATTTGATAAATTCTTTAAGCGATAAATTTATAAAATTATTTGCCGATAAGTTATTCTTTACAACACTTTTCCCCAATTTATTCGGAGACGTATTTCTTGGAATTACTAAGGGATATCCACCCTTATATTTTGTGGATAGAAATTTGTTTCCTGTTATTTCTCCAACTCCCTCTGCTTTGTTAATTGTTATAGCGTGAATTGCAAAATTTTTAAATGTATTTCCTGTAAAATTTATACCTCGTGTTTCTCCATGAAATCCAAGACCATTTTTATTTTTTATATTATCGAAATTACATTTATTAAATGTAATTTTTGAAGCACCTCCATCAGTTACAACATTATTTGTAGTATTATATATATTGCTAAAATCTACATTGTCTACTAGAACGCCGTAAGCTTTCCTGAGATCGAGAGTTGAAAATGAGTTTGAGACTTTAGAGTTTCGAAAAATGATAAAGTAATCAGAAGATTCAAAGGATGTAAAAGAATCATTGCCAATGACACCTATTGCACTTTTAACTTTATTAAAAGTGCAATTTTCAATTATGTAATTTCTATTAGAAAACTTATTTATAGAAGTGGAGGGTTGTAGAACGATGTTAATGGCTGCGATACCTCCAATATTAGTAAATGTACAGTTTCTTATAATTCCATTTCTTGAGACTAAAAAATCTTTATCTGGTTCGATATCAATTGCCCCAGGCATGTCATTTCGTGTAATATTATTGAATTTACAGTTTTCAATAATGAAATTATCACAATAATATATACTTACGCCCTGTCTGTTGTCTTTATTTATACCATCGAAGAAGCAGTTCTTAATCTGCACGTCCTTATTATATGCATAAGCATATCTTCTAAGATCTGTACCGGCATTTATAGCTACACCGTCCCCATAAAAGCCAATGAAAGAACAATCTTCAATAATGAAATTACTAACACCGTGAGCGGAAACCTGATGTAATAATTCGTCAAATCCTTTTTTATCTACGTCAGATTTAAAGGTTAGTCCTTGAAGTTTGATGTTTTTTATACTACGTGAGTCATTTTTTTGAGTTGACGCTTCAGCTTCAAAGACAAAACACCCATCTGCAGCATATCTTTCTGCGTAGGTATTATAAAGTCCATTGTGGACTTTAGTCCTTTGATTAGGAACCATTTGTTGAATGATGGCATTTTCTCCTTTAATGGTTATATTACTATATCTCTTTCCAAAGAATTTGAGATGTTTAATATAGTAGGTTCCAGTTGGAACAAGTAATACTCCGCCGCCAGTTTCGGAAAGTCTATCAATAGCCTGTTGAAAAGCATCAGTATCTTCTACCTCATCTTGACCATTTGCTCCAAATGTGACAACCGAAAGAGTAGTGGGCTTTTGAGCATAAAGTGTAAAAGAGGAAAATATAGTGAAATAAATTAATAGATATTTGTACATTTTTTAGATGATTTTAATTTAAAATCTTTGTATAATTGCAAATATAGAAAAATTATTTATTTGAATAAATGAGTTTGGGTAATAAGATATCCGTTTGTATTGCCACATATAATGGTGAAAAGTATATACAAGAACAACTAAGTTCTATACTTGATCAACTTAAATCGACAGATGAGGTGATTATTTCAGATGATTATTCAACAGATAGTACTATTGATATTATTCGATCTATTGGAGATAATCGTATAAAAATTTTTTTTAATGATTTAAAAAGAGGATATTCTAAAAACTTTGAAAATGCTATTAAAAATGCAAGTGGTGATTTCATTTTTTTATCTGATCAGGATGATGTCTGGATGAATAATAAAGTAGAATTAATGGTTGAAAAGTTACTGTATTCCGATATTGTTATCTCTGATGCATTAATTTCAGATGTCGATTTAAAACCTACATACGGGTCTCATTTTAGTAGATATAAAACGAAGAAAGGTTTTTTTATTAATTGGCTAAAAACAAGGTATATAGGTGCTTGTATGGCATTTCGTAAAGACATTTTAATAAAGGTGCTGCCTTTCCCAGAAAACCAACGGCTTTGTGCGCATGATTATTGGATAGCGAATGTTGGAGAGTTTTTTTATAGAGTTGAGCTTGTCGATTTGCCACTTATAAAATATAGAAGACATGATGAAAATGCTTCTTTTGGAGGAGAAAAGAGTACTAACCCCTTACTTCATAAAGTCAAGGTAAGGTTTTATACGTTAATAGAATTGTTAAGAAGAATATGATATACAAATGTTAAAACGTTATTCTTTTTTTCAAATATTGACATTAGTTTTTTATAAAATAAGGACTTTTGTTACTTTTAAAAATGCCCGTTTAATTCGGTTCCCCATTGATATTAGAGGTAGAAAGTATATTAAGGTTGAGAAAGGTTTCACCACAGGAGTAGGTTGCCGACTTGAAGCATATCCTGATAATAATGAGAAAGTATTGTTTTTTGGAAAGAATTTTCAAATGAATGACTATGTTCATATAACAGCTAAGAAAAATGTGCATGTTGGAGATAATGTGTTGTTTGCGAGCAAAATTTATATTTCGGATTGTTCGCATGGAAGTTATGGAGGAGATGGGAACGACTCTCATCCTGATACGGCTCCTAACAGTAGACCTTTATTTTCAAAACCTGTGATAATTGAAGATAACGTCTGGTTGGGAGAATTTGTCTCAGTGCTCCCTGGTGTAACGATTGGAAAAGGAACAATAGTGGGGGCTAATTCTGTCGTTTCGAAAAGTTTGCCTGCTTATGTTATTGCTGTTGGAATTCCTGCTAAGCCGGTGAAAAAATTTAATTTTGAAACGCAGTTGTGGGAAAAGATTAACTAATAATTTTGTTTGATTTGAAGAATATTTTAATAACCGGTGGAGCAGGATTTATTGGCTCTAATTTAGCATTAAAGCTAATTGAAAAAGGATATAATGTAACGGTTCTGGATAATTTATCACCACAGATTCATGGGGATAATCCTGTAGAAACTTCTCCTCTTTATATAAGTATTAAAGATAAAGTTAAATTTATCTTTGGTACAGTTACCAACGTAAACGATTGGAAGTTGGCATTAGAAGGTCAAGATGCTATTGTTCATTATGCCGCTGAGACAGGAACGGGGCAGTCGATGTATGAAGTTAAAAAATATGTTGATGTGAACGTTGGCGGAACAGCAATCTTGCTAGATTTATTGGTAAATACACCACATAGTATTAAAAAAGTAGTTGTTGCCTCTTCGCGTTCTATTTATGGCGAAGGAAAATACCTAAGTGCAGAATTAGGAGTGGTATATCCTACACAAAGGAAGGCAGTTGATTTGGATCAGGGAGATTTTGAAGTACACTATCCTGGTTCCTCTAGTCTTAAACTCGTTGGAACTGACGAAGAATCTAAAATTCATCCATCTTCTGTTTATGGCATTACGAAGCAAAATCAAGAACAAATGGTCTTGACTGTGTGTCCTACTATTGGTATTAAAGGTGTAGCGTTCCGTTATCAAAATGTTTATGGACCAGGGCAATCGTTGAAAAACCCTTATACCGGTATCCTTTCGATTTTTTCTACCCAAATAAAGAATGGTAATGGGATTAATATTTTTGAAGATGGCAAAGAATCGCGTGATTTTGTTTATATCGACGATGTAGTGGATGCTACAATATTAGGTTTAGAAAAAAATGAAGCTAATAATCAAGTATTTAATGTCGGTACAGGTATTGCAACGGATGTGTTGACCGTAGCAGAGGAACTGATGAGAAATTTTGGAATCGATGTTTCAATAACTGTTTCAGGGAGTTATAGATTAGGAGATATCCGGCATAATTATGCTGATTTAAGTAAAATTAAAAATCTTTTGGGCTTTGAACCGAAAATTGATTTTGTGCAAGGGATCAAGAACTTTACAAATTGGGTGAATACCCAAGAAGTGCAAGAGGATAAATATCAACAATCAATTGATGAAATGAAAGCTAAAGGGCTTTATAGATAATTATGATTAACCAATCAGCTTATTGATAAGAATATTGTTTCATTTGTGCAAGAAAGTTTAATTTAGATTGTTAGATAAAATCGAGATTAGAATATTTGGGTGCTAATGTTCTGTTTTTTGATGTACGATGAAAGACAATAATCTTACAAAAGCTATTACTAAATTTTGTTTTGTATATTTTTCGGAAAGATTTGTTTACACCTTATACGAACTCCGTGCTAATCAAAAAGTATTAGATTGTTTAGGTTGTTTTTGAAGTCAACGTCTCATTATTTTAATAAATGGTGGGGGCTTTGATCCAAATATAAAAAATAAATTTTGCCTTTCTGTGAGTGTAATCTTCCCTATAAACAGCTACGATTATTAATGTAGTTTTATAATTTAGGGACAATGAAAAAAAGTAAGTTTAGCGAATCGCAGATCATCAAGATTTTATCACAGCAGGAGTCGGGA